>Ga0326728_10021996_pt1 | contig 11905 bp, 8 predicted proteins | sample MB3enrmetagenome_FD_207602 | JGI IMG/M metagenome (GOLD analysis project Ga0326728, IMG submission 207602) | Lab enriched peat soil microbial communities from McLean, Ithaca, NY, United States - MB31MN | ecosystem: Environmental > Terrestrial > Soil > Wetlands > Peat | place: USA: New York... | reverse complement strand
AACAAGAATTTGGAGGATATCCATCCTCCCATCTACCTCTACGGCAGCATCGAGCAGGCCATTTTCTCCCATTCCCTTTCCGGCAAGTTCGTCCAGGAGAATCTGCCCGACCTCCTCATCCCCACCGTCACCCCGCAGGAAGGCCCCAAGGGCGAGACCTTCAAGAAAAAGTTGCAGGACGCCATTGATAATCCGATGGCGTCGCCCAAAAAATAAACGCGCCGCCGCCCGCCCCGGGTGCCATGATCTCCGCCGCCACCAAAGAACAAATCCGGGCCGCCAACGATATTGTGGATGTCATCGGCGGCTACATCCCGCTCAAACGCGCCGGCGCCAACTTCGTCGCCCTCTGCCCTTTCCACAAGGAAAAGTCCCCCAGCTTCAACGTCAGCCCCCAGCGCCAGTTCTTCCATTGCTTCGGCTGCCACAAGGGCGGCGACGTCTTCACCTTTGTCCGCGAGTATGAGAACATTGATTTTATGGACGCCGTCCGCCGCCTGGCCGACCGCGCCCGCATCCCCCTCGAGAGGGAGTCCCCGGACGCCCAACCGCAATCGCGCCACCTCAAGGACCAGCTCCTGCTCATTCACGAGCAAATCACCCAGCGCTGGCAAACCGCCCTCGCCAGCGATCCCGCCGCCCAAGTCGCGCGCGATTACCTGGCCAAACGCGGCGTCTCCGCCGAGGCCGTCCAACTCTTCCGCCTCGGCTGCGCCCCCGACCTCTGGGACGACACCGTCAACTGGGCCAAAAGCAAACATTTTGAGCCGGCCGCCGTCGAGCAGGCCGGGCTGATTCTGCGCAAGGAAGGTTCCGATCATTATTATGACCGCTTTCGCGGCCGTTTGATTTTTCCCATCTGCGACGAACAGGGCCGCGTCATCGGCTTCAGCGGACGGGTTTTGAGCGGCGACGAAAAGACCGCCAAATACGTCAACTCCCCGGAAAGCCCCATCTTCACCAAGGGCCGCGTCCTCTTCGGCCTGGACAAATCCAAACGCGCCATCCTGGACGCCCGTCGCGCCGTCGTTTGCGAAGGCCAGCTTGATCTCATCGCCTGCTTCATGGCCGGTGTCAAGAATGTTGTCGCACCGCAAGGCACGGCTCTGACAGGCGAGCATGCTCGCATTTTGAAGCGCTACGCGGATGAAGTGGTGCTGTGCTTTGATTCCGACAATGCGGGCCAGAACGCTACCGCACGTTCGTTGGAAACGCTCCTGGAAATAGCAAGTCAGTTCAATGCTTCTGGCAGTGCGAATCAGCTCGTGAGAGATAAAGTGGGTCTGGCCATCCGCGTGGCAATTCTCCCTGAACCCCATGACCCCGACAGTTTTGTCAGAGCGTATGGCGTCCAGGAGCTTCAGCAATTGATCGACAAGGCTCCGGGTTTTTTCGATTACTACCTCGACCGACTTTGCGCCATAAATAATCCAGCAACAGACAAGGGCCGTCTCGCAATTATTCGCGGCATGTCGGCGGCAATCCAAAAGTCAGAGTCGCCGTTAAAAATGGGATATGCGGTATTACTCGACGCCTACGCCCAAAAAACCGCCTTGCGCCTCGGAGTTTCGGCCGAATCTGTGCGCCAGGAATTCAAAAAGACACCCCGCTCCCCCCCCGCCGCCGGCGAAGAGCGCCCGGAGGAGAAACCCGCCGAACTCCCCAGGCCCTCCAGTTGGGAGCTGTCGTTGCTTCGTTTATTACTGGCGAACGACGACTACGTGGATTGGATCATGGCCCATTTGGAATTGGAATGGATTCCAGATCCAAGAGTGCGCGAAATTGCTGCCTCGCGTTTCCAACTTCAAGAGAACCATTCCTGGCCCGGTTTGATGGCCTGGCTTTCGCAAACTGGCAATGAAGGCTGGCAGAATCTGATCTCCGAACTTTTCATGGATAACTGGTCCACCCGCGACGCGGAAAAGTGGTTAAAGGGTTCGTCGGGCGTCGTGAAGGCCCTGCGCGACAAACATATCGAGCGCCAACTGGCGGCGCTGCGCCAGCGGATGGAGGCTCCCGGATTGGACGACGCCCAGAGGGCTGATCTTTGTGCCCAAAGCGCGAACCTGCGCAAACTCAAGCAGCAACCTTTGGCCCCCCGAACTGCTTAAGACTTCACCCGCTCTTGGACGCTTTTGGAGTGCGGCGGCTTGCCGCCGCTTTCCGATAGCGGGACCGAGCTTCACGCCCTCCAAACAAGCCGGCTATAACGAAAGGCTAAAGGCTAAAGGCTGAAGGCTAAAACCCCCCTCCGTTCCCTTCGTTTGCTCTGTTTCAAATCCGCCATCCGCAATCCTGCTCATTCCAGCATTGCATTCCGCCCCGTTTTCGTCAACGTTGGTGCTTGCCAATTGCGCTCACGGCCCTAGAGTTATCGGCTCGCTTTGGATATTATGAATTTACGTGGTTTGAAGTTCTTGCTGGCGGCGGAGCCGGCCCAGACACAAACGGTGGAAAATCCCACCGCCCGGATGCTCCAGACCGTCCTCCTCATGGGCGGCATGGTGCTGATGATGTGGCTCATGCTCTTCCGGCCCCAGCAAAAACGGGCCAAGGAACTGGAAGTCATGCTCAAGAACTTGCGCCCAGGCGACAGAATCGTCACCAGCAGCGGCATCGTCGGGGTGGTTCTGTCCCTCAAAGACAAGACCATTTCCATCCGCTCCAGCGAAACCAAACTTGAAATCCTGAAATCCGCCGTCGCCGAGGTTACCGAGCGCAGCGGCGAAACCCCCTCATCCTGATCCCCACTCACCCGCATGAACATTGTCACTCGCCATCCTAAATTCTTCTGGGGCTTGATCGCCTTTCTGGTGCTGGGGTCCCTGTGGGAAATGCACCCGCTGACCAACCAGAGCTTGATCCAGGAATTCGCCGACCGGGCCGACCACTCCGTTCTGGACACCAACTTCACGGCCATTACCAATCTGGCCTGGAAGCTCCAAGCCGCCAAGCCGGACCCTTCCCGCGAATTCACCGATTTGCAGACCGCCATCGGCACCAACGATATTCAGCGCTATTTCCCTTTCTACTACGTCAAAGGACAGGAAAACCCCACCTACACCCTGCTCAACATCCTCCAGAAAAAAGCCGCGGGCAAAATCCACCTCGGTCTGGACCTGCAGGGCGGCACGGAATTCCGGGTGAGCCTGGACACCAACCATGTTGCCGCCAACGACACCAACCACAACGCCGTCAACGTCAACGAGGAGCGCAAGCGCCTGGTTACCCAGGCCATCTCCATTCTTCGCAGCCGCGTGGATTCCATGGGCGTCGCCGAGCCGCTCATCACCCCGGCGGGAGAGAATTCCATCCTCATCCAGTTGCCGGGCCTTTCCCAGGCGGCGCAGGACGAAGCCAGGATCAAAATCCAAAAGGCCGCCTTTCTCGAGTTCCGCGTCGTTCATCCGCAGAACCGGGAGATTCTGTCGGCAGCGACTTTGGTGATTCCGCCGAAATACGAGATTTTGAAGATGAAACACAAGGACGATGCCGGCAATGTCACCTTCATTCCCTACTTGGTGGAAAAAACGGCCTCCCAAGGGCTGACCGGAAAATATATCAAACGGGCCTACGCCAGCCGCGATAACTCCGGGGCGGCGGAAGTCAATATCGAGTTCGACAGCGAGGGCGCCAAGAAATTCGGCCAGCTCACCACCGACAACAATGACGGCTTTATGGCCATCGTGCTGGACGGCGAGATCCAAACGGCGCCGCACATCGAAGAGCCAATCACCGGCGGCCGCTGTAGAATCAGCGGCGGCGCGATGGATATTGCCGAAGCCATTTCCGAGGCGAACATGCTGATGAATCCGCTGGAAACCCCGGTGCATATTGACGCCATGAACCAGGTCAGCCCCACCCTGGGCACCGATTCCATTCATAGCGGCGTCTGGTCCGCCGTCATCGGCACGCTGGCGGTGGTGGTGTTCATGGCCCTTTATTATCATCGCTGCGGGCTGATTGCCGATTTCGCCATGCTCCTCAACCTGGTCATCACCCTGGGCATCATGTGTTCCATCGGAACCACCCTTTCCCTGCCGGGCATCGCCGGCATCGTCCTGACCGTCGGCATGGCGGTGGACGCCAACGTGCTCATCTACGAGCGGCTGCGCGAGGAAATGGCGCTGGGCAAATCCATGAAGGGGGCGATTGCCGCCGCCTACAGCCGCGCCTTTGCCACCATTTTCGATTCGCATACCACCACTCTCATTTCCGCCATCATCCTCATCTGGATGGGAACAGGCCCGGTCAAGGGTTTCGGCGTCACTCTCACCATCGGCGTGGCCTTAAGCCTGTTCACCGCCTTGGTCGTCACCCGCCTGATTTTTGACGCCCTCCTCAACCGCGGCTGGCTCAACAAAATCGGCATGCTCCACATCATCAAAAATCCGGAATGGGATTTCATGAAATGGACCAAGCTGACCTACCTCGGCTCCGCCGCTCTCATCGTGGCTGGAATCGGATACGGCATTTATCGCGGCGGCAAGGTCTTGGGGCCGGAATTCGCCGGCGGCGATGAAGTCACCCTCAGCTTTACCAACAAAGTCGGATTGGACAAATTGCGCGCCGCTCTTTCGCCCCTGGTGGGCCAGACCCCCATCCAGTACGAAAAATCCGCCGGCTCGGAAACGTTGAAAGTCGTCGCCCCCTTTGGCAAGGCCGGCGTCGTGACCAACACCCTGGCCGGTTTTACCGACGCCGGGTTCACTGTCGGCGCCATTTCCACCGTCGGCCCTTCCGTCGGCGAGGACATCACCAGGTCGGCCGTGTTCGCCTCGTTTTTGTCGCTCTTTGGCATCTTGTTTTACGTGGCCTTTCGCTATGAGTTCTCCTTCTCCATCGGCGCCGTGGTGGCGGTGGTCCACGACGTTTTCCTCACCCTCGGCATTTTTTTCATTTCCGGCCGCCAGCTCAGCGCCCCCATGGTCGCGGCGGTCTTGACCATCATCGGCTTCTCCCTCAACGACAAGGTCGTTATTTTCGACCGTATCCGGGAGGATTTGAAACTGGGATTGCGCGGCTCCTTCCGCGAAATCATCAACAAGGCCATCAACCAGACGTTGAGCCGCACCATCATCACCTCCGGCACGGTCTTCCTTTCCACCATGTCGCTCTACTGGTTCGGCGGCGGGGTGATCAACGATTTTGCCTTCACCTTTTTGGTCGGCATTATCAGCGGCACTTATTCCAGCATCTTCATCGCCTGCGCCCTGGTTCTCTGGTGGCACAAGGGCGAGCGTCCCAAGACCGCCACCCGCGCCGTCGCCGAGTCCTCCGCCGCCGCCAGTTCCGCCCCCGGCGCCGCCCGCGCCCGCGCCTGACGCCTGCAACCTCTGAAAATTCCTGTAGCGGCGGTCTGCGACCGCCGCAAACCGGGGGAGTCTGTTTTCTCGACAATTCTTCCAGGCGAGAATTCCATCCTTGTCGGAAAAAAGAAGGATGAGCGCCGCCAATCTGGAGTGCGGGAGCTTGCTCACGCTTTCGAACGGGCACGATTTGCGTGGAGCAAAGCGGCGGCAAGCCGTCGCACTCCAAAGAATCCCTCGTTCCATGTCGAAGAGACCGCCGCTACAGTCGCCGGAGCGAGTTTTGCGGAGTTCTCAAACTTTAAACTTTGAACTTTGGAGGCGGTGGAATCAAAATTAACTCATGGCTGCCGCGACTGAATTCTCCCCCTGGCTTTGGGCGGGGTTTGTCCTCCTGGTCTTGGTTTTTCTGGTGCTGGATCTTGGAGTGATTCATCGCCAGGCCCGGGTGCCCAGGCTTCGCGAATCACTGGCTTGGAGCCTGCTCTGGTTCCTCCTCGCCCTGGCCATCGCCGGCGCGCTGGCGCTGGGGCGCGGCGCCGAGCCATGCCTGCAGTTCCTGGCCGGCTACCTGGTGGAGTATTCGCTTTCCCTGGACAACATTTTTGCCATGGCCCTCATTTTCGCCTGGTTCCGCGTCCCTCCGGCCCAGCAACACCGAGTTCTCTTTTGGGGCATCCTCGGCGCTCTCCTCATGCGCGGCCTGATGATTGGCGCCGGAGCCGAATTGCTGGAACAATTCCATTGGATCTCCTACCTCCTGGGCGCCTTTCTGCTTTGGACCGGCCTCCGCTGGGCCTTCTCCAAACAGGCGTTAGTGCAGCCGGAAAAAAACCAGCTCGTCCGCCTGGCGCGAAAGTTCTTCCCTGTCACCCCCGATTTCCAGGGACAGAGTTTTTTCGGGCAGGTGGAGGGACGGCGCGCCCTCACGCCGCTGGCGCTGGCGTTATTGACAATTGAGGCGACAGACTTGGTTTTCGCCACCGACTCCATCCCCGCGACTTTTGCCGTGACGCAAAACGCCTTCATCATCTTCACTTCCAACCTCTGCGCCGTGCTGGGCTTGCGCTCGCTCTATTTCTTGCTGGCGGGCGCGCTCCGCTATTTCCGCTTTTTGAAAAACGGCCTGGCCCTGGTGCTCGTGTTCATCGGCGCCAAAATGCTGCTCTCCTCCTGGTGCAAAATTCCGGCGTCCATCACCCTGGCCGTCATTGCCGGGGTGATGGGCGTTTCCATCCTGCTATCCGTGGCCAAACCCGCCGCCGCCGCTCCCGGCGCGCCCTGATTCCACCAATGAAATATCGCTGGTCATTGCCCGATGCGCCGCCCGCCGGCCTGGCCGCCCCGCTCACCGCCGCTTTGGGGGTCTCTCCCCTGCTCGCCCAATGCCTGGTCAACCGCGGCCTCATCGAACCGGACCAGGCGGCCCGCTTTTTGCAGCCGCGCCTGCGGGATTTGGCAGACCCGCTGCTGCTCCCGAACATGGCGGCGGCCGTGCAGCGTCTCCGGCGCGCCCGCCTGCGCGGCGAATCGCTCGTCATCTTTGGCGACTACGACGTGGATGGCGTCACCTCCACCGCGCTGCTCCTGGAAACGCTCCGCGCGCTCGGCTGGAACGTCAATTATTATTTGCCTCGTCGCATGGATGAAGGCTACGGGTTGAGCCGGGACGCGGCGGAGAATTGCCTGGAAAAATATCCCGTCCCGTTGCTCCTGGCCGTGGATTGCGGCTCGACGGCCGCCGACACCATCGCCTGGCTCGGCCAAAAAGGAACCGAGGTTATCGTGCTCGATCACCACCAGGTTTCCGCGCCGCCGCCCCCGGCCGTGGCGCTGGTCAATCCGCGTTTGGCCGATCCGCCCGGCCCGGAGTTCTGTTCGGCGGGTCTGGCGTTTAAGCTCGCCCATGCCATTGTCAAGCAACTGCGCGAAGACGGTGACCCAGCCGCTGTCAAATATGATTTGCGCCGGCATCTGGACTTGGTGGCGCTGGGCACGATTGCGGACCTGGTTCCGTTGACGGGAGAAAATCGCATTCTCGCCAGCGCCGGACTCGAACGTCTCACCCTGACCCGTCGCCCCGGTCTGATGGCGCTGAAAATGGTGGCGCAATGTCCTTCGCCCATCGGCAGCTATGAGGTGGGATTTCAACTCGCCCCGCGCCTCAACGCCGCCGGACGCCTGGAAGACGCCGAAGAGGCCTTGCGCCTCCTCCTGGCCGGCGGGGCCGCCGAGGCCGATCCGCTCGCCCGCAGCCTCGATGCGCGCAACCGCCAGCGCCAGCAAATCGAACGCGACATGGCCGCCGAGGTCATTGCCGCCGTGCATGCCCGCTTCAACCGGGACAGGGATTTTGTCATCGTCGAAGGACGCGACTCCTGGCATATCGGCGTGGTGGGCATCGTGGCCTCGCGCGTGGTGAAGCGATTCTATCGCCCGGCGATCATTTTTGGGGGCGACGGCGCGCTGTGGCGCGGGTCGGGCCGCAGCATTGAAGGATTTGATCTGGCGGCGGCGTTGCAGAGTTGCGATGCCCTGCTCACGCGGCACGGCGGCCACAGCATGGCGGCGGGCGTCACCGCCCAACCCGCCCAAGTGGACCTGTTCCGGGCGCGCCTGAACGAATTGGCGCGGCTGTCCTTGAAGCCCGAACAGCTCGAGCCTTCCCTGAAGTTGGACGCGGAAGTTGCCGGCTCGGACCTGACCTTGGACCTGGTGGAGCAACTGGCCGCCCTGGCCCCGGCCGGCCCGGGCAACCCGCCGGTGCAATGGATCATCCGCGGCCTGACCCACCGCCAACTGCCGCAACGAATGGGCCGGGAAAACCAGCATGTGAAATTGCGTTTGACCGGCGGCCAATCCGCGCTGGAAGCCGTCTGGTGGAACGCCGGCGAATCCCCCATGCCGGGCGACCGTTTCGACCTCGCCTTCACCCCAACCCTCAACGAGTACCAGGGCCGGCGCTCCGTGCAACTGCGCGTCCTGGACTGGCGGCCATGTAGTTGACCCCGCAATCGAGACGATCATTCCCGCCCGGCCGCGGCGATGAACGGCTTCAGTTCCTCCATCAATTGGGCGAAGCCATCCAGCGTCAATTGCTGCGCCCCGTCGCTCCAGGCCTCGGCCGGATTGGGATGGACTTCGATCAACAGGCCGTCCGCGCCCATCGCCACCGCGCCTTTGCACATGGCCGCGACCAAATCCGCCCGCCCCACTCCCTGGCTCGGATCAATAATGATCGGACAATGCGATTCCTGTTTGAGGATGGGGACGGTGGACAGGTCCAGGGTGTTGCGGGTATAGGTTTCAAAGGTGCGGATGCCCCGCTCACAGAACATGAGATTGGGATTATCGTTGGACAAAACATATTCGCCCGCCAGCAGCCATTCCTCGATCCGCATGGAAAGGCCGCGTTTGAGCAGAATGGGTTTTCCCGTTTTGGCCGCGGCGATCAGCAACTGAAAGTTCTGCGAGTTCCTCGCGCCGATTTGAATGATGTCCGCGTATTCGGCGACCAGGCCGGCGTTTTGTTCGGAAAGCAGTTCGGTGATGACGGACAAGCCGGTTTCGCGCCGCGCTTTGGCCAGCAATTTCAGCCCTTTGAGGCCCAGACCCTGGAATTCGTATGGGGAAGTGCGCGGCTTGTAAGCGCCGCCGCGCAGAAAAGTGGCGCCGGCCTTCTGCACGGCGCGGGCGGTGGTGAGCAACTGCCTTTCATCCTCCACCGAACACGGGCCGGCCATGACCTGGATTTTTTTGCCGCCGATGACCTTCCCTCCCGCCGTGATGGTGGAAGTCACCGCATGGGCTTCGCGGCTGACGAGCTTGTAGCGCTTTTGCACCGGCATGACCCGCTCCACCTGGGGCCAGGAGGACAGCGTTTCCAGGCTGGGGTGGGTCCGTTCGTCCCCGATGGCCCCGACGACCGTCCGCTCCACTCCGCGCATGACGTGGGGCCGGTAGCCCAGTTTCTTGATTTCCCGGAGGACTTCCTTCTCGTCCTTCTTCGACAATCCAGGTTTGAGGACAATAATCATAATCTTGCGAGCCTCAGTTTAGAGCTTTTGCCCCAATCCGCAATCCGCAATCCGCGGAGAATGGTGAATGGCCTGGAAGAACCTCATGGAGTGTTGGAGTGTTGGAGTAATGGGCAGCTTCAGCCACCCATCACTCCACTATTCCATCACTCCGGCCCCCATCTTCCATGAAGTCCCCAATCCCCAATCCGCAATCCGCAATCCGCAATCCGCAATTGCCGCTTGAATTTCGCCGACGGCTTGCTTAAACTCGCGTCACTATAATGAAACCGATGAGATGCTTTTGTGTTTTTGCGGCCAGCGCGTTCTTCGCCGCCACCTGTGCGGCCCAGCCGGACGGTTTATTGGACGGCATCCTCGTGGTCGTGAATAATTCGGTCATCACCTTTCTCCAGGTGCAGGACCAGTATATTTCGCAACTCCCAACCCTCCGTACATTGTATCCGGACCCGGCCATCTTTAATGCCAAGGCGAACCAGATGGAAAAAGACGCGCTGGAGATGTTGGAGCAGAACAAGTTGATTCTCGATGATTTTGCCAGGGGCGCGTACTCCACAAACTGGCTGGAGGACGAGGTGGCGGCGGCCGTCAAGCGAGACCTCAAGAAAAGCTACAGCGGCAGCCGGACCCGCTTGATCCAGACCCTGCAGGCCGGCGGCGTCACCTACGCGGATTACCTCAAGCAGCAGCGGGAGAACGTCATCATCTCGGCGCTCATTGACCTTCATACCACCAGCAAAGTCATCATCTCCCCCGCCGCCATTGAAAAGTGGTACAACGATCACCAGGACGACTATAAAGTGGAGGACCAGGTCAAGCTGCGCATGATCCAAATTCCCCAACCCGCCGGCAGCCCGCCCGGCGCGGCCAAACAAATCGCCGGCGAAATCCTGCAAAAGATTGACAACGGCGTTCCTTTCGCCGAGATGGCCACGGTTTACGACTCCGGCCCCGAACGGGCCGCCGGCGGCGACTGCGGGTGGGTGGCCCGAAAAGGTTACCTCAAGGAACTGACCGACGCGGCCTTTGCCCTCAAGCCCGGACAACACGCGCCGGTGGTGGAATTGCCCGACGAACGGGCCGGCGCCGCCCCGGGAGCCACCGTCTGTTATCTCCTGATGGTGGATGATTTCCGTCCGGCCCACATCAGTCCCTTGTCCGACGTTCAAGCCGACATCGAACGGAAGCTTCGGGACCAGAGAGGCAAACTCCTCGAGGACCAGTGGATCGAGCGTCTCAAGGCCAAATCGCACATCCGAAGCTTTTGACCTTTAGCCAAATGACCGGTTGGATTGCTATTTCCCTGGGCGATGTGACCGGCATCGGCCCGGAAGTCACCCTCAAGGCCCTGGCCGCGGAAGCCCCGTCAGACCCATTCCGCTATCTCCTGATCGGCGACGACGCCTCCACCCTGCGCCTCAACCAGGCCCCCGGCCTGAACCTGCCCCTGGAGCCATTCGCCGGCCCCGCCTCCACCGGCCGCTTTTTTCTGCACAACCCCCTCCACGAACCGCTCGCCGCCGGGCTGCCTCCCGGCTCCCCCTCGGCCGCGCGCGCCGCTCTGGCCTCGCTGGCCGATGGCGCCAACCGCTGCTTGCGCGGCGAAATGGACGCGCTGGTCACCGCGCCCGTGAGCAAAGAATCCATTCTCCGCGCCGGCCAGCCCTTCATCGGCCAGACCGAGTTTCTTTCCCAGTTGGCCGGCGCCCAACGAACCGCCATGATGTTGCTGGGGCAGGACGACCGCCGGCGCTGGTTGCGCGTGGCCCTGGCCACCACCCATCTTCCCCTCAAACTGGTCGCCGCACAATTGCGCGCGGAATCCGTCGAGAGGGCCATTGATCTCGCCGCCCGCGCTTGCGGCGACCTGGACCTGCCGCGCTGCCGTATCGCCGTTTGCGGCCTCAACCCTCACGCCGGCGAAGGCGGCAAGCTGGGCGACGAAGAAATCACCATCATCAAGCCCGTGGTGGAGGCCGCCCAAAAACGCGGCCTTGATGTTGTCGGCCCCCTTTCCGCCGACACCCTGTTTTACTACGCCTATCGCGGCGATTACGAAGTCGTCGTCGCCATGTATCATGACCAGGGATTGGTTCCCCTGAAAATGGTCGCCTTTGCCAGCGGCGTCAATTGGACCCTCGGCTTGCCCTTCATCCGCACCTCGCCCGATCACGGCACCGCCTACGACATCGCCGGCCAGGGCAAAGCCGACCCTTCGAGCATGCGCGCCGCCTTGCGCCTGGCCAAACGCCTGGCCGCCCGCCGCGACCACAAAACGCCGGTCGCATCTTAATCGGGTCCCATCCTTCCCATCAGTCCCATCCGCCCGATCCCGCAAAATCCCCCTGAGTTGAAAATCCTCACGCCATCTTCACGCCAGCCTTCAGCCTTTAGCCTTCAGCCTTCAGCCTTCAGCCTTTAGCCTTTAGCCTTTAGATTCTGACTTTGAAAATCTCATAAAAATGTCTCTTAGGCAAATCCGAAGCGGCTTACGCGGCCAGAGCGAGCATCAGGTCATCGATGGCTTTGTCCACTTTGGCGTAGGCGCGTTCAAAACGG
>Ga0326728_10021995_pt1 | contig 11905 bp, 8 predicted proteins | sample MB3enrmetagenome_FD_207602 | JGI IMG/M metagenome (GOLD analysis project Ga0326728, IMG submission 207602) | Lab enriched peat soil microbial communities from McLean, Ithaca, NY, United States - MB31MN | ecosystem: Environmental > Terrestrial > Soil > Wetlands > Peat | place: USA: New York... | reverse complement strand
ACGGGTGGCAGGCTCGGTGACTTCAGCAGTCGTTCGAGGTCGCGCCGGGTCTTGAGCGGCCCGGGAAGCCCCTCGGAGAGCTCAGCCGCGAGGTCGCTCACCGCACTCTCCGCGCCCGCTAGGTCAACTCTGAGCTCGTCGGCGAGAGCGATGAGATCAGCGGCGAAATCCGACCCGGTCCGGGCCGCATCGAGGTCCATGACTGGACGCGATCGGTCTTCGATCGAATCCCACCAGCAGAAGGGCTGTTCCTCGGCGAAGTCGTCCCGCAGCGCGGCCAACAGGTCCTCCAGCGTTCCCGGGCGCCGGAGGTCAAGATGCAGCTCGCTCTGGCCCACAAGCCGTCCGCGGAGCACAAGCGAACGTCCGTCGGCGGACGCCATCCGATCCCGTGAGGCGCCGACGAGTCGGGCGCGCAGCTCGGCGAGATCGGCGATCTCGGCTATGTCGATCTCGGCGAGATCAAAGCGCACGACATCGCAGCCGACCGGCTCGATCCCTGCAACACGCCCTCCGGCGACATGGACGACCACCGCACCCTTCATCCCTCGTTCGCTCGGTTTGGGGCTGCGAGCCTGAAGGTTGCCCGGGTAGACCACCCAGGGTTCGTCAGAGCCCTCCCGACCGGAGAGGATCATGCGGGTGTGCACGTGGCCGAGCGCCCAATAATCGAGGCCGATGCTCCGCAAGTCGTCGAGAGTGCACGGGCTGTAGTCGTCGTAGCCGGAGGCCGCACCTCGCACGTTGCAGTGAAGAACACCGACTTGAACACCGGGCCCGGCGTCACGAACGAACCGCAGCGCCAGATTCTCGCTTTCGCTGCGCTGGGCGAAGCTGATGCCCTGCACAGTCGCCAGCGCGACCCCGTCGATCTCGACAGGCACGGCCCGTGCGGTTCGGGGGCCGAAGACCGTGACGCGTTCGGGCCACGGACCACCGAGAGCGGACCATCCGGTCTCGACCGGGTCGTGGTTGCCGTGCACGATGAAGCTGGAGATGCCCGCCATGGAAAGGCGGGCGAGGCCATCGCGGAAACGCAGCTGAGCCCGAAGCCCGCGTTCGGGCCCGTCATAGATGTCGCCGGCGACCACGAGGAAAGCCACCTGTCGTTCCAGGCACAAATCGACGAGGGAGTCGAACGCGGCCAGCGAGGCTTCACGAAGCTGTTCCGCCACGCGTGGAGCCGTCGAACCGATGCCTTTGAACGGCGTATCAAGATGCAGGTCAGCCGCGTGGACAAAACTGAAGTCGGCAGTCCACAAGGCGTCGTCCATCGAGGCGAGGCTACCTGGAGGGTGTATTACCGGCCGGTGATCCCTATCGATGCGAACCCGAGGACAGGAGCGAGATGACAGATCGGACAGGCGGCGAGATTGTGGTGGAAGTGCTCGCGCGCTCCGGGGTCGACGTCGTTTTCGGGATCCCAAGCGTCCACAACCTTCCAATCTACGACGCGATCAGGCGTAACGGCCGGATTCGCGCGATCAGCGTCCGCCACGAGCAAGGTGCCATTGGCGCGGCCGACGGGTTCGCGCGCACGACCGGTCGGCTCGGCGTGTGCCTGACCTCGACGGGCCCGGGAGCGGCAAACGCCATTGGAGGCCAACTCGAGGCCTGCGTGTCGTCTTCGCCTGTCTTGCACCTGACAGGTCAGATCGACAGCCGATTCCTGGACAAGGGTCGGGGCTTCATCCACGAAGTTCCGGACCAGCTGGGCATGATGGCGTCGCTCTCGAAGGCCAGCCACCGGCCGTCGTCGGCGGACAGCATCGGCGCCACGGTCGCGTAAGGCATCGTGGAGGCGCTGACATGCCGTCGCGGACCGGTGTCGGTGGAGATACCCATCGATTTCCAGTACGCGTCGACGGCGCCGGAGGTGGACCCCGTCCAATTCACGGCCACGCCTCCTCCGGAAGGCAAACCCGACGTCGCCGAGGTCGCCCGCGCTGCCAAGCTCATCGCGGGATCCCGGCGGCCCATCGTGTGGGCAGGCGGCGGCGCCGTCGCAGCCGGTGCGGTGGACGATGTGCAGCTGCTGGTGCGGCGCCTGGGCGCCGGAGTGTTGACCAGCCCGAACGGGCGCGGGGTCGTTCCCGAGGACGATCCTTCGTGCATCGGCAACCTCTCCTGGGACACCGACGTCAGAGTCCTGTGCCGCGAAGCGGACCTGCTCGTGGCGATCGGGACGCGCTTTCAGGGGCCGAACACGGAGAACTGGAAGATGGAGCTGCCGACGCGGCTCGTGCAACTGGACATCGACCCCACCGTGCCAGGTCGGAACTATCCGGTGCAGGCCGCGGTCGTGTCAGACGCGAAGCTGTCCATCACAGCTCTACTGGAAGAGCTCGATCGCATCAACGCACCGCAGGTCCTGGCGGAGCCCCTGTGGGCCGACCGTGTGGCGGCTGCCGCCAGGTCCGGCCGGGAGCGGCTGCGAAGCACGCTCGGGCCTCAGGTTGGCCTCCTCGACGCATTGGCCTCTTGCCTCGACCCCGGCACCGTAGTCGTGAAGGACTCGACCATCTCTGCCTACACGTGGGGCAATCGGCTGTTGCCGGTGCTGCGACCCCGTACCTCGATCATGCCTAACAGTTTCGCTATCGGCCTCGGGCTGCCGCATGCAATCGGGGCCGCCGTCGCTTCGCAGGCACCACCGGTCGTGCTTCTCTTCGTAGACGGCGGCTACGGGATACTCCGCAACATCCAGGAGAGCCAGTACGGGCCTGGGAGAGCGCTCATCGGTGTCGACCTGGGACGCCCCGACTTCTGTGGTCTCGCGGCGGCGTTCGGGATCCAGGCCGAGCGCGTCGAGTCGATCGGCGCCTACGCGACGGCGGTCAAGCGGGCGCTCAAGAACCGGAGGCCTCGCTTGGTGGAAGTGGATCTCGACGCGATCGGACCGATGAAGGTCAACTACACGGGCACGTCGAAGCCGCCCAAACCGAGTTAGGCCAGTCTTCCAACGACCCGGTTGAGGGCGTCGCAGCCGGCATCGACCTCGTCGGGTGTCATCGACAGCGCAGGCCGGAGCCTGAGCGTGCGCTCGCCGCAGCCGAAGGCTATGACGTGCTCCTCACGCCAGAGCGCGGTGAGCACGGAGCTTCGCAGCTCGCGTGTCGCAAGGTCGATCGCGGCGACCACGCCGCGCCCGCGGGCGTTGGAGACAGCCTTGGGCCAGGCCTGCTCGAGCTCCACCAACCTCGCGAGGAGACGCTGGCCGACTTTGGCGGCGTTCGCGATGGCACCTGTCTGTTCGACGAGCTGCAGCAAGCGCCGGGAGCGCACCATGTCGGTGAGGTTGCCGCCCCAGGTCGAATCGATCCGGCCGGAGGTGCAGAACACGTTCTGGTCGACCTCGTCCACTCGCCGGCCCGCCATGACGCCGCCGAGCTGGACCTTCTTGCCGAACGCCACGAGATCTGGAGAGAGTCCGAGCTGTTGGTAACACCATGACGTTCCCGTCGCCCCGGCTCCGGTCTGCACCTCGTCCATCACGAACAGGGCGTCGTGGCGATGGCACAGATCCTGGACTGCCAGCAGGAATTCGGGCCGTAGGTGGCGGTCGCCGCCCTCGCATTGAATGGGCTCGGCGATGAAACAGGCGATGTCGTGCGGGTACGCCTCGAACGCGGCCCTGGCTTCGGCGAGCGCCAGCTCCTCGGCGGCTTCGACCTCGGCCAGGTGGGCTCTAAGCGGGAACGACACGGCTGGGGAGGAGATCCGTGGCCAGTCGAACTTCGGGTAGCGGTCGGTCTTGACCGGGTCCGTGTTGGTCAAAGACAGGGTGTAGCCACTGCGGCCGTGGAACGCGTGCCTCAAGTGCAGGACTTTGGTACCGAGCTCGCACGAGCGCCCGGCTGCCTCGTTGCGCCGCGACTTCCAGTCGAACGCGCACTTGAGTGCGTTTTCGACAGCGAGTGCACCGCCCTCGATGAGGAACAGATGGGGCAGTGCCGGGTCCCCGAGCACGCGTTCGAAGGTGGCGACGAACTCGGCGAGGGCGACCGTCGGCACTTCGGCGTTCGCGGGCTTGTTCGAGGCGGCCTCGATGAGCTCGTCGCGCGTCGTCGCATCGTCGAAGAGTCCCGGAGGGTTCATCCCGAGGGGGGCGGAGCCGAAGAAGGTGTAGAAGTCCAGATACTCGGTGCCGTCCCTGGCGTCCACGAGCCGGGACTCGTGGCTCTTCACCAGATCCAACACGATGGGAAAGCCGTCAACGAGCATGTGTTCAGCAAGGCGCCCATGGACCTCATCGGGCGCGATACGGCACTGATCTTCAGTCGTTTTCATCACTCGAGCGTATCGCTACTACGCTTTCGCGAAACGCAACCGCTGAGGAGAATAGCGATGACCTTCGAGCTCAGCTCGTTGATCGAGGCCCGCCAAGGTGAGAATTTCCGCCTCCACAGTGAATATCTCAATCCCCAGCTCGTGAAGGTTCTGAAGACCATCGGCTTCGATCGCTTCTACGTCAGAGGCGAGGGCTCGTACCTTTACGACCGCAACGGTGAGCGTTATCTCGACTTCCTCGCCGGATTCGGTGTCTTCGCGCTCGGACGCGGGCATCCGGTCCTGAAGAAGGCGTTGCACGAGGCGATCGACATGGACCTCCCGAACCTGGTTCAGCTTGACGCGGCACTGCTGCCCGGATTGCTTGCAGAGGCGCTTGTGGCGAGGACACATGACGGGATCCAGCGGTGTTTCTTCTCGAATTCGGGTGCGGAGGCAGTCGAGGCCGCGATCAAGTTCTCGAGGTACGCGACCAAGCGGCCCCGCGTCCTGCACGCGGATCATGCGTTCCATGGCCTCAGCTTGGGAGCGTTGTCGCTCAACGGTGGCAAGGAGTTCCGCGAGGGGTTCGGCCCGCTGTTGCCGGGCTGCCAAGAGGTGCCCTTCGGAGATATCGACTCGCTGGGACACGAGCTCCAGCGCGACGACGTTGCTGCGGTGGTTCTCGAGATCGTCCAGGGAAAAGGCGTGAATCTCGCTACGGACGAGTATTGGGCGGCTGCCGCCGACCTGTGTCGCAAGCACGGGACTCTGCTCGTCATCGACGAGGTCCAGACGGGCCTCGGCAGGACCGGCAAGCTGTGGGCCCATGAGCATTACGGCTTGCGGCCCGACATCATCACCGTGTCGAAGGCACTCTCAGGCGGTTACATCCCCGTCGGGGCGATGATGTGCTCGGCGGAGATCTTCGACCGCGTCTATTCGAAGATGGAGCGCGCTGTCGTCCATTCCTCGACTTTCGGGCGGAACCAGCTCGCCATGGTGGCGGCGCTCGCCACTTTGCAGACGATCGACGACGAGGACATCGTCGATCGAGCACGAGTGACCGGCGAGGCCTTCATGAAAGGCTTGGCCCCGCTCGTCGACAAGTACGAGCTCTTCCACGAGGTGCGCGGGAAGGGTCTGATCATCGGCCTTGTCTTCGGTGAGCCGAGCTCTTTTCGGTTGAAGTCGCGATGGAAGATGATGGAGGGTGCCCGCAAGGGGCTCTTCTCCCAGCTGGTCGTAGGACCCCTGTTCAACCGGCACCGGATCTTGACTCAGGTCGCCGGCGACAACATGAACGTGGTCAAGCTCCTTCCCCCGCTCATCGCAGGCCAGGAGGAGGTGGACTACTTCGTCGAAGCACTCGACGACGTGCTCGCGGACGCCCACCGCAACTCGGCCCTCCTGTTCGAGTTCGGCAGGACGCTTGCGAAGAGCGCGCTCCGCAGGGAGCAGTCCTGAGCTCGCCCGGCCCGGACGGCTCGGGGGGGCAGCCGTCGATGACGATCAAGCCGGGCGACCGGATGCTCGTCACGGGCGCAGGTGGCTTCATCGGCTCGGCCGTCACCCGGGCGCTGTTGGCACGCGGCGCACAAGTTGTCGCGCTGCTCCAGCCCGGAGTGTCCAGCCTCAACCTCGATGAACTTGCCGTGGAGCCTGTCGTGGCGGATTTGCGCGACGCCTCGGCTGTCACCGCCGCGGCCGAGGGGTGCCGCATGGTCTTCCACGTCGCGGCGGTCTACCGTTTCTGGACCCCCAACGCGGCGGACTTCTACGACGTCAACGTCGGTGGCAGTTTGAACGTCATCGGCGCGGCCAAGGCTGCCGGGGTCGAGAGGGTCGTGTACACGAGCACCGTCGGCACGATCGGCCTGGATGGGACCGAGCTCGACTGCGCGGCGGACGAGACGGCCTGGGCGAGGATCGGCCATCTCTTCGGGCTCTACAAGCAGTCCAAGTATGTGGCCGAACACGAGGTGCTTCGTGCAGGAGCCCAAGGCCTGCCCGTCGTCCTCGTCCAGCCTACGTTGCCTCTCGGCCCTGGCGATCGTGCGCCGACACCGACCGGCAAGACGGTGCTCGACTTCTTGAACGGCCGCGTCCCTGGCTGGTTCGACACCGCGCTGAATGTCGTCGACGTGGACGACGTCGCTGCCGGGCATCTGCTCGCGGCCGAGCGAGGCGCGCAAGGACGCAGCTACGTGCTCGGAGGCGAGAACCTCGAGCTTCGGCAGATCCTGGACGTCCTGGCCGCGGGAACCGGCTTGCCTCGGGCCACGATCAAGGTGCCCCGGCAGGTCGCGCTCGTTGCTGCCTACGCCTCTACCTTTGTGGAAGGCCGCCTCCTGCGCCGCGAGCCGAGCGTTCCGCTCGAAGGTGCGCGGATGGCCACGACTCGCATGATCTTCAGCGATGCCCGGGCCCGCAGAGAGCTCGGGTACCGTTCGCGGCCTGCCATCGAGGCGATCCTCCGCTCGGCACGTTGGTACGCGGAGAACGACTACGTGTCAGCAAGGAGATTGGCGCGAATCCGTTGGACCGACGTGACCGAGCTTCCGCCGAGCGGTCGCGCTCTTAGAGGGAAGGCCGGGATCGCACCGGATCGATCCCCGAAGACCTCCGTTTGATGTTTCCGAAGCTCGCGCGCGGTCCCACCGGATTCGCGCGCCATCGCCGGCACGAGGTAGGCCGGCTCGTAGCTCTGGCGGTGACGGCGGCTCTCGTTGTCCCGTTCGCAGCGTGCAGCTCGGGCGAAGGTGGCCCAGCCACGACCTCGAGTGCAAACAGCTCGACCGGCGCAACGAACTCGACGGGCGCAACGAACACGACCGGCGCAACGAACACGGCTAGCACCACCACGCCGTCCACGACGACCAGCACCACGACCAGCACCACTGCCAGAGCGACGACCACCACGCTGCCGGCAGCAGTCGACGGGACGTCGATCCTTCGAGCTCGGGTGGCCGCGTTGCCACCCGGTGCCATCGTTCTTCCGGCGGTCTCCCCAGGGAGTGCCGCTTGGTCCAGGATGGTTCCAGTCGCGTACGAGAGTTTCGGGAGTGGTCCCGATCTTCTCCTCATAGCTGGTCAGGACGCAACGTTGTCGTGGTGGGATCCATCGTTGCTTGCGGTCACTACCACGTGACCGTGTTCGACCTTCCTGGAGTGGGCTACTCGGGGCCTTCGACGGCGTCTTTTTCGCTCACTTGGCTTGCGGACATGACCGCCGGACTTGCCCTCACGATTGGCCTGTCTGATCCGATCGTGCTCGGTTGGGGCCTCGGTGGCGATGTCGCGCTGTCCCTCGCGGAGCGTCATCCGCAGCTCGTGGCATCGCTTGTTCTCGTCGACACCGCCCTCGGGGGTGCCAGGGCAACGCAGCCTGCGCCGGAGGTCGTGCGGCTTCTTGCACTGCCTGGTGCCACGCCCGTGGCGCTGTCGAGGCTGCTGTTCCCGCCGACGACCGCCGGACTGCATGAGCGAATGCTGTGGCAAAAGAGCCTCTTCGTAGGGACGACGGATTGGTTGACGGCGCAAAGCGTCAAGGCGGAGGCCGCGCTCCAAGCGACGATCTGGAGGAGATCAACTGTGGCAGTTGGTCTTTCGCAGGTGACGATTCCGGCACTCGTGGTCTCGGGTGCCGATGACGTCGTCTTTCCTCCGGAAAACGCGGTTCTTCTCGCCAGTGAGTTGACACACGCGTCACTGGTCAGCTTCCCGGGCTCGGGCTACGGAGCGATCACCCAAGACACCCCGGCGTTTGTCGCCGCGGTCGAGAAGTTCACCCGATAGCGTCCCGACTTTCGTCCCGGGCGCTCGGGCAGTCAGCCGGCGGCCGCGGCGCGAGCCTGCAGCCGCTGCAGCGTGCGGGCCGTCCCCGTGGCGCGTCGCGCCCACCATTGCCTCGGATCGTGGCCGGGAACCGGTGGCTGCGCGGCGTGCAGCTTTGCCCACCGGTCGGCATGGTGAGCGAGCCAGCCCAAGGTACCCGCCGGATCCTGGTCGATCAGGGCCGCCAGTGAGTAGCGTCGTTCGCCAGCCCGGTACCCCAGTGCCGTGGTTGCGGCAGCTTCACGGAGATCGTCGCGGGTGAGCAGGATGCCGGACTGCACGGGAGCCACCAGCGCGTCGAGCAGCCGGCCGCGCTCGGTTGGCCTGCGAGTCGGCTCAGGGGCCGTTCGCAGCGCGAGCGCCAGGGACGGTGCCGCAACCGAACGTGCCTCCCGGTGCAGGGCCCTGAGCGTCATCCGTGCCCAGTCGGACAGGGTTGGTGTGCCAAGCCGGCTGACAGCGGCGAGATAGCCGGGTGCCCAAGACCACAAGTGCTCGATCAGCAGTGCCTCGCGGACATGGCGCAGCCGGCGGCGGCTTGCCTCGTTGTGGACCGTGGTCTCGGCGTCACGGAGCTCCGCATAAAGCATGAGCAGCAGGCCGAGGTGGTCAGCGTCCGGCGGTGGCACCAGTCCGATCACCCCCCAGAAGCCGGCCACACGATCGAGTGCTTCGCCGCCGAGCTTGCCCTCCTCGCCCAGGTAGATGGCTGCATGCGGTGGCGCGGTGAGCACGAACACGGCGGTGTGCTCAGCCCCGGTCACCCTGCGTAGCCCGAGCGACTCAAGCACAGGCTGGCAGCAAGGTGGAGGACTGAGTGGCACGGATCCCAGCGCGCGCAGCAGGTCGGCACTGGCCGCGATTGCTGCCGGGGTGGTCATCGCTCCGGCACCTGATAGCTGCTGGCGGTTGGCTTGAGAGGTCGCATCAGCCACCGCGGCCGGCGCAGCGCGCCGGGTGACCGGCGACTCGCAGGCCGGGTCATCGCGAGCCATTCCTGGTAGACGGCGCGGGCCTTGTCGGTGTCGACAGCGATGTCGCCATGGCGATCGTCCGGGTCGGCCGGACGCACCCGGACCGCCTGGTGCCAGCAGTGCATGCCAGAGATCGGGTCAGGATGGACGGGAAAGGTGAGGTTCTGGTGCACGCCAGTTTCGCTCCACCAGATCCGCCGGGTGTCAGGATCAGCCGACTGGTAGCTGGTCACCGCGGCCTCCCGCCGCATCGTCCAGCCGTCCTTGTCGCGGTGCAGGCCGACAGTGGTCATCATGCCGCCTGCTCCCCGGGGCTGGCCCGACAGACGCCACCGGCCCATGTGATGACTGCAGGCCACCACGCCCGGCCGGATCCCCTCGGTGATCCAGGCCTTGGCGACGAAATAGCCGATGTCGGTCTCCACCCGGATCAGATCGCCAGTACGCCCGACCTTGAGTCGGGCCGCGTCAACTGGATTGATCCAGACCGGGTTGGTGTGTGCCAGTTCGTCCAGCCACTTCGCGTTGGCCGAGCGCGTATGGATCTGGGTGGGCAGCCGGAAGGTGGACAGCAGCACCATCTGGTCGGGAGCCAGGTTGCCCGGATGGACATGGCTCCTGATGTAACCGGGCAGGGCGTGTTCCGGCCAGCCCCACGCGGCGAGGGTCGACGAGTAGAACTCCAGTCTGCCTGATGGCGTCGGGAATCCCCGGAGCACCGTTCCGTCCACGTCGACGCCGACCGGACGGCGGCCTTCGCCGTCGGGTTCCGGCGCACTCGTCGGGACGATATTCGGGTTCGGCGGCTGTGATGTGGCGCTGTAGACCCGCCCCGATGGGTCGATCCGGACGTCCTCGAGCTCGCTGACGGGGACCGGCTGCTCATACAGCGCGCCCTGGCCCGAACTGATCTCGAAGGCGCCATAGCTGCGCATCCACTGCAGAGGCGTCAGGCCGTCAACGGCAGCCCGTTCGGGCAGACCGGGCACCGAGTTCTCGAACATCCAGCCGTAGTATTCCTCGACGGTTAACTTCTCGCCTGGGTGAGCTCGCGACTCGTGGTATTTCCGGATGCCGAGCGATCCGTCCGGGTCGATCCGCCAGGACAGCTCGATCCAGAACTCGTTCTCCTCCCAGACCTCGCCCGGATTGACTTGCCGCGTGTCAGTGATCGTTTCCCCGAGCCGTTGCCGGGCAGCCCGCAGGACCGGTTGTCGGAACCCGACCCACTGGCCGTCGTACTGCTCGTAGGAATGCGTGTCATGCCTCTCCGAGCCGTGGCCCATCGGCAGCACGTAGTCGGCGAAATAGGCGGACTCGCTCCAGGTGGGCGTGAGCGCGACAAGACAGCCGACCTTGGTCTCGTCGGTCAGCATCTCCATCCAGGACAGCCCGTCCGGGTTGGTCCAGACCGGGTTGTAAACCCTGATGAAATAGGTGTCGAGCTTGCCCCGGCCCTCGGCGACGAAGTGCGGTAGCAGGAAGGACATCTCGTTCTGCGCCAGCGGATACTCCAGCGGCCAGGTCAGGTCCTGCCAGATCGCCGGATCCGGAGGAGTGTGGATCGGCTTCGGTACGAACTTGTTCTGCGCGTTCGGGAAAGTCCCGCCCTCGGTCGCGACTGCGCCAAGCAGAGCCGAGATCAGAAACAGAGTCCGGGCGACCTGCCACCCACCCAGGTTTGCGGCGGCGGCCGAGCGCCAGACATGCGCCGAGAAGCGAGTGCCCGCGTCGGCAACGATCCCGGCTACCGCGGCGAGCACATCGGCGTCGACCCCGGACTCAAGGGAAGCGAACTCCAAGGTGAACTCGGCGTAGAGCCCGGCCAGCACCTCGTCAAACGCCTCGAAGGTGACCGGCAGTTCTGGATGACAAGCTTGCAGGTACTCGGCCCAGTTCCACCACTTCCGCACGAACTCGCGGTTGTACCGGCCGGTGGTGATCAAGTTCCTGGCGATGGCGAGATTGATCGCCGCCTCGCTGCCCGGCACGGGTGACAGCCAGTGGTCCGCCTGGCTGGCCGTGTTGGACAGCCGGGTGTCGAGCACGATGACCTTCGCGCCGCTGGCCCGTGCCTGCATGATGCGCTGAGCGTGCGGATTGAAGTAGTGGCCTGCTTCCAGGTGAGCGCTGATGAGGTAGATGACCTTCGCGTTGGCGTAATCAGGGCTCGGCCGGTCGGCGCCCATCCAGAGCTGGTAGCCCGTGCGGCCGCCGCTGGAGCAGACGTTGGTGTGGGAATTGTGGCCGTCCACTCCCCAGCTGGCGAGCACCCGCTCTGTGAAGCCGTCCTCGCCCGGTCTGCCGAGGTGCACCATGACTTCGTTCCGTCGCTGCTCGGTGATCGCGGCCCTTATCCGTGCGCCGAGCGTGTCCAGCGCCTCGTCCCAGCTGATCCGCTCCCAGCCGCCCGAGCCGCGCGGCCCGGTGCGGCGCAGCGGGTACAAGATGCGGTCCGGGTCGGTTACCTGGTTGATTGTCGCCGGGCCTTTGGCGCAGTTGCGGCCGCGGGAGCCCGGGTGCTCGGGATTGCCCTCGAACTTGCGCACCTGCAGGCTGTCGGTGTCCACATAGGCCAGCAGCCCGCATGCCGCTTCGCAGTTGAAGCAGGTTGTCGGGACGAGAAGGTAGCGGCGCTCGAGCCGGGTGGGCCAGGCACGGGAGTCGAGCTCGGTCCAGTCGTCCCAGCGCTCCTTCGGCGGGAACGCTGCCAGGGAGGTGCCGCTCGGCCCTTGGTAGAACGTCTCGCCGCGGGCCTCGGCTGCTGACCTTGCCGCCGATACCCGCGCTCCGACGGCGTCCAAGCGGGCGTCGGTGTCGGCATA
>Ga0326728_10021994_pt1 | contig 11905 bp, 8 predicted proteins | sample MB3enrmetagenome_FD_207602 | JGI IMG/M metagenome (GOLD analysis project Ga0326728, IMG submission 207602) | Lab enriched peat soil microbial communities from McLean, Ithaca, NY, United States - MB31MN | ecosystem: Environmental > Terrestrial > Soil > Wetlands > Peat | place: USA: New York... | reverse complement strand
ATTGCAGGTGCCCGTCATGGTGATCGGATACCCAAAATCTCCGCTGGGTTCGAGATCCAAGAGCGATATCCTGACGAATTGCCCATTCGCAAGACCCGACACGGAGATCAGGCCGCCGCTGGCTTGATGAGTGATAATCGTCGTCGGATTGCCGGCGCCGAACGTGGAGGGCGAGGAGTTCGCGACGCCATTTCCGGTCAGTGTGATGGGCTTTGTGATGGTGAGGGTCTGGGTCCAGGTGCAGGATCCCGTGGGAATCGTGACGATGTCGCCGCTGGCGGCCGAGTTCACGGCGGTCTGCACGTCCGGCTTGCCGGCCGTATTGTTGCACGAGGCGGCGGGGATGGTCGCCGCCTGCGTCGAGGGGACAATCGACACAGTGACACCCCAAGGAAGAAGCAAGAGGAGCCAATAACGTTTATTCATTGGCACCTCATGATATCCCGATGAGCCATAGATGTAAATTAGATTTCACATGGATGAGGTCGCGGACGGTCAGGGCGCTGACGAATTTCCACCACTGCCGTAACGGCGGCAGTCAACCGGGACGGGGGCCGGGCACCGTCAGAGATGAGGAGGGCTATGATTCGGCTGTAAATCCCCCCCTACGAGGGCGGCGCCTCGCTTCGGTTCTAACAGATGAAGAGAGTTCGAGGGTTACTTCCCGAGGTTCCCGATGGCTTGTGAGGCGCTGTTCTGGGCGCCCGTGACCGCTTGCCCCGCTTGCTGAGCCGTCCCTTTCGCGCTGTCCGCGGCTTGTCCGGCCTGGGCCTTGGTCGCGGCGAGCTTGTCCTGCATGGCCTTTTGCTTTGCGGCCATCGCCTTACGACGCGCTTCGCGTTTAGCGGCCATGTCCGCCTTTTTCTTGGCGAGCGCATCCTTGGCCGCTTGCTCTTTTTGCTGGGCGGTTTGAGTCGCACCCTGCGCCTGATTGGAGGTATTGGTCACCGCTTGGTTCGCCTGATTCAAGGCATTTGTGGCCGCATCATCCGCCAGAACCGGTGCAACGATCATGATCCCCAGCATTCCCGCAATCAACTTATTCATAAGTTATTCCCCTTTCCAATTCGTTCCAATTAACTTTTAGTCGCCGTCAGGGTCGCCACCACGCGGCGGTTCTTGGCGCGGCCTTCCTTCGTCTTATTATCGGCGATGGGCTGGGTCGGGCCATAGCCTTTGGCCGTCAACCGGGCGGCATCAATGTGGTACTTGTCGATCAGATACTGACGCACCGCATCCGCGCGCTGCTGTGACAAGGTCTGGTTATAGGCGGCATTTCCCGCACTGTCGGTGTGGCCTTCTATTTCAGCTTTGGCGCCGGTATAGGTGTTCATGAAGTCTGCGACTTTCTTGATTTCCGCGTCATAAGCGGGTTTCACCACGGCTTTGGCCGTATCAAACAGGACGTCGATCGTGAGGCTTACCTTTTCCACCGGCTTGGCGGGCTGCAGGGTGATCGTGGAGCTGGCGGATTTGGAGGGATCGGCGGCCGATTTGGCGGTGACCACCACATCCTGCCGGATGGCCACCGTCGCCGGAGCCGTATAGAGCCCCTGGTCAGAGATCATCCCCAGCTGGGGAGCCAAGGACCAGGTCACGCTCTGGTTCGCGGTCCCTGAGACGCTCGCGTTTAGCATCTGCGTTTGTCCCTCAGAGAGGACCGCGCTGGCTGGATTCAAAGCAATGGCCACAGGTGGCGGAGGTGGCGGTGGAGGCGGTGGAGCTACTGCCTGCGTGACGACAGGAGCCGGAGCCGGGGCCGATCCACCGAAGAACATGTTCGCCATAAGCCCTGCGGTGATGACATGCGCGAACTGCTTATCCTGGGTCTGATCATCGGCCAGAACATACGTCACCTGCGGACCTAGAGAAAAACCGGAGCAAACGAAATATTCGAGCCCCACGCCGGCTTTAGCGCTGACATGATTGTAAGAAGAATCCGTGACACCTTTGACCATTCCGGCGCCAAGCTGAAAATTGGGCGTCCACTTTTTGTCGGTGTACAGTCGATAGATCCCGTTAAACATGGCCGGCTGCATGCGGAACCCTCTGGCCAAATCGATGTTGTCGTACGAGAGTCCGAGGCTCCAATGGGACGAAATCCCATAGGCGATCAGCGCACCGAGACCGTCTCCGACGTTGCCGGTCTGGTTCAGGACGGACCGCTGGCCGAGAGGCCAGGCGGCCTGGGCGATCCCGCTCAATTGGAGTTTATCGGTGAGATCCACCGCGCCAACGCACGTGACCCCGAATAAAAACCACCCTGCGGCGAATACTGTTGCGACAGACAATCTTTTCATTTTTGGATCCTCCCTTAATAGGTTAAGCGATGGATGAGGTGCAATGGCCGCATTTCTTCGCGGTGATCGGGATCAACATCGCACACTGCGGGCAGCTTTTTTCCGTCGGTTCGGCCGGCGGCGGCGATTTCTTTAAAATGCTGATTCCTTTAATAATAAGGAAAATACAAAAGGCTACAATTATAAAATCAATGACGTTATTAATGAAAAGCCCGTAATGGATCACCACCGGTTTGGCGTTGCCGATGGGTGCTTTCAAGGTCAGCGCCATTTCGCTGAAATCAATGCCGCCGATGAGCATGCCGATCGGGGGCATCAGGACGTCGTTCACCAGCGAGGAGACGATCTTGCCAAAGGCCGCGCCGATGATGACGCCTACCGCCAAATCCACGACGCTGCCGCGCATGATAAAGGCTTTAAATTCTTTAATCATTTTAGGCCCCCTTTATAAGAAGATAAATGAAGGTACTGAAAACAGGCAGATTACGGTTACTTTCATAACTTATAATAATCCGTCAAGTCAAGTAGAGCCCCGGACCCATCGCCATGCGTCATCTTAAGACCACCGGGATCACCTTGATCCTCGTCAGCGCGGTCTTCCTCGGCCTGGAAGCCGGGCTGCGCTGGGGCGCCAACTACTATCTAAGAGAGCGCGCTAAACTTCCTCTGCGCATCGGGAGATTATTCATCAACCCGGCCACCAGCCGGGCGACACTGGCTTTCGAGGGTGAGGACCCGCATCAAAAGCTGACGCTGGACCTGGGGGCTGTCCGGTTCGACTGGTGGATGGCCATCCTGAAGCGCTTGAGACTCGGGAATGTCCACGTCGACGGACTGAACCTTGATATCCAAAAAGACACAGCGGGTGTTTTAACTGTTGGAGGGATCCGTCTCGCTTTCTCTCCGCCCGCGGCTACGTCCGGGAGCCCGCCCGCCGAAAATGTCCCTCCTTCTGCCCCGACGTCCTGGAAAATCGGCACGGGTGCGGTGGACATCCAAAATGTCCACGTGCATTATCGTGATCCTTTGCTCGATGTCACGATAGTCGTTCACCATATCCATATCGATCCAGCAGAAAGCTGGCACCCCAATGTTTCAACGCCTTTTGACGCAGATATCGATATTAACGGCGGACGACTACTTTTAAAAGGAATATGCCGTCCGTTTCAGCATGAACCTACCGTCGAAACCCAGATCCAGTTGACCGCTTTGCCGCTGGAGTGGCTGACTCCGCTGGTCCGGGATTCAGGAATCACGGCGCTCGCCGGGACTCTGGGCGTCCAGGCCAAAGCGTACGCGCGCCTGAAACCATCCTCGCAGGAAACCGTCGTGGGGCTTGACGGCACCATTGAGCCGCGCGCGGTAGAGGTGCAAGGGCCGGCAGTGGGCATCAGCCGCGTGAGTTTTGACGGTGTTCTGGCCCTGGAGCGCCTGCGCGTGGTCCTCTCAAGCGGCCCGATGGTCATTCAAGCGCAGAACTTTGAAATCCGGCCCGAGAGCCGCGCCGCACTTCTCGACCGAACGGTCCGTCCGGTTTTTCACTTGACGATTTTTCCTCTCGCTTTCCAGGTGAAGAATATCGACTCGGCGGACGCGGCTTCGGTGGCCTCCTATACGCTCTCGGTCCGGCTCAGCCGCTTTGAGCGGATCGATCTGAACGGCCGGTGGGCGCCCTTTGCCCCGGCGCCGGATGGAAATGCGGATCTCAAAATCGATGGACTAAACCTGACTGCTTTCAGCCCTTACACACAAAAAGCGCTCGGCTATCGTCTCCAGACAGGATTGTTTGATCTGAAGACCAAGGCCGACGTGCGCCGGGGGCTTTTACAGGCGACAAACGGCCTGGTCGCCCATAAACTTCATTTTGAGAAGCTCCAGGCGGAGGAACTGGATGAGTCTTCCAAACAAATCGGGCTCCCGCTCAATCTCTGCCTGGCGCTCATCCGGGACTCGGATGACAACATCCGGCTCGATGTGCCGCTCGAGGGAAACCTTCAGGATCCTCAGACGCCGATCGGGAAGCTGGTCTGGACCTTGCTCGGGAAAGCGCTGGTCGGCGCTCTTCGAGCGGCGGTCACCGCCTTTTTCCCTTCGGGCACCAAGATCGGATTTGATCCGGTCGCTTTCGCGCCCGGACAGGCCGCGCTCACGCCAGCGGCCACCGCCTATCTGGCGAAGGTGGGAGAGAAACTCGCCCAGAGACCTGAAGTGTCGCTTAAACTCTCGGGCCTGACGGGTCCGGTCGATTGGTACGCGCTCACGAGGCGAACTCCCCCTGAACCTCCCGTGGAGCTCGACCTGAACAAAACAAAACCGGAAGATAAAGACAAGCTGCTGGCGCTCGCCGGCCAGCGCGCGGATGCGCTGCGCGGCTATCTGGCGGACACCTTCCACATCGATCCCAAGCGCCTGCTCGAGACGGCGCCGCAGCTCGATCCCCGGGCCGCTTCCACCCCCCGAGCGGAGATCAGCCTTTCCTTGTAATTAAAGGACGTCCCCTTCACGCCCATCACGTCCCAAGTTGTGTTAACAGCTGAGCGACGGTCTTCTTGAGTTCGTTCACGCAAAAGGGTTTCGTCATGTACCCGTTCGCTCCCGCCTTCAGGCCCGCCGCCACATCGTCCGGGGATGTCATGGCGCTGAGGAACAAAACGGGAATCCGCTTGTATCGGCTGCTTTGACGCAAGTCACGGCACAGGTCGATCCCATTGATCCAAGGCAACCCGATATCCAGGATGATCAGGTGGGGACGAAAAGAATCCAGGACATAGACAAAGTCCACGCAGGAGACACTGGCCTGGACCTCGTACTGATTTCCAAAGGATTCCCGGATCATACCTTCCACCACGGCATCATCATCAACCACAAGAATCCTCGTCTTACCGGGCTCGTGCGACTGGCCGACCACGTTGCCGGTGGCTTGGACACCCGCCGCGGCCGCGTCAAACCTTTCGTCATTCGTGTCTTGATTATTGGCTTTCATGGTCGCTCCTTGTGGATTCAGGTCAGTCCCGCAACAGCCGCTGGATCCGGGCGTGGATCTCGGTGGCGGAAAAGGGCTTAAAGAGATAGTCGTCGGCGCCCCGTTTGAATCCCTCCAGCATATGCCGCCGGTCAGCATCCCAGGTGAGGATAATGACCGGGATTTGTGAAATGCCCGGGGTTTGCCGGAGCTTCTGGAGGAATTCGAATCCGTTCATTCCGGGCATCTGCAGGTCGAGCGTCAGAAGCGCCACCGGCGTCTCCGAAACGATGCGCAACGCTTCGGTTCCTTCTTTGGCACGAAGAATGTTAAATCCAAAACGGCCGAGGTGATGTTCCAGGATCGTGGCCGTCGTGTCATCATCCTCCACGAGAAGAATGTTCTTCTTCAGCGCCGTGAGGCAGTCGGCCTCCGTCAGAACGCGGTTTCTTCCCGTTTGCTTAGCCAAGTACAGGAAATGGTCTGCTTTGGCCATGACCTCATCGAGCGTGGAATGATCGCGAACCAGGCTGATGCCGCCGGAAAATGTCATGTGGAAATCCGGCTGAGCGCCGGGCTCAAATTGTTCCTTCCGAAGCGCCTCCTGCGCCTTCTGTAGCGCGGAGCGAGCTTCCTCTAAACCTGCTTTTGGAAAAAGCACGGCAAATTCCTCCCCCCCCCATCGGGCCACCAAATCCGAACCGCGCAGGGAGCGGGACAGCGTCTTGGTCATCCGGCAGAGCACCCGATCGCCGACGGGATGCCCGTAAAGGTCGTTGATCGACTTAAATCGGTCGATGTCCAGGAGAGCAACAGACAGCGGTTCTTGATATCGCTTCGCCAATTGCGCCATTCTCGCAAAGGCTCGCTGAAAGGCCGCCCGGTTGGGAAGACCAGTCAAAGGATCCAGCGCGGATTGGCGCCCGATTTCAACGGACTGCTGGAGCTTGGCGGCCACCAGGGTTGACAACGTCGCGTAATCCACGGGCTTTTTGAAAAAGCCGTCCGCCCCCAAAGCGAGGCATTCCGCCTCGACCTGCGGGCCGCGATTCGCCGTCAGAACGATGATCGAAATCGACATGGGAAGGCTGCTCCGCCACTTCAACAGCAGTTCGCGGCCATCTCCATCATCCAGCTGAAGGTCAAGAAGCACCAACCCCACATCCTGATCGGCCAGGACCCGCTCCGCTTCAGCGACCGTGGCCGCCGTGTAGATGTACCGGTTGGGCCCGGCCAGTCGCCGCTGAAGGATCTCACGCAGCACCGCATCGTCATCCACGATCAGAAGGCCGGCCTTCTGGGTCCGGATGTTGGCCACAAGGGAACGCAGTTCGGGAAGCAGTCCATGGAGACATGGTCCCAACTCGGCGTCGCTGGCCCTGTCAAGAGCCGATGCGATCTCGGTGACTCGTGGGTCCTGGGAGGTCTCGCCAAGAGACAGCAAGGATCGGCTAATCCGCCGAATGGTCTGCAAAGCGTCGGGCGCGTTGCTCTGCAACGCCTTCTCGGCGATGCGCAAGACGCTGATTCGCGCCGCCAAGCCGTCATGGTCATGGACTCTTAAATCGCTCACGTTCAACCCCTTTGCCATTCCAATTGCATAAGGCTTCGTGAGTCTACCCGAATAATAATTCTTAACAAGGGCTAAAAACGGCTTAACGTAGATTTGAGCGAAAGTTGAACGGGCGCCAGGGGCGGGTGCGACAGATTAGCCTTTTAGCCGGTAGCCGACGCCTACGATCGCGCGCACGCGCGACGCAAAGCTTTCGCCCAATTTCTTCTTCAAGAGAGACATATGGACCTCGACTGTGTGGGGATCAGAGTAAACTTCGGTAGGGTATCTCCAGACGGTTTCCATCAGATACTTCATGGTGAGAACCTGGTTGGGATTGCGGACCAATGCCAAGAGCAAATCATATTCCTTACGGGTCAAATGAACTTCGGTCCCTCTGACTTCCACCCGTCGTTCGCCTAAACGGATTTTAAGCCCGCACTTCTTGAGCAGACTTTTGAAGGCGTCGGGGCCATGGAAACGCCGCATGACCGATTCGATTTTCGCGAGCAGGAGCCGGCGATCCACCGGCTTCAGAAGATAATCATCCGCGCCGCCGCGGAGACCACTGACCATGTCGGACGCCTCGGTCCGGCCGCCCGAAATCAGGATCACTGGCAGATGGCGGATTAAGGGATGCCGTTTGAGCTTCCGGCAAATCTCTCGACCATCCGAAGAACCGAAAAGCACATCGAGCAGGATCAGATCCGGCTGCGTCTCCAGGACTTTGCCCATCAAATGCTCCGCGGAGTCGCATTCGACAACGCCGTGGCCTGCCTTGGTGAGCCAAAGATGCGCGAGCTGCCGGATGACCGCATCGTCGTCTGCAAAGAGGACTTTATAGGACATGACCCGTGATTCGTGTCACGAAGGATGGTCGTCGCGATCCGCGGGGCCACCGGCAGATGCGCTTTCCAAGTTTGCGGAAACGGTCAGGAAGCGCTTTACCTGTTCGAAGTCTTCCATCGCTTTCACCCATAGAGCCGGGGCTTTAGCGAGCTGGCGTTCCTTGCCTAAACGTTCCATTTCGCGGAGGGTCGGTACCAAGAGGACCGCCCCGAAACAATCACTCGAACCGGCCAGAGCGTGCGCGATGCGCTTAACGTCCTCCGGCAAATTCGCCTGGATCGCCCGCTCCAGATCCTTAAGATGCGACGTCGTCTGGCTGATATAGGTGCTGACCAAACGGCGAAGGGCCTCCGGGTTGCCCTCTGTGGCCTCGAGGGGGATGCTCATGTTGACGGGGACGCTGAGATCGGTGGGAGAGGCCGCTGGCTGGTCCCCTGTCTCGATGGTGTAGCCGGCCCAATGCCTCAGTACATTCTTCAGCGCGTCCATTGTGACGGGTTTTGCGACATACCCATCCATGCCGGCATCACGGCATTTCGCGGCCTCGCCTTCCAGCACATGTGCCGTCATGGCGACAATCGGGGTATGTTTCGTCGTCCCTTCGCTCTTTCGGATCTCAGCCGCCGCTTGATAGCCGTCCAGTTCGGGCATTTGGCAGTCCATGAAGACAAGATCATAAGGGGCTCGCGCCAGCGCCTCCAAGGCCTGTCGTCCGTCCGAAACAATATCGACGGAATAGCCTAACCGCTCGAGCTGGTAATAGGTCAGCATTTGGTTCGTAGGGTTATCTTCGGCCAGAAGAATCCGCCTGTTCTTTGAACCGTCGGACACGACCGCCGCCCGAAACGCCTGGAGTTCTTCGGAGGCACGAACCTCATGGGCGGGAAGCGGCTGGAGCGCACTCGCTTGGCCCGCCAAGGCGGCGCGCTCCAAAGGAACCGTGAACCAGAAGGTGGACCCCTCACCGAGCTTGCTGTCCACTCCGATCGTTCCCCCCATCAGCTCGACGATCCTTTTCGAAATGGCGAGTCCCAAGCCGGTGCCGCCAAACTTACGCGCCGTCGAGGCGTCGGCCTGGGAGAAGGGCTGGAAGAGCCGTTCCTGGCCTTCTTCCGAAATGCCGACGCCGTTGTCCTGGACCGTCAAACGGATCAGGATCGTCGACGCCGTCTGGCTTTGCAGTTCCGCGCGAATTTTCACCTCTCCGCGCTCCGAAAATTTGACGGCATTGCCCACCAGATTCGTGAGCACCTGGCTGATCCGCACCGCATCGCCGCGCACCAGCGCCGGGAGGTCCGCAGACACCGAGCCGCTCAGCGCGACGCCCTTGGCCTGCGCCGAATGCGCCAGCATCTGCACAATGTCATCCACTGCCTTCTGCAGGCTCATGTCCGCGGTCTCGATGGTGAATTGCCCCGATTCGATCTTGGAAAAATCAAGGATGTCGTTGATAATGTTCAGCAGGGACTTCCCTGACTGTTCGATCACTTCGGCAAACTTCCGCTGTTTAGGCGATAAATCGCCCTCCATGAGGAGGGCCGCCATCCCCAGCACCGCATTCATGGGCGTACGGATTTCATGGCTCATATTGGCCATGAACTCCGACTTGAACCGGGCCGATTCCAGCGCCGCATCGTTCGCCCTCTTCATGTTCTTCTCCGCCTGCTTGCGCTGCGAGATATCCTCAAGGACGACCGCGCAATAGCCGGGAAGAGGAGAAAACGCCGAGACGGAAAACCAGCGGCCGAGCGGCCCGAAATAACGCTCAAAGCGGACCGCCTCGCCCTCCAGGGCGGCACGGGGCAAAGGCCCGAGCCATTCGGAAGCAGCCGAGAAGCCGGGAAACAGCTCGCTGAACTTCCGGCCGACGACCGCGCTTTTCTTTAATCCCGTATGCGTTTCAAACATCTCGTTGACTTCCAAGCACAGAAGGTCAAAGGAGCGTTCATCCGTCTGTGGCAGAATCTTGCAATAAACACCGCCGCCGAGCATGTTGGAAAAGAGGCTCCGGTAATGTCTCTCCGAGACGGCGATGCGCTGCGCGGCTTCCAGATTCCTGAAGTGGATCGTGGAGATGACCAAAATTAACAAAGAAACAAAGAGCGTGATCCCGATCCCTCCGAGCCGGTTTCTGACGATATATTTCTGCCAGGTCCCTAAACCGGTCTCGATGACCAGAACGGCCAGGATCCTTTTTGTGGCCGGATCACGGATGGCGACGTAGGAGCCGTAATAGGTCCCACCCTCGGCCGCCTGCGGGCCGATCACGCCGTCGCGGCCGGCCGCAACAGCCGACAAGGCGGCTGGGTCAGCATGATAGGGATCTCCCGGCCTGGCCGCCGTAAGGGCGGAGCTTTCGATGTTCGGTAGGTGCGTATCGAGGAGAAAAATCACCCCGGCTTTGCGTGGTCTCAAGAGGGCAATCCCGTTGACATGCCAGCTGGTTTTTCCGGCCCCCGCCAGCTGTCTTTGTAATTGCTGATACTCCGGCAGCTTCTCATCCATCGGGCTGCCCGAGAGGCGCCGGAGAAGGCCCGTGTCGATCTCGTGTGCTGCGGCCTGCGCCCAGACCGTGAGCGCTTGTGCGAAGTCCTCCCGCTCAAGCCGTGAAAGGATCTCCGTCATGCCCCATCCGGCGACTAGAACCGCAATGAATATCGAAAAGAGCCAAAAATCACGCCGGGGTAGCGGCGCCGGCATGCCCTCCTCCCGCCCTTTGGCGTCAAGGAGGTCCTGGGCGAAAAACCAGACGGCCACCGAGATACCGGAAGCGATGAGCCCGCGGACAAGCTGGATGGGAACACCGCAGATTCTCAGGAAAGCTTCTTGATTGATGCACGAAGCTGGGAAAAAAGGAGCCTTGGAGACGACGATCCCGGCCGTCAATGCATACAGCACCATGGCCCATCCGGCCAGCGCCAGGGGCCGGCGGCCGGCGGCCAGCCCGCGCGAAGCCCGCCACAGTGTCCAGGCCGACCCCAGCCCGCCTGTCAGGCAGAAGACGTACCGGCAGGTTACATCCATCACCCCGCCTTTGGCGAGGCCGCCGGCGGCCAATAGGCCGAGCGGGACATAAATCCACGCCCCGGGAGAGCGGCCGCGAAGAGTCCGCATCCCCGAACGACCGAACTCGATCAGACAGATGAAAGAAGCGACCATTAGACCCGTGTTGGTCTTTATCATCCAGAGATGGTCCCCTAAGCTGATAGGCAACAGCTCCATCCATTCATGGAGACCGTGCAGCACCCCGAAAGACCCGAGCCAATGCCATGGCAGGAGCTGCTTGGCCTGCCGGTTCAATGCCAAGCAAACGCAAGCCACGAGGATGAACGACAGACCGTAGAGGAAGTAGACGAAATCCATCTGGGATTGAAAAAAAGCCAGGTTCATGGGAGCGGGTGTACTCTACAACGGGAAATGGATCGGAGGGGCCGGCTAAATTTATGCATGGCTAAAGGTGATCGTACCACGAATCCCCTGGATATATTGTCCTTTGCGGGCCGGCTGACGACCTTTAAACATTCGCTCAAATCGGCGTTGAACTCGTTGCCTACTTGATCATAGCCGCTGCAGGGCCTTCGGAGTGATCGTTCTTCCTGATTAAACGTTGAAACAGGGAAAAAGTTCCATATTTCTAATTTTTTTTTAGGGCTAGAGTTCAAACGGCCCCATTAACCACGCGTAATAAAAGGGACATTGTTAATTAGTTAAGATTTATCTGTAGGCCCAGTCAGAAGTTAAGTTCTTAAGCATGTCCTCTGTACCCCATTTGGCGGCGGGTCAGGCCCCCGGATCTTGTTCTTTGAGGTGCGGGGACCATCGCCGCAGGTAAAGATGCGGCTCAGGCGGCGCGGCGTTCGACTTCAGCTAATGGTCGCGGGGCGGCGGGCGGCTCGACCGCTAGGAGGGCGCCTAAGGGCGTGTGGCGGTTGTACTCGGCATGCATGTGGAATAAGTCCCATCGCGCTTTCAAATAGGCGGTGGTCGGTTCCGCCCTTTCGTCGGTCGGGTTCAAGATTTCATCGATGGCATAGTCGTCAATCGAAGGGACCCACCATCCGATTATCAGCTGCAGGAAGGTGTTTCGATAATCGTCTTGTTGAAACAGGCCGAGCAGTCCCCGGCGAAAAAATTGAGGATGCCGGTCCAGCGCCGCCACGAACTGGAGGCTAATCAATAAGTACGACAGGCCCGTCGCGGCATCCGGCGTGTATGTCGCCTTGGAACCCAGGGCGCGCGCGT
>Ga0326728_10021993_pt1 | contig 11905 bp, 10 predicted proteins | sample MB3enrmetagenome_FD_207602 | JGI IMG/M metagenome (GOLD analysis project Ga0326728, IMG submission 207602) | Lab enriched peat soil microbial communities from McLean, Ithaca, NY, United States - MB31MN | ecosystem: Environmental > Terrestrial > Soil > Wetlands > Peat | place: USA: New York... | reverse complement strand
TACGGCGAGGGCGAGCACCGGATCTCCGGGGGCGAGGGCGACAGCGAAGAGGCCACTGCCGATCTCGAGCACCTGCGCGACATGGCCAGCGAGGCGCCCGTCATCCGCCTGGTTAACGCCATGATCGCCGAGGCCGTCGAAAAGCGCGCCAGCGACATCCATATCGAGCCTTTCGAGAAGGAGTTCCGCGTCCGCTACCGCGTGGATGGCGTGCTCTTCAACCAGGAAGCGCCGCCGCGCGAGCTGAAGGCCGCCATCATCTCGCGTCTGAAGCTGATGGCCAAGCTGAACATCGCCGAACGCCGCCTGCCCCAGGATGGCCGCATCAAGATCAAGATTCTGGGCCGCGAGGTGGATCTGCGCGTCTCCACTCTGCCCACTCTTTTCGGGGAAAGCGTGGTCATGCGCCTGCTCGACCGCTCGGCCGGGGATTTCTACGACCTCCGCCGCCTGGGCTTCGACGACCGCATGCTGGCCCGCATGGAGCATTTCACGAGCCTGCCGCACGGCATCTTCCTGGTGACCGGGCCTACCGGCAGCGGCAAATCCACCACGCTCTACTCGGCGCTCAAGCGCATCAACCTGCCGGACAAGAAGATCATCACCATCGAAGACCCGGTGGAATACCAGATGGACGGCATCAACCAGATCCACGTGAATCCGCAGATCGGGCTGACGTTCGCCTCCGGGCTGCGCCACATCGTGCGCCAGGATCCCGACGTCATCATGGTGGGCGAAATCCGCGATCGCGAGACCGCCGATATCGCCATACGCGCCGCGCTCACCGGCCACCTGGTCTTTTCGACGCTCCACACCAACGATGCGCCCAGCGCCATCACACGCCTGACCGACATGGGCGTGGAGAATTACCTGATCACCTCCTCGCTGGTGGGCGTGCTGGCGCAGCGCCTGGTGCGCCTGATCTGCACCAATTGCAGGGAACCGGATGGGATGGTGCTGGCGCCCGACGGGGAAGATATCGAGACCTTTCGTGGGGCGGGATGCGAAGGCTGCCGTGGGACGGGCTACAGCTCGCGCGTGGGCGTCTTCGAGCTGATGGATCTGGACGATGAGATCCGCGGGATGATTATGCGGAACGCGGACGCCTCGGCTCTCACCGACGCCGCGCGCCGGCATGGCATGCGGAACCTCCGCGAGGACGGCTGGATGAAGGTGCGGCAGGGCGTGACCACCGTCCGGGAAGTGATGCGCGTGACCCAGGAATTCTGAGGGCCGGGGAGCCATGACCACCTTCTTCTTTCGCGCGGTCGCCTCGGACGGTAAGATCCGCGCGGGCAGCTTGACGGGCGGCAGCGACAAGGCGGTCGCGCGCGAGCTTCGCAAACAGGGTCTCACGCCCATCTACGTGGGGGTCGCGCCCAAGAACGCGGTCTTCGAACTCAAGCTGCCCACCTTCCGCCGCGGCCGACGGCGCGACGTGCTCTTCTTCACCCAGGAGCTTTCCACGCTGCTCAATTCCAGCGTGCCGCTGGATCGCGCTCTGGCGATCACGGGCGAATTGACCGAGCGCCCCAGCTTCCGCTTCATCGTGCTGGACGTGCTGCGCGTGTTGAAGAGCGGCCGCACGCTGGCCGACAGCCTGGCTACCCATCCGGACTATTTTTCGGATCTGTACGTGAGCATGGTGCGGGCCGGCGAGGCCTCCGGGTCCCTGGCCGTTATCTTCGAACGCCTGGCCGAGTTCGAGCGCTCGCGCGATGATCTGCGCAACTACATCGTCTCCTCGATGATCTACCCGGCCCTGCTGGCCGGCGTGGGCCTGACCTCGATCCTGATTTTGCTCAACTTCGTGGTGCCGCGCTTCGCCTCGATCTTCGAAGGCACGACCATGAAGATCCCCGTGCCGACGCAGATCATGCTCGAGGCCAGCACCATCGTGCGGACCTACTGGTGGTTTGGAATTTCGGCGCTGGTGGGGTTCGCCATATTGTGGCGTGTCTATACCGCCACCGTGAAGGGCCGCTTGTGGTGGGACGGCGCGCGGCTGAAGCTGCCGCTGTTAGGAGACGCCCTGCTCAAGGCGGAGACCGCGCGCTTCGCGCAGGCCATGGCCACGCTGGTGGCCAACACGGTGCCGCTGGTTCAATCGATTGCCATCGCGGCGGCCACGCTAAACAATCGCGTGATAGCCGGTGCGCTGGAGGGCGTGGCGCAGGGGGTCAAGCGCGGAGAGGGCATCGCCGCGCCGCTGCGCAAGGCTGCCGTCTTTCCTCCGCTGGCGGCCCACCTGCTTACCGTGGGCGAGGAGACCGGCCGGCTGGACCAGATGTTTGCCCGCATGGCCGATATTTACGAAAATGATACGCGGGCCTCCATCAAGCGTTTCACGGCGATTTTCGAACCCATCGTGATCCTGGTGATGGGTGTATTGGTGGGGGCGCTGATTCTGAGCATGTTGATTGCGATTACGAGCATAAACGACGTGGCGGTGTAGCAATGAGAGAACGAAGAAGCCGAAGAAGCGGGCAGGCGGGTGTCACCCTGATCGAGATGCTCGTGGTGGTCACGATCATCGGGCTGTTCGTGGCCCTGGTGGGTCCCAGCCTGTTCAAGAAGGCCGATACCGGCCGCATCGTGGCGGCGCGCAGCCAGATCGAGAACTTCATGACGGCCCTGGGCACGTACAAGCTCGATACCGGCACATTTCCGACCACCGAGCAGGGCCTGGAGGCGCTGCGCACGCGGCCCGCAGACGTGACCCAATGGAACGGGCCGTACATGCCCAAGGACATCCCCAAGGATCCCTGGGGCCACGACTATCTTTACAAGTATCCGGGCGAGCACGGCGATGAGCCGGAGATTATCTGCCTGGGCGCCGACGGCCAGCCCGGCGGCGACGGAGTCAATGGCGATATCGTCAGCTGGAAGAACTAACGGGCCGAAGATAAGCTCAACGCGGAGGCGCGGAGGCGCCGGCGTCACCCTGATCGAGTTGCTGGTGGTGATGGCTATCATCGGGTTGGTGGTGGGCGTCTCGATACCCTCGGTCGCGGCGGGGATCGATAGCGTCCGGCTGGCATCCGCCACCGACGCCACGGCGGCTTTCCTGAATGCCGCCGTCAATCGCGCGGAGCGGAGGGAACAGGCCGTCGAGGTGGTCATCTCCCGCAAGGAGAACCTGCTCGCGCTCTACTCGATCGATCCCGGTCCGGCGCGCGAGCTGCACATGCCGGATGGCATCACCATCGAAGCGGTGCTGCCGGCCCAGCAGGAGGATACGCCCGACGAGGAGCGCCGGCTCGTCCTCATGCCCGGCGCCACGGTGCCGGGGATCGGAATTCAGCTCGGCAATCGTCACGGAGCCCATCGGGTGGTGAGATTGGACCCCATGACCGGCTTTCCGCGCGTGGAAAGCGTCAATCAAGAGTGAGGGCCAGGCACGGATTCACGCTGCTCGAGATGATCGTAGCCACCACCATCATGGCGGTGGCTGTGGTGACCCTGCTCTCCGGCATCTCGGGCGCCACGCGCGTGGCTTCCCGGCTGCGCGAATACGACCGTCTGGTGCAACTGGCGCGCCTGCGCATGAACGAGCTGCTGGTGGAAGACCCCCTGCCGCTCAACTCCGTTATGGCGGGCAAATTCGATCCGGCGGACACCGGCGGCGCCGAAGCCGGCTGGCAGGCGCGGGTGAGCCGGTCCGAAGCTCTGCCTTCTCCCGCCGCCGGCCAACTCGCTCTCGACCGCATTGAGCTGGAGGTCTGGTGGATGTCCGGGCAAACGCGCCGTGCTTTCACCCTGGATTCCTACCGCAAGCGGCTGCTGTCTCCCCAGGACATAGCCGCGGGAGTGCCGTAGCCATGCGGACATCACGCCACCCGCGCCGCGCCGGCGTTACGCTCCTGGAAGTCCTGCTGGCCATGACGCTGCTAAGCCTGCTTTCGGTGGGCATGGCGATCGCCATGCGGGTGGGCCTTTCGGCGCTGGCCAAGACAAACACCAAGCTGATGGCCAACCGGCGTGTGGCGGGGGCGCAGCGGATTCTGGAAGCGGAACTCGAAGGCATGATGCCCATCCGGACGACCTGCGGCATCGCGTCCGGGGGATCCCGCATCGGCTTCTTCGAGGGCGAGCCGGCAGTTATGCGGCTCGTATCGACGTTCTCTCTCGAACAGGGCTGGCGCGGGCAGCCGCAGATTATCGAAATTTTCGTGATCCCGGGCGAATCGAGCGGCGTCCGCCTGGTGGTCAACGAGATTCCCTACTGGGGACCGGCCAGCGCCGGGCGGTTGTGTCTGGGCATGGGGGTGGATGCGATCACCGGCCAACCCTCCGCCAATTTCGCGCCCGTCGAGGCGAGTCCGAAATCTTTCGTGCTGGCCGACCAGTTGGCATATTGCCGTTTCGCGTATCACACCCGCCGTTTGGCCAATCTGCCGGCCACGTGGCGCCCCAAATGGGGCCTGGCGACCTGGCCGGCGGGCGTGCGCGTGGAAATGGCGCCGCTGCAGCCGGACCCGTCCCGCGTGCAGCCGATTACGATTGTGGCCCCGGTGCGCCTGTACCGCTCCTCCGAGATCGATTATGCGGACGACTAGGGGCAGCGCGCTGCTGGCGGTGTTGTGGCTTTCGGCGGCGCTGGCGGCCATCGCCTTTGCGCTTTCCACCACCGTGCGAGGCGAGACCGAGCGCACCTCGACGGCACTGGACGGCCTGCGTGCCTACTACCTTGCCGCGGGGGCCATCGACCGCGTGGCGGTGGAGCTGCTGTGGAGCGCGACCACTCCGGGACCGCGACTGATCCCGGTGGGAGCGCGCGTGGTGCATTACACGTTTCCCAGCGGCGATGCAGACGTCGAGATCATCCCCGACGCAGCCAAGCTGAACGTCAACCGCGCGCCCGTCGAGCAGTTGGTCCGCCTCATGGCGGCGCTGGGAATCGACCCGCAGCGCGCGACCGCCCTGGCCATGGAGATCGACCAGTCCCGCCGGCCGGACCCGGGCGCGCCGACCCTGTTGGACAATCTCACGCCGGGTTCGTCTTTTGCGAGACCTCACGCGTCCTTTCAAGAGATCGAGGAATTGCTTCTGTTGAAAGGCATTACGCCCGATGTTTTCTACGGAACCTACACTCCCGCCGCGGGGCAGACGGAAGGGCCGCGGTTGATCCGCTCCGGCGGTCTGGCGGATTGCCTGACGGTCTATGACTCGGGCCCCGCCGTGGATGCCAACATGGCGCCTCCGGCCGTGCTGGCCGCTGTAGGATTGAGCCCCGATGCCGTAATGGCTCTGATGGAGAGGCGCCGCGCGGCGCCGCTGACTCCGCAGCAGTTGGCCGACTTCACGCAGGGCGGCATCCCGCTCCGCGTGGACGGCAATTCCATCGTGATTCTGCGCGCTACCGCCCGCCTGCGCTTGGCCAATGGGAAGTTTTCGGACCTGCGGCGCACCGTGGCCGAACAGTTGAAGTTCATGCCCCTGGGAACCGAAGCGCCTCTCCACGTTCTGCGCTGGTACGACTCCGCCTGGAGCGACTGATCCCATGGCGTTCGATATCCACATTCCCAAAGATGTTCGCAAGCTGCTGGCCTTCGGCTCCGGCGTAGGCATCGAAATCGGCCCCGCCGACCTGGAGGTGGTAGCGGCGCGCGTGCGGCCTTCGCGCGTGAAGGTGCTGGGGCGGCTCAAGATCGCGGGTTTCGCCGCGCGCCCCGCGGCCGAATGGGGGGCTGAGTACAGCCGCTTTCTGCGCTCGCTGGGGCTGGGGCACGTGAGCGCGGCCGTGCTGCTGCCGCGGCGCGACGTAATCGTGCGGGTGGTGGCGCTCGCGGGCGTGGCTTCTAAGGACACCGCGGCCGCCATCCGCTTCCAGCTCGATTCGCTGCATCCATACGGGGAAGATGAGATTTCGTGGGGCTGGTCGCCGCTGGCTTTCGGCGCGGTGCTGGTGGGAATCGTGCGGCGCGCGGTGGCGGACCATTACATCCAGCTCTTCACCGAGGCGGGTATCGGTGTTTCCGGCTTCACCTTTTCGGCGGCCGCGGTGCACGCCGCCATCCAACTGAACGGCGGGGCGGGGCCTGAGTGGGAGAACGGTTTCGTTGCCTTCAGCCGTTCGGGCACGGGTAGCGTCGAGGTTTATGGCGAGAGCCCCGCACGCCCGGTCTTCTCCGGCGAGTTCCAACTGCCGGCTGAGCGCGCCGCCGCGCTGGCCATGGCCGAACTGCGGCTGCCGCCGGAAACCGAGGCGCTGGAGCTGGAGCGCGTTCTTCCCAAGCCCATCCTCAACCCGGTGGAGAACGATCTTGCGCGCAACGCGCTGCCGTACGCCACCGCGCTGGCCGGGGCTTGTCCGCGGCTGGCGCCGTCGGCCAACGTGCTGCCGGCCGAGTACCGCAAACTCAACTCGCGCGCGGTGTTCATCCCCACCGTGGTGCTGGCGGCGCTGCTGATCCTGGCGGCCGGGGCTCTGGCGATTTACGCGCGGATCAGCGAGCGGCGCTATCTGGGCCGGCTCAACGCGGAGATCGCGCGCTGCGAGCCGCAAGCCCAGCGTGCGGCCGCCGCCGAGCGCGAGATCACCCGCGTCCGGGCGCGCAGCGAGCTGCTGGACCGGTTCCGCCGCCAGACGCAGAACGATCTGGATTCGCTCAAGGAGCTGACGCGGTTGCTGGAGCCTCCCGCCTGGACCAACTCCATTGACCTCGCGCGCGATACGGCGCGGCTTTCCGGCGAAGCGCCCCAGGCGGCGCCGCTGCTCAAGATTCTGGATTCCTCACCGCTGTTCAAGAACTCGGTGCTGGATATGGCGCCGCGCAGCGGCTCGGACGAGCTGTTCCAGATCCACACCAACCGGGAGAACACGCGATGAGCGGGGTGAGCGGAATGAAACAGCGCACGCTTCCGTGGGTGGTGGGAGTATTGGCCATCTGGGCTGTCGCGGCCTTGCGGATCTTCACGGGAGGCGACAGCGGGCCGGCCGTGGTGCAGGCCGTGAATTCGGTTCCCCTGGCGGAGAAGCGCCTCGACGCATTGCGGCACAAAGCCGCCACGCTGCCCGGCGAAGAAGCTTTGCTCAAACAAGCCAGCGCCGAGCTCCAAGGCCGCGAGAAGGGCATCATCGACGCTCCCACGGCACAGCAGGCGCAGGCGCAGCTCGTCGAGATCATTCAGAAGGTGGCCAAGGCCAATGGATTCGACGTGAAAGGCGTGGAGTCCATGCCGCAGCCCAAACCGCTGGGCGACGACTACGGCGTGGTGTCCGTCGCCGAGACGTTCAGCTGCGGAATTGAGCAACTGGTGAATTTCCTGGCGGCGCTGGCCAACGAGCCGGAGCTTCTGGCCACCGACGATATCCAGATCACCGGAGGCTCGGACAAGAAAAAGAATATCCAGGTGCGGCTGGCTCTGTCCGGCGTGGTGCCGCGCAGGCTGGTTCCTGACAAGAAGGGGAGGGCCGGATTTTGAATCGCAGGCTGCTCGTTCTGGATGTGGTGCTGGTGGCCGCGGTGGCTTGGGCGGGTTTCGAGCTTCGCAGCTATTGGCGCAATGCCGCGGCGCGCGAGAGGGCCATGCTGAACCGCAAGGTGGATCCCGGGCCGCCGCCGCGCTTCACGCCGCTCGCGCCCGCTCCGGGCGTGCTGGCTTCCAATTACGCGGCCATTGCTGACAAGATGCTCTTCGACCGCTCCCGGAGCTCCACCGTGGTGGTGGAGGTGCCGCCTCCTCCGCCGCCCAAACCGGTGCCGCCCCTGCCGGCTTATCACGGCATGATGAACCTGGGCGATGGCCCCGTGGCGGTGATGAGCGTAAACGCTAAGGCGCCGCACCAGGAGGTTCGTCCGGGCGAGATGATCGGCCCGTTCAAGTTGGTGGACGTGAACAGCCGGGAGATCGCCCTGGAGTGGGACGGTAAAGTGATTCATAAGCTGACCGATGAGCTGGAAGATCGCACGACCCGGGACACCTCCGAAACCACGCAGGTCCAAACCGCGCCACCACCGTTACCGGCGGCGCCTCCCCCCGCAGCCGCGCCGATGGGACCGGGTGGCGATACCGGCAGCGGCTTTCGTGTTTGCGCGCCCAATGACACGATGCCCGTGGGAACGGTGGTGGATGGCTACCGCAAGAATTCGGTGATGACGCTTTTCGGTCCGCAGTGCCGGTGGGAACCGGTAGGAAGATGACACAGATGCGCCATGCCTTGCTTCGCTTGACATTGACCGCCTGTCTGGCGGCCGCCCCCTTCTCAGTGGTATCCGCTCAGGTGGTATGGAGGCCCACGCCCAATCCGCAGCCGCAGCCTGAACAGCCGGCCGCACCGCAGCCGGCCCCGCCCCCTCCGGCCGCGCCCGCCGGCACGGCAAATGCCCCCGCGCCGGCTCCGCAGACAGCCGCACCCGCGGCGCCTCCCGCGGCTGCGGCGGCCCGCCTCACCGATAGCGGCGGATTCCTGCTCGACAACGTGAGTCTTACCGAGATGATCGACATCCTCGCCAAGCGGCTGAAGATCAACTATATTCTGGATCCCGCGGTGAAGGGCTCGGTGACCATCTACACCTACGGCGAGGTGCGGTCCGTGGACCTTATGCCTTTGCTGGAGACCATTCTGCGGGTGAACGGGGCCACCATGGTGCAGGTGGGCGACCTGTACCGCATCGTGCCCATCAAGGCGGTCTCGCAGCTCCCCATGAGTCCGGTGGTCAATCCGGATCCCAAGACCCTGCCGGACGATGAACGGATGATCCTCAACCTGGTCTTCCTCAAGTACGTCACCTCGACGGAGATCGTCAAGCTGATCACACCGTTTCTGGGCGAGGGCGCGACCATTTCGACCTACGATCCGGCCAATCTGTTGCTGATCGAAGACAACAGCCGCAACATGAAGCGCATGCTGGAGCTGATCGCCCTGTTCGACAGCGATACCTTTGCCGGCCAGCGTGTGAAGCTGTTCGACGTCACCAACAGCCGTCCGAGCGACCTGGTCAAAGACCTTGAGTCGGTGTTCAAGGCGTATGCCTTGTCCGAGAAGGAGGCGTCGGTCAAGTTCATCGCGGTGGACCGCATCTCGACTTTGATCGCGGTGGCGCCCAATCCGGGCATCTTCCAAGAGGTCAAAACCTGGATCGACAAGCTGGATGTCCCCATAAAGGTGGGCACCGGCACCAGCCGCCCCTTTGTGTACCGCCTGAAGTACGGCCGCGCCGAAACGGTAGCCATGGCCATCATGGCGCTCTATACCGGAAATATTGGGATGCTCATGGGCTTGGCTCAGCAAATGAACAGCAGCATGGTCGCGGCGGGCATGGGCTACAACGGCATGTCCGGAGGCGGGGTGGGCTACGGTGGCATGGGTTATGGCGGCATGGGCAACGGTGGTATGGGCTACGGTGGCATGGGCAACGGTGGAATGGGTTATGGCGGGGGAATGGGTTACGGCGGCGGGATGGGTTACGGCGGCGGGATGGGTTACGGCGGGGGGATGGGCTACGGCGGGACCTACAATTACGCTGGTGGCCTGACGAACGTCCCCCCGACGGCCGCAGGCACGGCCGGGCGCACCGATCTCACGGGCTCCTATCTGGGCGCCAGCGCCGCTACGGGAGGAGCAGCGCCCAGGATTCCGCACGTGGTGCCCAATCCCTTTGACAACACCCTGATCATCCAGGGAACGCCCGAGGACATTGAGGAGATTAAGGACCTGCTCCGGCAACTGGATGTGGCGCCTCGCCAGGTGCTGATCGACGCCAAAATCTACGAGGTCGATCTGACCGGCGCCTTCAGCGCGGGTTTGCAGGCGTATCTCGATAAGAAAGACACCAGTGGAGTCGCTACGGGCCGCACTCTCACCGCCCTCGCCGGCACCGCGGGCCTGGCGGTTTCGGGAGGCGCCCTCATTCTCCAGCGCAGTCATGAGCTGCTGGGAGTATTGAACGCCTCGGAGAACTCCACCCGCACGCGCGTGGTCTCCGCGCCCAGCATCATCGCCACTGACAGCATACCGGCGACGATGAACGTGGGCGACCAGGTGCCGGTGGCTACCTCGCAGGCCGTCAGCCCCGTTCAGGTCAGCGGAACCAGCGCGTTCGCCAATACTATCGGCAGCCAGAGCACCGGTGTTACGCTTTCGATCGTGGCGCACGTGAATTCCAGCGGAATCGTGACCATGGTAATCAACCAGCAGGTGAGCGCCCCCGAACCGCCGCCGGACGGCGTCAACACGGCCGTTCAATCCACCTCGTTTTCAAACCGCTCCGTGAGCACGCAGGTGACCGTGCAGGATGGCGATACCATCGCGATCGGGGGCGCCATCATGGAACACCATGGGCAGACCACGTCAGGCATCCCGGTGCTCGACCGGATTCCGGGATTGGGATTGCTTTTCGGCTCCAAGAGCTACAACACTTCGCGGACGGAACTGATCATCTTCCTGACGCCGCGCGTGATCTACGACACCAACCAGATGGTGGAAGCCTCCGACGAAATTAAGAGCAACCTGAAGCAGATCCAAAAGTTGATGAAGGACGAATGACCGCGGAATATGAGCGCTTCCCCCATTCCGCTGGTCACGCTGGAACGGTTTGAGACCGCGTTTCGCGAAGCCCATTTAATCCACCGCGTCCTGGACTTCTGGGCGGCGCGGAAGCCGAACGATGCCGCGTTGGTAAACGCCACGCGCGGCACCGAGTTGACATGGGCGCGCTTGCTGCACGGCTCGCGGGCCCTGGCGGCTGGCTTGGCGTCCCTGGGTTTCCGCAAAGGCGACTTCCTGGCGGCCTCGCTCCCGTTGGCCGATGAGCATATTCTGCTGGAGTTCGCGTGCTTCCGCCTGGGGGTGATTCACGCGCCTCTGGACTTGCGCTTGCAGCCGGCCGAGGTGCTGCGGTGCGTGGAGGCGGTCGGCGCGCGCGGCTACGCCTTTCCGGGAAAGATCGGTGCGGCGGATTTCGGAGCCGTGGCCGAGGCCGTGCGACGGAGATGCGGCTCGGTGGAGCACCTTCTGCAACTGGCGACCGCGGGCGAGTGTATCCCCGGCGCCGTGAGCCTGGCCGATGTGCTGGCGCGCGGGGAAGGTCAGACGGCGCCGGATAGCGCCGGCGTCACCGAATATGACGGCGCACAGGTGATCTTCACTACCGGCACGACGGGGTCGCCCAAGCCCGCCCTGCTCTCGCACCGCGGGATCACGTGTCAAAATCTGTGCCTGGGTACGGCCTTCGGTTTCGGACCGGACCAGAGGGCGCTGTGTAACCTGCCGGCCTCGCACGTGGGCGGCCAGGCCGAGATCCTCCTGACCTCGCTGTTCATGGGCGGCACGGCGGTCACCCTGGAGATCTTCGACCCCGCGAAATCGCTGGAGGCCATCGAGCGGCACGGCGTCACGCTGCTGGGGCAGATTCCAGCCATGTTCGAGCTGGAGTGGCGCACGGCGGATTACCGGCGGCGCAACCTGGGCAGCCTTCAGAAAGCGGTCTACGGCGGGCAGGCCGTGCCGCGCGCGTTCCTCGACCGCATGCTCGAGATGGCGCCGGCGATCGCCACGGGTTTGGGGCTGACGGAGGCCTCGGGATTCTGCACCTACACCGCCGTGACGCCGGATGCGGACCAGGTGGCGCGCGGCATCGGCTGGGCCATGCCGGCCTATCCGTTTTCGATCCGGGAACCCATGCGGCAAGATGGCAGGGCGGGCCGCGCGCTCGCGCCCGGGGAGGTCGGCCACATCTGTTTCGCTGGGCCGCAGAATTTCCTGGGCTATGTCAACGACTTACCAGCCACCGCCGCGGCGCTCTCCACGGATGGCTGGCTCTACACAGGCGATATGGGCCATGCCGGCGAGTACGGCTTGCATTTTTCAGGGCGGGCCAAGTGGGTTCTGAAGCCGGCGGGCTACCAGGTCTTTCCCGGCGACGTGGAGAACCATTTCGCCGCGCTGGAGGGCGTCGCC
>Ga0326728_10021992_pt1 | contig 11906 bp, 10 predicted proteins | sample MB3enrmetagenome_FD_207602 | JGI IMG/M metagenome (GOLD analysis project Ga0326728, IMG submission 207602) | Lab enriched peat soil microbial communities from McLean, Ithaca, NY, United States - MB31MN | ecosystem: Environmental > Terrestrial > Soil > Wetlands > Peat | place: USA: New York... | reverse complement strand
AACATCATCGTTGTGGCCAGGATGCATCGAAGGGCAAGTTTCGGGGGTGAGCACATGGGCTGGCGCCAGTGGATTCTGGAGCCGACGCCGACAGGCTTCAAGGTGCTCTCCAATCAGTGGTCGCAGGCTGACGTGCCGCTGGGCGCATCCGGACATCCCAAACTGGTGCGCACGCGCGACGGTATCTTGCTGGGCGTCCGGTCGGACGGCCTCTGGGCCAGCGTTGATGACGCAAGGTATTGGGAAAGAAACAGCAGGCAGGATCTCGGCTACTATCCCCAGGCGGTGGAACTTGACGATGGGAGCATCCTGGTTGTCGGCCATCGAGGCGGCGATCAACCCTTTCCGCCCGGACCAGGGGAGGATGAGGACGTCCGCCTTACCAGGTTCCACTTGGACCGAACGCCCGTATGCCGGAATCTGGACCGCAGCGTCCCTCTCGGTTTCAAACTGGACGACCAGAATCACCGCGATGCCCGCGTGCGGGCACGGCTGGGCACTGACGGAACCGTCGGCTTGCTTGCTCGAGCGCACGTCGAAAATGGGAGACTTTCCGGCTATCTGCTGCTGGCGACCGCGAAGGATTCATCGTGGCTGCTGGGCCGGCTCGAAGACGGGAAGTTGCGGGAGATCTCCGGAGGGAAGCTCGGCAGCTTTGGATTCGGGAGCAATCTGCGGTTCGAACTGGCAGTCGTAGGCGACGTGGTGCGGGCGTTCGTTGAATCCTATCCGGTAGCCTCGGGCAGAGACCGGACCTTTGCGGAAGGGCACGCGGGATTGATCGCGGAAGGAGGCCGCGCACGGGCCTATGGCTACGAAGTGTCAGCGGTGACGAGCCTTGAGGAAATCGGAGGGAAAGAGATCGAGTTGGTCAAGGACTATGGCGCCGTTTCGTACGAACAAGCGGCGGACAACTGGCCGGTGTTTTGACCGTGTATTGAACGCCGGCTGCCGGCTCCAAGGGTCCTGGTCCGTCAACGAACCGAAAGCAAGCGTCGTTCGGCATAACAAGGGACATCATGTCCGGCAATTTGTGCGGTAATCTTGCCTTCGCCGGCATAATTCTTGGGGAAGCCGGAGTGGGTACGAGCAGGCCTTATGGCGGTACTCACGCAGCGAGGAGCCATGCTGAGTCCCTCTCAGCGTTGCAACATCTAGGACTTACGCCAAGAACGGGCTTTTCTTAACAGGTAGACCAGCGTAGAATAACTTTCAGGCCTTGCTCGCGGAAGCTTCTTCCGGGCCTGGAGTTGGGGGTGTCGGTTGAGCACGGCTGTACGCTGAATTGCATATGTTTGACGCATTACAAGGTCGTTTTCAAAAAGTCTTCAAGTCGCTTCGCATTCAGGGAGTTCTGAACGAAGAGGTCGTGGACGAGACTCTGCGCGAGGTGCGGCTTGCCCTGCTTGAGGCCGACGTCAACCTGAACGTGGTGAAGGCCTTGCTCGAACGGGTGCGAGCGAAGGCCCTGGGCGAGGAGATTCGGTCGAGCCTTTCGGGCGGTCAGGAAGTGGTTCGGATTGTTCGCGACGAGCTGGTTGAGATTCTCGGGCGCGAGGCTTCACTGCTCACTTTTTCGAAGGAATACCCTACGGTTTTCCTTCTGGTCGGGTTGCAGGGTTCCGGCAAGACGACCACGGCAGGCAAATTAGCGCTTTGGCTGCGTGGCCGGAAGCACCGGCCGATGCTGGTTTCCACGGACGTGTACCGTCCCGCGGCGCGCGAACAACTTGCCGTGATCGCCAAAGCGGTCGAGATTCCCGTCTTTGCCGGGGAGGGAATCGACTCTCCTCTCGATCTCGCGCTGGCGGCACGCAAGGATGCCGCCGATCGCGGGCACGACGTACTGATCGTGGACACGGCCGGACGCCTGCACATCGATGAGGGGTTAATGCAGGAAGTCAGCGATTTGCGCACGCGCCTTCGCCCGAGCGAGGTGCTCCTGGTGGCTGACGCTATGGTGGGCCAGGACGCGGTTCGAAGCGCCCAGGAGTTCCACGAGCGGCTGGGAACGACCGGCGTAATCCTGACCAAGCTGGATGGCGACGCACGCGGCGGCGCGGCGCTCTCGATTCACCACGTCACCGGGCAGCCGATCAAGTTCATCGGAGTCGGCGAGAAATATGATGCCCTGGAGGTCTTCTACCCGGACCGGATTGTGTCACGCATCCTGGGCATGGGCGATATTCTTTCGTTGATCGAAAAGGCGGAATCGAAGATCGACAAACAGAAGGCGCTGGATGTACACCGCAAACTCCAGACGGACACGTTCACGCTGGAAGATTTTCGGGATCAGCTTCGCCAGGTGAGGAGCCTGGGACCCATGGACCAGATGCTCGGCATGCTCCCCAAGGTGGGCGTCTTCAAGGATGCCAGCAAGGCGCATGTCGATGAAAAGGAATTGATTCACATCGAGGCCATCGTCAACTCCATGACGGCTCAGGAGCGCCGCAATCACGAAATCATCAACGGGCGGCGGCGCAAGCGGATCGCAAAGGGAAGCGGCACGAGCGTTCAGCAAGTGAATCAGGTCTTGAAACAGTACTTCCAGATGCGCAAAATGATGAAATCGTTCAGCCAGAACTTCCTGGGGCGGCAATTGGGCCGGCTCCGGATGCCGGCGGGACCCGGTGGTGCGAACGCCTGATGGCCGCTCATCCGCGGCCCAGGCACAAAGTTTTTGATTTACAGGCTCAAGAACAAGCGGCGGCCCAGCCACGCGGGGTTTCTTGGCCAGAGAAAATTCCGATGTCAAGGGGGACGATTGCTAAGGATACGGTTGGCCCGAACAGGAGCCAAGAAGAAAGTCAGTTATAGAATCGTGGTCATCGACCGCGAGAAGGCGCGCGACGGGCGTTTCGTCGAAATCCTCGGTCACTACAATCCGCGCCGGCATCCGCCGGAGCTGGTCTTTAACCGAGAACGCGTCGATCATTGGTTAAGCAAGGGCGCGCAGCCTTCTGAGACGATTCAAAGCCTGCTCAAGAAGGCGCCGGAAGTCCCGACCCCGACGGCATGACGCCCGGGCGGTAGCCGCGTTCAAGTCCAGGCGAATGGGAATTGGTTGTTCCAGCACCACCCTTTCTAATACGGAATTCAAGGACTAGCTGCGTGCGAAGGAGGACCACATGAAGGAACTCATCGAAGCAATCGCAAAGGCGCTCGTGGACAATCCTGACAAAGTGACGGTGCGGGCGGTCGAGGGCGAGCAGGTCACCGTGTTGGAACTTCGCGTCGATACTTCGGATCTGGGGAAGGTGATCGGCAAGCAAGGCCGCACCGCGCGTTCCATCCGAACGATTCTCAACGCCGCAGGGATGAAGCTGAAGAAGCGGTTCACGCTGGAGATCCTGGAGTAGGATGCCCCTCGAAGTTGCTCCGGGCCGGAGCGGCCGGTGGGGATGAGGTCAACTTGGCCGACGAAACGGCAAACCGATTCCTTGCCATCGCCCGTATCATTCGCTCGCAGGGGCGTCGCGGGGAGGTCCTGGCTGAATCGCTGACGGACTCGTCCATGCGTTTCCAGGGAGTGCGGCAAGTGTTCCTGGAAGACGCAGGGAAAGCGCCACGTCCCATTTTGGTGGAAAACGTCTGGCCCCACAAAGGGCGCGTGGTGATCAAGTTCTCCGGCGTCGATTCGATCGACAGTGCTTCCCGCTTGAGAGGTCTTCACGTCCTGATCCCGCGCGAGGAAAGCGCGCCGCTTCCTCCAAACCATTACTACCACTGGGAACTCCAGGGGTGCCGGGTCGTCGTGGAACGCGAGGGGAAGGGTGTGGAGGTGGGCACGGTGACAAGCATCGAACCCACCGGCGGCGTTCCTGTCCTTCACGTGGAGACGCCGCGCGGAGAGGTGCTGATTCCCCTGGCCCAGGCCATCTGCACGAGAATCGACGGGGAAAAGAAGACGATCTGGGTCGATCCGCCCGAAGACTTGTTGGATTTGAATGCATGACGTTTGAAGTCATCACTATCTTTCCGGACTTCTTCAGGAGCATCCTGGAGTACGGCGTGCTCAAGCGGGCAGTCGCCGGCGGGCAGGCCGCCGTGCGGTTGCACGACCTGCGTGATTTCACCGACGACCGCCACCGTACGGTGGACGACCGGCCGTTCGGAGGCGGGCCCGGAATGGTTTTCAAGCCCGAACCTGTCTATCGAGCCGTTGCCGCGCTGGCGGCGGAAACGGAGGGACGGCCCCTCCACGTCATCCTCCTTTCGCCTCAGGGGAGGCTTCTGACCCAGGCGGTGGCGGAGGAACTGACGGGGTGTGATCGCGTCGTACTGATTTGCGGCAGGTACGAAGGCGTGGACGAGCGGATCGCGGAGCATGTGGCAACTGACGAGATCTCGATTGGCGACTTTGTGCTGAGTGGAGGCGAACTCCCCGCCGCGGTCGTCATGGAATCGGTGGTTCGTCTCTTGCCCGGGGTTCTCGGCAACGAAGAATCGGCGCAGCAGGATTCCTTCACGGCCATGGAATCGGGTCCCTGCGCATTACGGCACGGTTTGCTCGATTGCCCCCATTACACAAGGCCGCCGGAATTCCTCGGTTGGAAAGTGCCCGATGTTCTGCTTTCGGGAAATCACGAAGAGATTGACCGCTGGCGGCGACAGCGGGCGCTTGAGAAGACGTGGCGCAGGCGGCCTGATCTGCTGGCCGGTTCCCCGCTGAGCGAGGAAGACCGCCGCTGGCTGGACACACTCAAACGCGAGGCGTGCGAGCCTGCCGTTTAGGTGAACTGGGAAGGGTGCGGCGGAACTCCTCCGCGGTCAGCGCGGAGTCCGAGCCGCTCCCGGCATTTCAAGTTTTGGAGAACTGAGACTATGAACCTGCTCGAGAAGATTGAACAATCACAGATGAGGAAAGACTTGCCCTCCTTCCGCTCCGGAGATACCGTGCGCGTGCACGTCAAGATCAAGGAAGGAGACAAGGAAAGGATTCAGGTCTTCGAAGGAACGATCATCGGCCAACGCCGGGCCCAGAATCACTCCACCTTCACGGTTCGCAAGATGTCCTTCGGACATGGGGTGGAACGAATCTTTCCCTTGCACTCGCCCATTATCGACAAGATTGAGGTGGTTCGTTCCACCCGTGTGCGCCGCGCGAAGCTCTACTACCTGCGCAAGCTGCGAGGAAAGGCCGCTCGTTTGCGCGAAGTGCGGACCGAACGTAAAGGCTGACGGATGGCAAGGCGGTTCCCCGGCTAGAGACGCGGGGACAAGTCTGCCGCCAGGGAGCGACTCCGCTTATTCACGGCAGCCCGAAGATCTCACGGCGAGAGCTTCGGGCTTGGCCCGCACCCTTCGGCTTCGATAGGGGGTAGCGGCAAGGTCCGGCGCAGCGACGGCGAGTTCCTTCGACGGGTGGCGGCAGGATTTGTGCGTTGCCGGGAATGCGCCTCCGCGCTGGACCGTGCCGCTGCGCTCTCTTGCAGTCGATGCCTCAAGTTGCGTAAACTGTCCACACCATGCCGCCCCCGCAAGACTCCGGCAAATTCGAATGTACGCGGAAGCTGGAAGATGAGGCCTTTCGCGAAGGCTGGCGTCTTGTTGCCGGGTGCGATGAGGCCGGGCGGGGAGCGCTGCTGGGGCCGCTCTACGCCGCCGCCGTCATTCTCGATCCCCAAAAGCCCATTCAGGGTGTGGATGACTCAAAGAAGCTCACCGCGCGCCGGCGCGAGTCCCTTGCCGGAGAAATCACCGCAAAGGCTGTAGCCTTCCAGGTTGTGTCGATATCGGCTGCCGAAGTTGATACCTTGAATGTGTACGAGGCGTCAAGGCAGGGAATGATCCGCGCGCTAAAAAACCTCGACCCGGCGCCCGAATACATCCTGACGGATGCCATGCCGCTCGACGGCGCCCCGAAGGCAACCGGGTGGCCAATTCCTTACCGCGCGATAATCCACGGCGACGCGCTCTCTGTTTCAATTGCCGCCGCATCGATCCTGGCCAAGGTGGCTCGCGACGCGCATCTTCGGGAACTCGATCGTTTGTACCCACAGTACGGCCTGGCAGGGAACAAGGGCTACGGGACGCGCCAGCACCTCGAAGCTCTTGCCGTCTACGGCCCTTGTCCCGAGCACCGGAAGACCTATCAGCCGGTTAAAGATTATCTGCTTCCGCTTTTCCGGTTCTCGGATGCGCGGTGATTCGGTTTGATCGGGCTATTCGAGCAAGGCTTAGGGCATCAGCGCCGCCCAATCGAGGACATTCATGGCATCGTTGCTCATCAAAGGTGGTCACGTTATATCCCCGGAAGACCGACTGGACGCCGCGCTCGACGTGCTGGTTGAGGACGGTGTAATCCGCCGGATCGCGCCTCAAATCAGCGTCGCAGCCGATGAAACCCTGGAGGCAGGCGGCAAAGTCGTCTCGCCGGGCTTTGTGGACCTCCACGTTCACCTGCGCGAGCCCGGCGGCGAAATCTCGGAGACACTTGAGACGGGACTCGCCGCCGCCGTGGCCGGGGGGTTTACAGCCGTCTGCCCGATGCCCAACACCCGGCCCGTTATCGACCGCCCGGAACACGTGCGCGCCATGATCGACAAAGCGCGGCGAATCGGATTGGCCCGTGTGTTTCCCATCGCCGCGGTCTCGATGGGAAGCCAAGGAGAGTCGCTTACGGATTTTCAGGGCCTCGCCGCGGCCGGGGCGGTGGCCTTTTCAGACGATGGGCGTCCGGTGAAGACGGCCGGCTTGCTCAAGCGCGCCCTGGAAGGGACTCGTGAGATCAATGTCCCCTTGATTGACCACTGCGAAGACCCCAGCCTGAGCGGCTCGGGAGTGATCAACGAGGGGCCGGTTTCAAGCCAGCTCAAAGTCCGGGGAATTCCCAATTGTTCGGAGGAGGCCTGCGTGGCCCGCGATCTGGTTGTGGCCGAAGCCACGGGAGCTCACCTTCACCTGGCCCACCTTTCAACCGCACGCGCTATCGAGATGGTGAGCGCCGCAAAGCGCCGGGGCGTCCGCGTGACGTGCGAGGCCACGCCGCACCACTTCACGCTGGCCGATGAGGCCGTGCTCGAATATGGGAGCAACGCCAAAGTGAATCCACCCCTCCGCAGCGCCCGGGACGTGGAAGGCGTTCTGGCTGGAATCGCCGGCGGCGCCATCGACGCCATTGCCACGGACCACGCGCCCCACGCACCGGAGTTGAAGCAAAGGCCTCTCGGCGCAGACGCTCCCTTCGGCCTGATTGGTCTCGAGACAGCGCTGGCGCTGGCGCTCCGCCAGCTTGTTCATACAGGCAAGATCTCAATGTGGCATCTCATCTCATTGATGAGCACGAACCCGGCGCGCATCATCGACCAGCCTCTCGGCCGCCTGCGGGTGGACGGGGCGGCGGACATCACCATCTTCGACCCCGAACTGGAGTGGACTTACCACGCCGCCGAGGGCCGCTCCAAGAGCCGCAATTCTCCTTTTGATGGGTGGAAGTTGAAGGGTGCTGTCGTCGCCACCGCCGTCAGCGGAAGGATTGTCTACCGGCGCGAGAAACTGTCGTGAATGGCCAGGGCAATCCGATCGACCGTGGCCGCTCCCTCGGACTCTTTGAGGGCATGGTTGTTTCCGATGATGGAGAACACCAGCCTCTTCCCGGAGGCCGCCTCCATATAACCGGAGAGCGCGTTGACCTGCTCCTTCGTGCCGGTCTTGGCGTGTATTCTCCTCTCCACCCGGGTTCCTTTGAAGCGGCCCGCCAAGGTTCCGTCGACGCCGGCGACGGGCAGAGTCTCCTGGAAGATGTCGAAAGCGGGTGACCGCGCCACATAAGTCAGCAGCTTGACCAGGCTGTCCGGGGTGACCAGGTCGTCCCATGAGAGTCCGGAGCCATCGGCAAAAGTCGTTTCACCCTGCCCGGCGCCCGTTTGACGGGCAAACTCGCTGAGAACGCTCAGACCGTCCTCCAGGCTGCCGCTATGCTTCACTTCGCGGGCGAGCGTCCGCAGGAGCATCTCCGCATAAAAATTCCGGCTTTCCTTGTTGGTCACCTTCACGATCTCGCGGAGGGGCAGGGAGTCATGCTCCGCCAGGACGACGCGGGAAGCGGGCTGGGGAAGACTGTGGCCGGCGGCGGCCTCCGCGCGCGTGATTTGGCGGACCTCGACACCGCCTCGGACGCGAATGCCCGCTTCTTCGAGCGCCTGGCGGAAAAGCTCACCCAGCAACTGTTGGGGATGGAGAATGGCCACGCGCTCGGCAGATTCACCGGCATCGAGGGGAATCCTTCCCCAAACGTCCAGTTGTGTGGGGTCGGCCCCGCGCTCGACGAAAAGGCGATTCTCCGTCCCCGCTGCGCCGGTTTCGAGACTGTTATTGATGCGGTAGCCGCCCGCCAGCGGAGCGAGCCACACCTCGGCGCGGTCGCCGGCCTTCGGTCCCGGCTTGATTCGGAGTTGAAGACTGTTGGAATTGAAAGCCAGCGCGGAGACGGGCGCCGCATAGCCCCATAACAATTCGTCGGCAGCCCATCCCTGGCTGTAAGGCTGGCAAAGAAAATAGCTGTCGTCGGCGACGAGAGGGCCCGTGATTTCGAGTACCCCGCGCGCCTTAAGCTGTACCGCAAGCTGCTGGAGGACAGGAGAACCATCGCTCTTCGCTTCCGCTTTGTTCGTGGAAACAACGGCTTCTTCAAAAGTCGGATCTCCTCTTCCGACAAGGTCGATCCCCGGCACGCGCCCCTGGGCATCGGGTTCGGAAACGCTTTCCACCGTCGTGCGGAAGACGAAGTCCGGCCCAAGCTTCTCAAGCGCCGCGGCTGTCGTGAACAACTTCATGTTAGAGGCGGGATGAAAAAGGTGCTGCGCGTCACGGCTGAAGATGATTCTTCCGCCCGGCAACTCCGCCACCTCGATGCCCCAGAACCCGCGGAAGGCATCGCTCGACCGCAGAATTCGGTCGATGCGGGCGTTAAGTTGGGCGGAGGATTGTTGTGTGCCCTTTCCGGGCGCTGCGGAAACAGGCGGGGCGGGGATTGCCACGCACAACAGCACACCGACGAACATGACAAGAGATTGCTTGACGAGCTTTTGAACCACGATTCTCATCCTATCGCCCAAAGTCAGGTGTTGGAAATCTCCAGGGCGGCGATTTCCCAACCGTGCAGTTCTGCCCGGATTTGGCGGCCTCCCGGCGCGAGAACTGGCGGCGCACCCGCAACCGGATTACCTTCGAAGTCCGTACGGCGGACGCCTGCGTACGAATGCGAGAAGTTCAGGACGGCCTCTCTCTTCCGGCTGGAATAGTTCATGAGCCAGACCGTTGTCTTGTTACGGCCTCTGGCGAAGCGGAATACGACAATTGACGGATCGGTCGCGGCCACCATCGATCCTGCTTCCGGAAGAGGCGCCTGGGTCACGTCCACAACAGCGGGAAACAACCGCTGCGCAAAGAGGAAGCTCTCAGCGGGCCCGAGCGACTTGCCGCCGGTTACCGACCAGCGCCACTGATAAAACCCCATGAGCGTTTCGCGCGCGATCGTATTTTTCAGGATGAACTTGGACCCACGGTTTTCCTTAAAGAAGCGCTGGGTCCCGTCATGCGATATCAGCAAAGAAAGCCCCGGCCGCTGCAGCCGCACGTAGTGAAGCGAGGTGAACTGCCCCTTCCGGCTTTGCTCCTCGCCAAAGGGGAAGTCGCGGTACACTTCGGCGTCGGGCCCGTCCAGCTCCAGCTCGGCGAAGGCCCGGAAGCCCATTTGGGGGTTGGTATTCAGGCTCGAGCGGAAGTCCACCCGCTTGATTCCGGGATACAGCACTGCCTGGGCGGTGACCCAGGCCACCGGGTCGGGAGTGGTAAACAGCGTAACGATATTGGCTTTGACCTGGAACGCGGAATAGACCGGGCCGTCCTCTTCAGCGTCAGGGGAGAAGGAAACATCGCTGAAGGCCTTGGCGCGAAAGTTCTCGCCTGTGTTTGGAGAGGCCCAAAGGGTCTCCTTAACCTTGATGATATCCCCTGAAAATGGCCGGAACAGGAAGCTGCAACCGAGCTCGCGGTCGTCCACAACAAAGGCCGAAGCCGCCGAATCCCACCTCACGCGGTAAAACTCGTTGGCAATCTCATTCGATGATTTCCGCCCTTCGGAAGTCTGCCCGCTGGCTTTCACGATTCTGAAACTTCGCGTGCTGTAAGGAGCGAGCGGCAGGAGCGCGGCAAATTGCGGCTTCGCGTTTTCGGGTGTTGTCAGAATCCGCTGTGCGGCGAACCTCTTGCTGCCGTCCGAAAGCGCGCAGCCCGCAGCCGGGGCTGCAGCGTATTCGAACACCACGGGTTGAAGTCCGGCCTGCCCCGTGGCGTTCTGCGTGAGAAGGTAATCTGCCGGCGCACCCTTGCTCCTCCCGGCAAGGCCATCACGAAACGACTTCCGCAGCTCCGTGATCCCGCTGCGCACTTCGCGGTGGATCATGCGGGCCGCCTCCAGATTGGTTGTCATCACGCCGTCGTATTCCGCCGGAAAACCGGAGACGATGAACATATCGTGATTCTGAGAAACCATGAACTTCTTGTAATGATCATCGCTCGGCCGGAGTGAAACCAGGAGCTCGGCCGCCTTGAGCAAATGCTCCGTCTGGCGTTGCGCGGTCAAGAACCAGTCGCCCTGATATCCCCAACCGCCCAGCCCCGCCCAGATGTCAAATTGGAGATTCGCATCGTCCATGGAGAAGTACTCGGAATCAAAATCGGAAGGTGAACTGCACCGGCGCCTCATGTACTCATTCAGGCCCGTCGGCTTGACCCCGGCCTTCTCAAATGACTGAAAGCCCTTCTCGTAAGGCATGTAGCTCGCGCCCCAGTCCCCTCCCGGCACCCAGGTCTCGGCCCAGAGGGTGATCAGCGGGTCCTGAAAAGCCGCACTTCGGGAGATCTCCTCATCGAAAGTTTTGTATTGTTTGGTCAGGGGGATCATCAGGTCGTTTTGGGGAATGGCCGGGATCTCTGTGCCGTCGAGTCCCCGCCATCGCACAATCGATTTGTTGACCTTTCGCACCTGTCCGCTGTTCTGGATTTCCAGGCTGGCGTAACGGAATCCGCAAAGCTTGAGAAGCTGCGGCATCTGGGGATGGAAGGGAATCTCCTCGCCGATGAAGCAGTCCACTTGCCTGCCGAACAACTTCCTGATGACCGCCCGTCCTTCCACGAACTGGCGTACGCCCGACTCCCAGCCGATCACCTCCGGGTACGGCTGACTATAACTACCCCCGACGATATCGATCCTGCCGGAGTCGACGTAGCGTTTCATTTCATCGCGAACAAAGCCGGGGTCTTCGGCCTGGATGGCCTCGTAGGCATGGGAGTCGTAGTCCAGGCAGATCACGAGCCGGGGCCACTTTTCGAGGGCGTCAATCGTTGCCTGAACGCCACAGAAGATCGAGTAAGCGCGATCATACCGCTTCCCGCGCAGAAACCCGTGGGGGAACAGGAGACCGATTCCGGCCTGGTGGATGTGGTCAATCACGGTGAAATACGCCGGCCCCGTTGAGGCTTGGGCCGCTCGAAAGGACGCCAGCGCCATCAATCCGCCGAGCTGTCCGAGGAATTGCCGTCGATCTGGGGTCCGACTACTTTGTGAATTCCGTAGATCCTGGTGCATTGCTGCAACCTCCGCGATGTATTCTATTGGTAAAGTGAGTTACGTTTCGTACCGTCGAGTTTCAGCAAGAATCACTTCTGCATCAGCGCGGACAGCCGACGCGGCACAGTTGCAATGAGGTCCGGCTGAGTACAGCAGACCCCCCCCTCTATCGATAGGAAGACTCCCGAACCACGTTCGAATAGATCCGCTCAGCGACCCAGCCGACGGGCCACCTCTTTGGCATAGTAAGTCAGGATAATGTCCGCGCCCGCCCTGCGGATTGAGAGGAGACTTTCCATCAGGGTCCGGTCGCGGTCGACCCAGCCCTCCC
>Ga0326728_10021991_pt1 | contig 11906 bp, 4 predicted proteins | sample MB3enrmetagenome_FD_207602 | JGI IMG/M metagenome (GOLD analysis project Ga0326728, IMG submission 207602) | Lab enriched peat soil microbial communities from McLean, Ithaca, NY, United States - MB31MN | ecosystem: Environmental > Terrestrial > Soil > Wetlands > Peat | place: USA: New York... | reverse complement strand
TGGGCGATCGTCACCGTCGGAAAAACAACGTATAAAACAACGTATAAAATGGCTTTTCCGCTTACGAGGTGTTTGGCTGCTCTTTTCACTTTTCCGAGGAGAAAAGTGGTGCCCCGGGAGGGAGTCGAACCCACGACCAATTGATTAAGAGTCAACTGCTCTGACCAACTGAGCTACCGAGGCAACCAGCGGCCTCTTATTTCGCACGAGCCAGCGTCCAAGGCAAGACCATTCGACAAAGTTTTGAGACGGACGTTTTTACGACCGTCAGATTCCGGCTGGCCAACAATCCCAAACAATTCCGAAAGCCGCCGCCAGTTGTCGGCACGTTCGCGGAGGCTCGCGCCTTGTATGGATCTGGTTTTCAAAAACGCGCACGGCGTCCTGTTGGCGGATTCCCGGAATCTTGGGCCCAGCACGTCAAACGGTGACCAGTTCCGATGCGACTTCCTCGCCTTCTCGTGCGGCTTCGCGCCGCATGTCTTCTTCCGCAACCTCCAGCCACAGTCGGATGGCTTCCCGAATGTTGCTCAATGCTTCTTCGCGGGTCTTGCCCTGGCTCCAGCAGCCGGGGAGGGCAGGGCAACCGACCGCAAAACCTTCATCCGATTTTATCAACAGAACTTTGTATTTCCTGCGGATATCCGCCAACACAATGCACCCGGTGAACCGTGAAGTCAAAGCGCAACGGCCCCCTCGCGGGGCCTGGATTTTGGCGCGGGTCCGCCCCGCCATCCGTCCAAGTTATGGCGCGCTGGCCTGGATGGTCACTTGGGCCGCCTGCAATCCCGGCGAACTGGCTTGGAGCACAATCGGGCCGGCGCCCCGGGTGGAACGGACGATGACCAGGCACAGCCCGTTGAACGCCTTGTGGTCGTGCGACTGGAACGACTCGAAGCTCGTGGCGTCCCCGTTGTCTGTCGCCGCAATCTCGCCGGGGCCGCTGATGTCGAAGTGAATCGAGTTGTCCGCCCGCGGCGCCATCACGCCCTTGGCGTCGGCCACCGTTATCGTGACAAAGGAAAGGTCCTGCCCGTCCGCGCGAATGGTGCTCCGGTCCGGCTTGGCCGCCAGCGCTGCGGGAGCTCCGGCGGTCTGGACTTCGTCCGTGGCCCACTCTTTTCCATTCTTGTACGCGACAACCCTCAATGTGCCCGGCTGATAAACCACATCGTCCCATCGCAGGCGGTATTCGTATTGGGCCTTCTTCTTGCGCCCGAGCGATTGGCCGTTGAGGAACAATTCCGCCTCGTCGCCCGACGTATAGACATGCACCGGCGTCACCTGTCCCGCGCGATCGGGCCAGGTCCAATGCGGCAGGAGGTGGGCCATCGGAAAATCCGGCCGCCAGTGGGCCTGGTACAAATAGAAGCGGTCCTTCTTGAACCCGGCCAAATCAATGATCCCGAAATAGGAACTGCGCGAAGGGTCGTTGCCCCCGCCCCACGGAGTCGGCTCGCCAAGATAGTCAAAACCGGTCCAGACAAACTCCCCGGCCACGAACGGGTTGTGTTCCTGCGCGGAGAATTCCGTGTCCGGCGAGGTCGCCCAGCCGGGATAATAAAGGTCGTAGGAGCTGACCTGGTGGTTGGTCGCATCTTCTCCGGACGGCGCGCCGCCGCCGCCGCCGTCGCCGCCGCCCCTCCGGCGACCGCCGCCGCCGCCGGCGACCGCGCCGGGTTGCGCGGCGACCGGGAAAGTGTACACGCTGCGGGAACTGATGGTCGAGGCGGTTTCGCTGCCGAAGATCGGCAGGTCCGGATTGCTGGCGCGGGCGCGGGCGTATCCATTGGGCTTGTAGTTGTAGCCGAATACGTCCATGAACTTTTGGTAGCCGTTGAAGGCGGCGTTCACGTCGCTGGCGGCGGAGGTCACGGGCCGGGTCAGGTCTTCCGAGTGGACAATTTGCTGGAGGTCCGCGGCAATCAGATGGCCGGCGGCGGGACCCTGTTCGCCGACTTCATTGCCGACACTCCAAAGGATGACAGAAGGATGGTTGCGGTCGCGGCGCACTTCGGCGCGCAGGTCTTTCTCGTGCCAGTCGGCGAACAGGAGGTGGTAGTCGTTGGCCCCCTTGCCGGACATCCAGCAATCGAACGACTCGTCCATCTCCAGCATGCCCATCCGGTCGCACAGATCGAGCAACTCCGGCGCGGGCATGTTGTGGCTGGTGCGAATGGCGTTGCAGCCCATCTCCTTCAACAGCTCGATCTGGCGCTCCAGTCCGCGCATGTTGACGACCGAACCCAGCGCGCCCAGGTCGGCGTGGTTGCAGACCCCGTTGAGCGGCACCCGCTCGCCATTCAACAGGAAACCGTTGTCCGTGGTGAACTTGATGGTGCGGATTCCGAACGGGGTTTCATATTCGTCCACCACCACCGAGGCGCTCGTGCGCATCTGTTCGACCGTCGTCACGGCCACATAGCGCGAGGGCTGTTTCAAGCTCCACAGCAGGGGATGGCTGACTTGCAGGTCCAGGGCGGCGGCGGCGCTGGAAGCCGCCGGCACATTCAAAGCGTCCGACCATTCCGCCGCGACGGACGGACCCGTTATCCGGCCCGCCGCATCGAGCGCAAAGATCTGCGTCCCAATGGTCACCATCGTTTGCGCCGGGGAATTGTTGTCCACAGTCACTTTGATGTTCACCTTGGCCGAATTGGTTGACACCTCCGGAGTGGTGACATACGTGCCCCATTGGCCGACGTGGACCGGCCCGGTTTTCACCAGCCAGACGTTGCGGTAAATGCCGCCGCCCGGATACCAGCGCGAGGAGTTGCGCGGGTTGTCCAGGCGGATGGCCAGGACGTTCTCCGCGCCGGGCTTGAGAAAAGGGGTGAGATCCAGATAGAACGACGAATACCCATAAGGCCAGCCTCCGGCGAAATGACCGTTGCACCAAACCGTGGCATAAGCCATCGCTCCGTCCACCTCCAGCGCCACCTGCCGGCCCGCGTCGGTCGCGGGCACGGTGAAATGTTTCCGGTACCAACCGATGCCAAACCACGGAAGCCGGCCCGTGGCGCCGGGGTTTTGCGCCTCGAAAGGCCCTTCGATCCCCCAGTCGTGAGGCAAATCCAGGCGCCGCCAGCCGTTGTCATCAAAGCCCGGCTGGGTGTAGGCCACGTCGCCGCCCGGCTCGGCGCCCTGCGGCTTGGCGGCCAGCGCGGCGTTGGTGGTAAAAGCGGCGCCCGTGCTGTTGACCCATGATTTGATGGCGGTATAGCTGAGTTTTCCTTCCGCGCCGGCGGGGTCGCCCTTGGTGAACCGCCAGTCCATATCCAGCGAGAGGCGTTCCCTCGGCGAAGCCTCCACGGACGCCTGGGCGGCGGCGCGACCATTGGGGATCGCCAGGAGGAGAACCGCCCCAAGAACCGCTCCCGGCGGGATGAGGCTGATTTTGTTGCGGCAAATAAATTGAAAACAGGTATTCGGTGTCATGCCCGCATTATATAAAGCGCCCCCCTCCGCGCCAGAAAAAAAAGCGCCGGCAATTTCCACGCGGAGGCAGGATTTTCTCGAGGAAGAAGGCAGAAACATCCGGAGAAGAAACCTGATGAGGCCCGCCCTCCACTGGGAACCAAGTGAAGGGCCAGACGCCCGCCGCCTGCGCTTGGGGCTGCCTGCCGGAAATGTCGCTTCACGGCCCACGCGGGGCCTGAGCCGGCCGGCTCCGCCGGCTCCGGCCTCCTGGCATGCGATTTTTTGAATCCCCATTCCAACAGCACGCTTTGACCCCGCCGACGACCTCACGGTGGTGATGCGGAACCCGGTCATCGCATTAACCGCAAATTGGGCAAAAGTATGGTTTGACCCCCCACAGGGCACGGTCATCGCATTAACCGCAAATTGGGCAAAAGTATGGTTTGACCCCCCACACTTTAACCGCAAATTGGGCAAAAGTATGGTTTGACCACCCACAGGGCAAAAGTATGGTTTGACCCCCCACACTCGGTGTCAAATGTTAAATGTTAAGATGCGACCCTCACTGCTCGTCGCGGGGGGAACGGTAGGGCGGGCAGTCCTCTGCCCGCCGCGGCGCGCACGGAGTGCGCGCCCTACCACCAAAGACGGACGCAACACTTAATTTTGCACTTTAAACTTGCGCGGGGGGTTTGGAATCTGAACCTTTTGCGCTGACCGTGCAAAGCGACCCGACGACACAACTGTCTCCCATGATGGCGCAGTACCGCCGCATCAAAGGCGAACTGCCGCCCGAAGCCCTGCTGCTGTTCCGCCTGGGCGATTTTTACGAGATGTTCTTCGAGGACGCCCGGACCGGCGCGCAATTGCTCAACGTCGCCCTGACCAAACGCGGCCACACGCCCATGTGCGGCATCCCCTTCCACGCCGCCGGCGCCTACATCGCCCGCCTGCTCAAGGCCGGACGCAAGGTGGCGATTTGCGAGCAACTGGAGGAGGCCCGCCCCGGCCAGATCGTCAAGCGCGAGGTCACGCAGATTCTCAGTCCCGGAACCCATTTCGACGAGCGGTTGCTGGTGTCGGATCGCAATAATTTCCTGGCGGCCATTTGTCCGCGCGGAAAGGTTTTCGGACTGGTCGCGGTGGATTTGACCACCAGTGATTTCAAGGCCACCGAAGTGGAGGGGGAAACCGCCCTGCTCGCCGAATTGGAGCGATTGCGGCCCGCGGAGATCATTTACCCGGCCGGCGCGGCGCAGGCGCCCGCCCTGGCGCAAAACAGCGCCGCGGTCCTCAACCCGTGCGAGGATTGGGTGTTCGCGCCGGAAACGGCCCTCTTCACGGTGCGGGACCATTTCAAAGTGGCCTCGCTGGACGGGTTTGGCTTGAGGGACCGGACAGCGGCCATCGGGGCGGCCGGGGCGGTGTTGCATTATTTGACAGAACAGTTGCGGCGCGATGTCTCGGCCCTGACCCGGCTTTCGTTTTATCAGAGCGCCGATTTCATGGCGCTGGACCCGGCCACGCTGCGCAACCTGGAAATCCTCGAGCCGATGCGCCGGGACGCCCCGCGCGCCGCCTCGCTTTATGGCGCGGTCAACCGCGCCGTCACTCCGATGGGCGCGCGGCGCCTGCGCGACTGGCTCAGTTCGCCCCTGGCGGCGGCGGGGCCGATTCTGCGCCGGCGCGACGCAGTGCAACTGTGGCTGGACAACAGCGCGGCGCTGGACGAGTTCCGGCGCGAGCTGGCCGAGGCGCGCGACCTGGAACGGACGCTGGGCCGCCTGGCCGCCGGCTCCGGCAATGGGCGCGATCTGGTTTCCTTGCGCCAGGCGCTGGGAAAGATCCCCGCCCTCAAACAAATTCTCCACCAGATGGCCGCCGGACCGCCCGCCGCGCCGCCGGACACATTGCGCGAGTTGCCGATGGAACGCGCCGCCAGCCCCGCCGGCGCCAGCCCGCCGGCGTTGACCGAAGAATTGGGCGCACAACTGGCCGAGACGCCGGATTTGCTGGAATTGATTTCGCGCGCCATAGTGGACGAACCGCCGCCGGCGCTGAAGGAGGGCGGCCTGATTCGCGACGGGTTCGACGCCGGCCTGGACGAATTGCGCCAGGCCACGCGCGGGGGCAAGGAGTGGATCGCCCAATTGCAGCAGGACGAAATCGGGCGCACCGGCATCGCCTCGCTCAAAGTGCGGTTCAATTCGGTTTTCGGCTATTACATCGAGGTGACCAAGTCCAACCTGGACAAAGTCCCGCCCCAATACACCCGCAAGCAAACCGTGGCCGGGGGCGAGCGGTTCATCACGCCGGAGTTGAAGGAAATGGAGGGAAAAATCCTCGGCGCGGAGGAGCGCGCCATGAAATTGGAATACGAATTGTTCCAGCGGGTGCGCGAGCAGGTGCTGGAACAATTGCCCGCCTTGCAGCTTGCCGCCGCCGCGCTGGCGCAATTGGACGCGCTGGCCGCCTTCGCCCAGACGGCGCGCCTTTACAACTACTGCCGCCCGGAAATCGGCGGGGAGGGCATCCTGCAAATCCGCCAGGGCCGCCATCCGGTGCTGGAGCAAAGCCAGTCCGGGGAGCGCTTTGTGCCCAACGACATTATGCTGGACCGGACCACGCAGCAATTGATGCTCATCACCGGGCCGAACATGGCGGGCAAGAGCACCTTCATCCGCCAGGCCGCGCTGATGGTGCTGCTGGCCCACGCCGGCTCGTTTGTCCCGGCGGCGGCGGCGCGGATTGACCTGGTGGACCGCATTTTCACGCGCATCGGCGCGAGCGACGACCTGGCGCGCGGCCAATCCACCTTCATGGTGGAAATGAGCGAGACGGCCAACATCCTGAACCACGCCACCCCGCGCAGCCTGATTATACTCGACGAAGTGGGCCGCGGCACCAGCACGTTCGATGGACTGAGCCTGGCCTGGTCCATCGTCGAGCACCTGCACAACGTGGTCGGGGCCAGGACGCTCTTCGCCACGCACTACCACGAGTTGACCGAGCTGGCCGCGCGCCTTCCGCGTGTCAAGAATTTCAACGTGGCCGTGCGCGAATGGAACGACCAGATCGTTTTCCTGCGCAAGATCGTGGAGGGCGCCACGGATAAGAGCTATGGCATCCAGGTGGCGCGCCTGGCCGGCGTGCCCAAGGCTGTCCTGGAGCGCGCCAAGGAAATCCTGGCCAATCTGGAGCAATCCGAACTGACCCCCGAGGGCAAAGTCCGCCAGCACACCCGCCGTCCCGAACTGGAAAAGCTCAAAAAACTCGGCCCGCCCCCGCAGATGGATTTGTTTGGTTGATGGGGAGATTCCGCCTTTCTCCTTTTGAGTTGGCCAGAGATCAGGATATGTCCCGAGTCCTGTGAGGGAAACTACTAGGGAAAACACCCCATAGCGCCGGAGTCCTGTATTGGCGTATGTTCATGGCGCGTTAGTGAACCATCGCAGGGTTCAGTGCAAAAACATAATTGAAAGCAAAAACCATTGATGTCTGTACGAATGACGACTGAGAGTGCTTTTCACCTCTATCGCCTGAAAACGGGACTCTGACTTTTTGCATACAAACCCCCAACCCAAATACTATTAAAACCACCCTTCTCTGTTTTTCAACCACAGTTCTGCTGGCATTTGCCGCCATTCCAAGCCGCGCCACTGTGATTACCTGGACCAATACTGGCGGCGGAAACTGGAGCAGCGTCACCAACTGGAGTCCTGAGCTTGTTCCCGGCCCGAATGACACGGCTGTCATCACCAACGTCGGCCAATATCCTGTTTATCTGGACGTCAACGCCAGCGTGGCCAGTCTGGTGGTGGGCGCGCAGAACGGCACCACCACACAAAGCTTTTACACGGGCGGCCAAACCCTGACCGTCAATGGACTGATTCTGGTTAACGCCCACGGCCAATTCAACCTCAATGGCGGCGGGCTTGCCGGCACCAATGAATTGTCGGGCGGCGCGTCCGGGTCAGGTCCGCTGAATTGGAGCGGGGGACTGATGTCGGGCCGCTTGCTTATTGACGAAAACAGCGTCTTGAACATTCAGGGCGGAGGCAGCGTTGGTTTTACCGGCCTCGTTTTAACCAACAATGGCACGGTCAACTGGACCAATACCGCCATCTATGGCTTTGGCCCCAACAATGCGCAAATTTACAACATCGGCTCGTGGATCGAGCAAGGTGACGACACCTTTACGGGAGGCTACGGTGGCGGCACAACCCTCTTTGAGAACTTCGGGACGTTCACCAAATCGGGCAACAGCGGCGTCACCACGCTTGATGCCAGTGTCGTATTCAACAATACCGGCTTGATGGTCATCCAAAACGGGACGCTGGACATTGCCGGGGGCACGAGCAGTGGCGGCAACTTTACGACCATTTCCGGCGCGATCGTCAATTTTACCACCTCAGCCTATGTCTTTACCAATAAAACAACGTTCACCGGCCTCGGCAGTTTTTTGACGACCGGCGCGACTTTTGGCGGAACGATTGTGGGGACGCTGAACTGGACTGGCGGATCGTTGGCCGGCGTCATGACTGTTGCCAGCAGCAGCGTCTTGAACATTGTGGGCGGGAGCAGCGTTGGCTTTACTGGCCTCGTTTTAACCAACGATGGTACGGTCAACTGGACCAATACCGCCATCTATAGCTATGGTCCAAACAATGCGCAGATTTACAACTACGGTGTATGGAACGAGCAAAGCGACGACACCTTTACGGGAGGCTACGGGGGAGGCACAACCCTCTTTGACAACTTCGGAACGTTCACCAAATCGGGCAACAGCGGCGTCACCACCCTTGATGCCAGTGTCGTATTCAACAATACGGGCACGGTCAATGGTGAGAGCGGAACGCTGGCCATGAACGGAGGCGTGAACAGCGGCAGCGGAACTTTTACCACCGCCAACGGCGGGTTGCTGGATCTGGATAACATGACCTTTGCCAACAGCGCCACGATCAGCGGCGGCGACGCGGTAGGGCTGGGAGGCAACACGACGATTAACGGCATATTGACAGCTCCCAACCTGCGACTGGTGGGCGGCACGCTCAGCGGCACCAATGTGCTGATGGGGACGCTGACTTGGAGCGGCGGGAACATGTCCGGCAACATGACTATTGCCAGCAACAGCGTCTTGAACATTGTGGGCGGGGGCAGCGTTGGCTTTACCGGCCTCGTTTTAACCAACCATGGCACGGTCAACTGGACCAATACCGCCATCTATGGCTTTGGCCCCAACAACGCGCAGATTTACAACTACGGTTCATGGAACGAGCAAAGCGACGACACCTTGACGGGAGGCTACGGGGGCGGCACAACCCTCTTTGACAACTTCGGAACATTCACCAAATCGGGCAACAGCGGCGCCACCACGCTTGATGCCAATGTCGTGTTCAACAATACGGGCACGGTCAATGGTGAGAGCGGAACGCTGCTCATTGGTGGCGGGGGCACAAGCAGCGGCGGCGATTGGACAACCTCCGGCGGCGGGACCATCAATTATTCCAGCTATGTCTTTACCAACATCAATACGTTCGCAGGCCTCGGCAATATTTTGACGATCGGCGCGACTTTTGGCGGAACGATTGTGGGGACGCTGAACTGGACTGGCGGAACTTTGTCCGGCGTCATGACGGTCGCCAGTAATGGCACCTTGAGCATTTTGGGCGGGGGCAGCGTTGGCTTTGCCGGCCTCGCTTTAACCAACCATGGCACGGTCAGCTGGACCAATACCGCCATCTATGGCTTTGGCCCCAACAACGCCCAGATTTACAACTACGGTTTGTGGAACGCGCAAAGTGACAACACGTTTACCGGAGGTTACGGCGGCGGCACGACACTCTTTGACAACTTCGGGATATTTCGCAAGTCGGGCAACACGGGTGTCACCACCCTGGATGCCGGCGTCGTGTTCAACAATACCGGCACTTTGGACTCCCAACTTGGCAACATCAGTTTGGCAGGCGGTTACAACCTTGCCAATGGCACGCTGAATTTCGGCATCAGCAGTCCGGCCAATTACGGCGCCATCACCCTCGCCGGCGCAGCGACTTTGACCGGCACTGTCAGCGCCAACCTGAACAACGGATACCAGCCCGTCGGCGGCAACTCGTTCACCAACCTTTACTATGGCTCGTTCACGGGAGCTTTTACCGATGCCGTCCTGCCCTCCGCCGACGCCTGGAGCACCAATTACAATCCTGCTTATTTTGTGCTGAACGTCTTGAATGCCCAGCCCGCCTTTGTCGCGTCGGCGACCAACCTGTATGTGGTGGATGAACTGGCCACGCTCACCGTGACCAACACCGCCACCGATCTGGAATCGCCGCCGCAAACCCTGGCTTACAGCCTGATCGCCGGACCCAAAGGCATCGCGGTCAATCCAGCCACGGGCCTTCTCACTTGGACGCCGCAACAGACCAACAGCCCGTCCACCAATACGGTCATGGTGGGCGTGATGAACAACGGTGTGCCGGCCCTGAGCGCCACCAACACCTATACTATTATTGTCGAGGAGGTGAACGTCGCGCCCGTCTTGCCGGCGTCTTCAGTCAAAACCATCACCGTGCAGGAGCCGTTCTCCATCACCAACAGCGCGACGGAGCCGAACATACACTCTGTCACCGCGGGTTATCTGCTGCTGGCCCCGCCGGCGGGAGCCGCCATCAGCAGCAGCGGCCTCGTCACTTGGACCCCCGCCCAGAGCCAATCCCTTGCCACCAACACCCTCACGACGGTCGTGTCGAACAGCGATCCGTTTGATCTGGTCAATCCCCACTTGAGTTCGACCAACACCCTCACCGTCGTGGTGGCGCCCAACCCCGTTGCGACCAACATCGTCGCGCTGCATTCGGCGGGAAACAGCCTGACATTGAGTTGGCCGGCGGATCACGCCGGCTGGCGGCTGGAAATCCAGACCAACACCCTGGGCGCCGGCTGGGTGACTTTTCCCGGTTCCTCCGCCACCAACATGGAAATTATTCCCATCGCGCTCACGAATCACGAAGTGTTTTTCCGCATGATTTATCCGTAGAAGCCCTTGCCTGGTCTGTCCAAGGTTAAGAAAGTGTTCTCTTGACCCTGTCCCGCAGCAAGCATGAATACAGGGGAGTCCGCAGGATAGAATACGATGAAATAGCCGCGAAAACGCGCAAGAAGCCCAGCGCGGCAAGCCGGAACCAATGCCTTGGGTCTGAATTGAAAATTTGTCATTGGAGATTTCTCATTTGTCATTCGGAAAGGCGGTTCGGAAGATTTTTCCAAAAATGCGCAATTCTCAGGAATAGCACTGCAAGAGTTCTGTATCAGGGGTTCTTCGTGGTGAGGACGACGTAGTTGCGCTTGCCTTTGCGCAACAGGAGGTATTTGCCAAAATGCAGGTCGGCCGCGGTGACGCGGCGCAACGGATCGGCCTCGCGGATGTTGTTGACATAGACGCCGCCGCCCTCGATGTCTTTGCGCGCCTGGCCTTTTGAGGGGCAGAGGCCGCTGAGAACGAGAAGCTCGACCAAGGGGGTTCCCGCGCCGTCAAAGAGGGCTTTTTCGATTTCCTTGCCGGGGACTTCGCCAACGATCTCCTGGAAGGTTTTTTCGGAAATGCCTTGCAGGCCGCCGCCAAAAAGAATTTCGCTGGCGCGCACGGCCTCGGCCGCGGCGGACGGGCCGTGGATCAGATCGGTCATGGCCCGGGCCAGCGCCTTGTGCGCGGCGCGGGCTTCGGGCCGGGCGGCGTGCTCCGCGGCCAGCGCGGAAATTTCGTCTTGACCAAGGAAAGTGAAAAGTTTCAGGTAACGCACCGCGTCGCGGTCGTCGGCGCGGACCCAAAACTGGTAGAAGCGATAGACGCTGGTCTTGGCGGCGTCCACCCAGACGGCCCCGGCGGCGGTTTTGCCGAATTTGGTGCCGTCGGCGTTGGTAATGAGCGGGGTGGTGAGGCCCCAGGCGCCCGCGCCGAGTTTTTTGCGGATGAGATCAATGCCGGCGGTGATGTTGCCCCATTGGTCGGAGCCGCCGATTTGCAGTTCGCAGCGGAGTTCCCGGCGCAGGTGATAAAAATCAAAGGCCTGCAGGAGCATGTAGCTGAACTCGGTGTAGCTGATGCCGGCTTCGCGGTCTTCCATGCGGGCGCGGACGCTCTCCTTGGCCACCATTTGATTGACAGTGAAATGCTTGCCGATGTCGCGCAGGAAATCCAGGCAACTGACCGGGCGGGTCCAGTCGGCGTTGTCCAGCAGGCGGGCGGGGTTGGCGGCGGCGTCGAAATCCAGGAGGCGGCGCATCTGGCTTTTGATGCGGGCGATGTTGGCGTCGAGCGTTTCCGCGCCCAGGAGCTGGCGCTCGGCGGTCTTGCCGCTGGGGTCGCCGATGGCGCCGGTCGCGCCGCCGGCCACGGCGATGGGATGATGCCCCAGCAATTGGAAGCGGCGCAGCGCCAGCAGCGGCACCAGATTGCCAACGTGCAAGCTGTCCGCCGTGGGGTCAAA
>Ga0326728_10021989_pt1 | contig 11907 bp, 9 predicted proteins | sample MB3enrmetagenome_FD_207602 | JGI IMG/M metagenome (GOLD analysis project Ga0326728, IMG submission 207602) | Lab enriched peat soil microbial communities from McLean, Ithaca, NY, United States - MB31MN | ecosystem: Environmental > Terrestrial > Soil > Wetlands > Peat | place: USA: New York... | reverse complement strand
GCCCCCCCCCCCCCCCCCCCCCCCCCCCCCCCCCCGCCCCCGCCCCCCCGGGCCCCCCCAGCGACTTTTTGTCATAGAGACATTAATTCCTGTGTTAGGCTCGATTCTTGCCGCTCCCGCTTGCCCGTCCCTTGACTCCCGGATTAGGTGTTATAATGCCCTTTCCCTTGGAGGTCTTCATGCCGTCCGATTCATTCCCGGATTTGTCCCCAGAAGAGGTATTCGCTCATAAACTTGCTGCCCAGGAACTGGCAAAGTATTGCCAGGAATTCTCCCGCTGGCGCAGAACCAAACGGGGCCGCGCCAGCTTGGACGAATGTCGGCCAGCCCCACGCAGGTTGGCACCGCCTCCGATCAAAGAGCCAAGTCCCCCCACGCCGCGCTCCTCGCCATAGTAACGAAGTAGGCAGTCGGCAGTACGCAGTCGGCTGCGCTCCACCGCTAGGTCTACCCTGTGCCCACCGGCTTTTGCTCGCTGCGTAGTGGGGAAATCGGCAGACAAAGTGACCCCAATCCGTCGATAACGTGCGGGTAAACCACGAGGACGTAGGGGCGAGGCGGCGCTTCGCCCCTACAGGCAGCGCCCTCCGGGTGAAACCGGATGCCGCTTTGGGCGGCCACGGCCATGCGCCCCGACCAGTCCGGCCCATCGTTACCGACGGATTAGGGAGGTGAACAGACCCCTTGTGGCTTTGCACGTTTGGCCCGCTGCCCACGGGCTGCGGGGGGAAAGCCGCGCACCTCAAAAGCAGGGGTCCGCGCTACCATTGCGCTGCGGCAACTGCCAAGTGCCTACTGCCTACTGCCAGCCGTGATACCATCATTCAACATTCATCATAGGAGGGTGGCATGCAGCGTCGCGGTTTTGTTACCCAACTTCTGGCGGGAGGAACGCTTTGGGGCACGAGTTCAGGGGGCGCAAGCCAGCAGCAAGCCCCTACCCGCGAACCTCCAGGATTGACGCCCCTGCCGGAGGTTGTGATTGAGCGGCCGCTTACAGGCAAGCCTCATTCAGGCAAAGTCCTAGCCGCTATCCAGCCTCATGCCGACGACATCCCGTTCTTTGCCGCGGGAACGGTGGCCAAGCTCATCAGCGAAGGGTATGTGGGGCACCTGATCAAGACGACCAACGACGACAAGGCGGGCAGTGGCACGACGGGCGAGACCATATTGAACAACGAGCGGGATACGGATGCGGTGGCCAAGGCTCTTGGCCTTACTAAGGTATTTACTCTCGGATACCGCAATCATGAAATGGATGGCATCGCGCGCCAGGAAATGCGTGAGCGCCTGATCCTTCTCGTCCGGCTGCTCAAGATTGACACCGTGGTCTGCTACGACCCTTGGGGCGCCTACGAGGAGAATCCTGACCATTACGTGACCGCGCAAGTGGTGGAGTCTGCCTGCTGGATGGCGGGGATGGACAAGGATTACCCGGAACAACTGGCGGCGGGACTCGAGCCGCACAGCGTGCGTGAGAAGTACTATTTCGCGCGTGGTCCACAACTGGTCAACCGCGTTGTCGATATTACCCCCTGGATGAACCAGAAGGTGGAAGCCAATCTTGCCAACAAGACGCAGGGGGGAGCCGGCGAAAACGGCGCGCGCCTTCGAGCCCGGCTGGCCGCCCAAAAGATGCGCCTTCCCATACTTGGCAACGACGACGACACTGCCAATCGCGAGTATATCAAGCACTTTTTTCTCGATAACGACTCGAGGTATCTGCGGGGAGTGCCCTCGGACCGCGAAGTCGGCCGCCCCTATGGGCTCGAGTGGGCGGAAGCGTTCCACTACATCGGGCCGGTCGAGTCGGTGCTCGACAACTATATCGCAGAGCACGCCGTGCCGCTCTAGCGCTATTGCCGGTAGTGGCGTCATTTGCATCGAGAGGGTGCTCCCAACACCGTCATTCCCGCGAAGGCGGGAATCCACTCCGCAAACCTCCGGGAAGGCGTTGTCTAGGGACTGGATTCCCGCTTTCGCGGGAATGACTGCGTATGCCAAGGGGCGCTAACTGCAAAAGACGCCACTCCGCTATTGCCGGGTCTGTGGCAAAACCGGGCCAATGATAGTAATATGCAGGCGCGGCAGGGCTACGCGTGGCACTGCCACTCTTGGCTGTATGAGCAAGTCAACGGGTAGCACAGCCACTCTTGGCTGTGCGCGGGGGGGTAGTAAACAGCAAGCACAGGCAGGAGTGCCTGTGCTACTTGCGCTTGTGCTAGCGGAGTCGAATCGATGACCTTCTATCGCCGCAAGCTGCCGCACTGGCACCCTGAGGGCAGGGCGATTTTCATTACTTGGCGGCTGTTTGGGTCCTTACCCAAAGGGACAGGCAAGAGTGCCTGTCCTACGGAAGATGAGGGCCGGAGGTTTAGGAGGTTAGACGCGGAGCTTGACCGCGCGGGCAGCGGCCCCGTCTGGCTCGGCGAAAACCGCATTGCAGCGTGCGTCGAGGATGCTATCCTCCAGGGCGAGAAGCTGGGGCAGTATTTTCTTGACGCTCACGTGGTCATGCCGAATCACGTGCACATCTTGCTTGATCCCCAACTAGCGCTCGCGCGCATCACTTGCGGCATCAAGGGTGTTTCCGCGCGAGACGCTAACGTTATCCTTGGACGAACCGGACAGCATTTCTGGGAAGATGAATCCTATGATCATTGGGTTCGGGATGAGGCCGAATTCGAGCGGATTGTATCGTATATCGAGCGGAACCCTGTGAGTGCCGGACTGGCGGTGGTCAAGTGCATGGAGGCGGGCGCACGCAGGGCGGCCACTCTGGGCTGCGTGAGGGAGGCAGGCGTAGCACAGCCACTCTTGGCTGTGCGGCGTAGGGCGAGGGGAAAGGACGTTAAAGCACAGGCAGGAGTGCCTGTGCTACTTGAGGCTGTGCTACTTGTGCTGGTCACCAAGGAGGTATTATGGAGAAATCAAAGATTACTCGCAGAGATTTTAACAAGACCGCGGCGATGGCGGCGGCCGGCCTGGCGCTTTCGGCGGGGCCCGGCGTCCGCAACATTCTAGGAGCCAACGAGCGTGTGGGCATCGGCCTGATCGGGGCGGGGGGCATGGGCCAGGCGGACTTGCGTGATTTCCTGCACACGGGCCAAGTTGACTGCCTGGCGATTGCAGATCCCTATCAACCGCACCTGGATGAGGCCGCGGCGATGACGCAGGGCAAGGCGAAAACCTACAAGGATTTTCGCCGCGTGCTCGAGCACCAAGACATCGATGCGGTGATTGTGGCCACACCCGACCATTGGCATGCCATTCCCATGATCGCAGCCTGTGAAGCCGGGAAGGATGTGTATCAGGAAAAGCCGCTCTCGCACACGTTATTCGAGGGGCGCAAGATGGTGGAAGCCGCGACGAAGCACAATCGAGTGGTGCAGGTAGGCACGCAGCAGCGCTCCGGCAAGCACTTTCAGGAGGCCGTGGAGCTGGTGCGCAGCGGCAAGATTGGAAAGGTGACGCTGGCGGAGACCTGGATCCACGGCAACCAGTACCCGGAAGGGATCGGCAACCCGCCCGACAGCGATCCTCCCCCCTGGTTCGACTGGGATTGGTGGTTAGGCCCGGCGCCCAAGCGTCCCTACAACCTCAATCGCGGCATTTATAACTTCCGCTGGTTCTGGGATTACTCGGGCGGAATCCTGACAGATTGGGGCACTCACCTTATGGACATCGTTCACTGGGCGATGGGGGTCGAGGCTCCGAAGACCATCATGGCGACGGGAGGGAAATACGTTCTCGACGATAATCGCGAGACGCCGGACACGCTCGAAGTCACGTACCAGTACCCCGCCTCGGCGGTCAGCGGGAAGGAATTCATCCTCCGGTTTTCCAATCGTGTCACCAACGAGCACGGCCCTGATGGTCACTCCTATGGCATTCAGTTTTTTGGAACTGATGGCACACTGTTTATTGACCGAGGCGGGTACACCCTCTGGCCGGAGCCCGCGCGTGACGGGCCGGAACGATTCCGGTCCGGAAATGTCATGAGCAGTGGGGGGTCCGCGCAGCACTATCCTCACGTGTTGAATTTCCTGGAATGCTTGAAATCCCGCCAGAAGCCCAATTCGGACGTGGCAACCATGCACCGCTCGACCAGCGCGGGCTTGCTGGGCGTGATCGCGTTCAAATTGGGCCGCAAACTTACCTGGGACGCGCAGCAGGAACAATTCCCGGGCGACGCGGAAGCAAACCGATTGCTGACCAAGGAATATCGCAAGCCTTGGATCGTTGCATGACGTTTAGGAGTCGTGGCGAGAATTTTTTTTTATGATTTGGATGCCGTGTCGGACCGTGGCTAAGTCTTTATTCTCCGTGCGCATGGGCCGGGCGGTGAACGACGCTCCGCCGACCCAAAAAAACAAAATCCAGACAAAAAAAAGATGAAAAAAAGACTTGACAGCCTTAGCCGGGTCATAGTACCTTAGTCCCCGAAATCGAAAACGGTGTGAAACCACGTTGGGTTAGGGAGGCGCAGAGCTACCCGGCCCGAAAAAAAGGAGAATCCATAATGTTCAGCAAGCATAGCATGGCGCGTTTTTCGCTGTACCTGATCCTCCTCGGATTGGTTGCTGTGATCCCCGCATTTGCAGGTTCGGCGGTGATCGGGTCGGTGGCGGGCAGTATGAACGCAACCGTGGGGGGCCAAAAGCTTCTTCCTAACACAACGCTCTTCAGTGGGGACAGCCTCCGCGTCAACGATGGAGTGGCCGTGGTAGCGCTCGGAAGCACCAGCCGTATGGTGTTCGGGCGGGACACTGTTGCTTCGTTCAATCGAGATGCTAACGAGGTAACGGTACTTCTGGGCCAAGGTAACGTTTCCGTGTTTCACGACGCAGATGGAATGCCGGTGCGCATGAAGATTGGCGACGTCTCCGTCGTTCCCGTTTCAGGCTTTAAGACTCTGGGCGAAGTGGCCATGCTGAACGGAGCTCTAGTAGTAACGACGAAGGACGGCGCGATTCGCGTCGAGGAAGGCAACGGCCAAGTGGTTAATGTCGCCAAGGGGAAAACAATTACAGTAACTCCGCAGGCGAAGGCTCCGCAGGGCGGCGGCGCAGGGCGCTGCTGCGGTGGCGGCGGTGGCGGGGGGTATTGGGCCATAGCAGCTACTGCCGCGGGCGGAGTAGCGGCGATCCTGGCGGGTGTAGCATTGTCCCGCGCCGGCGACGCAAAGACGAACGCGGCCGCTGCGGACTCATCGGCAGCAGCAGCGGCGGCGGCAGCCGCGGCAGCGGCAGCGGCAGCCTCAGCGGCGAACTCCGCGGCAATCAACGCTTCTAATTGCGCGGCGGATACCTATGAGTTTGAAATAAGCCCTACGGCGCCGCCACCGTATCCCTGCACTACCTAGACTCGTAAATACGCAATATCAAGAGGGCGGAGTTGAGGCTTGTCCTCAACTCCGCCCTTGTGTTTTTCCTGCCTGGTTTTTCTTCGCGAATCCTCGACTTCTGGTAGTGTCCCCGTGTAGGGCGTCACAGATCTCTTTGCGTTACGAATTGGTCGCGTTCCCCGAAGGGGAACCAGGTCTGTAGCCGCAGGCGACAAGGAATCCCGCAGTGCCTTGAAAACAAGCCAGGGCGAGATTCCTCGCTGTGCTCTGCGGAAAGATGACGCGTATGTCCTTTATATTCAACGAAACCGTTCGGACGAGCTTGCGTCATCTTTCTGCCTATCATGGGCAGCCAAAAGGCTGTCAATGCTCGGAATGACAAGGAAACGGGTTTTTCCGCAACCTGTAAAGCCCCGCGCTACATTTTAGGGCTATCTCTTCCGGACGGCTTCGAGTTGTGCGGTGGGGACGGAAATGCGCTCGAGGTGCGACTGCTGGTTAACCCAAAGATCGATGTGTGTCACATCGGTGGTAATCACGAGATGTTGAAGATTGGCTAGAGCCGGGCCGTCGGACTCTGCGGCGTTTCCCATATCCTGCACGGTCAGGAGGCTTGGCAAGGCTTCCTGCGGAACGAAGATGCGAAGTGTTTGTTTGCCGCCTCCGGTGGCCTGGAAGCGGGCCGCAATCAACTGGAAGTGGTGGAAAACATTGTCGTCCAGAACCATGACATCGGGGGGAAGGTCAAATGCCCTGTCATCCTCGGCGCCGACGATGGTCTTGTAGAGGACCTTGGCGGGCCGGGCGCGGAAGTCGACCTCGAGCCGCGAGGATTGCGGTCCGTGTTGACTCCAGGTATAGGTAAGAGGCCGGAGCAAAGGGTCCAGGACCAAGTTCGAGAAGCTTTGCACGTTGACCGTCCTCCCGTTCTGCTCAACGTGGAGGCGTACTTCGCCTCGAGCCTCGATCTTGCCCGCCGAGGAGTGAATCTTGAAGCTTTCGCTGCCCACGGGCTTCCCGCCCGCTGAAATCAAGAAAACCCCTTCGTCCTCCACCTCCACGGGACGCTCGAGGCCGGGCGCCTGCTGGCCCAGGCTGGGCAGGTTACAAATGACGAGGATGGCTAATAGTCGCGCGAGCATAATGGTCCACAGCCTAAAAGGCCCTCAGGCGAAGAATCTGTTCGGTGACTTCCCCTGCGTCCCGGTCTTCTGTGGAAACGCTGAATTCCGCCAGGCGATAGTAGGGCAGGCGAAGATCGAGCAGATGCTCGAAGGATTCAGGATCGCGAAAGAGCGGCCGGTTCTGCATCGTGGCGCAGCGCTTTCGCAGGGTTTGAAGGGAGCAGTCGAGCCAGATGGTGGTCCCGCCCGATTCGCGAATCAACTCCACATTGGCCCCATAGGCGAAAGTCCCGCCTCCCAAGGCAATCACGGCCGGTTCGGTTTTCAAGACCTCGGTCAACGCGGCGCGTTCGATTTGACGAAAGAAGGGCTCGCCCGATCTTTCAAATATCTCGCGAATCGTGACCCCCTGACCGGCTTCGATAACAGTATCGAGGTCGATGAAAGGCCATTGCAGTTTTCGGGAAAGAAGCTCACCGACAGTGGATTTGCCGCTGCCCATGAACCCGAGAAGGAATATCTGTTTGCGTCGGTGCCGGCTCATGCGCTCGAAGGGGATTATAGCAGCATCGCCGTAGCACAGCCACTCCTGGCTGTGCTTGTCGGCGAGTATAGCCACACTGCGGAGCCGTAGCACAGCCACTCTTGGCTGTGCTTGTCGGGGAGCATAGCTGGCAATTGCGAGCGAAAGCACAGGCAAGAGTGCCTGTGCTACTGCTGCCGCTGGCGAATTCGGATCGTCCCGCTGAAGGATCGCAGGCTTACAGTAGCTTTTCCGGTAAGGTGAGTCCCAAAGAGGCTGTTGGCGGTTGAAAGCGGAGTGGCTTGCCGGCGCCAGACATTTATGGGCATTTCGTTGAGCAGCTTGCCGCGATCGGTCTTGGCGTTAAGTTCGAAGGAGGCCGAGGGCGGGCAGAGTATTTCCATATTGCCGCTATATTCAGAAAGTGAATAGTCTCCACCATCCCGAAAATCGCCCTCAAAAACGATTCGGCCAGAGGTTGTGGTGCCGCGGAGCCGGGTGGTGTTGGGAGAGACGAAGTGGAGGTCACCGGTGATGGAATACGCTTCCACGCGCCCGGAGAGCCGAATCATATCGATGTTTCCGCCAATCGAGCGCACGAAAAGGTGGCCGGTGTAATCGGAGACGAGAATGGCTCCTCCCACCGATTCCACCGAGGCGTCGTCGCCCTGCACCTTTTCAATCCGCACGCTTCCTTGCGTGTTGCGGATTTCCAGATCGGTTCCCGCGGGTACGTCCAGGCTGTAATCCACCGTTCGATCGTTTTCGGAAACCCGGGGGTCCAAGAAGTGAGAGGCGAAGTGAAGCTTGTCAGGGGACTCGGGGGAGGGGATAGCCTCGGTATCTACATCCACATAAGGGGAAATCACGGTATAAACAATATGCACTTGGGACTTGTCCCATCCTCGCACCAGGATTTGCCCCCGCGCGTTCGTCACCGTAATGCGAGGATTAGGCCCCGCGTCAAAGGTCTTCTCGGTCCGGTTGCCTTCCGCGGCAAGCAATGTTCCTGACAGCACCATTAAACACCAGATTACCCCTTGACCATAAGGGATAACCGCCCGTTTTTTTGTTTTGTTTTCACGCCAATCCGCCACTGTTCGGTCCCCCTGGGTTGGCCTAACGGCCTTCATCAAATTCCAATGCTGAGGATAATACCTCAGCTTTTTGGGAATACGCTGCAAGCAAATATTCGTGAGCCATGGAATTGCCCGGCTCACGCTGCAACGAATCGCTGCATTCCCGAATCGACGCGTCGAGAGAAAGCAAGCTGTTTTCGTACGTTGCCTTGACATCCGGCGCCAGAGCCCCCTCACGCGCCCGGAATGCCTCCTCCAACTCCCGCACCGCACGCTCCAGGGCCTCACTGTCTGCCATGAAACCCATGGACCCGACAGCCGTTCTGACCGCCGGGGCGGCGAGAGCGGAGTTAAAGTCTTGCTCAGGATAATCTCGGGGAGCGGTCAGCAAGCAGCCAAGGATAACCATGCCGGCAAAGGCCGCGACCGGAACGGGGCGGCGAAGGAAATCCAGCCGGTTAAACCAATTCCACAGACTGGCCTTTTCCGCGAAAGCTCCCTCCGCCGCCAGTTGAGCGCGGATATTGGACCATACCACTCGGGTGGGTTCTTCCAGCGGAAGCGCGCGAGCCGCCGCCCTCAGCCCTTCCAAATCCTCGACCACAACCCTGCAGAACGCGCACTCGCGAGTGTGAGCCAACACCAAGGGCCTGTTTTCGCCTTCCATATAGGCCTGGAGTTCCAGCTCGAAGCGAACACACGCGGCGCTTGTGTCGTGCCGAGTCTCACTCATAGCGACTTCACCTTTCAGTCGGAGCCGGCTCGGAAGTTACCGGCTCACCCGGAGCGGTAAGCCCCTGATTCTGACGCAGCCAGTCACGCAACTTCATGCGCGCCTTGTGCAGTTGCGATTTGGAATTACCGACGGAACAGTTCATGATTTCCGCAATCTCATTATGCTCGTAACCTTCCACATCATGCAAGACAAACACCGTCCGGTAACCGGGTGGAAGCCCGGCGATGGCTCGTGAAAGGCTGATGCGGTCCACCGAACCCAACAGCCTCCGATCGTGGTCACCGTAATCGCGCTTGACGGGCTCGTCCTGGCTGGTGTCCACGTCGTCGAGCGAAACTTGTTGCAGTCCTTTCTTTCTCAGGTGCATCAGCACCACATTGACCGCCAGCCGATGCAGCCAGGTCGAAAACGCCGACTCACCGCGAAAAGTGGAGATTTTACGAAAAAGCTGGAGGAAGGCTTCTTGCGTCAAGTCCTCAGCTTCCGCTGTGTTCCCCGTCATCCTCAAGCAGAGTGAATAAACACGCCGCTTGTGCATTTCGAAGAGCGCGGCAAACGCTTCCTCATCTCCGCGCTGCGCGCGCGCAATCAGTTGAGTCTCGGAAGCGGCTTTGGGAGCCGAGGTCTTCGGTTGGCTCAAGGAGCCTCACTTCCAGCCGCATCCAGACCCGAAAGGTGAGATGCGGTGGGCCATACGAGAGTTGTCTAAAAGCCTTTCTGAATAACGTTAGTCGTGCTTAGTTAGTAGGGGCAATTTTGCCCGAGTCACCTTTCGTGCCCAGCCAGGAGTGGCTGGGCTACGGTCGGGCGGCACGGGGCATTTTGGCCGAGCCGCCCTTCGGGCCTAGCCAGGAGTGGCTGGGCTACTTGTCGCGGGCTACTGTCGGGCGGCAATGCGCAAAACGGCCTTGCCCACACCGAGGTTTCCGGCCGTGTCGTAGGCCCGTACGGACACGACGTGCTCGCCCGGTTCGAGGTTGGAAAGCCGCACGGTAAAAGTCTCTTTTCGGGAGTCGACAATGCCGTCGTCGGAAAGCAGGATGTGCCACGGCTTGCCGTCCAGGGAGGTTTCGGCGCCGCGCAAGGGTGAAGTGGAATCCTCAACCTCGAATAGGACTTCCGCCGCCGCGCCGGTTACGTTCTGTCGGAGCACTCGAACCTGGGGGGGCGTATTGTCCACCCAAAAAGGCGCACTTAACAACTCTGACTTCCGGGTCAATTCAGGGGGGTTGGAATCCTCGTCGGAGGCCACCAGTTTGGCGACATATTTGCCATCGGGCAGGGAGCCGGGTTCAATCGTATAATTCGGCTGGCGGAGCTTGTCCTTCAAGAGGTGCCATTCCTGCTCGTCGGTCCCTTTCACGTAGAGCGAAAAAACGAGCAGGTCGTTGTTGGGGTCGTCGGCCTGCCAGTTCAGCGTCACCGGAATCTTGCCTGGGAGATTTCCCCCGGAGGTCATAGCCCCGAAAGCCGCGGAAGACTGAGAGCCCACGGAAATCGTCGTTCCGGCACTGAGACCGGATGAGCCGCTTCCCGCCGGGCTAGTTCGTTCCCCTGCCGTGCTCACATTGAGCGAGCGGATTTGCGGGGGCAGATTCTGGTTCAAGTAGGATACGGTGACATCATTCAGAGTAGGGCTGCTGGCTCCGGAAGCATGGAAAACAGCCTTCCATTGAATGTAACGGGCAGGAGGACTGGTGACTGGGCTGCCGTTGGAGCTGCCATAGGGCCCTGCCCAGTCGCTCCAGGTTTGGTCGGGACGCTCCGAGTTGCCGGCGCGGGTGAAGAATTCAAGCGTCGTCCCGGCGGGCACCTCGCCACGCCAGGCCAGCACGCCCCACCGGGAGATGAACTTCGTGTCCTTGACGGGAGACTCGTAGCTCCCTTCTCCTGCCACTCCGGGTTCAATCCGCAACAGGTGGGCAATGTTGCTGGTGGCCACATAAAGGTCTGAGCCTTCCAGCATCAGCCGCGTGGCCAGTGACTCGTGCGTTTCAGTGATGAGATTCAGCCTTTCCCCGTCCTGGCCGGGAACGATGTCGAAGATTCGCCCGTTGGAATCGGTAGAGAACAGCACATGATCACCGCGCACGGCTAAGCCGAAAATGCTCTCGGTGCTCGAGTTCCAAATCGTCTCGATCGTGGAGTCAGGAAGGATTTCAATGAGTGATCCGCGACCCTGCAGGATCTGAAAGTTGGGGATCGCCGTAGGCACAGGAGCCGGCCGGTTAAAGCTGGGCGGGTTTGCACCCTCTGGGGCGGGATTGGGCGTTTGCGAACCGGTGGCGACATGAACTTCATCGGAAGCCAAGACCGTAACCGTGGTGACCCCGCCCGGGACCGGGCCGGAGGGGGGAGGAACCAGAAGTTCCGGGGAGCCTTTGCCGCCCGCGCCGCCCAGGGCCGCAGCATAGATGCGCCCGCTGGAGTCGGTCACCAAGTCGTGGATCTCAGGCAGGGCGGCTTCATATAGAACAAAGGCTTTCCCTTGCGGGGTAATGCGGTAAATCAGTCCATTGGGGACGCTTCCCGCAAGCAGATTCCCGTCTTTTTCGAAGGTCAGACACATAATGTGGGTCTGTTGGCTGTCGAAAAAGAGCTCAGCCTTGCCTGAGGGATCAACGCGGAATATCTGCCCCTTGTCCCCGGTGGCTACATACAGCCGACCCGCCGCGTCCATGGTCAGGGCCCATATGTATTTGGTTCGCGGATCGTAGAAAACTCTGGATTGGCCGTCGGGGGTAACGCGGTAGACTTTGCCTTCCGGCGAGGTTCCTACGTACAGCGATCCGTCGGGGCCCGCGGCCAAGGCGAAAACGTCCGGCTCCCGCGCTGTAAAAAGGAGGGTGGATTTTTGCAGGGTATTAACTCGAAAGACCTTTCCTTGATGGCCTGTGCCGATGTAGAGATTGCGCTTCTGGTCGTGGGCCAGCGAGAGGGCCAGCGCTTCCTCAGGGTTGAAAACCGTGCGCGATCCGGGTGCCAGGTGGAGGTTCCCTTCTGTATCCAGTGAGACGTTTGAAAGTGTCCCTTGTAGGAATTCGTCGAATGAGCCAACCTGCCAGAACGTTGTTTCCGTTCCTGTGGAGGGCGGGGAG
>Ga0326728_10021988_pt1 | contig 11907 bp, 8 predicted proteins | sample MB3enrmetagenome_FD_207602 | JGI IMG/M metagenome (GOLD analysis project Ga0326728, IMG submission 207602) | Lab enriched peat soil microbial communities from McLean, Ithaca, NY, United States - MB31MN | ecosystem: Environmental > Terrestrial > Soil > Wetlands > Peat | place: USA: New York... | reverse complement strand
AGCCTTCATGGATGAGTTGCGGCGGGTCATCGGCGATGCGCGCGTTGAGGCCATCCCGCTGGCGGAGCCAAGCCGTCCCGCGGCACCGCCCTCGCGCCTGGATACCGAGATGTACCGCGCGCTGGAGGCCGTGGGCCGCCGCATGTTCGGCGCCCCCACGATCCCCGCCATGCTGACGGGCGCCACGGACAACGCGCAACTGCGCGCCAGGGGCGTCCAGGCCTACGGCGTCGGGGAGCTGGTCTCGGTCGAGGACGGTCCGCTGGGGGGCGCCCACTCCGATGACGAACGCCTCTCGGTCCGCTCGCTCGAGACCATGACCGAGTTCTTGTGGAACGCCGTGCTCGAAGTGGCGGCGCGGTAGGCGACTGCGTCGGGAGGCGGCGGGAAAGCCCTATCTGGCTGCCGAAGTTTTGTCGGGTGCCAAAATAGCGGCACCCAAAGGGATTCGGCTGCAATGTTCTCAATTATTTACCGGGCGCCCGCGATGGCCGCGCACATGCCGTGCACCATACAATAGAGACATGCACACGATCGGGAAGAATCGGCGCGTTCTGCTGCTGGTAGCCCTGGCTTCCGCCGCCGGGGCGCAGGACACCGGACCGCTCAAGCTGACGCTGCGCGATGCGGTGGGGCTGGCGCTCAAGCAGAATCCGCAGGTGATTCTCGGCAACCTCGGCGTGGCGATGAGCGAGCAGGAGCGGCTGGTGGCCCGGTCGGCGTTGCTGCCTCAATTGGCGGGCAACGTTTCGGAAACCGACAACCGCGTCAATCTCCAGGCGTCTCTGGGTCTCCCGATTCCCGGCTTTCCCCAGCACGTCGGGCCGTTCCAGGTCTTTCAGGCCGGAGCGCGGTTCAATGCGCCGGTTTTCGACCTGACCCTGTGGCGCCGTTATCGCGAGGCGCGCTTCGGCATCGAGGCCAACCGCGCGCAGGAGACCACCGTGCGCGAGCAGGCCGTGGAGCTGGTGGTTTCCCAATACCTAGGCAGCCAGCGGGCGGCGGCGGATGTGGAAGCCGGCAAGTCGCGCGTGGACCTGGCGCAGGCGCTTTACGACCAGGCCGCCGACCTGCAAAAGAACGGCGTGGGCACGGGCATCGATACGCTGCGCGCCAACGTGCAGCTTCAGAATGAGAAGCAGCGGCTGATCGTGGCTCAGACCGAGCTTCAGACCTCGCTTTTCGGGCTGGCGCGCCTGCTCAGCGTGGACCCGCGCCGGACGATCGAGCTGGCCGATCAGGTGAGCTTCTTCGAGACGCCGCCGGTCTCCGCGGATGCCACCCTGGAGCGCGCCTACACCACCCGGCCGGAGCTGCGGCAGAACCTGAATGAGCAGCAACGCGCCCAGCTCGAGCTGCGGAGCGCCGGCGATGAGCGCCTTCCACGCGTTTCGGTGATGGGCTTCTGGGCGGAGCAGGGTCTCGAGCCCAACAGCGCGATTCCGGTTTACCAATATCAGGCCAGCCTGGACGTGCCGCTGTTCACCGGCGGCCGCATCGCAGCCCAGCGCGCCGAAGCCGATCTGGCCATTCGGCAGCTCAAACAGCAGGAGCAGGACCTGCGCGACCGCATCGCGCTCGAAGTGAAGACCGCTCTGGCGCAGCTCGAGGCCGCGCGCAACGAAGTCACCGTCGCCAACCTGGGGATCGACCTGGCCCGCCAGGAGGTGGAGCAGGCGCGCGACCGCTTCCAGGCCGGCGTGGCCAATAACATCGAGGTGATCACTTCCCAGGACGAGCTCGCGCGCGCCAACGACAACCAGATCGCGGCCCTCTACCGCTACAACCAGTCGCGCGCGGACGTGGCCCACGCCATCGGCCAGATGGAGGCGCTGTACGTCAAGTAGGGGCTCATCGGGAACGGCTACGGGGCCCGCGCCGGTTCCCTACGCGCCGCACCACACCCATATCAACCCGTGGATTATCGCCGGCACGGTGATGATCGCGACCTTCATGGAGGTGCTGGACACCACCGTAGTGAGCGTCTCGCTGCCGCACATTGCGGGGAATCTCTCGGCCAGCGTGGACGAATCCACCTGGGCGCTCACCTCCTACCTGGTCGCCAACGCCATCATTCTGCCGATGGGCGGCTGGTTTTCCATGCTGATGGGGCGGAAGCGCTTCTACATGACATGCGTGGCGCTGTTCACGCTCAGCTCGTTCTTGTGCGGCCTCGCGCCCACGCTCGGGTTGCTCATTCTCTTCCGCGTCCTGCAAGGGCTGGGAGGCGGCGCGCTGCAACCGGTTTCGCAAGCCATCCTGGTGGAAACGTTCCCCCGTGAAAAGCAGGGGATGGCCATGGCGATATTCGGAATGGGTGTGGTGGTGGCTCCCATCATCGGTCCCACGCTGGGCGGCTGGATCACGGACAATTACAGTTGGCGGTGGGTCTTCTACATCAATATTCCGATCGGGGTGCTCTCTCTGCTGCTCACCTCGGCGCTCATCTTCGACCCGCCTTACCTGGTGCGCAAAGGCTTCAAGGATGGCCTGCGGATCGATTACGTGGGTTTTGGCCTGCTGGCGTTAGGTCTAGGCGCGCTCGAAGTGATGCTCGACGAAGGCCAGAAGGAAGACTGGTTCGGCTCGCACATGATTGTGACCTTCTTCGTCATCACGGTGGTGTGCCTGGTGGCGGTGGTGTTCTGGGAATTGCGGCATGAACATCCGGTCATCGATTTCCGCGTGCTCAAAGAACGCAACTTCGCGCTGTCCACCCTCACCATGCTGATGCTGGGCTTCGTGCTGTACGGCAGCACTACGCTGATGCCCCTGCTGCTGCAAACCCTGCTGGGTTATACGGCGATGCTCAGCGGGATGGTGCTTTCTCCGGGCGGCCTCGTAGTGGTGGTCTGCATGCCGATCGTCGGCAACATGCTGCGCAAAGTACAGGCGCGCTGGATGATTATCTTCGGATGCCTGGTGTGCTCCGGGGGGCTGTTCCTGATGGCGCGGTTCAACCTCTACATCGATTACCGGACGGCGGTGACCAGCCGCATGGTGCAGAGCCTGGGGATGGCGTTCCTGTTCGTTCCCATCAGCACGGTGGCTTTCGCCCTGATTGACAGGACCCGCACCGGCTACGCCACCGGGATATTCAACCTGGCGCGCAACATCGGGGGCAGTTCGGGAATCGCGGCCGCCACGACCATGCTGGCGCGCCGCGCACAGTATCACCAGCAGGTGCTGGTCGCGCACCTGACGCCCTACGACGGGCGGTTCCGCGAATCGCTGGCGGGAGTATCCGCGATGCTTCAGAGCCGCGGGGCCAGCGCTGCGGATGCCGCGGTCCAGGCTAATGGAATGCTCTATGGAAGCATGGTGCGGCAGGCGACCATGCTCTCGTTCGCGGATACGTTCTGGTTCATGGGAGTGCTGTTTCTGTGCATCATTCCACTGGTATTTATGATGAAGAAGATCAAACCGGCTCGCAGGCCGGTGATGGTGGAGTGAGTGGGTGTAGAGGAAGGGAATTTGCAAATGCCGAGAGTGGATGAAGAAGTGAGCCGGCCGGAAAGGGCCGAGGAAGCTGCGCCGGAGGAAAAATCCGCCTCCCGGCTCAGGATCGTTTTGCCCCTGCTGCTGGTGATCGGGGCGGCTGCCGCGTATTTCGCGTACCTGCACTATCGCGACCAGGTATCCTCGGACGATGCGGAGGTGGAAGGGCACGTCAGCGCCGTGGCTCCCAAAATCGCGGGCAACGTGATCCAGGTGCTGGTGAACGACAACCAGCCGGTGAAGGCCGGGGATGTGCTGGTGCGCATCGATCCGCGGGATTATCAGGCCAGGGTGGACGCGGCCAAGGCAACCCTGGCCGAGGATGAAAGCAAGTTGCGCTCGGCGCGCGTGAACGTGCCGATGACCAACGAAACCACCGAATCCGGCACCACCGCCGCTTCCGCGCAGCTCGCCAGCGCCCAAGCGGACCTGGAGCGCGCCCAGGTGGCCTATCAACAGGCGGCCACCGCCGATCTCGCCTTCGCCCGATCGAACGTGCGGGCCAGCGAGGCCTCCAACGACCGCGCCCAGGCGGACCTGGCGCGCATGAAGCCGCTGGTGGCTAAAGCCGAAATCTCCCAGCTGCAGTTCGATGCCTATACGGCCGCCGCGCGCGTGGCGGAAAGCCAGCTTCAGGCCGCCCGCGACAAGCTGTCCTCGGCCGAGCAGGAAGCCGACATCCGCAAAACCGTGCTCGAAGGCGCGCAAACCAGGGTCGATCAAGCTAAAGCGCAACTGGCGAGCTCGGTGGCCAATCGCAAGCAGGTGGATATCCGCACGGCCGACGTGGGCACGGCCGATGCGACGGTGCAGGCGGCGCGCGCTAACCTGGAAGCCGCCGAATTGCAGCTCAGCTACACTACCGTGGTGGCGCCCGTCGATGGCGTGGTGACCCGCAAAAGCGTCGAGGTCGGGCAGATCGTCCAACCGGGGCAGGGAATCATGACCATCGTTCCGCTCCAGGACACGTGGGTCACGGCTAACTTCAAAGAAACCCAGCTCGCTAACGTGCACTCGGGCCAGCGGGCGGAAGTCCACGTGGACATGTACGGCAAGAATCTGAACGGCCGCGTGGATTCGATCGCCGGGGCCACCGGCGCGCGCATGAGCCTGCTGCCGCCGGAAAATGCCACCGGGAATTTCGTGAAGGTGGTGCAGCGCATTCCAGTCAAGATCCTGGTGGACCAGGAGCCAGGGGTGGTCTTGCGTCCGGGCATGAACGTGGACGTCACGATTTTTACGAAGTAATCCTGCTTTCCTATCTCTCGTTAGGATCGTCACAACGGACGGTCCGATGCCATACTACTATCAGGTGATGTGTTTTTGGACACTCGCACTTCTCCTGGGCGTCTCTGCGCTGTGGGCGGCCGACGATCCCCGGTTGGCCCTGGCCTTGCGGGCCCAAACCGATTTCGATCGCGTGGAAGCATCCTCCGCTCCGCCCCTCGGCGAGTCACAGCAATGCGTGCAATCGGAGGCGGCCCTCCTGGCCGCGGCCCCGCCGGAAGAAGTTCCCTTGGCGCATTACCGCAAGGGCTATTGCACGCTGGCGGGAGCCTTGATTACCCGCGATGCCGGCGAGTTCGCGCAGGCCGGGCGGGAACTCGACCAATCGCTCGAAAGTTGGGCGGCGCGCCCGCGCAGCGCGGCTAAGAACGCGCTCCCCGAGACGCCCTCGGCCGGACTGCGCGTGCTGGCATCCATCGCCCGGCTGAAAGCCGGCCCGGATCAAAGCGGGATCGATCATGAACGCGTGATGCTCGCCCAGGCGCTCGAAGATTCAAGCTGTCGGGCGGGCGTGATGCCGCCCAACTTCTGCCGGGAAGTTCTCGAAGACGGACGCCGCTGGCTGGGCTGGATCGCCTTCGAACGCGACAACCTGCCCGAAGCGGCCAAAGACTTCTCCGGTCCCGGCGCGGAGGGCTGGAACGCGTGGGTGGCGGGCCTCGCCGCGGCCCAACGCAACCAATACGCGGATTCCGCCGCCGAATACCGGAAGGCCCTCGATCTGTGGACCGCGAAACCCAGCCAGCCGCTTTCCCTGGCCGAAAGGCTGAACCCCCAACCGGATCTGGCGCACGACTATGAGGATTTGGGAGGCGCCCAGATCCTGGCGAGCGATCCCGTGGCGGCCATCGCCAGCCTGGATGAAGCAGTGAAGCTCAACCCCTTGAACGCCCATGCCATCTACCTGCGCGGGCGGGCCAAGGAGATGGCCGGGCGGAGCGAGGAGGCTTTGGCGGATTACAGCCTGGCCAGCCGCACGGCTTTCGCCAACGCCACGGACCTGGCTTCGGGCGAGGCGCATCTCTACCGCGGCATCCTGCTCTACCGGCGCCAGGACTACGCACGGGCGGAAGACGAATTCTCCAGCGCCCTCAATTTCGATATCCCCGCGGCGCTGCGGGCCGACGCCGTGGCCTGGCGGCACCTGGCGGCCGTGGCGGGCGGCGCGTGCGGATCGGGCGCCAACCTGGATAGCGCCATGATCGCGGCTTCCCCCTATTTTCCACGGAACGAAGCGCGCGCCGCCATGAACTCCTGCGCGGCTGCCCTGACCGCCGCCGGCGCGAAGCAAAACGCGGCGCAATAGCCGGACGCCCGCGCCAGCCGGTTGTGCTACAGTTCAGGGTAATATGGCATCCCGAAGCGTCAATAAAGTCATACTGCTTGGCCATCTCGGCAAGGATGCCGAGACCAAGTTCACCCCCTCGGGGACGGCGGTCTCCAATTTCACGCTGGCTACCAGCCGCCGCTGGAAAGACCAGCAGACGGGCGAGTGGAAAGAGGAGACGGAATGGCACCGCATCGTGCTGTGGCGCTCCGAAAACGTCTCCAACTATCTGCTCAAGGGGAAACAGGTCTATATCGAGGGCCGCATTCAGACTCGCAGTTACGAAGATAAGGAAGGGCAGAAGCGCTACGTCACCGAAGTGGTGTGCGACGAGCTGATCCTGCTAGGCAGCGGCCGCGAGAGCGGCGCCCCGGCCGGCGGCGAGTATGCGCAGCCCGTCTCGATGCCGCGCGCCGCCCGCCCGCAGCCCGCCGCCGCGCCATCCGCCCCCGCCGACGATTTCAGCCAGGGGATTACGGAAGACGACGTGCCTTTTTGAGAGCCCCGGCCTCGGGCTTATCTGACGGCTCCTCCGTTTCGGGAGGGATGGGCGCGGCCATCGATTTGGGCGGCCGCCCGCGCCGCCGCGGTCCAACCTGCTGAAGCCGCTCCAGCGTCAAGATGGCTGCGTCGAGATTAGCCAGTTCCTGACGAAGCTCAGCGACCACCTTCGTGATATCCATCGACGCTTCAATTATACGGGAGTTCGGCGCCGCGGCTACCGGTTTTCGATAGCCTCGCGGAAAGCGGCGAAAAGCCGGGCGTCCGGGCCGTCGGTGCGGGCTTCCGGATGCCACTGCACGGCGACTATGAAGCGGCGGCCCGGTAGTTCCAACCCCTCGATCACACCATCCGGGGCCGTGGCTGTCACCAGCAGACCGGGCGCCACCCTGCCCGCACACTGATGATGGCGTGAGTTCACCACGTATTCGCGCGTGCCCAGGATCGCCTCCAGGCGGCTGCCTGGGACGATCTCCACTGAGTGCGCATCGCGCACCTTGCGCAAGCTATGCCCCTCCACGTGCTGCACGAGCGCTCCGCCCCTGACCACGTTGAGAAGTTGCAGGCCGCGGCAGATGGCCAGCACGGGAAGATCCCGCTCGATGGCTTCGCGCAGCAACACGCTTTCCCGGGCGTCGCGCGCCGGATCGGGATCTTGCGTCCGGGGGCCGCGCGGCTCGCCGTAGAGCGCCGGATCGACGTCGTTTCCGCCGGCCAGCACAAGGCCATCCAGGCCATCCAGCGTGACGGCATCCTCCAGCGGGTCGATGGCCAGCGCGCGAAGCGCCTCGCGGTACGGTCCGCGCTTTTCCTCCGGCGTGCCGGAGCCGAAAGGGAGGGCTGCTCGACGAGCCGTCGGCATCAGGCGGTGGCGCGGTTGGCGACCTCTTCCAGGCCCCGCTCGCGAATCTCCTGCTCCCGGATGAGGAACTTCTGCACCTTCTTGGTGATGGTTTGCGGGAAGGAATCCACGAAGCGCACGTATTGGGGAACCTTGAAATATGCGATCTTGCCGCGGCAGAAATCGCGGATCTCTTCGACGGTGGCCTGCTCGCCGGTCTTCAACTGAATCCACGCCAGCACGGTCTCGCCCAGCTTGGCGTCCGGCAGGCCCACCACGTAGACGTCGGCCACCTTAGGGTTGGTATAAAGAAAGTCTTCCACCTCGCGCGGATAAATGTTTTCTCCGCCGCGGATGATGGTGTCCTTGGCGCGGCCCTTGAAGCTGAAGTAGCCGTCCGGCCGCATCACCGCCAGGTCGCCGGTGTGCAGCCAACCCTCCTCGTCTACGACCGCTTTGGTGCCCTCCGGATCGGCGTCATAACCTTTCATGACCAGGAAGCCGCGCGTGCACAACTCGCCCTGGGCGCCGATGGGCAGGTCCTGGCGCGTCTCCGGATCGACGATCTTCACTTCCACGTTGGCCAGGGGCGTTCCTATAGTGGTCACGCGATTCTCGAAGGGATCGTCCACGCTGGACATGGTGATCACCGGCGAGGCCTCGGTCTGCCCGTACGGGATGGTCATGCGTTCAATGTGCATGCGCGCGGCCGCGCGCTTCATCAGCTCGATGGGGCATGGCGCGCCGGACATGACGCCCTTGCGCAGCGAGCTGAAATCGAAGCTGTCGAATTGCGGATGCTCGAGTTCCGCCACGAACATGGTGGGCACGCCGTAAACGATGGTGGCGCGCTCCCGATGCACGGCCTGCATGGTGGCCAGGGCGTCGAATTGCGCCGATGGCAGGATTTGCGTCGCGCCGCTCACCACGCACACCATACTGCCGATCACCGAGCCGAAGCAGTGGTACAGCGGGACCGGCGCGCAGATACGATCTTCGGAACTGGCCCGGAGCGCGATGGAGATTCCCAGGCCGTCGTTGACCAGCCCGCGATGCGTCAGCAGCACACCCTTGGGCGAGCCGGTGGTGCCGGAGGTGTACTGGATGTTGGCGACGTCATCGGGGGTTTCCTCGACGGGAGGAAAATCGATGCCGCCGGCGATCATCTCTTCCCACGAGCTCTCGCCCAGCCACACGATGTGTTCGAGCGGAAGAGAATCGCCATTGCGGGATTCAGCCAGAATCTCGCGATAGTTGGCGCGAGAGTCTTTTTCGTGGAGGAACAGCGCGCGGATATGCGACTTCTTCAGAACGAAGCGCAGCTCGTGCGAGCGGTAGGCCGGGTTCACATTCACCAGCACGATGCCGGCGCGCGGCGCGGCGTACTGCAACAGAATCCATTCCAGGCAGTTACTGGCCCAGATGCCCGCGCGATCTCCGGGAACCAGTCCCAGCCCTCGCAATCCACGCGCGGCGCGTGTCACCTCGCGATCGAGCTGGCTCCAGGTCAGCCGGACGCCCTGATGGCACACCACCAGAGCTTCGTGGTCCGGATACCGGGCGGCGGCTTCGGCGAGCGTCTCGGGAATGGTTTTCTCGATTTGGGGCACGACCGCCCCGCGTATGTAACTCGTCCCTTCCTGCATCATCGTACCTGGCACAAACCTTCAGTGTAGCCAGGGGCTTAGGGCAAAGTTGAATAAGGAATCTAAATAGAACTATTACACCCGTTCGAGGTGAAGGGGTCTTCCGAGGCACTGGTTCGGCGGGGCTAATTCCGGCGCGGTTCGGCTACGTCTTGGTGATCGAGGAGGTGTTGCGGCTCGTACGCCCGGGCGGACCATTTCGATCCTTCGCGGAACTCGATTCCCACAAAGTAGCCGATATCGCGGTACTCGCAATAGCGCACGTGGCCCTCGAACTCCTTTCCGGCGGAACTCCAGCGGACTATCGACCCCTCGGGAACGGAGCTTTCCATTTGCAGACAGGCGCCCGAAGCGGAGATATCCTCCAGCAGAGCCGTAGCCCGGTGAGATTTGCCGGAAGAGGGCATCCAACGAACCCGGATCATGTCGGCGCACATCAAGCGAACTTCCGATCGGCGCTCCTGCATACGGGTCATATCGGCAGAATCGGGAATCTTGATTAGGTTGCCGCGCCGGTTTGCTTCCGGAGACCCAGAGCGGCCTGGACCACCCGGCCGAAATCCGTCACGGTATAGGGCTTCTGCAGAAAGCCGTCGATCCGGTTCCCGAACCGTCGCTGGGCCACCAGTTCGCTGTAGCCGCTGGAAACGATGATGGGAATGTCGGGGCGGATGGAGCGCAGCCGCTCGAGGGTTTCCTCGCCGGTCAGACCCGGCATGGTCATATCCAGCACGATCATCTGGACTTCATCGGCGTGCCCCTTCAGCGTTTCCACCGCCTGCGCGCCGCTGGAGGCCAGCAGAGCCGTATAGCCGGCTCGCTCCAGCGAGTGGCGGGCGGCTTCCCGCACCATGTCCTCGTCATCCACCACCAGAACGGAGCCACTTCCCCGGAAGGGCTCGCTGGGCGCCGGCGCGGCTTCGATGCCGGCGATCGCCGCGGCGGCAGGCAGGAAAACCTGAAACGTGGTGCCCTTCCCGGGCGCAGAAACCAGCTTGATGCCTCCGCCGTGCCCGCGCGTGATTCCCAGGGCGGCCGCCAATCCCAGGCCGCGTCCCGTGAACTTGGTGGTGAAGAACGGGTCGAAGATGCGCGCCTGGGTCTGGGCGTCCATGCCCACGCCGTTATCGCGCACTGTCAGAACCACGAACCGGCCGGGCTGGACGTTGTCGGCCAAAACCCACTGGGAGATTTCGGCGGCATCCACAACCTCGTCGCCCGTGACCAGCTCGACCAGGCCGGCGCGGGAATCGATGGCCTCGGCGGCATTGACCACCAAATTCATGATGAGCTGCTGAATCTGCGAGGCATCGGCTTCCACCGGCGGCAGACCGGCGGCGAGATCCAGGCGCACTTCGACGCTCTTGGCGAGCGAAGCCTGGAGCAGCGCGGTGATCTGTTTGACCTGTTCCGAGATGTCCAGCGGCTCGACCACGAAGCGCCCCTGTCCGGAATAGGCCAGGATCTGCCGGGTCAGCATGGCGGCGCGCTCGCTGGCCTTGATCACGCTTTCGAGCATTTCGCGGGCGGGCGTGCCGGCCGGGATTTCATCCTCGAGCAGGCTGGCATTGCCCATGATGGCCACCAGGAGATTATTGAAATCGTGCGCGATTCCACCCGCCAGCACGCCCAAGCTTTCCAGCTTGGCGGCATGGCGCATTCTCTCTTCGGCGCGCCGCCGGTCGTCGATATCAGTGTACGAACCGATATAGCCCAGGAACTCGCCCCGCGGTCCGATGCGCGGCACCTTGCGCCCCAATATCCAGGCGTAGTGGCCATCGCGTTTTCTCAGACGGAACTCGAAAGTCAGCGGCTGGCGTTCGCGGAAGACGCGTTCGAAAGTTTCGATCGTGCGGGCCCGATCGTCCGGATGAATGCCCTCATGCCAGCCGTGCCTCATTTCCTGCTCGAAGGTGCGGCCGGTGAACTGGAGCCAGGGCAGGTTGCAATAATCGCGCTCGCCATTGGCATCGTCGGAGCAGATCATTACCGGGGCGGAGTCGGCCACCATGCGGAAACGGCGTTCGCTGAGGCGGAGTTCCTCGTCCGCTTTCCGGCGCGCGGTCACGTCGCGGAAAACCAGCACCGCGCCTTCCACCTTGCCGGTATGGGAACGAATAGGAGCGCCGCTGTCGTCGATGGGGATATCGGCCCCTGAACGCGAGACCAGAACCGTGTGATTGGCCAGTCCCACCACCTTCCCCTCGCGCAGCACGCGGCGCACGGGGTTTTCGACGGTAGCGCGCGTCTCTTCATTGACAATCCGGAAGACTTCCTCGATGGGACGGCCTTGCGCTTCCGCGCCATCGAAACCGGTCAGGCGCTCCGCCACCGGATTGAGGAAGGTGACGCGCCCTTCCGGATCCGTCGAAACAACGCCATCGCCGATGCTGTGGAGCGTGGTGTAGAGCAGATCGCGGGCGTTGGCGGCCGCTTCAGTGAGCATCTCCTGCCGCCGGGCGGCGCGGCCCAGCGTCACGGCGCCGGCTACCACGAGTCCGGCCAGCAGAAAGGATCCCAACAGGGTGAGCCAGCGGACAATAGCGGCATCCTCTTCCAGATCCGCCCAGGAGGTCAGGCGGCGGTCTTCTTCGTGCGCGCCGAGATCCCTCACGGCTTCCCGGAGCCGCGTCATGGTGTGGTGTCCGAAGTCGGTCTGAACCACCGCCAGGGCCGCATCCAGCCCCACGTTGCGGCGGAGGTCGATGGTGTCGCGAAGCTCCGCCAGTTTGAGATCGACGAGGGAACGGATGGTCCGGACGCGCCTGGCCTGCTCGGGATTGCCGCTTGTCAGCCGGGCCAGTTCA
>Ga0326728_10021987_pt1 | contig 11907 bp, 11 predicted proteins | sample MB3enrmetagenome_FD_207602 | JGI IMG/M metagenome (GOLD analysis project Ga0326728, IMG submission 207602) | Lab enriched peat soil microbial communities from McLean, Ithaca, NY, United States - MB31MN | ecosystem: Environmental > Terrestrial > Soil > Wetlands > Peat | place: USA: New York... | reverse complement strand
CGCTGCTCGACGAGCAAAAGAATGTCACCTGCAAAGGCGGCACCATGCGCTTGGGGCGGCAGGCCTGCCAGCTTGTGGTCGGCTCCGCGGCCAATCATCTCTACGGCGCGTTCATCGTCAACGAACGCCACCGTCACCGTTACGAATTCAACAACCACTATCGCGAGGCATTTGAGAAGGCGGGCTTTGTCTTCAGTGGCGCCTCGCCCGACGGCAAGTTGGTCGAATTGATCGAACTTCCCGGGCATCCGTTTTTCATGGCCTGCCAGTTCCATCCGGAATTTCAGAGCAAACCCGACCAGCCTCATCCCTTGTTCAAAGGTTTCATTGCCGCCGCGCACGCCCAGTTTCACAACAAGCCGCTCTGATGTCTCAGAGAAATTCCAATTTGGTCGTGGCCGCCTCCGGGTCCCAGCCGCGCGGCGGCTTGCTGTTGATCGCCGCAACTTCCTTGATCGAAATCCGCCGGCCCCGGGTTTTGGTCCCTTTGACTTCCACATCCGCCGGCTGGCAGGTCTGCTGGCTGATTTTTTGGTAAGGCGCGGCCTTGTAACGAATGAACAATTCCTGCGGCGTATCAGGCTCGAAAAATAAAATCTTCGATTTGGGCGGGATGCAAAAATACTCCTTGTTCAGAATCGTTCCGCCGAAGGTGAAGCGCTTGAGCCAGGTCGCGTCGCGATTCGTGTAAGCCAGCGTCATGACGCGGTCCCGCTCCGGCACCGCGCTGTAAACCAGGTCCGGCCCGACAAACATCTTCTCGGACAGCTCCATGACCTTGTAGTGGCCGTCCCGGAAAACGAGCAGGAGCTTGTCGAATTTCGTGCATTCCGATTTAAATTCCTCCCCGGAAACCTTGCAGCCGATGTAACCCGACTCACGATCATAAGCGACTTTGAAGGCCTTGAACGCGACTTCGCGGGCATCGACTTCGTCGTAGCGGCTTGATTTTGTCAGGCGCGGATAAACAGGACCGTAGCGGGCCAGCAATCCTTCCAGATGATGGATCGCGTATTTCGTCACATTTTTCAAGTGTTTGGCCGTTTCCTCCAAATCCGCTTTGACCCTGTCCATTTCCTCGCGATGTTTGTTCATGTCAAAGAGTGAAATGCGGCGGATGTGAACCCCCAGCAGCATTTCAATGTCCTCGCCGGCCAGATCGCGGCGCATTTGCCGGCGGAACGGTTTGAAGCCTTCGATGACGGCTTCCCTCACGGCCTCATTGGTGCGGGCTTGTTCGATTTTTTTGTAAATGCGCTGCTCGATAAAAATGCGGACGAGGGTTTTGTAATGCAGTTCCTGTTGCAGTTGCTTCTCCTTCAACTCCAATTCGCGTTTGAGCGTGACGACCAGTTGGGCGGTGTTTTCGCGCAGCACTTCGGAGACGGTCATTTCAACCGGCCGATTGTCCTTGATCACCACAATCCGGCTGGGGATGGTCACTTCGCAATCGGTGAAAGCGTACAGCGCGTCGGCCATTTGCTCCGCGCTCACCCCGGCGGGCGCCCGGACTTCGATTTCCACTTCTTCCGAGGTGAAATCGTTGATGCTCCTGACCTTGATCTTGCCTTTGCGTGAGGCGTCCTCAATGGAGGCGGTCAGCGACTCCGTCGTCGTCGCTGGCGGGATTTCTTTGATCAGCACCGTCGAGTCGTCCTTGATTTTAATTTTGGCGCGCACTGTGACCTGGCCCGCGCCGTCGCGATATTCGCGCGCGTCCATCAAGCCGCCGGTTTGGAAGTCGGGCAACAACTTGAACGGTTGCTTTTTGAGAATGGCAATCTGGGCCTGGAGCAATTCAGGAAAATTGTGCGGCAGAATGCGCGACGCCATGCCCACGGCGATTCCTTCCGTGCCGAGCATGAGCAGGAGGGGCAGCTTGGACGGCAGGGTGATCGGTTCCCTGCCGCGCCCGTCATAAGTCGGCACGAAATCGGTTGTTTCATCGTTGAAAAGCCCGGTGCGCGCCAATTCCGTGAGCCGGCATTCGATGTAACGCGGCGCGGCCGCGAGATCGCCCGTGAAAATATTGCCAAAGTTGCCCTGTCCCTCGATCAGGTAACGTTTGTTGGCCAGGCCGATGAGGGCATCGCCGATGGAAGCATCGCCATGCGGGTGAAACTTCATGGCGTGGCCGACCACGTTGGCCACCTTGATGAAACGACCGTCGTCCATGTCGTGCAGCGCCCAAAGAATGCGCCGCTGCACGGGCTTGAGGCCGTCGCTCAAATTCGGAATGGCCCGGTCGCGAATGACGTAGGAGGCGTAATCCAGAAAGCCGCGGTCCACCCGCCTGTGCAGGGGCAACTCGATTTTTCCGGGCACGAACGGGCGATGGGCGATGACCCCGACCTGTTCGGCTTGCACATGCATTGGGCCGCGGCCATTTATCTCCTCTTTGGGCGGGGCAGGGGAGTCGGGCGGCTTTGCCGGCGGCGGACGGTCAATCAACAATTCGGTTTGTGGAGACGGATTCTTGTGTTTGGCTGCCATGAGATTATCCTGAATTTCCCATCACTCCCGCCGCCCTTCGCGTTCGAGAATTTGCCGCATCGCGGCCACGTCCATCTTATCTTTTTCCCTCCACGAGTTCTTCTTGAGAAAAATAAGGTCCTCCGGCGCCAGATAAGGTATGCCGGCGCCGCTGGTTTTCTCATGGCGCAGACGCGGACGAAAATCGTCCAATGATTTGCCCATCATTCGCGTAAAAATGTCCAACTCAAATTCGTCCGCAACGCGGATACACCCTTCCTCCGCTGAAAAGTCTTCGGGCTTCAACTCCCGCGCCCATCCTTCGCCCCAGCCTGCCAGGCACGCCAGTAATTTTCGCAGATTATCCGGCGCGTCCTGCACCAGGATATCGGCGTCGATGGTCAATCGTGGGTAACCATTCAATACGACAGCAAGGCCGCCGACGACTGCAAAGTCAACGCCGCTGGCGACGAGTTTGGCCAACAGTTTTTCGAACCGGGAAATAATCACCTTCGGTTCTGATGAGGGATCCATGGGCGTGCCTTTCAACAAAATTGGCCAAGTCTTCCAAATTGACAAGCTGCTGTGAGATCGTCAACGGACGTCCCACAACCTTCCGAATGGGCTGCTGCATTGGTTCGAACTCAGTTTTCATTGCTATGTTATCCTGCCATTTCCAATTCCGATGCCGTAACCGGCATCAGACTATTTATCGTCTTTGCCTCTGCCGCGCAAGGCTCCAGAAACCACGGACAGAAGATCGATCTGGGCTGCCGGGCGATATAGGATGGGCAGGCTTCCGTCATTGTTGGATTACGATCATTTTGAGCAATAGTTTTGGTTCAAATTATCAGTGTTTGCAAGTGGTTCATAGTAAGTGCTTTGTATTTATTTCTCGTTTCAAACCTCGATCCCCGACCGCAGCGCCAGGACATGCAGTTCGCGCACGGCGTTGCCGAACCCTTGCGATGCTGCTTTGCCCAACCACTCCCGCGCCTTTGCCAGGTCCTTCGGAACCCCAAACCCATCCCGATAACGCGTCCCCAGACAGTATTCCCCGTAAGCATCGCCTTTTTCCGCCAAAGCCGTGACCTGTTGCAACTCGCGGGCCTGGGACTCTTCCGGGGTTTGGAGATTAAGATTAGGATTAGGATTAGGATTAGGAAAAGAAGCCGCGGGGGCTGCTTCGGGCGGAGGCGGCGGTGGGCTGGCAGAGTCAGGAGTTGGGTCGAATGGGCTCCTGCCGCCATGCATGGGGTACGAGTCCGGACAGATCCCGAATATCTGATTCCACCGACGCTCCTTTTCTTCATCGCTCAACACCTCACGGGGAGGGTTTTCCTTGAGTATTTCCTGCTTGAGCTTCTCGCGGTCGGAATGTTGTTTCTTCCGCAGCAATTTCAACTTTTCACGCTCGATGCGCAACCATTCCGCGCCGTGATCGCCCCGGCGCAAGGCCACCAGATCGTGACAAAGTTCGCGCAAGAGTTTCCACGCGCTTTCGTCATCGCCATTTTCCAGCAGCTTGCGCGTGGCCAGGACATACCGGCCGGTCAGCCATACGGCCAGATTATCCGCCAGGGCCTTATTTCCGGTTTCGGCCAATTCCCGCCCCTCGGACATGACACGACGCGCCTCGGCCAGCGCGATTTGCTGGGCCTCCCAATCCCGGTAGCCCCCCAACCTCCAGTCGGAAAGATTGCTGTCCGTGATTTCGTGGCTCCCGAACCCCTGGGCCAGCACGGTTTTGACCTCGTCCATTGAATTCAACCAGGTGATGATCTCGCGGCCATTCTCACCGTCCTGAAGGCGGCGGTTGACCTGTTCACGCACTTGCTCCGGCAAGCGGGCGATTTTTCCAATACGGCTCATAAGTTTTGCAGCGTTAAGGAGAAATTTTTATTTTTTTTTGGCGCGAATTAGCACGAATTAGCACGAATTGGCCCGAACTTGGGCGGGATAAGACGAAACCCGCCTTTGCCGCAACGGCTTCGGCGCGGCGCGCACACCCCCACCCAAGTCTTTCTCCAGATTGTTGCGACAGACTGCGACGCGGTGCGACGCACGGTGGCAGGATGGCAGAAAGACAAGCCGGGCAGAAAAACGGGCCTTTCCTCATATTCCCGCCTTTCCATATTTCCGCCTGCGATGCACTTCTGAATTCATTCTTCATACTTCTGCCTTTCCGGCATGGCCTCATTTAGCCAATCATCAGACTATACAATAGCATAAATAGTTATTGCAGCAACAGTTATTTTAAACTATTTTTGTAATCGGTGTCATCCAGGCGCAACAGCCTGACAGGGAATGACTTGGAAAGGATTTTTAACCGCGAAATACGCTAAACAGGTGAAAAACGGAAGAAACGTTTAGCCGCATCCGCCGTCTTACCTCTTGTAAATATCGTGTGCGCCAATGTCCACGGTCACAATACAATCACGTTCGACATAAAACACGGCCCGCAAATCGCCTTCAACATCCACCGCATAGATCGTTCGGCCGTAATGCGCTGAAAGCCGGTGAATCTTGTGCGGACGGAGACGCGGGTCAAAGGGGTTTTGTTTAAAAATCTTCCAGGCGCGCCGTGTTGATGCCTTTTGGCTAGAAGTCAGGTCGTAGAAGCATTCCCAAAAGTTCTCAGTTGGCTTGAACCAATAATTCATTTCGCCTGCCGACGTGAGGGTGGCGGGGCATCGTTCAGAATGGCGTCCATGTCGGCAAACCGTCCCGCTTCCGCGTCGGCCATGCCGCGCTTGAACGACTCGGGAATCCACGAATCGTCCGACTCGACGACAAACTTGGCGACTTCGGCCCGTTGCTTGGGTGGCAACGCTTTGAATTGCTTGATGACGGTTTGTGCTGTCATGCCTCAAATTAACCATGAACGCATGAGTTTGGCAAGCGGCGCTCGCGGGTCGGCAAGTATTTGTTGGTGGACAGAGGGGGTGGAGCGCGGCATACTCCCGGCATGGCGCAAAAATCATCTGATGAAGCGTGGCCGCCGCCGGGGATCGAACAGTCCGTCAACCGGAGGTCTCTGTCTGGATCATCAAAATGTTGACATGAAAGGAGCTGACGCCTTTTCGACCCCTTTTCGAGGTACTGGCACTGGATGCAAACGTGAAATTGCCGGAACTCTCATCATTGGCGCAGGCGCTTCGCAGCAGGACCAGGTGACAAGCGCAGTTCGAATTTTCCGAAAACGGGTCTAAACGATCCAGTCTCGCACAAGTGCATATTTTTGTTTCCAAAGAGGAGGAGAGGAAGAAAGGCTCAAGCTGAAGGCTGAAGGCTAAAGCTATGAAAAACCCTCGTCGATGCGTTTCACAAATGTTCAGCGGAGCGGGAGGTAGAGAACTTGCCCGTCAAAATCGCCCGGTTCGCCGCACTGAGCGATCAGAAGCAGGTCTTCGATTTCAAGACTCCCCGTTCGCCGGGCGGCGGCGTGCGAGCAGGCGCGCGCGGATTCCTTCCGGGGCGAATTGTCGCTCGTTCTGCTTGCGCACGGCCTCGCGGCGCTGCGTGCGCGTGGCAAGGTAGGCCGCCACTTCGGTTTGATGGCGCAATAAATAGCCGAGAACCGAATAAACATCCGCCAGCGGCAGGGCCGGGTATTGCTGGACGATTTCTTCCGCCGTCGCCCCGCGCTCGAAGGCGGACGCGACGGTGTCGAGTGTGACGCGCGTGCCCGCCACTCGGATAACTCCGTCCGCGCCCGAAACCAAGGGCACGCGTTGTGTCTGCTCGATGACCAAACTCATGGTTTGAAGCTAACTGTGGTCACCCATTTTGGCAAGAAGGTTCGCGGCGCAAAAATTCCACCCATACGGACGAATCAACGAGTTTCATTCACGTCACGGGCTTCGAGTTCTTCGTTGGTCAGCGCATAGTCGGTTTTTCCGGCCAGCGCCTTTTCAATGAAAGCCTGTCTTTGCCGCATGCGCAGAAAATCTGCCAAAGCGCGGCTGATCGCCGGTGATTTCTTCTTTTGCCCGGTGATTTTCTGAATTTGTTTCAGATCACTTCCATTGATCTCGATTGTAATTCTCATACTATCCTTCCCGTGAAACAAACGGCAATTCGACTATCTTCACCGGAATTTTGTCGGGAGGCATTTGCAGCAGCAATTCAGTTCCGGTTTGATTGGCCTCGCGGCGGACGTAACCCAGCGCAATGTTGACCTTCAGACGCGGCGATGCCACGGCGCTGGTTATGTAGCCGGCTTCCTTTTCGCCCAGAAAAAGTTTGTCGCCCTTGACCGGCAGGGCGCGCACATTGTCCGGCAGGCGAAGACCGCGCAACGACTTGGCCGCCTGGCCGTAAGTGCGAACGCGGGCAATGACTTCCTGGCCGATGTAACAGCCTTTGGAGTAACTGATCGCCCCCGTGTCCAAAACCTCTGACGCCAGGTTGGTCTCATCCATGTCAGCGCCAAAGCGGGGGATTCCGGCTTCGATGCGCGCGGTTTCCAGGGCCTGCCAGCCACAGAAGCGCCCGCCCGTTTCTTTGGCCGCAGTGATGAGTTGATCCGCGACTGGCTGCATGGCCCCGCTGGGGACAAAAAGATCATAACCGGCGCAGTGCGTTCTGGCGTGGTTCATCACATAGATTTCGCCCAGCGCGGCATCGTCAATCCTGGCCAGCGCGCAAGGCTTTTCCGGGAGGGCGAAATTCCATGGCAACCTTTTGATGACGGCGGCGGCGTTTGGTCCTTGGACGCTCCACAGCCCGTAAGGCGCGGAGACATCCGCCACTTGGACGTCTTCAGCGATGATGTACTTTTCCAGGCGCTGTTGCACGGCCCCGACCAGCCCCGGTTCGAAATCGAGGAGGATTTCATTTTCCAAAATATAAATGTGAAGGTCGCTTTGGATTTTGCCTTTGGCCGAGACGAGGGCCGCGTAACAACCCCCTCCGGCCGGCAACTCCTTCACATTGTTGGTCACCTGCCCGTTGAGAAATTTCACGCGATCTGTGCCGAGGATGCAAAGCCTTCCTCGAAAACTGAGGTCCAGGATGCCAGCCGATTCGCCCAACGCGGCGTGTTCGGCCAGCGGATCGCCGTAATGGGCGACCGCTTCCTGGCCGTTCAAGTCCAGGAACCGGGCGCCCCTGGCCTGATGAAAGTCATGCAACGTCAGCCAAGCCATGTCCTCACCTCAATCATTAGCACACCAGCGTAATGTGTTCACCAAAGGGCGCAAAGGCAAGACGCACAGATTCCGTCGGCGGGACGCCGACGGATGCGACCGGGACGGTCGCGCTCCTGAAGAAGCCGCCAAGGAGCAAGGTGCGCTCAATTTAACTTGGACGATTTGTCATTTACGAGTTGGAATTGAGTGAAGAGGGCCTATTCTTTGTCCGATAGAGAAATGACATGTGCGGCATCATTGGATATTTAGGCAAAAAAGAGGCGGCGCCGATCCTGCTGGAGGGCCTGCGCCGGCTGCAATACCGCGGGTATGACAGCGCCGGCCTTGCTGTGCTCCACGACGGTTCGCTGGAGATTCGAAAAAGAAAGGGCAAGCTCGATGAGGGTCTGGCCCCCCTGCTGCGGGACATGCCGGCCCCCGGATTCCTTGGCATCGGCCATACCCGCTGGGCCACTCATGGCCCTCCCTCCGACGAAAACTCCCATCCGCATCTGGATCAATCCGGGAAAATCGCCATTGTCCACAATGGCATCATCGAGAATTGCGATCGGCTCAAAGAGAAGCTGGTGCAGGCCGGCCACACCTTTCGTTCCGCGACCGATACGGAAGTGCTGGCCCATCTGATCGGAACTCATCTTCAGCGATACGCTGGAGATTCCAATGCAGCGGCGCTGACGCAAGCGGTGTGCGATGCGCTGCGCGAAGTCATTGGCACCTACGGGATTGCCGTTATCAGCTCGGAACACCCCGGCGTGATCGTCGGCGCCAGGCGCGGTTCGCCCTTGATCATCGGCATTGGCGAGGGCGAGAATTTTTTGACCAGCGATGCCAACGCCATCGTCGCGCACACCCGGCAGGTGGTCTATCTGAACGACTACGACGTGGCCACCATCACAGCGGACCGGTTCGACGTGCAAAACCTCGGAACGGAAACCGCGACGGTGCAGATCAGCCGGCTGGAATTTGACTCGGAAGACGCGGAGCGCGGCGACTATCCGCATTTCATGCTCAAAGAAATTTACGAGCAACCGCGCACCATCGAGAATGCGTTGCGCGGCCGGGTGGATTTGGAGGGGGCGACAGCCAAATTCGGCGGATTGAACATGACGGTGGCGGAACTGCTTTCCATTGAACGGATCGTCATTGCCGCCACCGGCACCAGTTGGCACGCGGCGCTGGTCGGGGAGTATCTCATTGAGGAACTGGCCCGTATGCCGGTCGAAGTGGAATTTGCCCACGAGTTCTACAATCGGAACGCGCCCCTGCAACGCGACACGATTTTGCTGCTGATTTCGCAATCCGGCGAAACGGCGGACACGCTGGGGGCGTTGCGCGAAGCCAAACGCCGCGGGCATCGCGCCCTGGCCATTTGCAATGTCGTGGGCAGCACCATCGCGCGGGAAGCCGATGGCGGCATTTACATGCACGCGGGGCCGGAGATAGGGGTGGCCTCGACCAAGGCATTTGTTTCCATGCTGGCCATTCTTTCGCTGCTGGCCGTGCATCTGGGCCGGATGCGAACGCTCTCGGCGCATCGCGCCCTGGAGATTCTCCGCGGATTGGAAGCCATTCCGCAACAGATCGAGTCCCTCTTGCAACAAGCGGAAAGCATCAAGAGACTGGCCTTGAAATACGGGCAGGCCAGGGATTTCTTTTTTCTCAGTCGCGGCTACACCTACCCCATCGCTTTGGAAGGCGCGCTCAAGCTCAAGGAGATTTCCTACATTCATGCCGAAGGCTATTCCGCGGCGGAAATGAAACACGGCCCCATCGCGCTGATCGACCCCGCCACGCCCACCGTGTTTTTGGCGCCGCAGGATTCGATGTATGAGAAAACGATGGCCAACATGGCCATGATTCGCGCGCGCAAAGGCCCCATTATTGCCGTGGCCACCGAGGGTGACACCCACGTTGGCAGGGTGGCGGACGATGTGATTTATCTGCCTGCGACCCTGGAACCACTCTATCCGATTTTGGCGACAATCCCCTTGCAACTGTTTGCCTATCACATTGCCGTCGCGCGCGGCTGCGACATTGACAAGCCCCGCAATCTGGCCAAAAGCGTCACGGTCGAGTGAAGTTGGGCCATCCCCAGGCGTTGGAGGCGCAGGACTTTGACAATTCCTCCGAGCCGCCCAGCCCTGGCTTCGTCCCACTGTACTACCTAAAACAGAGATCAAATACTCCCTGCCCTGGTTTGTGCGGGATTCAGGTGGCGAGCGCCGTCAGCAGTTGGCAATTGTAGAGGGAACTCGCTTCATGCTATGGTTGGCCCTCATGAGCCAATCCTCCGAACGCAGCAGGCCGGCCATGGGGAAACTTTTTCGGCTGGCGCTCTTGGTTTGTGGCGCGCTGTACTTAGTGGCTTGTGTTTGCTGCGCTGCCCGGCAACGGCGGCTTATTTACTTTCCACCTGTGGCTACGATGGAACAAGTGGAGGATTTTGCCAAGGCCGCGAGGCTTGAGCGTTGGAGAAATCCCGCCGGACAAGCTATCGGGATGAAACGGTTGTCGCCGACGCAGCCGACGGAGGGCAGGGTATTGCTCGTCTATGGTAATGGCAGTTGCGCGACCGGCTGTGCGCGCTACGTTGATGTAATCCAAAAGGCTGCGAGGCTGGATGTGTTCATCTTGGAGTATCCCGGCTACGCGGATCGAGCGGGGAAGCCGACTCAAGACAGTTTGTTTCGCGCGGCGGACGAGGGATTGCGACTTCTCGGGACCAATGGTCCGGTGTATCTGGTGGGCGAATCCCTGGGCACGGGAGTGGCGGCGTATCTGGCTGGAACTTATCCCGAGAAGGTGGCGGGGGTGGTTTTGTTCGCGCCCTATAACCGACTGGCGGATGTGGCGCAGTATCACGTGCGACTCTTGCCGGTGGCCTGGCTGCTGGTGGAACGGTTTCCATCGGAGGATTATTTGCGGAAGTATCATGGACCGGTAGGAGTGTTTGTGGGGGGAAAAGATAATGTTGTGCCGGAGAAATTTGGCCGGCGTCTATATGATGGGTATGCCGGACCGAAACGGATCTGGGAGTTTCCAGAGGCCAATCATGGATCGGTGACGGAACGGACTCCGCGGGATTGGTCTGAGATTGTTGATTTCTGGCATGGCAAAAGCCGTTAGTTTGTCGGGCATCATTTTGTTTTGGGGAAGGCGAATAGCTCGCGTCGGGTCTGGGGGTGTCGCTCCGGCGGGGGGATTGGCGACGGACAACTCGAGAATAGCTTGAGCAACCCAACAGCCCCGCGGCGTTTGGCCGGTTTTGGGGTCAGCACGATGCTGTGTTTGCCGTCACGCATCGGACGGATCTCTATCGCCCCACCTCGCCACAAACCAGAGGCATTACGCCACCATTTGGGAAGAGTGATTCGGCCCAATTTGGAAACGGGCATTGTGTCGAAATCAAGCACAGTTTAAAGCCCCTGTCTTTGCAGTTCGGCTTGGAGGGCAATTTGAAATTCCTGCAAATCGGCGGGGGGCGGTTTGTATCCCTTCTCGGCGGGGACGAGGCCCAAACGCCCCGTTTGATCCAAAATCCACTCCGCTGATTTTCCATCGCTGAATTTGACTTTGCCGCTGACCAATGCGCCCGGACGCGCCAACTGGTCCACGCTGACGCTGACTTTGCCGGCGGGGGCGTCCGCCGGGGCCAGGCTCAGTTTGGAATCCGCCGCCGCGGACGGGGGAGGCTTGGGCAGCGGCGGGGGGTCCTTGGGCTTGAGCTTCAAATCGTCCACCATCAGCCGGAGATCCAAATAGGTCAGGCGCAGGCCGCACTCGGTTTCCAACCGTTTCTGAATATCCGAAAGCTTCAGGCCCTCATTGATCCAGGCGGCCACTTTTTTCCGTTGTGTCTCATCCAAATTCATATCGAACGATAATAGCATGATGGGCGCCGTCCGGCGCGAGTCAATTGTCGGGTAAATTTTTGCGCCGGAAAACTTTAGCCTTTAATCCCCGCTCCGCAAAGCTTATAAATGGGGACATGCCTCATTTTTTGGCGGAGGGTGGGTTGATGATTTGGGTGATTGTGGCGGCGAGCGCGCTGGCGCTGGCGGTTTTTTTCGAGCGGCTTTTGCTCTACCACAGCGAACAAATCAATTCGACCGAGTTTCTCAACGGCGTGCGCAACGTTCTCAAGCGGGACAATGTGGTGGAAGCCATCGCGATTTGCGACGCCACTCCCGGGCCGGTGGCGCGCCTGGTCAAGGTCGCCATCCTCAATCGGGAACGGGGCCGCGAGGCGGTGCGGGAGGCGCTGGAAGACGCCGGAGCGTGG
>Ga0326728_10021982_pt1 | contig 11909 bp, 13 predicted proteins | sample MB3enrmetagenome_FD_207602 | JGI IMG/M metagenome (GOLD analysis project Ga0326728, IMG submission 207602) | Lab enriched peat soil microbial communities from McLean, Ithaca, NY, United States - MB31MN | ecosystem: Environmental > Terrestrial > Soil > Wetlands > Peat | place: USA: New York... | reverse complement strand
CACGGCTCTCGCGGAGAGCCGTGGCGCGTTGCAGCGCCCGCTCAATTTCCGCGCCGGTCGCGATGACTTTCTGCTTTGCCATGAATTCCCTTCCAGAGTGCCACCAGCCCATCGAAGCCATCGGCGGCAGCGTTCAAAATCTTCCGCACTTCAGCACGCTTCGCATTGCCAGGGCGAATTGCATCTTTGCGGTCGGCCAGGGCAACACCGCCATTCGACAGAAGATCGACGATCGCTTCCGTCTCGCCGAAGAATCCATGTACGTGGCGAGGCGGGTGATCGTTGCTGTAAACGACGAATTGCACACCGCCGCACTTGATCGAGCCCACGGCATGCTAAGAATAACCCAAGCCCCTTAGGTTAATCAATCTATTCGATGCGCCTGCGATGCGGACGATTTCTCCATAGCCGCGATAGAGCATCTGTCTTCTAAGCAGAGGCTCCGTCCCGGATAGAGCAACCGCCTCCTAAGCGCTGGCTTGGCCTTTCCTCTCGTTTCCCGGTCGGTTCCTGCCGCCCTTCTTGTGCGACCCCGAAATACGGGTGGGGCGAAGGCCCTTTAGCCGCCGCCACTTGCCGTCAATGATGCTGTCGCTTACTTCCCGGGTTCCAGCTTGAGGGAGGCGGAGTTGATGCAGTAGCGCAGTCCGGTAGGCTGCGGGCCGTCGGGGAATACATGGCCTAAGTGCGAGCCGCAACGCGAGCAGGTAGCTTCCACCCGGTTCATGCCCAAACTCCGGTCCTCATGGTTGTCAACGCGTTCCGGGGAAAGGGGCTGGAAGAAGCTGGGCCACCCGGTGCCCGAGTCGAACTTGGTATGGGAGGAGAACAGCTCCTGACCGCAAGCCGCACAAAGGTAAGTACCGGGGGATTTGGTGTGGGCATACTCCCCGGTAAAGGCGGGTTCGGTGCCTTTCTGGCGCAGCACGCGATATTGTTCAGGACTAAGCTCTTGCCGCCATTCTTCTTCGGTTTTCGCGATTTTTCCATCCATATCCGGTTAGATTGCGGCCCCGCGGAAATGGGTTCGGCCCACTCCGGAGCTTTCCGACATTACGGTTGCCTAAAGCGGGCGCCCGGTTTTGCCGATACCTCGGGTGGGGCCAGTTCCAGCAGCGGGGCCCGGGGGGCGGAAGCACGCGCACGAACGGAGGCGTATGAAGATTCTGGTGGCGGACGACGATCCGGTAAGCTCCACGTTGGTGTTGAAACTGCTCCAATCGTGGGGTTATGCAGTATTGTTCGCCCGCGACGGAAACGAGGCAGTCGCCCTGCTGTCCGGTCCGCAAGCGCCTCGCATTGCCCTGGTGGACTGGACGATGCCGGGACAAACCGGCCTGGAAGTCTGTCAGAAGGTCCGGGCCAGCGCCGGACGGGAATACACCTATCTGATCATGGTCACGGCGCGGGGCGAGCGGGGCGACATCCTGGAAGGTCTCAATGCCGGAGCCGACGATTATCTGGTAAAGCCCATCTTTCCAGCGGAGCTCCGCGCGCGGATCGAGATCGGCAAACGCATCGCCAAACTCCAGGAGGAACTGCTCCGGGCGCTGCAGACGGCGGAATACCAAGCCGGACACGATGCTCTGACCGGCTTGTGGAATCGGCGCGCCATTCTGGAGCAGTTGCGCAGCACCCTGGCCCAGGCGAAACGCCGAGGCGAGCCCACCGGAGCGCTGCTGGTCGATCTCGATCACTTTAAAACCATCAACGACACGCGCGGTCATCAACTGGGGGATGCAGCTCTCCGGCATACCGCGGCCATCCTGCGCAGCAGCGTGCGGTCCTACGATCTGGTGGGCCGCTATGGAGGCGACGAGTTTCTGATCGTGGCGCCGAACTGCGAGGCCGGGGAAGTGGTGGAGATCGGGCAACGGATTGTGGAACAGGTGGCCAAGACGCCGCTGGCCGCCGGAGCGGAAGCGGACTACATCCCCCTGGGCGTCAGCGTAGGCGCGGCGGTCACCTCCGCGGCCACGTCGCACGACGAAAATGTGCTGATCGCCGCCGCCGATACCGCGCTCTACGCCGCCAAAAAGGCGGGGCGGAACCAAGTCTGCTCGCAAGTTGTGCCCACCACCTGTCAGATTCCGGCTCCGGGCGCAGCTTGCGCGGCCGCAGCCGGGGATCGGGCAACCTGCTAAAATCAATCTCGATCGCCTCCGGCGAGGATTGAAGATGGCTTTCCCAGTCACCCGTTTACGTCGCCTCCGGCGCAACGAGGGTATGCGTACCCTGGTGCGCGAGACCCGGCTAAGCCCCGAAGGACTGATTTATCCCCTGTTCATCTGCCCGGGAGAAGGGGTTCGCCGGGAGATCGGTTCCATGCCCGGGGTGTTCAACTTGTCCGTAGACCAAGCGGTGAAGGAAGCCCGCGAAGCGCAGGCGCTGGGCATCGGGGCGCTCATCCTGTTTGGCCTGCCGGAGAAGAAAGACGAGGCAGCTACCGGCGCCTGGTCGGACGATGGCATCGTGCAGCGCGCCACGCGCGCGCTCAAGCGGGAAGTGCCCGGCCTTTTGCTGGTGGGCGACGTCTGCCTGTGCGAATACATGTCCCACGGGCACTGTGGCATTGTCCGGCAAGTCTCCCAACCCGTAGCAGCTGGGTCCGGGGCGGCAGCGGCCGCCGGGGCGGAATACGAGATCGAAAACGATTCCACTCTGGGGATTCTGGCCCGCACCGCCGTTTCGCAGGCCCGGGCGGGCATGGACATCATCGCCCCCAGCGACATGATGGATGGCCGGGTGGAAGCCATTCGCGAGGCCTTGGACGAGGAAGGGTTCAGCAACACTCCCATACTTGCTTACGCGGCCAAGTTCGCCAGCGGCTTTTTCGGCCCGTTCCGGGAAGCGGCCGATTCGGCCCCCCAGTTCGGCGACCGGCGCAGCTATCAGATGGATCCCGCCAACTTCCACGAAGCCATGCAGGAGATGGAAGCGGACTTGGAGGAAGGCGCGGACATGCTGATGGTGAAACCGGCGCTGCCTTATCTGGATGTGATCCACGCGGCCCGCGAGCGTTTTGACGTTCCCATCGCCGCCTACCAGGTCTCGGGGGAGTACGCCATGATTGTGGCGGCCGCACAGCATGGCTGGATCGAGCGGGAGCGCATCGTCATGGAATCCCTGACCTCCATTCAGCGCGCCGGCGCCGGCATTATCATCAGTTACTTTGCCAAAGAGGCGGCACGGCTCCTGGGCTGAGGCGGCGCACCCGGTAGCTCCTGACGTAACTACAGGTGTAAGCTATGCTGTGGTTCAGTTGGGATGAGCGGAAAGCGGAGCATAACCTCGGGGTGCACGGCATCGACTTCCTCACCGCTACGCAGGTGTTCGAGGATCCGGATCTACTCCTGGCGGAAGATCGGGCGGTGGACGGCGAAGAAAGAATCCATGCCCTGGGTCTGGTTCCGGATCGCGGTCTGATTCTGGTGGTGGCGCTATATGAAATCTCCGAAGACGAAACGGAAGAACACGTTCGCATCATCTCGGCACGGCCTGCCACCCGTGCCGAAGAAGTTTCTTATTACCGTCCCTTTTGAACCGGGACAGCCACTCACGCTGGCCATGAGGAAACAGCTTCGCGCGATCCGCGGCACCTATCCTTCCGCTGAGCAGTTGCGAGACATCCCTGAAGTCGACTTTAGCCGTCCGTCGCGAGAACATCACTTGTTGAAAAGCATTCGCGCAGCGGTGCAGAATCCTTTGCCCAGCCGCAAACAGCAGGTTACCGTGCGCCTGGACGCAGACGTGTTTCAGTGGCTAAAGGGCATGGGTAAAGGCTATCAGACCAAACTTAACCGCATCCTTCGCGCCGCCATGGAAGCTTCAGCCAGCCGCTAGGCTTCTCGCGCTTAAGCCTCTGCCGAGCTGAGGCGGCGCGCTATAATCCCCTCTTGGTCACCTGGGCTACATCTCACCCCATGCGTCCGACGTGGGTCGAAGTTTCCCTGCCGGCGTTGCGACGCAACTACCGCACCCTGCAGCACGCGCTGGGTTCGAAGGTAAGCGTGTGCGCGGTCGTCAAAGCCGACGCTTACGGTCATGGCGCACTGAAGTGTGCCCGGGCCCTGGAGCGCGATGGCGCCCATTGGTTTTGCGTCACTTCGCCGGAAGAAGGCATTACCTTGCGCGAGGGCCGGGTGCGCGGGCGCATTCTGCTGTTGAGCGGCTTTTGGCGGGGCGAAGAGGAAGAAGTCCTGTTGCGCAATCTGACCCCGGCGGTGTGGCAGCCGTGGCACATCGAAGTGCTGGAAGCGGCGGCAGTCCGGCTCAGTCACGAGACGCCGGTGCGCGTGCACCTTAAACTAGACACGGGCATGGGCCGCTTGGGCTTGCGGGCCACGGAACTCTCCCCTTTTCTGGAGAGTTTACGCCGGGCGCCCCACGTGCGCCTGGAGGGCGTGCTCAGCCACTTCGCCTCCAGTGAGGCGGTCGACGATCCGAGCAACGAACGGCAATTGCGGCAGTTCGAGGCCGCGCTCGCCACCCTGCGCGGGGCCGGCATCGAACCCGCCTACTGCCACATCGCCAACACCGCTGCCGCCATGAGCCAGAAGCGGGCGTGGTACAACATGGTCCGGACCGGCCTCGCGCTCTATGGCTATCATCTGCCTTTGATCTTCCGGGACGGGAACCGGCTGGAGATGAAAGCGGAGTTCCCGCTCGAGCCGGTGCTGGCGTGGAAGACGCGTCTGATCGAAATCAAGGAGGTTGGGGCCGGACAACCGGTGGGCTACGGCGGCGCCTTTGTCGCCCAGGTTCCCTCCCGGCTGGCCATTCTGCCGGTCGGCTACGCCGACGGCTTCAGCCGGCTGTTGTCCTGCCGGGGACGGGTCATTGTGCGGGATCGCTATGCTCCCATTGCGGGCAACGTGTCGATGGACCTCACCGCGATCGACATCACCCACATTCCCGAGGCCGGCCTGGGCGATGAAGTCACGCTGCTGGGGAGTTCCGGGGCGTGCGCCATTTCCGCCTGGGAACACGCCGAGCTGGCGATGACGATTCCTTACGAAGTACTCTGTTCGATCGGCCGGCGGGTACCGCGCGTGTATTTGGACTAGCCGCCTCTTCCGTGTCACTGCTACATTTACCCCAGAATGATCGGCTCAAGGTATGGGCGCTGGATGCGCGATTGGGAGTACCGGCTTACCACCCGGGACACGAACCGGGTGGTGCGGCCCCTGGAATACGGGCTGGAATGGACGCGGCACTGGCCGTGCCGCAATGGCGAATCCCCGGCATCACCGGGGCCGGCGCCGCACGAGGCGCGGCCCGGAATTCCGGACTTCGCCGGCCTCGAGGCCGAAGGCATTTTGCGCGGGTGGAACGAGCGTATCCTGGCCGCCAGCGATCGCTTTTTCGCCTATGAACCCCGGCGCGACTACCAACTGGAGCACAACGGCGAGGGCGCCGTGCTGCGCTTTACTTCCGCGGTGGATTCCCCGGTACCGTGCAACAACCAAGTGGTGGCCCGCTGGTTTCCGGCGCGGGCGCGGCGCGCCCTGGTGGTGATGCCGCAATGGAATGCCGATGCGGGAAGTCACAACGGGTTATGCCGCCTGCTTCAGTTTCTCGGCATCGCCTCGCTGCGGCTCAGCATGCCGTATCACGATGTGCGCAAGCCGCCGGAAATCGAGCGCGCCGACTACGCCATGTCCTCCAATCTGGGGCGCACCATCGATGCCTCCCGGCAGGCGGTGCTCGATGTACGCTGCTGTCTCGATTGGCTGGAGGAGCAGGGCTACCGGCGGTTGGGAATTCTGGGAACCAGCCTGGGCTCGTGCTATGCGTTCATTGCCAGCGCCCACGATGCGCGGTTGCAAGTGAATGTCTTCAATCACGCTTCCACTTACGTGGCCGACGTCGTGTGGGCCGGACTGTCTACCCGTCACATCCGGGAGGGGATCGAGAGCGACATCACGCTGGAACGGCTGCGTCCGTTGTGGGGCGCCATCAGTCCGATTTGCTACTTTGAGCGTTTTGCGGCACTGCCCAAACGGTCGCTGGTGATCTACGCCAATTACGATCTCACCTTCCCGCCGGAGCTCTCCCGGCAGGTGGTGGGGGAGTTTCAGCGGCGCAACCTGGACTACCGGGCCGCGGTGCTGCCCTGCGGCCATTACACCACCGGCGAGGCTCCCTACAAGTACCTCGACGCGTGGCATATGGCGCGTTTCCTGCGCTCCGCCTTTTGAGCTTAAGCATTCGGTTGCTCGATGCAAACCAGGAACCATTTGTCATCCCGAGCGCAAGCGAGGGATCTGCTGTTTTCGTGTTCCTCACATGTCGTTGAGGGTGCAAGAGAAAGCAGATCTCTCGCTTCGCTCGGGATGACAAAGTTGTCAGAACGAGCCGAGGACCAGGAACCGGCGCTACGGCGAAAAAGTCACAAGCTCTCGGGATGACAAATGCTGCTTTCCAAGGGGCTTGTGGCCGATCCGGTCTTCACTGCAGATGGGAGTTGGGCTCTCGCTCGGCCGGCGCCAAGCCGGTGGGTAGAGTACCGCCGTTGTACTCCGCCATGCGATTTTTCCACTTGAGGAATTCGGTGATGGTTTGCGGCTCGATGCGAACTTCGACCCGGCGGAGGCTGGCCAGGAGCAGATTCATCTCTTTCATCATGCCCTGCGAGCTGCGCAGGTTGCGCCGCAGTGGCTTGACCGCAACTTGGGCTTGCCGGCCGGCATATTCCAGCAGACCCCAGTTTTGCGGGAGTTCGGAGGACGCGATCAGCCCCGCCGGGGCCAGATAAAAGCGTTCACATCCCAGCCCGTCTTCGGGCTTCTGGCGAAAGGTCTTGGCAGCATCAGCCAGGAAGTCGCCGCGAGTTGCCTTACATTCCACCACTACCGAGTGGCAACGGCCCTTCCAGCCGATGGCGTCGGGAACTTCACCAGTGGCGCAATACTGTTCGGAGAGAATGATGCCGCAACGGTATTGGTGGCGCAGCCAGTCCACCGCCGCGGCTACCAGCCGTTCATGGGAAGGATGGGATTTGAATCCGGCCATGTACCGGTTGTAGAGCGATTGTCCGGCTGTGGGAAGTAGAAAGTGTGGTGCTGGCGTTAGAACCGGCTGGAATCCAAAGCCCACAGGACTCCAGCCGGAAGCCGAACCAGACTTAGTGCGCTGCCACGTATTCGGTCGCTTCGAGGCGTTTGCCGACTTTGACCGGTGCTGTTTCCCGGACCAACAGCGAAAACAGCGCGGCCAGTACGCCGGCGCCGACGGCAACCCACATGGTGACCGACAAGCCGTAGCGGTCGGCGGCTCTGCCCTCCACGATAGGCGCGAGAAACGCGCCCAGAATCTCGCCAATTCCCATGACCGTTCCCAAGGCCGTTGCCACCAAGTACCGGGGAACGGTTTCCGCTGGAATCGTGGCCCCAAACAGGGAGAAACAGCCCGGGCCGGTGAAGGTGAGAAACAGCAGCGCGGCTAACAGATAGGGATTGGAAACGTGAAGCAAGGCCAGCGGCGCGAGGACGCCGATGAGCAGGAAAGTGAACATCACCGGCTTGCGTCCGAAGCGATCGGAGAGTGCCGGAGCAAAGAAGCCCCAGAAAACCCAGGCAGCACCCAAGGCACTGAGCATCAGGCTCATGGTGCCCGACTTGAAGTGCCGGTCCTTTTCCAGAAACGTGGGCATGAAGTTGATGATGGCGAAGAACCACGTGCACGCCAAAACCGCCACGACAACGCAGACCCGGACGTTGTAGTACTTGAAAAGGTCACCCAAACTGCCCTTACCCTTTTCACCCGTATGGACGATCTTCTCGCCCGTTCCCTGGCCCTGGCCGGGCTCCTTCACCAGCCACCAGATCAGCAGAGCCAGGATCAGTCCGGGCAAGCATGAGACATAGAATGCGCTGCGCCAGCCCAGCCGCTCGGCAACCCACACGAGCAGCGGGGGAGCGAGCACGAAACCCATCAGGCCTGGGGCCGATCCTTGTAGCAGTCCCATGTTTACGCCGCGCCGCCGTTCCGACGAAGCCGCCACCATCAAGGTCTGCATCATGGGCTGGACCGGTCCTTCGGCCACGCCCATGACCGCCCGCAGCAGGAACAAAACCGCAAAGGTCTGGGCCGCTCCCGCAAAGCCGCAGGCCAAGGAGAAAATGACCACCGCCAGCAACAGCAGTGGTTTCCGCTTGCCCAGGCGGTCGGAAACGCGTCCTACCACGAAGCCGGAAAACGACCAGGTAAGCGCCAAGGCACCCGCCAGCAAGCCGAGCTGGCTGTTGTTCAGCCCCAGATCGGCGGAGATTTTGGGAAAGAGCGTCGTAATAATTGTCCGGTCGATGAAGACCGTTCCAAAGGTAAAGAACAGGATGGCTAGCAGCAGATTCTCGTAAGTAAGGCCCAAGCGTTTGGCCATGGTCTCTCCGGTCCCGCGGGATGAGCTTCCGAGTTCTTCGGCAGCCGGCGGCTGTCGTGGTGTACTCCGCCGGGGCGTGCCCGACCGAGCCAAGGGCAGGCAGCTCGGGCTGGCAAACAGGCATTTTCCGGCAGCGCGAAGATTATACTGCAAGCCGGTGGAGAGCACTGCCGGTTTCAGGGCGCCGCTGCCATTTACCGCGCGTTGACAATGACGGCCCTGCTCGTCTATTTTTATTGTTTGCGTATTCTGCGGTTGCCCGCCTGTGAGTGTCTCCTGTGCGGTGTTAGGTAGCGGGTTGGCTCAGCGGTCTTCTTTTTTGCGTTTTTAACTTCTGGGAGAGTTCAGATGTCAACCTTTTTCCCCAAACAGGGGGAAATTGCGCGCAAGTGGTACGTCGTGGATGCCAATGGGCAGACGCTAGGGCGGCTGGCGACCCGGGTAGCTACTATCCTGACGGGCAAGCATTCCCCGCGTTACACCCCCTTTCTCGATACCGGCGATCATGTGATCGTCATTAACGCCGGCAAGGTACGGCTTACGGGCCTCAAGGCCGAAGCCAAGATCTATAGCCGGTATACGGGTTATCCCGGAGGGCTGCGGCAGGAGGCGTTCCGCCAGCGTTTTGCTCGCTCTCCCCAGGGAATCGTGCAGGAAGCGATCGAAGGCATGCTACCCAAGACCAAGCTGGGGCGCGCTATGGCGCGGAAGCTGAAAGTGTACAAGGGCGATTCGCATCCCCACGAGGCGCAAAAGCCGGAGCTGCTGGCTGCTCCTGTAGAGCGTGCCTGACGGACGGTCCAGTGACGAACGGGGACGGTTCGGAGATAATGAAGGTTTGCGGTTAAGCGTGGCCCCGGATGCCCACTCGGGACGAATTGAGAGGGCGGGGGGCCGGCGGACGAAGGCTGAGAAGAATGGCTGATCAGGTTCAGTACTACGGCACGGGCCGGCGAAAGTCGAGCACGGCACGTGTGTTCCTGCGCCCCGGAAGCGGCGAATTCCGCGTCAACGGGCGCCCGTTCAATCTATATTTTGTCACCGATGCGCAACGCATCGAAGCGCGGCAGCCGCTGGCGGCCACCGAAACCGACAGCACCTTCGACATTGTGGCCGTGGTCAGCGGGGGAGGCGTAACCGCCCAGGCTGGCGCCATGAAGATGGGGATCGCCCGCGCGTTACTCGAGTTCAATCCGGAACTCCGCAGCAAGTTGAAGAGTGGCGGCTTCCTGTCGCGCGACGCCCGGATCAAGGAACGCAAGAAGTACGGCCAGAAGGGCGCCCGCAAGCGCTTCCAATTCTCGAAACGTTAGCCTGGGGATGGGGGCGGGAATGCCCCTGGTCGCGGCAAGGTCTAGGCGGCGACCGCCGCGGGTGGAACGGCAGCAAAGTTTGGCCGACACGCCTGGAGGTTCCGAGGGAGTGAGCGGTAGGAGGTCATTCGGAGCCAAATTCTTCCCGTCCCCGCGAGTTCGGAGGGCGGGCGATGGGAATGTAATTCCGGCCAAGCGCCGGGATGCAATCCACTGAGGAGGTTGCTTGGCGAATATCACCATGAAAGAACTGCTCGAAGCGGGGGTCCACTTCGGGCATCAGACCAAGCGCTGGAACCCGAAAATGAAGGAGTTCATCTTCGGCGAGCGCAATGGGATTTACATTATCGACCTGCAGAAGACGCTGAAGATGTTCAAGGAAGCGTCCAAGTTCGTGCAGGAATCCGCCACCGAACGGAAGCTGGTGCTGTTTGTGGGCACCAAGCGGCAGGCGCAGGACGCCATCGCCGAAGAGGCGCGGCGCTGCGGGCAGTATTACGTCAACCAGCGCTGGCTGGGGGGATTGCTGACCAACTGGGTCACCGTGCAGAAGTCGGTCAAGCGCCTCAAGGAACTCGATGAGATGGCCACCGACGGCCGCTATGAGTTGCTGCCCAAGAAAGAAGTCATCAAGCTGGAGCGCGAGCGCAAGCACCTGGAAGCCAATCTGGCGGGTATCAAAGAGATGAACCACCTGCCCGACGTGATCTTCGTGATCGATTCCAACAAGGAACAGATCGCGGTGCGGGAAGCGCGCAAGTTGGGTATTCCGGTAGTTGCCGTGGTCGACACCAATTGCGATCCCAGTGAAGTGGATTACGTGATCCCCGGCAATGACGACGCGTTACGCGCGATCCGGCTGTTCGCCTCCAAGATCGCCGACTCGGTGGTGGAGGGTTCGCAAGCCGCCACGGACAAGCAGGCGGCCGAAGTGGGCGCGGCCCAGTACACCAGTTCGCTTGAAGGTTTAGAGAGCGGCGACAAGCCGGCGGACGCGGACGCGGCCGGCGCGGAAGACGTCAACATGGACGAAGTGCTGGGGCACGGAGTCCGCAAGCAGCCGTTGTCGGCCGCCGACGAAGCGGAAGAGGCTGCGGAAGCGCAATCGCGCCGCTTCTAGTCCCGGCTCGTCCTTCAATCCAGGCCGGTTCGCGGATCGTCCGCCCGGCAGGGCTTCCGGGTGCGAGGCGCAGCCGGTGCTTCCGGCCTGCGCCCGGCTGGGTGAGCCGTTCCATCTTCGCAGCGCTGGCACATAAGGTGCAGCCGGGATGGGAGCTTTCGGGGGCTGCGCTGGCACTGCCGTCTTAACGCCGCGAAGCCACCGATTACAGCGTGCGGCTGCTGCAAAGAGGCGCCTTCGGCGCCACCCAACTCTTTCAGAAAGGTTCAACGAAGCATGAGCACCACTCCTCAACCGAATATCCCCGCTTCCCTGGTCCGGGAACTCCGTGACAAGACCGGCGCCCCCATGATGGACTGCAAGAACGCCTTGGTTGCCTCTCTGGGCGACATCGAAAAGGCCGTCGAATGGCTGCGCAAGCGGGGCACGGCGGTCATGGAAAAGAAGTCTTCGCGCACCACCAAAGAAGGTGCGGTCGAAAGCTACATTCATGCCGGCGGAAAAATCGGCGTTCTAGTCGAGATCAATTGCGAGAGCGACTTCGTGGCGCGCACCGCCGACTTCAAAGAACTGGTGCACGACATCGCCATGCACATTGCGGCCAGCGATCCTAAGTTTATCCGCAAGGAAGATGTGAGTCCGGAAGCCTTCGAGAAGGAGAAAGACATCTACCGCGCTCAGGCGGCGGCGACCGGGAAACCCGCGAATGTGGTGGAGAAGATCGTCGAAGGCAAGATGGGGAAGTTCTACGAAGAAGTCTGTCTTTACGAACAGCCGTTCATCAAAGAACAGAACACCAGCGTCGGCCAGTTGATTGCGACCAAGATCGGGAAACTTGGCGAGAACATAGCCGTACGCCGTTTTGCCCGGTTCAAGGTCGGCGAGGCGGCCGCCACCATCGCCTTCAGCAAAGCGGCCGGCGAAGGCGCCCCCAAAGCGGAGGCCTGAGCCCGGCGAAGGTCATCGCCCCCGATTGCGCACCCAGGCTGCGGTCCAGGCGGAATCTTGAATCTCCCTCCCCGGCCCCCCACGGGCCGGGGAGAGGCGAGTCCGCCGCCGGCAATCGACCATGGGAGAGGAGTAGAGTAGTTAG
>Ga0326728_10021981_pt1 | contig 11909 bp, 10 predicted proteins | sample MB3enrmetagenome_FD_207602 | JGI IMG/M metagenome (GOLD analysis project Ga0326728, IMG submission 207602) | Lab enriched peat soil microbial communities from McLean, Ithaca, NY, United States - MB31MN | ecosystem: Environmental > Terrestrial > Soil > Wetlands > Peat | place: USA: New York... | reverse complement strand
ATATATATTATCTCGATCCCATACGGACAGATTCAGGGTATAACCCTGTAAACACTTTCACCTGGGCAGTGGTACTTGGGATTTGCATATTTGGAGTTTTTAGGCTTCTCGAGAAGTTGGAGGTAAAGATCACACCTCGCTTCATTGCCTCTGTCCTACCTTTCGTGCTTGCAGGTTCCTCACTGCGCGTTTTTGCAGATTCTCCTGCAGGTATAGTTCATCCACCATTAAGCTATCTGCTCATAACTCCCAATATTTACTTTATTGTCTTTGCGGTAACTATAAGCTGTCTCTGGCTTTCCATCCGGCTACAGAAGGCAGGTCTGTTGAATGATTTTCATCTTATCTTTGCAGGCTTTGGACTTGGATGGTTTTTTGCAAATATGATTATTCTCCTACATTTCGAACACTTGGTAGCCACTTATGTCCCCTTGTTTGTAATTGGAACAGGAATAGGATTGACCTTTGCTTTCTACCTAGTTGCCCGTTGTTTCCAATCTTCTATATTTACTGACCCCCTTAACCTCTCAATCCTGCTGGCTCAGCTGATGGACGCTTCTTCAACGTATGTAGGAGTAGACAAACTTGGCTACTATGAAAAACATGTTGTACCTACTTACCTTATCCAGCTTACTGGTACCGCATTGGTTATGTATCCATTGAAATTTATTATCTTTATTGGGGTTCTTTACTTACTTGAAACTCAGTTTGAGGATGACAAACAGTCCTCTAAAATGAAAATGCTTATCAAAATGACCCTTTTGATTCTTGGGCTTTCTCCTGCAACTAGGAATACTATCCGAATGATGCTGGGAATATGAATGAATATATAGGTTTAAAGCTTTTTGTTGCTTTGAGTAGTAATTTACACACTTTCCTAAATGTGAGTATAGTATGTGTAATATTTTGGAGAAAACATTGTGGGAAATCACATTCATGATCTGTATTTATCTCGTTAATATGCTTGTTTTTACACTAAAAAATTATCGTATTACAGTAACTTAAGTTTTATAGCATCCACTAATTTATAATGAAAATCTCCCATTTTTGGCTCAAGTTGATTTGACAAAATTTATGAAGATATAATATTTTATTATTTATTCCACTAAATAGACTCGATTTTAGCTATAATTAAGCTAGTAATATCACTAATTTGACAATTTGATTTTTATGTTGAAAGGAGATTTTCATACTTTGAGCAGTTCCGATTTGCTGTAGTCTCTGATGACTATTCGTATTACTTTACAATTTTTCTCCAAGATTAATAAGAAAAAAATTTATCCAGACATCTTGATAGGATTTCAATAAACCCTGATTTTTTTTTCGTTTGCTTACAAATTGTAGATTTGCCATTATTTGCACGAAGCAAAGCTACTAAATTCAGTCCTTGGAATTGGTAGAAGATCACTTTCAATCATACTTAGAACTTCATCCATTCAACTCTCTATCAGAGATAGTTCATACTTAAGAGGTCGTATCTCTTACAATTTTTCAAATTTCATCCTGAATTGAAAAAAAGATATTGTTATAGGAGCCTATGGTCGAGTATAAAGTTTTATTGATCTGTTGGGTCTGTAAAAATATTCTTAATAGTCCTAGCAAATATTATTTTTCAACGTTTTTTGGATCTTTTTTGATCCGTGCGACGCAGGATTCAGATGCTTGGTATAATAAAGGAGTTTCTCTAGATGATTTAAACAAGCCCGAAGAAGCACTAAAAGCCTATGACAAAGCAATTGGAATTAACCAGCCGAATTCAAAAGCTTGAGACAATAAAAGTATTTTATCTAAACACAATAAATCCAATTTGTAATTTGAATAATTATTTTAATTTTCAGTTATTTTTTATAACAGTGTGATTTTTTCTGATAGTGTGCCAAAAGTTCTGCACATTTTTATGGTTCTGTATCTCTCTTCTACACCACAAAAATGGGATTTCTCATTTTCATGGGGGCCACAGTGGGTTTTCTACGAGATATCAATGACTAGATCATATTGAACATATTTATTCTGCAAATATTTATTTATTTTATAATTATATAATCAGAAGTATGTCTAAGAAACTAATTACAATCGGACTGATGATAGTATTTATATCATTAATATCAACAATTGCTAGCGCATCGATGGACTCACAAACTTTTGGTGATCAAGGAAACAGGTTTGATAGCTCAGGCCAACACGATGAAGCCATAAAAACCTATGACAAAGAATTGCAAGTGACCGACTGGACGAAAATGCTTGGATCGGTAAAGGCGACTTTTTATCTAAATCATATAACGCGATGAATCAATCAAAGTAGATAACCAAGCATGCGAAACAACAGAAAAATAATATATAAATAATTATTTAGCGCTCATATCAGGCTGCAATATCCCAAATATTTTTTTTTCTGTGTCGAAGCAATATGCAAGCCAGCCTATGTTGGGTATAACTCTCTTTTCAATAGCCATTCTGCCACCATACTTCTATATCTGTTTGAGATATTTATCTTGTCAGGAACGTCTATTATACAGACATAGCTGTTTATCATCATTTCTTCTGCTGATTCTTTTCCCTGTCTCTTTATCAAGCCGCCATCGATACCTAATCGCGCTTGTTCACCTGTCGTTATGTGCCAATATTCAATAATACCTTCCAATTTCTCTATCGTCTAAGCAAACACATTTTCGTAAAACTTTTTTGCCCTTTCAACATTTTCTGTATGTATCTCGAAATGGACTACTCTTGGTATGATAACTACTCCCTAATTTGATTAAATAGTTTAGTTGGTGCTTAAATATAAACTTGATTTAACATCCTAAGTTTGGTAGTATTCACTAATTGATATTGAAAATTGATCATATTTTGAGTTCAAATCAATTTGGCAAAATTTATTTTAAGTTTTTAAGTCTCAAAATAAAAATTATGTAAATGTACGAAAAATCTAAATCTTTTTACTTTTATTCTTATTTCTCTATTTATGATGGTTTTTTGGGGCTAATTAGTTTCTAGGGTTCCATGAGCTCCATATGTTCTAGGAGTCCCAGAAGCTCCAAGAGTCCGATATCAACAATTTTTCCTTATCCTGGATAGAACTTCGGAAATTCAGAGATTTTAACACAAAAATTGTGTATGAATCTTGATGAAAATCTAATAAAATAATGACTGTACATTTTTAAATAAAATCGATAAACAAGAAATAGAGTGGGGGCGCAAATTTGCTGTAAATTCAAAATTAAGTTTTTTATGTAGCGTCCGTTTTCAATATACAAACCATTCAATTTACGAAAAAAGATAGCAAAGGGGTACTTGAATGAAAGAGAATCAAGCAAGTTATATTGCATTGTCTGTAGCCTATATACGTGCCTATCATGCGATGCACGATACTCCAAAAATCTTTGATGACTTTCTAGCCTATGACTTGATACCAGAGGAAAACGAGCACTAATTGAACAAAATTTAATTGAAAAAAATGTGACCTTGAATCAACAGTTAACTTATTCTGAGTATGCTGCATTGCACTCCGATCAAACAATTACCTTACAGTCATTAATAGCAAGCAACCCATAAACATGGTGGCCTTTTCAGTAGACGTGCACGGTATTCGGAAGACTCCCTAGAAAAAGCTGTCAAGCAAGGAGTAAAGCAGTATGTGATTCTCGGGGCAGGAATGGATACCTTTGCATTCAGGCAACCTGAAATGATGGAACACTTGGAAGTGTTTGAGGTTGACCATCCCGCAACACAAGAATTTAAGCTTCATCGACTTGCTGAGTTGGGATGGGAACATCCGGCAAAATTACATTTTATTCCTATAGATTTCACGAAAGAAAGTCTGGTAACGGCACTAGGTAGCTCATCATCTTATGATTCAAAGGCTACAACTTTATTTAGTTGGCTTGGTGGCATCCCGTACTTGACCCAAGAAGAAGTATTCACAACATTGCGTTCCATCACTGAAATTGCTCCTGCGGGTAGCACTATTGTTTTTGATTACTTCGATGCCGATGTATTTATCCCTGAAAAATAGTCTCCACAAATGCAAAAATTATTGGAACATTTGAGAAAGATAGGCGAACCAATGATAACGGGCTCCAATCCATCAAACTTGGCCGAAGAACTCGCAAGTTTGGGATTTAGTCTTCAAGAGAATTTGAGCCCAACAGACATCGAAGAACATTATTTCAAAGGACGCACGGATGGATATCACGCACATGAGCATGTGCACTTTGCATGTGAGTTATCGAATAATCGCAATTATTTAGGCTAGTGAAAACAACATTAATATCTATCTTAAGTCTTAACGAGTAAATTTCAATGAATTGATTTTTGTAACTGTTAGCTGTCAATTATTTTGATTTCTTTAATCTGTTATACATTAGGCGTATCTATTTGTCGAAATACATATTTGTTATCTATATTAGATCAGCTGAATAGTGACAAAGCATTAAACATAAAATATACCAATTATCTATTAAAGGCATTAGTTGTCCTTAATTTGACATGCTTTTTATGTATACTTTTGTGCATATGTTTTCACACAAAAACTGTGCATAAAGTTATTCAGTACAGAATAATGGTAAAATTCACAGAACAGAAAGAAACAATGCTGAAATCCAATGCAGTTCCTTCATTTGAGAAAGTGCTGCTTTTTCTTGGAAACGATATCAACGACAATTCAAATACAATCCAATCTGAAGTGTTAAAATAATTTATTAAACAAGGACGAAAAAAAACCAATATATTCACTTAAATTCTTTATAAGTGAATCTTTACCAGGATTATCACGAAGGAAAAGAATCAAAGATATATCAGAATCCTTGACATTAAATGATTTACAGATATATGGTCTATTGAAACATTAATAACTCTGTAGGGATTATCCATACTTTCAGGCATCACTGATAAGCATTGCATCCATCCCAGGACTTTGAGGTGGATAAATATCATTTTCCGGTGTATCACCAATAGAGAGCACTTCCCAGGGCTCAAGTCCAAGTCGATCAAGAGCCATCTTGAAGAGCCTGGATTCGGGGTTCTTGATATAATAATCAGAAGACATGATTGTGAAATTAAAGCGGTCATATAAACTAAAAAAGCGAAGTTCCTGTTCCGTAAAAACTCTCTGGGCGTTCGAAACAACTGAACTAATAGCTTTAATATATTTTAACGGCGACAATATCAAGTAGATGACAAAAGGAATACTTATTGCAGGAACCCACAGTGGAGTTGGGAAAACTACAGCCTCAATGGGCATAATGGCTGCCCTCAAGCACAGAGGGCTAAAAGTCCAGCCTTACAAAGTAGGACCTGATTATATTGATCCTTCTCATCACACTGTAATCTGTGGGCGCCTTTCCAGAAATCTGGATACATATATAATGGGTACAGATGGAGTTGGGCAGACTGTGGCCCGAACTGCTGCAGATGCCGATATTGTGGTAGTAGAGGGTGTAATGGGGCTTTTTGATGGAATAGATTCTACAGAAATTGCAAGCTCTGCACATGTTGCAAAAATTCTTAACTTGCCTGTAATTCTGGTAATAAATGTCCATGGTATGTCCAGGAGCGTCGCAGCCTTGTTGAAAGGTTATTCAGAGTTCGATCCTGAAGTAAGGATTGTAGGCATTATCCTGAATCAAGTCGGAAGCTTACGCCATGTGGAACTTTTAAAAAATTCACTTCATAATAACATTCCTATTGTAGGGATGATTCCACGAAAGAAAGACATTGAGGTTCCCTCAAGGCACCTTGGGCTATATATGGCCCACGAAAAGGATTACAACACTAAAGAAATGGCAACATTTATTGAGGATAATGTTGACCTTGATGCACTACTTGAACTTGCAGAACCTTGTTCTTTTCCGGAAATTACGGATCTACATAGAACAGAGACTGATGTCAAAGTAGGAATTGCCAGGGATCCAGCCTTTTGTTTTTACTATCAGGATATGTTCGATGCCTTCAGATATTGTGGAGCTGAGGTTGTATTTTTTAGCCCAATGGCAGGAGAAGCCCCAGATGTGGATGGAATTTACCTTGGAGGTGGCTATCCTGAACTTTATGCAGAAATACTTGAAAGTTCAGAGACTACTCGTAAACTTAAAAGTCTTGCATCTGATGGCCTGCCAATTTATGCGGAATGCGGAGGCCTGTTATACCTATGTAAGACTTATGATGTAGATGACAGGACTTATAAACTAGCTGATGTCGTGCCTGCAAATACACGAATGACAGACCGGCTTAAGGCTTTAGGCTATACTGAAGCCCTCCCTCTTAACAAAAACTTCTGTTCTCATAATATAAGAGGTCACGAATTTCATTACTCACTCACAGAATGTGACCGTGATGCAAGATTTGCATACAAGATGCTCCGCGGAAAAGGCATAAATAACGGTTTTGACGGACTCATAGAGCACAATACTCTTGCAGGGTATATGCATACTCATCCTGCCAGTTTCCCTGTAGAAAAATTCGTGCAAAAATGCAGGGAATTTAAAAGGCGATAAAATTTTAAGATTCATGCAATTGTTTGCTTCATAAGTAAAGTTTTAATTTGTTTAAATATTTTTATAAAAACATACTTTGGGTTTTCATGTTTTATTCCAAGTGCAATTTTTTTATGGGCCTATTATATATTAGGCATATATGACTAGTCATAGATGATCCAGTATTATAATATGTTTTTAAGTTGGTTTTTCATCATTATAACCTTTCTATAATATACATAAAGCTGAAGTTCTCTTTAGTGCCCAATTCTTTGCATCGCCTGCCATTGTATAGAGTATTGAATCGACCAAATTTTTGACTTTGTCTTTGAGTCATTGATCAAATCTTAAAAACAAGTATACATCCTATTTTTTTGAGAAATATAGTTAGGGTCTCATGTTTATGATTTCAAAAAGCTCATGAGCGTGATCCAAAATTAAGAAAAGTATGAATATCGTCACAATATATATTATATTTATACTCACACTCATATGCATAAGTCCTACATTCGTGCTTAGATTCTCATCCATATTCATGAAAGGATGTGCTTATTAGAGGGTTTTCGATAAATATCTGAGAATCTCGATAAACCTCAATCTTTGGTTTTGAGTTGTTGCATATGTTTGAGTAAAATTTATGCATTGTTCTCTAAATTTCGATGGAAGTGTCCTCGAATTTCGGTTTTAATTTCTTAATTTATGGCTGAAAATGGTAAAATACATAGATTTTCACACAAAAAAACTATGCATTTATCAATTTAGACCATGTCATTGCAGTAAAACAAGCATTTTAAACATAATAATGGCATCATCTTCAGGTCTGCCTCTTGAAATTATTTTGTTAAAATATATGGACTCAAAAATTATACGAAAAGTTTTCCAATCAATTAAAAAATCAATTTCTGCAAGTTTGTATCCAACTGACTGAAGATGTTTATATTTTTCTTTAAGAGCAAAATTAGTAAGGTTTTTTCAATGAGTAAAAGTTAATGTTAAGAGATTTAAACTCTCCAATACTCAAATATATAGGAGTTTATCGAAATTATCTATAGAACTTTAGCTATACTGTTTACAAATCGGATTAATTTAATCAATTTAGACAAAGTTCCTTTACTGTACCAAGCATCTGTAATCAGATTTACTTTATTTAGATAAAGTACTTTTATAGTGCCAAGCTTCTGAGTTATGTGGGTTAATTTCAATTGCTTTGTCAAATGCTTTTATTGCTTCATCAGATTTATTTAAATTATGTAGAGCAAGTCTTTTTTCTTTACTTGGAAAAACTTATCTGAACCTGTTTCTTGAGAAAAGATTTTTAGTTTTGGATCAAAAATCTATCTGAGACCAAATATTGTCTCCTAATAAAGATACAAAAAAAGAATCTTCGCCGACTCAAGAGGCTCATTTTTATAAGGCTTTAAATCTAACGTAGTCAAAGGCCATACAAGAACATCAACTCTATCAATTGATTCATCAGAGGCTGAAACCTAACAGATCTTGCTGTCTTCAAAATTCCCTCCTATTTAGAAGATCATGGATTTACTTAAATATAAGGAGACTGTTATAGTGAAGTAAATGGCATCCAACAAAAGCATTTGCATAGTCGGGCCTTCAAAACTTTTTTTAAGTGGCATCAGCTATTATACTATCCGCCTGGCAAATGCCATGTCATCAGGAAAAAATGTCTCTGTAATTTGTTTTCGTCAACTTCTTCCGACCTTTCTTTTCCCTGGAAAGTCCCATGTTGGGAAAACTATTTCTGACATGAATTTTTCATCAGATCTTTCAATTTTTGATGGGATGGACTATAATAACCCCCTAACCTGGATCCAAGCATATCTTTTTCTTAAAAACCAAAAGCCTGACGTCATAATATTACAATGGTGGACATCTTCGGTTGCGCATATGCATCTTTTATTAAAATTTTTTGCAAATCTGTTACATAAACCAAAAATAATAATCGAGTTTCACGAAGTTGTGGATCCGTTTGAGGAGTCCATACTCCCGATTCGTTTGTATTCTAAAATAACGGGTAAATTGCTCCGCAAAAACCTTGATGCGTATATTACTCATTCCGAATCTGATAAACAGCTTGTTGCCAAAAGATATTCCATTGCCCCTGAAAAAATCCATGTGATCCTACATGGTCTTTATGACCAGTACGGAGAATTACTTGACATTAAGGAAGCAAAGAAAAAACTTTCGATACACGAAGAGTTTGTTATTCTATTCTTCGGTTTAATTAGAAAGTATAAAGGAATACCCTACCTGATCAGTGCTTTTGAACAGCTCCCTTCTAAAATTCTCGAGAAAAGCAGGCTGTTGATTGTCGGGGAGATCTGGGAAGATCGCAGAGAACTGCTTAACCATATCAAGGTTTCTCCACTTCATGATAAAATAACTCTGGTAGACGAGTACATTCCTGATGAGAAAGTAAACCTGTATTTCAGCGCTTCGGATGTGGTAGTCCTACCCTATCTTAGGGCTTCACAGAGCGGAATTGCTCATATTGCTATGTCTTTTGGAAAACCTGTTGTGGTTTCCGAAGTTGGAGGTTTGAAGGAATCAATGGCTAATTATGAAGGAACTGTTTTTGTTTCTCCGGGTGAAATTGATTCTCTTAGAGATGCTATCCTCAGTCGATTAGGTACTGAGGCGCATTATGAAGCTCCTGATCAAAAATGGGATAAAATTGTGAACAGTTACATTGAATTAATACAATCAGTTTGATTCTCGTTTTCAATAAATTTTAGGCCTTCTGTCATTAAGTTGTTGATGTTTTTCATATTAGGCTTCCGTTGTAACTAATGTCTGCATTTTCATTCACGTAAGCATATCTACTCAAAATAACTTCATTGAAGTGCGGAGCAAAATAGACCGAAAAACGACACTGTATATGTTTTGAAATTAAAATCAACCAAATAATAGAGAATGACCAAGATAGGAGGCTTTTTTATTTTCCCTGATGTTTTACAGTTTTGGAAAAACGATGAAATTTCATGCAAATTCGTTGAACTACTTTCTTCATTTGATAAGGTAATTCATTCATACCTAAACTCATTCATTTTTTATACTAATTTTTATTTTTGCGAAATTAATCGACAGCTACTATTATAAGTTTTATCTTCAGATTGAAAGTTTCTATTTCAAACCTTCATTATTCATACTGGAAGCTTTCCCTCATTAAGGTTGAGAATCCTGCCTATTAAACAGGAAAAATAGAAAAAACGGTTTCTGTATTCCATTTCTTCCATTTTTTGTGGTCAAACTTTACATTTAAATAAAATTTCAATAAATTCCTTTGTGTTTAAGCATTGGATAGTTTAATTTTCTTAACAATAATTTTTACTCATGAAAACTCTTATTGATTTTACGGCTATGTAGAAATCCTTACTTTAATAAAAATTATTTCTACTATCTTTTTATTTACGTTATAGACTATCATTTTAAGTTTCACTTCGTTGACTCGATTATGAAACTTTCGGTACACTGCCAAATTGAGGTTATAGGATTAAATTTAATCCAAAAACATAACGTTAAAAATTATAGTTATAAATTCTAGAAACAGTATGATTTGTATGATTTTTAATGAACCCTAAATTTTGTTCGATGCTTAGTAAAATATATTAATAGCTAGTTAAAAACAGAAATTATAACTATTTATAACACACTTACATAATACTAAATTATATGCTTTATCTTAATATATTTTATTAAATTTTATTTCACCTAGTATTCTTTTTCTTCGTTGGAATCCTGTGCAAATTTTGCCCAGGAATTTCAGTATTAACATAATTTTTTTCTGGTTTATTATTCTTTGATTTTAAAGATAGGTTTCGCTATCTTCCAATGCTCTTTTATTTTCGATATAATTAACTAATGAACGAATATAACAAAGAAGTAGATTTTGAAACAATTTGTTATGTGCTCAAGAATACCAAGAAATTTACTGAAAAAATTTGGTCGATATAATGGTTCCAAATTTCAATGTTGGAAAGTTCATGTTATTGTTGTTAAATAAGTATGTTTAAAATATTGATTATATCAGCTTCATGTCGGCTTATTTAACTATTTTTATATAAATTATGGTAACAAAAAAAATTTCCAATCAAGTAAATAAATTAATTTCACCAAATTTGTCCTCAATTGACTGAAAAAGTATATATATTGTTTAAAGCTAAAATTAGTAAAAATTTTAATGAGTACAATAATGCTAAAGGATTTGTTGTCAGTTGTACAAATTTATATAGGTTTCTCTGAATCCTCTTAAGTTTATAATGTTGATTAATTGCCAGGAGAGTTAATGTGTGATTATATCAGGGATGTTAGAAAATTTTAAATTCATAGTCATCAATTCAAGGCAGTTTATCAAGATTTTCGTCTCAATGTCGTGAAAAGATGGCTATGATACTTTTTTATTTCAGAAGATTTCTCTGATGCTGTTTTATTCCAGATCAATTTCGCTGCTTCGATATACTGTTATTGGCGATCTATTAATATCCGCAAAATTTAAAATCGGAAACAAGCTAAATTATGCGAGACTACCCCAGGGGATTGTACCCCAGCGTCCCCCAGTTCCCCAAAGATTTATAGTTTGAAAATCGTCCCATCCAAACATTATATTTACCTCCAATGGTTTAGCTTTTAATATTGTTTTTGTACGTTGAGAGATATGGATTTTTAAAGCCTTTATTGCTTTTAGTTCTTAAATAAAACTTCTAATCAACCTCCGATATTTATTCCTTCACAGCAATTATTGTTAGGAATCATGTAGTTCTTTATTTTTGTTCATGTTGAAGCACATTTGATTGCTATAAAGTACAAATACAAATATATTGGCAAATAATATGAAATCAATAGAATATTTGATTCTTAATATTAATACGCTTATGTAAATAAGTAAATCTTTTCTCAACCAAAATTTTGGTGCTTTATCATGCTGCAAGCAATGTAGTGAGGCAACACAACTTTGATTACCTAAAATCACTTTTGCGATATTCTTCTGATTTATAAAGATGGTTTCGGAACTGACGAAATTCAGAACTACTTCTAAGAGAAGTGTAGATTTAATATAATGGTTCCCTTCATCTATCTAATAACTACAGACAAATCAAGAATCACAATTAAGGATTTTGATAAACCCCTAAATATCGTCATATCTTATGAATAGTATAATTATGACTCGTGAAAACAAGAGGTTTATCAAATCCTCAATTATTTGCTATTTCCAATCAATTTCACGAGGATTTCTTGAATGGACAAGTACGAGAAGGTATTCGAACTGGCTAAACGCCGGGGGTTTTTGTGGAACTCCTTTGAATTGTATGGCGGAAGCCGCGGATTTTATGATTATGGGCCTCTTGGGAGCACACTAAAGAGGCGGATTGAGCAGATATGGAGAGAGTTTTATATTATCCAGGAAGGGTTTATGGAGATTGA
>Ga0326728_10021980_pt1 | contig 11909 bp, 10 predicted proteins | sample MB3enrmetagenome_FD_207602 | JGI IMG/M metagenome (GOLD analysis project Ga0326728, IMG submission 207602) | Lab enriched peat soil microbial communities from McLean, Ithaca, NY, United States - MB31MN | ecosystem: Environmental > Terrestrial > Soil > Wetlands > Peat | place: USA: New York... | reverse complement strand
GAACATTTGGCGCATCAGGCGCCAGTCGCGTTTTTCCGCAGGTGGATGCATGGGCGGCAGGAATCGTATCATTTTTGATGGGCGATGGGGGATTGGGTGGCTGGCGCTTCGCACCAGCCGGCGGTAGGGGCACCCCCTGTGGGTGACCTCCCCAAGGGCACCCACGAGGGGTGCCCCTACGAGGCGCGTAGGTTGCCGCTCCGCTGCGCTACACTCGCTGGCTGTGCAAAAGGGGACAGCGTCGCGTGGTGCGACATGGATACTATCCTCACTGAACACGGATGGCTGCGAGAGCGGCATTCAGTGTTGGGCAAAATCACAGAGGAGGATTAGATGAAAACATTGCTAGGGATAACTTTAGTTTCGGTCCTGTTAGTTTTTGGCGGCTGCCAAACCGCCGCGCCACCGCCGGCGCAACCTGCGGCGCAGGGACAGCCTGGGCCGGCTGGACCACAGGGCGAGCAAGGGCAGACCGGAGCACAGGGACAGACGGGTGATACAGGGCAACCGGGTGATGCCGGACATCGGGGTGATCGGGGGCATCCGGGCGATACAGGACAAACGGGCGACAGGGGAAATACGGGGGATACGGGACAAAAGGGTGACACCGGCGATCGAGGCAAGGCCGCACCATGCCCGGCCGGACAGCACCGACATACCAACCCCGATACAGGAAAAACGGATTGCGTGAGGGACTAAATACCATCAGGCTATTCACGGTCAATGGGGATCGGTCCAAAGACGCCGCGGGAAAATTGCTCGCATAACGGTGCGGGCCACGCGCTCTCTCGCCGCGAATAGGGAAACTGCCGGATTGCGCCTCGATGCATCGGGGTGGTCGTGGCTTTGCCGTGGATTCGCGGCCAACGATTCGCAGAGCTTTGCTCCGCGAATCCATCATTCGTAGCATGGCCATCCTGGCCATGACCGGACACGGGCAGGATGCCCGTGCTACGTTTCCGCAGCCGCAGAGCTTCGCTCTGCGCAATCCGGCAGGGAATTAATTTAAGAACTTGCGGCGTCCGATGCCGGCCAGTCCCAGCAATCCGCAGCCGAGCAGGGCCATGGTGCCAGGCTCCGGAGCGGATGATGAAACATTGCCGGCTTGAAGGTCGAAGCTCCAGCTCCCTTCGGTGGCACCGGCAATTTGACCGGGGTCAGGGTAGACTTGAATCCCAAAACCGTAGTGGTCTCCCGCCACGAGTGTGCCGGATATGTCGAAAACAGTTGGCCAATAATCGGGACCGAGCAGGTATGCCGAGGGGCTGGTTTGGTCGAGAAAATCTACGATGCCACTATTATCATTGCCGGCAAATATGATGTCCCCCGCCAGCACGCCTGAAAGGGTGAAGGGGGTGTTGGCGGCCGCGGTAAAGCCGATCGAGAAGCCCGAGTTCGCACCAACCGTCGGGGTGGTTCCAGCCACCGCGCCGGCGCCGGAGGCCGTCAGGGACGATCCCGTATACGTGACAGTGGCCGACGTGGAAGCGGTGGTGCCATCTATCGACAAAGCAGGGGGATTGAACGACCAATTCCCGGGCCCCGACCAACCGTTGTTTGACGCATTCCCGGATTCAACGTTATTCGCGATAATTATGTTGGCACCTGACGCGCCTAGAGTGGAAGGGACCATTATGTCCGCCCGTGCTGTTCCCGCCGCAACGAAGAGCCATAGCGCTGCAACCATGATTGCCAAAACTCTATTTTTCACGCAAATCTCCTGGGTGAATGCACCCCATTAATGATGACAAAAACCTTTCAGTGTCCTGCCGTAGCACAAACCGCGCCATTACCCGCGATGATCTGAAATTGAACCGGCGTCAAGTTATCAACGACTTAGCCTCTCAACGTAGGTTGACAACATGTCCGGCAGGGGGGCGATTCCCATTAATGTGCAAGCGCTTGCATCCAAAGAGGGTCGAACTACGCCTGAGGTGGTGACGAGAGGGTGGGGGACAGTATGTCCGTTGCCCCAAGTGCTGAATCAGAGATCGAAACTCGAAGGTCGAATGCCGAAAATCGAATGGGCCAATCACCCGTCGCAAATCAACATTTACCAATCGGCTCGCGCCGAGCGCAGCCCTGCGGCTCGGTATTGCCGGATTGACCTCGGATTGCGCCCCGATGCATCGGGGCGGTCGCGGCTTCGCCGTGGATGAGCCTCCATCTGCCGCGCTAAAACGCAGATCTGCGCTCTGCGTAATCCGGTCAATCGCCAATCAGCAATCACCCATGGCCTATCAGTCAATGATCCGATGAACCGATGACCCGATCCGCGTAAAATTGACACATCCGGGGCTGTGTGCTACGTTGGGATTCAGGGTGTTAGCCGCAAAGCACGGTGTGGCTGACGCACTGTGGACAGGGTGGGCTTACCACGATGGGCAATTCTGATCGATTCTTTTTCGACCGCTTTGGACTGACGGAGGCGAATCTCTCGCAGTACCTCGGGGCGGCGCTTTCCGAGGGCGGGGAATACGCGGACCTTTACTTCGAGCACACCACCTCGTCGTCGCTGCTGGTGGACGAGTCGCTGGTGAAGACGGCAACCGAAGGCATCTCCATGGGCTGTGGCATTCGCGTGGTGGCGGGGGAGCAGACCGGCTACGCCTACACGGACGATCTGGCCCCGGAGAAGGTCACGAAGGCGGCCAAAATCGCGGCGCGCATTGCCAGCGGCCCGGCGCGCGTCTCGACCGTGGGTCTGAGCGCGCTCGACGCCCATCACGATTTCTACCCTGTAGCTTTACCCTCCACGGACCGGGAATTGTCCGATAAGCTGCAACTGGTGGTTCGGGCGGACGTGGCCGCGCGCGCTTACGACCCGCGCATCAAGCAGGTGCGCGCCACCTACGGCGACCAGATTCGCCACGTGCTCATCGCCGGTTCGGACGGCCGCGTGGTGACGGATTTCCAGCCGCTCGTGCGCCTGAATGTATTTACCATCGCCCAGGACGGCAGCAAGCTTCAGTCCGGCTCCAGCGGCGGCGGCGGGCGCGTGGGGCTGGAGTTCTTTTCCGGCGAACGCGATCCCGAGCACTTTGCCAAAGAAGCGGCACGGCAGGCGATTGTGCAACTCGAGGCGCGCGAAGCTCCGGCAGGCGAGATGGAAGTGGTTCTGGGGCCGGGATGGCCGGGAATTCTGCTGCACGAAGCCATCGGGCACGGCCTGGAAGCGGATTTCAACCGCAAGGGCATCTCGGCGTTCAGCGGCAAGATGGGACAGCGCGTGGCCTCCGACATCTGCACGGTGGTGGATGACGGCACCATTCCGGCGCGGCGCGGCTCGCTGAACGTGGATGATGAAGGCGAGCCCACGCAGAAAACCACGCTGATTGAGAAAGGCATCCTGCGCGCCTATTTGCAGGACAAGCTGAGCTCCGACATTACCAAAACCACGCGGACGGGGAACGGGCGGCGGGAAAGCTACGAGCACATTCCCATGCCGCGCATGACCAACACATACATGCTGGCGGGCACGGACGCTCCGGACGATATCATTCGCTCCGTCAAGCACGGGCTGTACGCGGCCAATTTCGGCGGCGGGCAAGTGGACATCACCAACGGCAAGTTTGTGTTTTCCGCGTCGGAAGCCTACCTGATTGAGGATGGCCGTCTGACCGCGCCCGTGAAAGGCGCCACGCTGATCGGCGACGGCCCCACTGTGCTGACCCGCGTCACCGCCGTGGGCAACGATTTGAAGCTCGACCCGGGGATCGGCACCTGCGGCAAGGATGGCCAAAGCGTGCCGGTGGGCGTGGGCATTCCCACCATCAAAGTCAGCAGCCTGACGGTGGGGGGCACGGCCCCGCGCGGCGGGGCGTCGTTTACTTGAAAAAGCTAGAAGCGAGAAGTTAAAAGCTGGAATGTCTTGGCCGCTTCATTCTAGCTCCTAACTTCTAGCTTCTAACTCCTAACATATGGAACAACAACTCGAACAAATCGCCGTTGAACTGGTGAATCGCGCCATGAGTGCGGGCGCTACGGCAGCGGATGTGACCGTCCACGAGGCGGATGAATTCTCCACGGCGCTGCGGCTCGGCCAAATCGAGAAGCTGAAGGAGGCTGCCTCCAAGGCTCTGGGCTTGCGCGTTTTCCGGGGTGTGCGCAGCGCCTCGTCCTTCTCCAGCGATTTTTCCGCACCCTCCCTGGAACGCCTGGTGGCGCGCACCCTCGCCATGGCGAAGGTGACCTCGGAAGATCCCGCCAGCGGTCTGCCGGAGGCCGCGCTGCTGGGCCGTTACGAAGGCGATTTGGAACTTTACTCCGAAGACGTCGCCGAGCTTTCCACCGAAGAACGCATTGACTACGCCCGGCGCGCGGAGCAGGCCGCGCTCGCCGCCGACCCCCGCATCAAGAATTCCGAGGGGGCATGGTTTGAAGCGATGGTGGGGCGTAGGGCTTACGCGAACTCGCTGGGGTTTGTGGGCAGTTACCGGTCATCGTACTGCGCGGGCTCCGTGGCTCCGGTGGCGGAAGAGCGCGGCATGCAGCGCGACTACTGGTATTCCGTTTCGCGCCGCAGAAGCGCCTTGGAAAGTCCCGAGGCGGTGGGACGCAAGGCGGCCGAACGTACCCTGCGCAAGCTCGGGGGACGCAAAATGGCGACTTGCCAGGTGCCGGTGATTTTCGATCCGGAAACCGCTCCGTCGCTGGTCGGCCACATTTTTGAGGCGGTGCGCGGCGACGCCATCTATCGCAGCGCTTCATTTCTAACTGGTAAGCTGAACCAGAAAGTCGCCAACGAGCGCGTGACCATTCTTGATGACGGCCTGCGCCCGGGCGGGTTCGGAACGCGCCCCTTCGATGGCGAAGGGATTGCTTCTTCCGTGACGCCGGTGATTGAAAAGGGTGTGCTCAGCAATTACCTGTTAAACTGCTACACGGCGCGCAAGCTGAATATGCGGACCACCGGAAATGCCTCGCGGGGCGTCTCCGGACCACCCAGTGTGGGGCCGAAGAACTTCTATATGGCCCCCGGCCCGCATAGCGCTGAGGAAATCCGCAAGTCCGTGAAGGCGGGGTTCTATGTGACCGACCTGATCGGCTTTGGGGTGAATGTTGTGACCGGTGATTATTCCCGCGGGGCGGCGGGGATGTGGATTGAAAACGGCGAATTCGCCTATCCGGTGGAAGAGGTCACCATCGCGGGAAATCTGGCGGAAATGCTGAACCATATCGAGATGGTGGGCTCGGACCTGGAATTTCGCAGCGCCATTGCGGCGCCGACCTTACTGATTTCCGGCCTCACGGTGGCCGGAACCTGATTGACAACCATGCCTCGGAACGATCACGGAATTTCAACTAATGCGATTATCTTAATTGTGGCCGTTATTCTGGCGGGATTGGTGGCCGTCTTTGTTCTCGAACAACATCACGCCGTATCTGGGCCGGCTTCGGGGGGCGCCGTCCGTCCGGCTCTGAGCGCTGAGCAGAAAGCATATCTGGCCTCGCTGGTCTTCGCCGATTTGCGCATGAGCGCGGCGGTCAACTTCCTCGGCGACACGGTTACTTACCTGGATGGCAGCGTCACCAATAAAGGCGCGAAGCCGGTTCGCCGCGTCGATGTGGAATTGAATTTCGTGGATATTCTCAACCAGGTGGTGCTGCGAGAAACCGCTCATCCCCTGGCGGGAAGTGGGACGCCTTTGGGGCCGGGTGAAACCCACGCCTTCCGCGTGACCTTTGACCACATGCCGGCGGACTGGAATCAAGCGCCACCGGTGGCAAGAGCCGTGTACGTGGAGTTTTGACGGATTGAGCCATCGGGTGATCGGGCCATCGAGTCATTTGAAAAACCATGCACTCGATGCCGATATCATCAAATGGCCCGATGATCCGATGGCCAGATGATGCAATTGAGGCTACCGCCCCAATTCCAGTCGGCGGTAGAGGGGCAGAGGCAAGCCGGCTTTTTCCATCTTGGCCTGGGTTTGGGCGACGTTGTAAGGCGTGCGGTAATACTCCACTTCCTTCCGCTCCGAGTCGAGAACGGCAAAACCAGCGCGCCAGTCGTGGTCACGCGGCTGGCCCACGGAGCCGGGATTGATCAGATAGCGCGTGGCATCTTCGAGTGGGACCGTGAGGGTCAAGCCATCCGGCGTGGCCGGGATGCGGATGGATTGAAAACGTCCAGCCTCCGTAAGCGTGAAGCCACCTTGCAGGTGGGTGTGGCCGAAGCAAACCAGTTGAGCTTCCGGGCCACGCAAAAGGGGCAGGGCTTGTGCAGGCCCCAGAATGTACTCGTCCTCATCCTTGGGTGACCCGTGCACGAAAACAAATCCCTCCATTGCGGCGGGACCCGTGGGAAGGGCGCGCAGGTATTCGAGGTGCTTGGGCGTGAGGGCTTGGCGAGTCCACTCCGTGGCCATGCGCGCGTAAGGATTGAAGTCCGCAGCGTCGTCGATTCCGCAACAGGCCTTGTCGTGGTTGCCGCGGATAACGACCTTGCAAAGGTTGTGAATCTTCTCCACCACTTCGTTGGGATTCGGGCCGTAGCCCACGAGGTCGCCCAAACAGACCGCCTTGTCGTATTTTCCGGCGGCGAGTTCCAGACATGTGTAGAGAGCTTCGAGATTGGAATGAACATCACTGAGCAGGAGATAGCGCATAGGGACCTCAGGAATGCAGAATTATAGTCGAGAAGGCCCTCCGGCGGGCGCAAAATCCGCTCTGACCGGGATAAGTAATGACGAGTGGGCCGCTGGATCCGCCTGGGGCCTGGTCGGCGGGTTTTTGACCGCGGGCGCGGAATTCGCTAAAATCCGAATGTATGGGCGCCCCTCGCCGCTGGCGCCAAAGTGAGAGACATGCTGCGTTTCCAAACCGCCGGGGAGTCGCATGGCCAAGGGTTGGTCGCCATCCTGGCGGGATTGCCCGCGGGGCTGCGCATTGACTTTGACTATGTGAATCGCGAGTTGAAGCGGCGCCAGGGCGGCTACGGGCGGGGCGGGCGCATGAAGATTGAAACCGACACCGCGCAATTCCTCTCCGGTGTGCGGCATGGCCAGACCATCGGATCGCCCATCGCCATTCTGGTGGAGAATCGGGATTGGGCGAACTGGAAAGAGGCGATGGCGGTGGAAGACCGGCCGGAATCACGTGCCAAATACAAACCGCTATCCCCGCCGCGGCCCGGCCACGCAGATTTGGCGGGATGCCTGAAGTACAATTTTCGCGAGGCGCGTTATGTGCTGGAGCGGGCCAGCGCTCGCGAAACCACTGCACGGGTGGCAGTGGGGGCAGTGGCCAAGCTCTTTCTGAAGAATTTTGCCATTGAAGTGGCCAGCCACGTCGTGGCGCTCGGGGAAGTAACGCTGGCCGATGACCATGTACCTTTTGAGGCCGTGTTGGCGCTGCGGGATCGGGAAGATCTGATGCTGGCTTGTGTGGACCCCGCCGTGGAAGCGCGCATGAAAGCAGAGGTGGATCGCGCTACGGAAAACCGCGATACCGTGGGCGGAGCATTTGAAGTGATCGCGCGCGGCCTTCCCCCCGGATTGGGGTCGTGCGCACAGTGGGATGAGCGGCTCGACGGCCAATTGGCTCAGGCCGTCATGTCGATTCAGGCCGTCAAAGCGGTGGAAATCGGCAGCGGCATCGCGAGCGCTGCGGCCATGGGCTCCAGCGTCCACGACGAAATCGGTTACGACCGCGCCCATTCGCGCTTTACGCGCAAGACCAATCGCGCCGGCGGCCTGGAGGGCGGCATTACCAACGGGGAAGACCTGGTGGTGCGAGGGTATCTGAAGCCCATTTCCACGCTGCGGCGTCCGCTGGAATCGGTGGATTTTGAAAGTAAAGAAACGGTCAAGGCCGCCTACGAGCGCTCGGATATTTGCGTGTTGCCGGCAGGCGGTGTGGTGGGAGAAGCGATGGTGGGGCTTATCCTGGCCCGCGCACTTCTGGAGAAGTTTGGCGGCGATTCGATGGAAGAGACGCGGCGCAATTTTGATGGGTACTTGGAGCAAATCAGGAGGTTTTAGCTCGTAACTCGAAAATCGAAATTCGAACCTCGCGAGTGGCGCCGGCACAGAGGACCAAGCCCGTACCATGCGCGCAGGTCGAATTCCTAATTTTCGAGTTTCGAATTTTGAGTTTCGAAAATGATTTATCCTATCGTCAAGTACGGCAGAGAAGTTCTGGAGAAGCCAGCCAATCCGGTTACCGAGTTCGACGGCAATTTAGAAAAGCTCGTGGCCGACATGTTTGAAACCATGTATGCGGCGAATGGCGTGGGCCTGGCGGCGCCGCAAATCGGTTTGTCCCTGCGGCTGACGGTGATTGATACGACTGTGGGCGAGGACGCCAAAGCCAAGCTGGTGCTGGCCAACCCGGTGATCGTTTCCATAGAAGGCGAGCACGTGCAGGAGGAGGGGTGTTTGAGCTTGCCGGATTTTCGCGCCAAGACGCCCCGCCCCGAGCGCGTCACGGTGCGGGCCCAGGATATTCACGGCGAGGAATTCACCATGACCGGTGAGGGCCTTCTGGCGCGCGCTTTCTGCCATGAGACCGACCACCTGAACGGCAAACTCTTCATCCAACACGTCGGCCGCCTGAAGCGGGAATCCATCAAACGCAAAGTGCGCAAGATGATGAAAGCGGGGGAGTGGTAAAACCGGAGAGAATAGTGAATGGTGAATAATGAATTATCAGGGATAGTGACGACCATTGAAGTTTGAAGAATGCGCCTGGGAAGGATGAACTTCTTCCAAGTCAGGGTTCAGCATTTACCATTTACCTTTCACTATTCACTATTTACTATTCCCCGTCGCAATTCCTCCTGAGCTATGAACCTCCTTTTTTGCGGCACCCCCGATTTCGCTGTCCCCACCCTGGAAAGGCTCATCGCGGAGAGATTCGCGATTGATCTCGTGGTAACCAATCCGGATGAACGAAGTGGGCGTGGGTACGAAATGAAAGCTCCGCCCGTGAAGCGTGTGGCTCTGCGCGCGGGCTTGGAGATCTACCAGCCGGCAAGGTTGAAAGAACCCGCGACGGTGGAATTCCTTTCGCGCTATCGACCCGACGCGATCGTGGTGGTGGCTTACGGGCACATCCTTCCGAAATGGGTGATCGACCTGCCGCGGCTTGGCTGCATCAATCTGCACGCCTCACTTCTGCCCAAGTATCGAGGGGCGGCGCCCATTCAGTGGTCTCTGATTCGTGGCGAAACGGTAACCGGTGTCACCACCATGCGAATTGATGTGGGTTTGGATACCGGTGACTTGCTGCTGAAGAGGGAAGTGCAAATTCAGGACGACGACACTGCGGAAACCATGAGTGAGCGGCTGAGCCGCCTGGGCGCGGATTTGATGATTGAAACTTTGCTGCGGCTGGAACGGGGCGACCTGGAGGCGCAGCCTCAGGATCATTCGCAGGCGACGCTCGCTCCCATTCTGAAAAAGGAAGATGGGCGAATCGATTGGAATCTTCCGGCGCTGGAGATTTGGAACCGCGTTCGCGGACTGCGGCCGTGGCCGGGGGCTTACACGAGGTTTCGCGGCAAGAACCTCCAACTCTGGGCGGCAATACGCCCAGCCGTGGGCGAGACGATGCCTCTTGATCCGGGGACACTGGTTGCTGACCGTAGCCGACTCCGCGTCGTTTGCGGCCAGGGAACTTTGCTGGAGATCGAGGAAGTTCAACTCGAAGGCCGCAAGCGCATGCCGATTCGAGATTTTCTCAATGGCGTGAAGGTTGCTCCGGGGGAGAAGGTGGAATATGTAAGAAATTCTGAATTATGAATTCTGAACGCTGAAAGCCGACAGAGCAATACCTGGGAATAAGCAGGGGTTTTCGATTCCATAATTCATAATTCAAAATTCATAATTGCCGTTTCCATGCCCATATCGCCCGCTCGAAATGTCGCTTACCAAGTTCTGTGCCAGTTAGAATCCGGTCGCGGTTTCGCCGTGGATCTGCTGCAAGCCCCTGAGGTTTCTGCACTTAAGGAGGTGGACCGCCGGCTGGCCACGGAACTTGTGATGGGCGTACTGCGTTGGCGAGGCGATCTGGACTTCCAAATCGAGCAGCTTTCGGGGAGAAAGGCGAAAGGGTGCGACCCCGAGGTCCTGACGGTTCTTCGCATGGGCGCCTACCAGATTCGGTTTCTGGAGAGGGTCCCGAAGCGGGCGGTGGTGGATGACGCCGTCGAGCTGACCAAGGCAGCGCGCAAGCGTTCGGCGGCGGGCTTGGTGAATGCTGTCCTGCGAAAGTGTGAACCTTCCAAGGCCCGCTTGGTGGGGTGCGACTTTGAAGGCCTTTCGGCCGAGAGTCGGGAGAGCGTGCGGCGCGCCTTTCCGGCTTGGTTATTGAAGCGGTGGGAAAGGATTACCGCGACCACCACGGAACCCGGTGAGGTTGGAGTGCTGCGACTGGCCCATTCCAGCCTCCAGACTCCTCGCACCACGCTGCGGCTGGTCCAAGCTGGGGAGGACTTGCAGGGCATTCGTCAGGAATTGGAAGCGGAGGGCGTCGCCACATCGCCCTGCCTGTTCGCCCAGGTGCACGCTCTGACGGTACAATCCGGGCAAGTGCAAAATACGCGGGCGTACCGGGAAGGGCGCGTGGTGATCCAGGACGAGGCGTCGCAATTGGTGGCGGAACTCGTTTCGCCCGAGCCTGGGCAGCGGGTTCTGGACCTCTGCGCCGCGCCGGGAATGAAGTCGGGGCAACTCGCGCAAATGCTGGGGGCCGGAACGCTGGTGGCCTGCGACCGCAGCGCCGCGCGCCTGCGTACTTTGGCCAAACTCCTGCCGAAGTGGGTTCCTCCGGCGCTACGCTTGACGATGGTTCGACTGGACGCCGCCCGCCCGCTTCCTTTCGGTGCGAAGTTTGATCGCATTTTGCTGGACGCCCCCTGTTCGGGTACGGGGACGCTGGCGCGCAACCCGGAAATCAAGTGGCGACTTCGTCCGGAAGATATAACACGCCTGGCGGAGTTGCAGTCCCTGATGCTGCAGAATGCGTTGCCTGCCCTGGCGAGCGGCGGCCGCCTGGTTTACGCCACCTGCTCACTCGAATCGGAGGAAAACGAGGGGGTGGTGGAGAAGGTCCTAAGTGAACAGCCTGCTTTTCGAGTGCTCACCTCGCGCGAACTTGCTCTGGAGCACCCCCACCTGATTCCACTTTTCGACTCGCAAGGATATTTCCGCACTCGCCCCGGTCAACATCCGATGGACGGATTCAACGCCGCAGTGATTGTTCGAAACGAAATTGCATAAACGCGTTGAGCTGTCTGGCCTTCGATCTACAGGGTATCGGAGGGATTGCTCTTCGGGCGGAACCTTCTTCAGTGATTAGTAACCCGGCGTGACTTAATCTCCGCCAGGTGATCCTTCAATCGCCCGGCAACTTCCTGCTCCTTCCCCTGCGCGATTTCGTCTTTCACTTCGTTGAGCGCGAAATGGACGATATCGTGGTGATGGACTTCCTCCGGGGCAAGCTCGGTACTGAAGCGCAGCCAGAGGCTGTGGAGCAAATCGATCTCCTTGGGGGTCAAGTGGGGCGCGTGCGGACCCAGGTAGAAGACTTCTTCCTGTCCATCGGGGGTAAAAATCTCCAGCGTCAGGCGGGGCTTGGGGTCGGCGAGTTTTTCCCAGGCGAGCCCGGCGTAGCGCGCTTCCTCGGCCACCGGCATTTTCGCTGAGGGCGCAAGTACGATGCCCGAGGATTGGAGAGAATTTGCGGAGCGCAGGATGCCTTCCCAAATCTCGTTGGCCGCAGCGACGGACAAGTGGATGCTCTTGCCCTGGTGTTCGGCGAGCGCCAGCGCCCGCGTAAAGAGATATTGTTCCGTGGTGCTGAAAAGCTGTTCCGGCACCAAAGCGCTTTCGCCGGATGCGGCGCGCTGCAAAATGCGAATGTGCAAAACCACCAGGTCCTGTCGCGCGGTATTCACACGCCGG
>Ga0326728_10021978_pt1 | contig 11910 bp, 11 predicted proteins | sample MB3enrmetagenome_FD_207602 | JGI IMG/M metagenome (GOLD analysis project Ga0326728, IMG submission 207602) | Lab enriched peat soil microbial communities from McLean, Ithaca, NY, United States - MB31MN | ecosystem: Environmental > Terrestrial > Soil > Wetlands > Peat | place: USA: New York... | reverse complement strand
GTCCTGCCAGGCGAGGTCGCCGATGTGCTGCCAGCCGGGAATCTCTTCCAGGACCAGGAGTCCAATCTCATCGCAGGCGTCGAGGAAGTGCCTGGACTGCGGGTAGTGGGAGGTGCGGACGATGTTGCAATGGAGGTTCTTGCGCAGGATGAGAGCGTCCTGGCGCTGCACGCGTCCGGGCATGGCCTGGCCAACCCATGGGAAGGTCTGATGGCGGTCGAGGCCGCGCAGCTTGACGATTGTGCCATTGAGCGAGAAGCCCGGTGGCGTGAAGCGCGCCTCTCGGAAGCCGATGCGGCGCATGTCGTTGTCGAGCACCGTATTACCGCGCAGCAGACGCACTTCAACGCGGTAGAGCTTGGGAGTCTTCAATCCCCAAAGCTCAATCGCGCCCAGATTGTCCAGATGGAGGGTAGGCGACCAGTTGGGTGAGTCCTCTCCTCCCTGCACCTTGATCGCATTCTTCGCCACCAGGCGTTCGCCGTCGTAGAGCGCCGCTTCCAAGGTCAGGCCACCTGGCAAGGAATAAGTGTCGCCCGTAAGGAAGCATTGCACATCGAGCGACGGGTGATCGGAGAGGACGTCTTTGGGCTGCGCGAAGATGTTCTCGATGGAGGTGTGCGAGACGATGCGTAGCGATACTTCACGGTAGATGCCCCCGAAGGTGAGGTAGTCGATTTCATTGCCGAAGGGCGGAAGGTCCGGGCGCTCGCTGGAGTCCACTTCCACTGCCAAGACGTTGTCGCGGTCGAAATCGACATGGGAGGTGAGTTCGAAGGAGAAGGGCGTGTAGCCGCCTTTGTATTCGCCCAGGCGTATGCCGTTGAGCCAGACCGTAGAGGCGGTCATCACTCCTTCAAAGTCGACGAAGACGCGATGTCCGTGCGCGGCGGCGGGCAGGCGGAAGCAGCGGCGATAGATGGAGACGAACTCGTAGGACTTCTCGTCGAAGCTGTGCCAGGGTTCACGAACATTGGTATGGGGCACGGTGACGCGTGCGAAATGGCTGTCATCGAAGTCGCGGGCGTGTGCCGCGGGCGTAGCGGTGGGGCTATAGCGCCAATTGCGGTTGATGGGCAGCACCATGCGCCCCATTGCGGTCGGGGCCGGTTCGGCGCTATAGCCGGCGGCGGGCAGGCCAGAGGCGACGGTTGCGCCGGCAAGAAAACTTCCAGTGGTCTTGAGAAAATCGCGGCGATCCATGAGACTCCTTGGCCAAAAATGCAAATTCAGCACCCTGCGTTCCGGCATTTCGCGGAGGGGGCGACATTGCAATCGAAGTCGCGAACATTGTATACGTTTGCAGGAACGTCTTCCCAGTGAATAAATGGCCGGTCGCGGGTCAATGCGCTTCCGGATATTTGCTCCCGGAGCGAATACATAAAAAGAATACGAGCGCAGATTCTGGTGTTATATTCCTCCTGATCGGAAAAGCGCCTGGAAATACGGCTCTAATTCTTATTCCAGATCGCATTCTTCAACATTCCGTTGCGAGGGAGATTCCATGAAGCGTACCTTCGGCATAATTTTCTCCGGTGTTCTGCTCCTGCTGGGAGCGCTGTTTCAGTTACTGTTGGCCTTCGGCATGGCATTCGCCGGAGTCTTTATACATACGCAGATTCACTCCGGCAAGCTTCCCGGCGCGTCCACGCCCGCGTCACCGCCCATGCCCGGCTGGATGCCTCTCTTCATTTATGCGCTCTGCGCGGTTTTTGTCGCTCTCGCGGTCTGGGGAATCCTGACCGCCATAGGCCTCTTCCGGTTGCGCCGCTGGGCGCGCTACTCGGTGCTGGTGATTGGCGGCATCCTGGCGCTGTTCAGCCTGGTTTATATGCTGTTAATGCTGGTTCTGATGATGGTTCCTCTGCCTGGCGCGGCCGGCATGGATGCATCCCAGGTCCACTCCGCGCAAACAATGGAGAGGGTCGTTTTGGGAGTGATCGCGCTCCTTCACGCCATCCTTTGCGCCATCGGCGTCTTCTGGCTGGTCTACTTCAATAAGAAAAGAGTGCGCGACATCTTCGCCGGCCTGCCCGGCCAGGCTCCTGAGAGCCCCCGGCCATTCCTAATCTCCGTGCTTGCCGTTCTTATTCTGATCGGGGCTGTCAGTTGTCTGCTGTTTCTGTTTATGCCGTTACCCGGTGTATTTTTCGGCTTGATTCTGCATGGCTGGTGGAAAGCGGCGTTTTATCTGGTCCATGCTGCCCTTCTAACGGCGGCGGGCATTGGCCTGTGGCGATTGCTGGAGTGGGGACGCCTGCTAACGATGGCTCTACAGGTCATTGGAGTGGTTCAGTACGTTGTCTTTCTCGTGCATCCCTCGCTCTATCAGCGCTACACCGCGGAGGTGAACCGGATCATCAATCCCATGCAGCCGCAGCCGCAACTGCCGTTTCAGTCCCTGTTGCACACCGTATCGTTTGGGATTGGGATTCTTTTCCTCATCGCGATGATCGCGGTTCTTCACTACTATCGCGGAGCCTTTGCGCGCCCGGCTGAGCCGCCGCAAATTGAATCCGCTGCTCCTTAGAGCTTGTTTGCATGAAGAGATGGCGGCCGGGAGACCTGCGCCGCCACGCCTCTTGCGCCGCCATCGCCTTAGCCGGCCGCTAAAGAGAGCTAAGGCTATATCCCCAGCAGCGGAATGCCTTCCCGCTGCGCGGCCTGGCGCAGGTCGTCGTCGAGCGTGGCCAGCGGCAGCGAGAGGCGCAAGGCAAGTTCAAGATAAGTGGCGTCGTAAACGGTCAGTTGGCGCCGGTCGGCCAGTTCCAGTGTCCGCCCCCAAGCATGATCTCCGGTTTGATCGTCGCAGGAAATGAGCAGTTGCTTCAAATCGATCAGAGATTTGCGCCGACGCTGCGGCGTTATGCGACCCTTTCGCAGACTGACGCAAAGACTGTTAACTACCTCGATGGGCCACAATCCCGGAACCCAGGCGCCTTCGTCTCCAACCTGGTCGAAGACCGCGCGAATCGCGTCAGTAATCTCCTCGGGATAGAGCCAAGCCAATGTTGCGGAGGCATCGAGGACCAGACTCACCGGCGCCCCTCATCGCGATAGGCCTTCCATTCTTCCCAGACGAAGGGGCCGGCTTTGGCTTCGACAGCACGCTGCCGAATGCGCTGCATTGCCGCGCGGGCTTTCGCACGATCCGCGTCCGAAATACGGGGGATAGGCGCAAGCCGCGCCGCGGGTTTGCCGTGGCGCGTGATGACAATCTCTTCGCCTGCCTCCGCTCGATCCAGCAGGGAACCGAATCTGTTCTTTGCCTCGAAAGCTCCAACTTGCATCATGGCATCCCCCTACAAACAGTCTAGCTTGAGCTAGCTTAACATATTCTTGATTTATTCGCTCCAAATTAGCTAAACCCGCTAGAATCAGCGCGCCAAATAACCCCTCTTACGCCGCCATGGCCTGTGCCAGCCGCCGCACGGTCAGCACGGTGATGTCGTCCTGCTGGCCAAACTCTTTGGCGGCGTCGGCGATGTAGAAAGCGGTCTGATTGCTCAGGTTGTGCACGCGGTCGAAGCCGAAGAGCTCGCCCGATGGCCGGCGCGCCTCGACCACCCCGTCAGAGAGCATCAGTATCCGGTCGCCGGGGTGCAGGTAGAGCCGGACCTCCTCATACCTCGATTCGGGCAGCACGCCCAGCGGCAATCCCCCCGGCAGCCTGACCTCCTGGCTGTTCAGGTAGGGCGGCAGGTGGCCGGCGTTGGCCAGCACCAGCTCCCCATCGGCGCTGAACCAGGCGGCCTGGCAGGTGGTGAAGCTCTCGCTGCCCGTGAGCACGCGATTCAGCGACGCCAGAATCTTCGCCGGGCTTCGTTCCGGAATCCGGCGCAGCGCTCCCATCAGCATGGAGACGTTCATCGCCGCCTTCAGCCCCTTGCCGGTCACGTCGCCGATCACCACCAGCAATCCGCCGTCGGCGTTGGGTTGCACGTGGAAGAAGTCGCCGCCCACCTCGGTGGCCGGATCATAGATCGACTCCACCTCGAAGCCCGGAGTCTCCAGCTTTTCAGCGGGGATCATCAGCTCCTGCACGCTGCGCGCCGCGGCCAGCTCGCTGGAGGCGCGCTCCTGGTCGCGCTGTATCCGCAGAAAGCGCACAAAAATGATGAGCACGATGACGACGATGCCGGTGAAATCGGCGATCGAGGCAAAGTGGATGGGAACGGGTCCGGCCTGCACTGTAAGCGGCGAGACATACTTGGCGCCGCCCAGCGACTGCATCGTTCCTCCCGTGAGCATGGGTTCGACCCAGCCCACCAGGGTAAGCAGCAGCGGGATCAGCAGCAGGCCGGCTTCAAAGTTGCGCCTTACTGTGGCCGCGATCAGAGTGGCGAAGATGAAGATCAGCCAACCGAGAGTCCACAACAGACAGCTGAGGCCTACCAGCAGGAAAACGAGCGCCAGAAGATTGGAGTGCGCCGCGAACAGCATGCTCAGGCCCAGCGCCGCCAGGACGGGAGCGGTGTAGCGCAGCAGCCGGATATACCAGCGCCGGCGCAGCGCGAGGAAAGATACCAGAAATTCAAAATAGAGATACGCCGAGGCCACCAGCAATTGAAGGACGATGGCCGCAAACCAGAAGGTGTCTAGCTGTGCCGAGGTTCCGGCCAGTTCAACAAAGGCAACAGGGGCCTGAAGCAGCCCATACAGGGCCAGCCACAGATATTCCGGGTGGCCTTTCTGCGTGAAAAAGAGCGCCAGCATGAAAAACGCGAGCACCGCCAGCAAAATGCCGTTCACCAGCCGTGGGAGCCGCTCGAAGAGAGTATGAATGGACCAGAGTTCAAGCGTCTGCGCCAGGTCTTCGGGGGAACCGAGCCGCAACTTGCGATTGGCAAAGAAGTTGGTGTAAGCGGCCAGCCCGAATGGGTAGTACGTGGTCCTCACCGCCAGGGTCAGGGAGCTCTCAGCGGGCGCCAGGTTCAGGTTGTAGATGCGGGAGATCTGCTCGTACTTCTCCGGAGCCTCCGGATGAGGTCCCTCCGGCTGGATTGGCTTGCCGTTGGCGAAGACATCCAGTCCCAGGGCGTGCGCGCTGGGGTCCAAAGAGGTGTTCTGCGAATACGGTATCTCGATCAGCAGGGAGATCGGCCCGTGATCAGGAGCCAGCTTCACGTGCAGCCGGTACCACGCAAATGGCCGCTGGTGTCCGGGAGGAGGGGCCATTTTGCCATCCGATTCCGCGGCGCCGGGAGGACGATCCTCATCGGGAACCTCGGCAAAACCCTCCCGGGCGTCCCGGATTGCCCATTTGGAGTCGTCGAAATCGGCCGCCGCCGCTGCCGGATTGCCCGTGATCCCAACCCGCCAGCCTTTGTCGAGTATCACCGGGGATCCAATGTCAGTGGCGTCGAAGACCACCTCGGGAGTGCGCGGGGTGTTGGGCGATGGCGCCGGCATGTGGGCGCGCTGCCCCATCAGGCCCATAAGCGGGTTTGGAGGATGGGCTTGCTGGGCAACCACTTGCATCGCCCCGCATGCGGCCGTCAGGGTTATCGCTAGAATTCTTCCGCGCACGACTCCTCCCGCCGATTCCGCGTGTACTCCACTCTAATTCAGACGGGCGCCACTTCCAAGATGACTTAACGACCTAGATTAAATAGAGCGTGTTTCAAAAATAGTTCAGCGGACATCGGCTTCAATCCCTCAGGGGCTAAAGCCCTTTATTTTTTCGGCCTTTTTCGGCACGACTGAAGTCGTGCCCTGACACAATGCGGCATTTTTGAAACACGCTCTACGAATTCCGGGGTATTTGCGCCGCTGAAGGCAGGATTTATCCCTTTGCCCGGATTATTCTTCCCTATTGTTGCCCAACCGGCGGATACTAACGTCTAACGACATGGAGCGAAGCGGCGCAAGCCGCAGGGGCTGTCTTCGCGCTGGAGGTGCGGTAATGGGCGCAGGTTTCAGGGTATCCAGAACTATAACGCTGGCAGGACTGGCGCTGGCGCTGGCCGCCGTATTGTGGGCGCAGTCTACTCCATCGAACACGCCCCCGGCCAATACCCCTTCGGCCCAGCCGGCGCCCGGCACCACCCCGGTGGGGGGCGACACTCCGGCCACCCCGCCTGATAAAAAGCCTGCCCCCGGAACCACACCGGTCGCTGGCGATGTTGCCGCGCCCGCCGTCGATCCCGATAAGGTGGTCGAGCCGGGCAGCCAGAAGATTAACGTGAAGCCGGGCAGCATCGACGACGTGAGCGCGGTGGGCAACCGCGACATCGGCGGCCGCGGCGTGGGCAACTGGTACTCCACCGATTCCGAGATCAAGATGGGCAAGACCTACGCCTCGGAGATAGAGAAGAGCACCCGGTTCATCACCGATCCGGTGGTGGTCGAATACGTGAACCGCATCGGCCAGAACATCGTAAAGAACTCCGATTGCAAGGTTCCGTTCACCATCAAGATCATCGATTCCGACGAGATCAACGCCATGGCGCTGCCGGGCGGCTTCTTCTACGTCAACTCCGGCCTGGTTTTGAACGCCGATGAGGAGGCCGAACTGGCCGGGGTGATGGCCCATGAGACCGCTCACGTCTGCGCCCATCACGTAGCCCGCGAGATGACCCGCCTGAACTATGCCCAGATCGGCATGGTGCCGGTCATGATTTTAGTGGGCGGCTGGACCGGCTACGGCATCTACGAAGGCGCCCAACTGGCCATTCCCATGACCTTCCTCAAGTTCTCGCGCGAGTTCGAGGCCCAGGCCGACTACCTGGGCGTGCAATACATGTACCGGGCCGGCTACGATCCCCAGGCATTCATCAGCTTCTTTGAGAAGGTACAGGCTTTGGAAAAGCGCAAGCCGGGCATCGTCTCCAAGGCTTTTTCCGACCACCCGCAGACCCCGGACCGCATCCTCCACTCCCAGGAGGAGATTGCCCGCATCCTCCCCGCCAGGGACGAGTACACGGTGACCACCTCGGAGTTCGACGACATCAAGGCCCGGCTGGCGCGCATTGAAAACAAGCGCCGCCTGACCGACTCGAAGGATACCAAGAAGCCATCGCTGCGCCGGGCCGGCACCGGAACTGGCGATCAGAATGGCTCGTCGACCGGCGACAACTCCTCGAGTTCCACTTCGAGCGGCGACGACAAGCCTACGCTGCACCGGCGCGACGACCAGAACTAGCGCGGCCTTCCATCCTGGACGGCCAGCCGCAGCCCAGCAGGGCAGAAAGCTGTCCCGTGTCTTGTTTTGTCTGCCGATTCGCTATACATTGGTTGCGGAGAAGCACTACGGCTCGATGCCTTTTCCTGCCCGGTCCGGCGCGCTATAGCGGTTCCACAATTGCTGTACCCAGAAGCTACTGCCCTCTAGTGCTATGTCCATGAGATTTCGTAATCCACTCGGAAGCCATGGGTGCCCCAGGTCCCTCGCATTTGGGGACCTGGGAAAGCACGAAATCATCAAGACACGGTACTAGTGGCTCGCCGCGGCGAGCCACCTAGCACGATGCCAGAAAGGGCACTTGAATTGTGGAACCGCTCTAACATGCGGGAAATGCCATCGGCGCGCTCCACAGGACGTTCGCCTGCTATGAAAAAGACACTTCCTATGACTCTGCTCATCCTGGCAGCAATCCTCTTTTTTTGGATTCTGACGAAGATTGCCAACCAGGCCAAGCCTGAAGCGCCTCCGGGAACGGCATTCTCTCTGTTTGCCCAGCATGTGGTGCAGTGTTCTGCCGAAGAGATCACTCTGGTGGACAGCCATCAGAAAGCAACTCATCTGGATAAGGACTCATCCTGGCCGGAGTGTTCCGTCTTCCAGAAGGACGATGTTCTGGATTTCTACATGTCCCGCGGCGAGAAGACCAAGCTGTTGAGCTATGAGAAGACTGCCTGGTGGCGCAAGGTTATGTAGCGATCGGCAACGCCCCCGGATTCCCGCTCCATCGCACCATCTGTCTTAACAGCCCTATCGCTTGGGCCTGCCTGTTCGTTTGCCCCAACCGCTTGAGCAGCGGGTCGAAAAAGTGCCTTTCCACACTACCGGACCCGGTAGCAGAAAGAAGGTAAACTTCCTGTAACTGCCTGAAATTCCTTGAATTTGCCGGTTAAATCAAGCAATATACAAGTCTACCGGCAGCTTTGCCGGAATCTACCCGAGGCATCGCCCATTCAGGAGGCATCTGTGCGCAACGCCGCCGTCCGCTCCAACCTGCTGGTCTCAGAGGTGCGCGAGGTCCTCGACATTCGCCAGGCCTCCGACTACCTCGGCATTTCGCCCGATACTCTCTATAAATATGCCTCTGAGGGCTTTGTGCCCGCCTTCAAGCTGGGCAACCGCTGGCGCTTCAAGCGCTCCCGCCTCGACGAATGGATGGACCGCCAATCCGAACAGTTCGCCGCTGGCGCCGAATTCGACCCGCGGCAGAAGAAGCCGGTAAGGCCGGCGATGTGAAGGCAGGGAACAGGGATTAGTACTAACCGCATCTTAGAGATACACGAGACTGATAGAATAATATGAAAGGGGGACAACATGGCTGCTGCAACTGCTCCCGTCATTACCCTCACTCCGGCAGAATTGGATGACCGTCGTCTGGCCATCGAGAACGCCATCGGAACTCTGCGAATCGAAGGCATGGAAATCGATGCGATTCCCCATCGTATCTTTGAACAATATGCTCAGGGCGCGATTTCTCTGGACGAGATGAGCCTCCAGATTCACAACTACACTGCTACAATCGTCTGAAATTCAATGCCCAGTGATCCCCAAGGCATCGATCCGCATTTCGATTACGAGCATGGGATTCTGAAAAATCTGCCGGGCTACACCACTCAAGCCAAACTCGACAGATTCGAGGCTGCTGAGTCAGGTGCTGCGATTATTCGATTGAAGATCAATCCCATCAAAGGCGCTTTCGACAGCGTTCACCTCAAAGCGATTCACGCCCGCATCTTCCAGAATATCTATCCGTGGGCAGGCGAGTTTCGGCAAGTCAATCTACGCCGCTCGGCGTCCTATTACTTTGCTCTGGTTCAGTTCAAGGAAACGAACCTCAAGAACACACTCGCGAAGCTGGCCGCTGAAAATCATTTGAAAGGCTTGGATGCCAATACTTTCGCTAACCGTGCGGCCTACTATCTCGGCGAATTGAATACGATCCATCCCTTCCGGGAAGGCAATGGACGCATGCAACGCGAATTCATTCGGGAGTTGGCTGCCGAGGCCGGCCACTGCATCAACTGGAATCGCGTGACACGCGCGCAGATGGTTGACGCTTCTATTGAAAGTCATAATCTCGGCAAAAATGACGCCTTTGCCGCACTGATTGGCTATGCCATTGAGCCGGTACGATAACCCTACTCCCTACTCCCTACTTCCTACTTCCTACTCCCTATTCCCTGCTCTACGCCCCCTGATATCCTTTCCCCGTGGACCACCTCCGCCGCATCGGCCTCTTGCGCCGCCGCTTGACCAAAGCTGGGCTCGATGGCCTGCTGGTCACCCATCTTCCCGATCTCCGCTATCTCTCAGGATTCACAGGCTCAACCGCCGCCCTGGCCGTGACGCGCCGCTCTGCCCGCCTCTTTACCGATGGCCGCTACAAAAACCAGGCCGCCGCCGAGGTTTCCGTCGCGCGGGTCGAGATTGTGCAGGGTTCGCCGGCCGTCGCCGCCGTCCAGTGGCTGGCCGCGCAGCCGGGAGTGAGGGCCGCCAGCTTCGATCCCGCTAAAACCACGGTTTTGGATCTGGCGCGCTGGAAGGCCGCTTTGCCCGCCCGCCTGCGCCGCGGCTTCCTCTCCGCGCTCTCCGCACCCCTGGTCGAGCCTCTGCGGCTCATCAAGGACGAGGACGAGCTGGCGCTGATGACCGAGGCGGCGCTGCTGGGTTGCAAGCTCTTCGAGCAGATTCTGGGCTTTATCCGGCCGGGGCTCAGGGAGATCGAGGTGGCTGCGGAGCTGGAGCACCGGGCCCGGCTGCTGGGCGCCCAAGGCATGTCGTTTGAGACTATCGTCGCCTCCGGCGCGCGCTCCGCCTTCCCTCACGGCCGCGCCACCGCCGCTCTGCTGCCCCGCGGAGGCTTCATCACCATGGACTTCGGTGTTATTCTCAGGGGGTACTGCTCGGATATGACCCGAACTGTGTACCTTGGTAGGCCCAGGGGCAACGAGCGGAACGCATACCACGCCGTGCTGGAGGCGCAGGAGGCCGCGGTAGCCGCGGTCGGCCCGAGCGTCCGTTGCGCTGACGTGGACGAGGCCGCCCGGAGCATCTTGCGCAGGGCGGGCTTGGCCGAGGCATTTTCCCACTCCACTGGCCATGGCGTGGGCCTTGAAATCCACGAGCCGCCGCGAATCGGCGCTGGACAGACAACCAGATTGCGTGCTGGCATGGTGGTGACCATCGAGCCGGGAGTCTATCTGGAGGGACGGTTCGGCATTCGCATCGAGGATATGGTGGCTGTAACCCGGAGCGGAGGGCAGGTGCTGACTCCCGCGCCCAAGGCCCTTATCGAACTTTGAACGAGCCCATCCGCCAGCGCTGGGGAGAGTTAAGGAACGAATGAATCCACTGAGCCCAGAAAATATCGAAGACCTGAAGCAACTGATCGAATTCCTGAAAGAGAATCAGGTTGCTGAAATCGAGTTGGACCGGGGCGAAACGCGCGTCTGGCTCAAGTTCGACCGGCCCTCCGAAACGCCGGCCGGATTATCGGAACTGGCCGGGTTGCTGGCTGGCGCCCGGGCAGCTTCGCCTCAGCCGGCGACATCGCTGCCTGCCGCTTCTGCGGTGGCTCCCGTTGATCCGGATGCGGGCCTGCACATGGTCAAATCGCCCATGGTCGGCACATTCTATGGTTCGCCTTCGCCCGGCGCCGCGCCTTTCGTCGTTCCCGGCGATACCGTCGAGAAGGGCCAGGTCATCTGCATTGTCGAAGCCATGAAGCTGATGAACGATATCGAATGCGACGCCACTGGCGAGATCGTCAAGTGCTTTGTTACCAACGGCCAGCCCGTCGAGTTCGGGCAGCCCCTCTTTTCCATTCGGCTTGAATAGGGAAATAGCGGCGTTAGCGGGGGTAGCGCAGTTAGCGGAGTTAGCAAGAACTACCCCGCAAAACCCGCTCATTCGGTTAACCCAAATAATCCGGCTAACCCCGCCAACTCCGCTTTTTAAGGGTCTTGCATGTTTCGTAAAGTACTGGTAGCCAATCGCGGCGAAATCGCGTTGCGCATACTGAACGCCTGCCGCGAACTCGGCATTCGCACCGTCGCCGTCTACAGCGAGGCCGACCGCGACTCGCTGCACGTCCGCTTTGCCGACGAGGCCATCTGCATCGGCCCTCCGCGCCTGGCGGAAAGCTACCTGAACGTGCCCGCGGTCATCTCCGCCGCCGAGATCGCCGACGTGGACGCGATTCATCCCGGCTATGGCCTGCTCAGCGAGAATGCCAACTTCGCCGAGGTCTGCCGCGCCTCCAACATCAAGTTCATCGGCCCGCCGCCCGAGGTCACCCGCCTGATGGGCGAAAAGGAAAAGGCCCGCCAGGCGATGAAGAAGGCCAAAGTACCCATCCTGCCCGGCTCCGACGGCGTGATTGCTACGGACAAGGAGGCGCAGGAATGGGCGAAGAAGGTGGGCTATCCGGTCATCCTCAAGGCCAAGGCCGGCGGCGGCGGGCGCGGCATGAGAATCGTGCGCGCCGCGGAAGAGCTGCCCAATCTCTTTCACGCCGCATACAGCGAGGCGGCCAACGCCTTCGGCAACGGCGAGCTTTATATGGAAAAGTTCATCGAGCGGCCCCGCCACATCGAGTTCCAGATGCTGGCCGACGAGCACGGCAACGTGGCCTCGCTCTTTGAGCGCGAGTGCACCATCCAGCGCCGCCACCAGAAGCTCATTGAAGAGGCTCCGTCGCTCCAGGTCACTCCCAAACTGCGCGAGGA
>Ga0326728_10021977_pt1 | contig 11910 bp, 5 predicted proteins | sample MB3enrmetagenome_FD_207602 | JGI IMG/M metagenome (GOLD analysis project Ga0326728, IMG submission 207602) | Lab enriched peat soil microbial communities from McLean, Ithaca, NY, United States - MB31MN | ecosystem: Environmental > Terrestrial > Soil > Wetlands > Peat | place: USA: New York... | reverse complement strand
ACGTGCGGGTGGCTGCGGAGCGGTTTGGCTTGCCTTATCCGGTCTTCGTGGACCCGGGGTTTCGGTTGTGGCAAGCCTATCACAACGACTCTTGGCCCAGCCGTTTCCTGGTCGATTCCAAAGGAATGGTCCGTTTCCACAGAGACGGCGAGGGCGGCGACGATGCGTTCGAGCACGCCATCCAGCGTTTTCTTGTCGAAGCCCATCCGGGGCTGAAGTTTCCTGCAGACTATACGATTCCATCAGAACCCGACGCCTTCGCCCCGTCCTGTGGAATCCCGACCAATGAGATGTATGTGGGTGACTGGTCGGGACGGGGAATCCTTGCCAATCGGGAGGGCTACCACGACGGGAAAACCATCCGCTATGAGCTCCCGGCGAACCTCAATGACGGCCAAGCGGCAGTTTCCGGGCCCTGGGAAACGGATAAGAACGGAATGATCTATCGGGGCAAGAAAGGTGGCGACCCAGGCGGACCTGATAAGCTCGTCATGCGCTATCACGCGCGCGAGTTGTACGCGGTGATTAATGTGTCTCATGGCCACCCCTCCGCTCTCTATATTCAACAAGACGGCAAGGATTTGACCGCCGCCAATAAAGGCGTGGACGTGAAGTTTGACTCACAAGGTCATTCCTATATCGAAATCAGAGAACCGCGCATGTATTATCTTGTACAGAACCCTGCCCTCGGCGCGCACTCTGTGACTTTGACGCCCACCAGGCCCGGCTTGACGGTTAACTCCTTCACCTTCGGCAATGACTGTCAAACACAGTTCCCACACCTTTAGGGGCTGGGTATTTTGGATTTTAGATTTTGGATTTTGGATTCTGCGGACGAGGCCGAGATAAGACTGAGAATTGCACTCTGCTCCCTTTGATTTTAGGCTTTTGATTTTAGGTTCTCGAATCCGGAATCTGGAATTTGAGATCTTGGATTGCCACAACGTCACCGACCTCAAGGAAGAGCTCACCGATTTCCTTCGAGCGCTTCAGATGAACCCGCAGCTAAAAACCACCATCGAGAACCCAAAACAAAAGCGCCCCGCCGAAGCGGGGCGCTCTGCAATCTGCCGTTTGGAACGGGTCACTAGAAGTAGAACTTCGCCGCCAGTTGGATCAGCCGCGGGTCGTCAGCAGCCAGGATGCGACCGAAGTTTCTCGAGTTGATGTCCGTCCTGATCCCCGCGCCACTGAACTGGGTGTGGTTGAACAGGTTGTAGAACTCGAAACGAAGTTCAATCCGGGTTGACTCGGTGATCTGTGTGTCCTTAAAAAGGGCCCAATCGAAGTCGTTGATTCCTGGGCCATGCAAGAGGTTGCGCCCGGCATCGCCCTGCACGCCGATAGGCGCGCGGACGAAGGTGTTGGGGTTAAACAGGTAGTGATCACTCGCGCTCAGGCCCGAGGTGGTGACGGTATTGGTAAAAGAGGAGCTGCGCGGGTTGGCGAATTGCGGCGCTCCAACCGTATCAGGAACATCCCAGCATGAGGTCCAGGTGTAGGCCCAGCAGGTCAGGGAGCGGAAGCTGCTGTCGATCACATCCATCGGGAAGCCGGACTGGAGCGAGGTGATGCCGGTCAACCGCCAGCCTTCAATGAGGCGCTTGGCTGCCCAGTTGCTGGAATGGGGGGCGGGGATGCGGTAGGTGAAAGTGGTTACAAACCGCTGGGTCGCGCTGTACTCGGACGGCCCGTAGTTATACAGGGTCTGATTGAAGGGATTGGTGGCCCGGATGCTGCCATAGCCGCCAAAGCCGCCGCCGCCAAACCCGGAGTTCTCAAACCCCGACCCATTGTCCATAGCCTTTTGCCAAGTGTAAAGGGCGAAGAGTTCCAAGCCGTGAGAGGCGTGGTGGCTGAAGGTGAGCTGCAAGGAGTTGTAATTCGAGATGCCGGTCGTCTGGTTGTTGCCGATTCCCAGGACGTCGTAAGGGTTTTCCGCGAAATACTGGGGATAAACCAGGCCCTGGTAAGCGCGATAGGCAACGCAAGTCGGGTCGGCCGCACATGCCGAAGGGTCCAGCCCCGGGTTGAGTTCGCGGAGTATGACCTCTTTGCGTCCCTCCTCTCCCACGTAGCCGGCCGTAACGATGGTGGTTGGCGAAAGCTGCCGCTCGATGGTCAGATTGTAGTTCTGCGAGTACGGAACGGTGGTGGCCGGATCCACAGCATACAAGAACGTTGGCAGGTAGGGCGCGAAGTTCACGTCCGAGGGCGGGTTTGAGGGAACGGGGAAGGGGTTGGGGCACAGGGCGCCGGTCGCAATGTCCTGGAAGGGATTGGCAAAGCTCGGGTGTCCTCCGCACGCCGCGGCCCCTGTCGAGCTCACCGAGAAGGGCGCCTCAGCGAGGAACTGCAAAGTCTGCTCTTCCAGCTCCCGGTTGAAGTAAATGCCGTAGCCGCTGCGGATAGCCCATTTACCCGAGCTGCCGGGACTCCAGGCAAACCCGATCCGCGGCCCGAAATGCGCGTACTTGGTCGTACCCGTGGCATTGATTCCCGGATCGCCCTGGAACAGGTAACTTGTAGGTGCGCCCGGAAAGACAGTGGACTGCTGCCCCCACCGCCAAGCCGTCATGGCGTGATCGGAGTGGTAGAGATCAACAGTCGGCGTATCCACCTGCCAGCCGGTGCCGTAGGTGAGCGTGAAGTTCTTCCGAATCTTCCACTGGTCCTGGAAATAGGTGTAGTACTCCCGGCCCCTCGCGTTAATGATGTCGCCGCCCCCTTGCCCGTAGGTGTCCGGAAAGCCTAAGAGAAAGTCTGCGCCTGGGTCACCGGTCGAATAAGTCCCCGCTCCTCCAAAGGTGTAGTTCCCGCTCAGCGAATTGGCGAAGGGATTGTAGACCTCGAAGCGGCGCATGTCGAACCCCATCTTGAAGGTGTGGTTCCCAGACATCCTAGTGAAGTTGTCATCCACTTGGTAGGTCTGATCTTTGCGCGGCTGGGGCCCGTTGGTCGAGAACCCCAAGGTGAAGTATCCCGTGAGGGAGATGACAGGCCAACTGCTCTCCGACGGGTTCTGCGTAGTAATACCCGTGAATCCCACGGACGACGGGTTGACGATATTGACGGGTTCCACCGCGGCGAAGTTAAAGTAGGTCCATCCAAACCGCGCCTCGTTGAGTGTGCCCGGGCCAAACGTGTGGTTCCATGTCAGAGAGTAGTTCTGGATATGGCGCGCGTCCACCTCCGGGAACCCCGGCAGATTGGCGCCCGTAAAAGGCAACATATCGGTGGTGGGGCGCCGCTCCCACAGCCAAGACCCCCACAGCGAGTCTTTGGAACTGAAATTCTCGTCGATGCGTGTCAGGTACTGGTCGTCCATCCCGGTATCGAAGGGAACGAAGTCATATTCGTTACAGCCCGTTCCGCAGTTAGGGGGGGGAACAAACTTACTCAACAGCGTGCTGGAAAGAGAGTTGATATCGGCGGAGGGAATGGTCCCTGTGGGGAAGATCGTGCTATAAGCCGTCCCCGCTGGAAAGGTGGTTCCGTTCTCTCCGACCAAAGGAATGGGCGAAAGGCAAGCTAGCGAGGTGGCCTGACACGTCGCGAGGCCAGTGGCTCCCCCGATGTCGCTAAAGACACCGTTACGCTGGTCCTGCGAGAATACCGTCGTCGTCCCTGTTCCCGCGGGAATGCGGTTTCGCGCACCTTGATACGAGAAGAAGAAGAACGCGTGATTCTTCTTAATAGGCCCGCCGATCGTGCCTCCGAACTGGTTCTGGTGGAAAACAACGGAGGTCGGCTGGAAGAAATTCCGCGCGTCCAGGCTGGTATCGCGGAAGAACTCGAAGCCGTCGCCGTGGAACCGGTTGCCCCCGCCCTTGGTGACCGCATTCATAATTGCCCCGGAATTGCGTCCGTACTCGGGATTGATGGTGTTGGTCACCATGCGGACTTCCGCGATAGCGTCGGGGCTGGGGATTACCAGGGGCGTGTTGAGCGGCAGATCGTTGCTGTCAATGCCATTGATCAAGTAACTGTTCTGGTCGGGCTGGCTGCCGTTGGTGGCGTAGTTGCCGCGCCCGTCCGCGGCCGCCACCACCCCCGGCAAGGCTTGCTGGAGGTTCACCCAGTCCCGGCCATTCAGCGGTAAGTCCACGACCTGCGACCCAGACAGGGTCGCGCCCAACTCCATGCTGGTCTTCTCAACTTCCACGGCAGTGGCTTGGACCTCTACCAACTGGGTGAGGGCGCCGACCTCCAACTGGACATTCAACACGTAAATCTGGTCCACGCCCAAGGCAATGCCGTGCGCCTCGTAGGTCTTGAATCCCCGCATCTCCGTCTTAACACTGTAAGTGGAGGGAGCGAGGAGCTGGAGAAACTCGAAATTGCCGTCCGCGTGCGTCACCAACGACTTGGAGATTCCGGTCGCGTCGTTAATCACCGTAATAGTCGCACCGGCGATCACGGCCCCCGTAGGATCCGTTACAGTCCCCCGGATTCGCCCGTAAAGGTCTATTGCCTTCGCCGATGTGACCGTGAGAAAACCGAGAAACAACGCCAGGACAAAGAGCTTACAACTTAAAAATGGCCGCATGATGCCTCCTTAATGCGCTCTGAACATTGGAAATTTCGCCGTGCTAGTCGTTCGGGAGCCATTACCAATTGGTTCCTTCAAACGGAGAAACTCCGATTCGGTCAGGATATTCCTACCGGTAGGCGCTGGTCGTTCGGACACAGGATTGTGCCCACTTGCTTGCGGCGCAAGCATGTCCCGGCGCCCATACAACTGCTTTTTTTTCTTTGCTGAGATAACAATGCTGATCTTCCATCTTCCCGAGTTAGCGAGTCAGCAATCGAGGGTCCAAATTGCTGAACCCACTCAACTCTGTGATTCTTCTGACAAAGCTCCTTCTCTCTTGTGCTTGACTGCGGAACGCAATTCCGAAAAATGAATTCTCATACGAAAAACTGTAATCCCAAAAACTGTTATGGTCACTACAAGCGTCACTGCTAGCAGACTCGCAGAAGTCCCCGAGTTGGTGTTGTTACTCCTGCCGGAACCATTTGTCAAGAGAAAAGTAATGGGGGGAGAGATTAATCCAAGCCGTAGACTATGCTAAGCAACCGACTTGCGGTTATGTTCAGTCCGCTGGAAGGGCTGCGGCTGGTCGCGCCTGTCGAGTGAGCTGGGCGGGCGCGATTTGCAAAGAACGCGCAGAGCCGCGGCCCGTAGCGACACAATGTCATAATCTTGGAAGAACATATTGTTTTTGGTATTAGCTTCCTTTTTTGGTAGGACGCTGACTGAATGAATCTTTGCCCCATGGCCTTTTACTATCATAGCTAAGGACTTAGTTCATTTGCCAGGTTTGGAAGGACAATTGCTCCCGTACGAACGGGGTCGTGTAACACGGCGGAAACGTAATGATTGTGCCCAGTCGTGCTTTGACCCTGCTCAGGAGTCAACTGAGGAAAAAAACTCAACAGCGTTCTCGGGTTGCCTCGGCGCGATAGGTCCGGACGAACGGTGAGCCTCTTCTGGAACCGTAGCGCATAGCTTGCTCTCATAATAGCATTTTGCACTGTAACGGAGTTGGAGCGGTCCGATTCCTATTGCTTCCGATACTGATTCCGAGGCATGGCGTCTATGGACTATGCTTCCCAGAAATTACTCATCGAGCCTACCAGGACTCTCTGCTTCGGCCTCAGTCTGAATCGCTCCAGAGCGGAGGAACCTCCCAGTCAAGTTTGAAGCTATGCGACCGGATGCAAGCTGGCCCGGCTCGGCGCATTGTTTACTTGAGGCACGGGGCTCGGGGAGGATCCCCAAATTCCAAGATCAGGAGGAAATGACTCATGCGAAAGATTCTGCGCAGCCGAGCAATATTTTTGTTGTCTTTAGGAGCAACAGTTTTGTTCGTCGTCTTAGCGTATCGCACGCCCTCCTTCGCGCAGACGACCATTTCGACGGGCAGCATTGCCGGTACGGTTACCGATCAGAGCGGCGCCGTCGTACCAAGCGCAAATGTCTCCATTACCAACAAAGCCACAGGGCGGAAGTTGGACCTGACCACGAACTCGGCAGGGCTCTATGAGTCCGGCCCCTTGACTCCGGGTGACTACACGGTCCGCGTCGTCGCGCCGGGTTTCACTACTACCGAGATCAACCTGACCGTGCAGGTGAGCACTACGTCCAATGGCAACGTGGCGCTGCACGTGGGCGCGACTACCACCACGGTCGAGGTCCAGGCGGCAGGGGTGCAAGTGAATACGGAGCAGGCCATTGTGCAGGGCGTCATCACCACCCAGCAGATCGAAGGTTTGCCCATCAACGGCCGCAACTTCCTGCAATTGGCGCAGCTTGAACCTGGGGTTCAGATCCAGGATGGCGCCGTCTTCGACCCCACGAAGAACGGCTTTTCTTCGATCTCTTTCGGCGGCAAGTACGGACGCAGCGCCCGCATCGAGCTCGATGGCGGCGACGTCAGCGACGAGAACGTCGGCACGACCACGATGAACATTCCTGCCAGCGCCATTCAGGAGTTTCAAATCGAGCAGTCGTCGCTCGATTTGTCCACCGGCATGACCTCCTCTGGCGCGGTCAACGTCACGACGCGTTCGGGCTCCAACGCTTATCACGGTGAAGCATTTGACTACGAACGCTGGCACAACGCGGCTGCGCGCGTCGCTCCGGAAGATCTCTTCTTCCGCCGCGAACAGTTCGGGGGCAATGTCGGAGGCGCCTTTATAAAGGATAAACTCTTCTTCTTCGCCGACTGGGAGCGCAACCGCCAGGACTACTTGGCGCCTGTCGAGCTGGGAGGAAATTTCGCACCGCTCTCCAGTTCGATCAACCAGCCATTCCGGGAACAAGACGCCTTCGGACGATTGGACTGGCAGGCGTTGAAGAACATGAAGCTGTTCTACCGTTACACTTACAACGAGAACAGTAATGTGGTTCCGTTCATTCCCAACACGTTTTCGCCTTTCAAGAACTTCGACCACGCCGAGGACCATTTGGGTGGTATGGACTGGGTCACCGGCAAATTCACGCATAGCGTCCGCGTTGAATTCCTGACCTTCGCCAACCACATCACCGGCGCCACGGAAGGCTTCAATCCAGCGCCGGGACTCGAACTGGCCATTGGCACCGACCCCTACTGCCTTACTCCGGGCGCGGACGTCTTCTGCTCGGGGCCAAATTTCCTGGCCCCACAAGTTACGCAGCAGCACGACCTGGAGTTCAAGTACGACGGCAGCACCATTTGGGGTAGGCATATGATCCGTTACGGGATGGAGGTGAACCGCATCCTGGGCGGAGGCTACGCGTCGTTCCTTGCGTCGGCGCCAGCCGTCGGCGACAACTATACTGCCGCGGACATCGCTGCCGCCGCGACCGGGCCTTTCCCCGGCGGTGCAGGCAACCCGCTCAATTATCCCGTGGACGACGTGACACTCGGAAACGGCGTCGGCTACGCCAGCTTGATCCCGCGCTTCGGATTCCCGGGTGGGGGCCAATTTGATACGCGCTTTGCTGCTTATATCGGCGACAATTGGAAGATCCGGCCGAACTTGAATATCAGCATCGGTCTGCATTACATCAGGGATACCGGCCGCAGCGACAGTTACCTGGGGCCTTCTCCGGCCCTCAACGCGTTTGGACCGGGACTGGGAAATCAAGTCAACCAGCCCAACCTTAACTTCGCGCCTCAGCTCGGAATCGCCTGGGACCCCAACAAGAACGGCAAGACCGTGATACGCGCCGGGGCCGGGATCTATTACGAGAACACCGTATGGAACAACGTCCTGTTTGACCCTGCGGCGCGACTGCCAAAGGGCTTGCTCCTGGGATTCGCCGGCGGCTGCGGCACCATCGACCTGCCTGGCGGCGGGACCATCAACGCCTCGAACATTTGCGGACAGCCGATTGGAAGCGTGGAGAGTCAGATCGCTGCCAACCAGGCGGCATACCAGGCGGCTACGATTGCCGCGGGCCCGGCCGCTAACGGCACCTATGTCGGGAGCATTTTCACAGACAACGGCTACACCGGCACGACCCTGTTCGCGCCCGACTTTCGCACTCCCTATTCCGAGCAGTTCAACGTCGGCGTCCAGCGCGAAATTCACCCTGGAACGGTGCTGAGCGTCGATTATCTGCGGAACCACGCTCTCCACTATCTCATGATGTACGATACCAACCACGTGGGCGCGGCTCGCTACTTGGAGCAGAACGCGGCAATGAACGCCATCAATGCCACGAACTCATCCTTCGGTTGCCCGAACGGACCGGGCGGCATCCAATGCGCCATTAACGCCGGTGCCACGATTAGTAGTTATGCAGCCAACGGCCTTGATTCGGGGGCTGCGTACATTTCCGGCTATCCCGCGGCAGTGGTCGGCCTCACTCCCGATACCGGTGCAGCCTTCCCCGGCGCCAACCCCGCGGTGGGCCAAAACCTAATGTATTTCCCCATCGGCAAGTCGATTTACAATGGACTGGATGTTACGCTGAAACAGCAACTGAAGAATCCCATGCGGGGCGTAAGGGGAGTGAATTTACAAGTTTCCTACTCGCTCTCACGCCTCGATACGATGTCCCTCGACCAGGACTTCTCCGGTCCCGTGACGGACTGGGACAATTACAATCACTATATCGGGCCTGGAAGTCTTGATCGTACCAATCAGTTCTCGGCGGGGGGCGTTTTTACTCTCGCCAAGGGGTTCCAGTTGAGCCTGATTGCCCACGCTTACAGTTCGCTTCCTGCGAACCTTGAGTTGTCTCCGGGACAGTCGCGTTTGACCGCCACCACGGCGCAAATCTTCCAATCCGATCTCACTGGCGACGGCACCATGGGCGACGTTCTCCCGGGAACCAACATCGGAGCCTTCGGTCGTAGCGTGAACCCAGGCAACATCAATAAATACATCGATGCTTATAATTCGAAGTACGCTGGCCAGCTTACTCCCGCCGGGCAAGCGCTGGTCTCCGCCGGTTTGTTTACCGCCACTCAATTGCAACAATTGGGTGCGGTCACTCCCACGCTGGCCGACGCGCCTGCCGGACAAGTGGGCATGGGCGGATTGTTCACGGCTGATCTGGGCCTGACTTACATTGCGAAAATCCGCGAAAACATCACCATACAACCCAGCATAACCTTCTACAACGTGACCAACTCGCAAAACTTCGATCAGGGCGCCAGCCTTCTCAGCGGCATCCTACAGCCGGTCAACGCTCCGGCTGGAACAACCGGTTACGCCAACGACACGACCTACGGTCAGCGCACCTCCCACGTCACGCTGGGCTCCGGTCTGTACGGCCTAGGCGGTCCGCGCGTCCTGGAGTTCGGCCTAAAACTCACCTTCTAGCCACCCCCTCTGAGCACAATAAATCCGGCCCGTGTCGCAAGGCACGGGCCGGATGGCCTCGGCCAGCCTACAGGCGACTGGAAGCTGCAAAGAACTAGGTGGGACAGGGCGCTGGGCACGTATTAGGGGGAGATTTCGCGGCGCAACTGCTTCGAGAGCTTCTCGATCCGTTTCAGTTGCTCATCCAAATCCTTCGGCAGCTTGCCAGTCTTCAACTGTTCAACTTCGGAGGGAATGAGCTTTGCCAGGCTCGCCAGTTCCTTGGCATCCCGCTGGAGCTGCGCAGGATCCACCGGCTGGGGCTTGACAGTCACCTGCGGAGGTTTTTCCGGCCGGTTCGACAGTTGTTCAGCTTCCCTCATGCCCGGCGGAAAAGGATGGAATTGGCCTCCCATCACTAACGCACACAACACGGAAGCAAGCACTAGGAATCGGAATTTCATGCGGCCTCCTCCCGAGAATCGACCTACTGTCAAAAACTTTTATTCTCTAAACCGCTAGCTTGTTGAATTCCTTATGCGAAGCAAGTGTTTCTGTTTTCTCGCCATTCAGGTCCTCCCCCAGGCCGCCGTGAATTCGCTTTTTATTAACCATGCGCGATCACCTTGGAACATTCTCGGCCATCAATGAATATAGCTTTGCCTAATTGCACGCAAGCGTGCCAACGGCAGCAATTGCTCTTCCGCCTCAAGATGACTGCGCATTTCACGAATTATGCGGGCGCCGAGAGTCAACAGCACGGTAGGATCTTTCGAAAGGCCGTAGGAAACCATCTGGCGCTCGAATTTATCCAGGTCCACGCCAAAGCGCTCGTGCTCGGCGCGAAACGCCGCCAGCTTGGGCGCGACCTCAGCGTCCTGGCGAAAGGCCGGGAACAATTCCGATTCCTCTTGCCGGCAATGTGTGGTCAGTACCGTTTTGAAATAATCGAGTATGTCGCGCAGGGAGGCATCCGCCGCGTGCCGCGCGAGGGCTCGGCCGCCATCGCTGGAAAGCTGTTGGAGCGCCATTTCCCAATCTCGCAGCCGCACGCGCACCTGAGCGTGCTGCTCCCTCCAACGCTTCTCGTCAAGGGCTGCTGCTGTGGCTGGGGCTGTAAGGACAACCTCGCAGGGCATCTCAGGGGCGAGGTATTTGCTTGCAAGCCCACGCTGCTCGAGCGTAGCCACCACTTCCCGGCGCGGCGGATAGTCGTGGGTGGAAAACTGGCCGGGGAGATGGCGGCGCAGGTAGGCGCCGGGCAGCGTCTCGCAGTCCACGGTAAAGAGATCGCCGGCGGCTACCAGCGAGATATTCAGGTCGTAACTCTCCCGGGTATTGAAAAACAGGCGAGAGGTTGGGAACGCTAGGTGATAAACACTAACCACCAGGCGGAAATCGTCGTCAGAGACGGTGAAGCGATTGGGCTTCTGCGAGGCCAGAACGCCGCGCGCCGGCTTCATTCGGGGGATGCCCAGCGCGTGCGGCTCGATGCCGTACGCACGGCGCAAATAGTTTCCATGCTCGATCACCGCCAGGGCATCGTGGCGGAAATCATAAAGCCCTAGCAGCACGCCCATACCAATCTTGGTAATACCTGCGGCAAGAACTCGATCCCAGAGGTCCAGGCGGGACTCGAAGTTCCGCTTGGGGGAGCCCGCAAAGTGCCAGCGGTCGAAATGCGGGCGATGATAAGTCTCCTGCCACTCGACTACCCAATCCAAGCCCGCCTCGCGCAACCGGACGTAATCCTCTTGCTGATATACGGGAGAACAGAGGGCAACGACTCCCTCACCCAGGGCATCGAGTTTGCGGCGTGTGGCGGCAACATAGCGCGCCACCGTTGCGGGGCCGAATTCGGGGTCATCCGAGAGCACCAACTCGATTTGCCGGTGACCCCAGGAGAGAATCAGGTCCAATTGCCTTGCGAAATCATCAGGGCCGAGCCGTACCCGCTCGGCGATGGGATTGCTTTGCCGGTAGCCGCAATATAAGCACTCATTCTGGCAAAAGCTGGTCAAGTAGACCGGGATGATGAACTCCACCGTTTTCGCCGCCCAACGCGCGCGCACTCGGTTTGCGGCTGCCTGGATTTCATTTCGACAATTTCGATCGCGCGCGGCGGCAAATAGAGAGGCGGCATCCTCGGCCCCGAGACCCCTTCCCTTGTCAGCAGTCCGAAAGATCTCCTCCGGCTGCCGAAGAGGCTCCGAGATTGCCGCCAAGCGTTCGAGGCGGCTTTGCTGGCTTGCGAAAAACTGACTAAACCCTGCCAATTTCCGTAATCCCCCAGTTACCTCTCAACAGATAATTCTACTCCCTCCTGCTGGGCGATGCAGAGCAATCCGGTTCGTCGCTTGCGAAGAATCCCCGCGGTCATCGCTTGGCCCAGGATGGCTCGGTACCGACGCCTTCAGATAGTTCCACTGATGAACCGGCGGATACCGTCTTTCAGCACAGTTACATTGAAATTGATGAGGAGCGCTGGCTTTGTCAACATGGTTTGGCCCCTTTTGATCATCTGATTTGGCCCCACCTAAGTTGTTGATTCTGTGTGTTGACGCTTTTCCCTTCCTTTTTCCTTTGTTCTCCCAGATTGTGTTCTTGCTC
>Ga0326728_10021976_pt1 | contig 11911 bp, 9 predicted proteins | sample MB3enrmetagenome_FD_207602 | JGI IMG/M metagenome (GOLD analysis project Ga0326728, IMG submission 207602) | Lab enriched peat soil microbial communities from McLean, Ithaca, NY, United States - MB31MN | ecosystem: Environmental > Terrestrial > Soil > Wetlands > Peat | place: USA: New York... | reverse complement strand
CATGTTCGGAACGACGGCGGAGAGGCTGACCAACGAGAACGGCTACATCACCGGTGTCACGGGTCGCCGGCCAGACGGTTCTCCCTACAAGGCCACCGGCAGGGTTGTGATCGACGCCACGGGTTCGTCGTCCCTGTTGAGGCGCTTCATGCCTATAGAGTCGCGGATAGAGAAGGACATAGACATGGATGACGTAGTGGGCACGGGGAGATACATCCTCGATTTCGAGCCCGCCAGGGAGGACCCTGCCTTCTTCTCTCCGGACTACTGCATAATCCATCTCGACCAGTTCATAGCTCCCGCGGGGTATGCGTGGGTCTTCCCGAAAGGGAAGGCCAAGGTCAACATCGGCCTCGGCGTCTCCAAATCTGGGCTGGATAGAAGGAACAAGAGATTCGGTCTGAAAGACAACCTGCAGAACCTTATCGACAAGTACGTGGCAGACAACCCGGTGATAAAGAACGCGCGTCAATCCGACAATCCGGCCGATTCGGGAAACACGAAGGGCAACTGGCAGGTCCCCGTCAGGAGGCACAACGACTGCATGGTCGCCAATGGCTTTGCGATCGTTGGCGATGCGGCATGGATGCCCCGGCCAATCGATGCCGGAGGCATCAGTCCATCCATCTACGGAGGAACCATCTTGGGAAAGGTGGTCGCGCAGGCGCTCGAGGCGGGTGACACGAGCGAGGCCTTTCTGTGGAAGTACAACACGGAGTACATGCAGACCCACGGTTACCCGATGGCGAGCTTCGAGGTCCTTAGGAGATTCCTCCAGACCGTAACAAACGAACAGCTCGACTACGGGATGAAACACTTCCTGTCAGAGGAAGACGTGCAGGCGATTACCGAGAGGAAGCATCCCGAGTTCAACAGGGCCAAGTTCATGAGCCCGGTCATGTGGTTCAGGGTCGCGACCCAGCTATCGCTGGCTAGGGGGCTGCGCTACACGGTGGAGAAGAGCTCAGCCCTTGTAGCGCACAACCTGAGGTATCCCGACTCGCCCGCTGGATTCGAGCAGTGGAGGAGCGGGCTTCTGGCCGAAATCAACGAAACGACCGAGCGGTTTAAGCTGGGCGAGGCGGCCGCGTGAAGATGGTGGTTGGAATGGTAAGAGAAAGCAAGTCGCTTGACAACGAGATACTTGAGCTCTGGAAGGAGCTGAGCCCGTCCGGGGCCTACCTGCTCGGATGGAACGAGTATGCTGGGAAGCTCTTCATACCGAGCGAGGAGAACCTGAGCAGAGCCGTCGAAAGGGTGAGGGCGCTGAGGCGTCGGGCCGAGAACGAGGTCCAGGCCAAGGTCCTCGACAGCATGGAGGTTGTCCTCCTCTTCCCGGAGCCGCAACCTGTACTGGACGACATCGTGGGGACTATATTCGGCCACCTAACGAAGGAAGGAGTCAACGTCAAGCACCTCTCCTCTCTGATTTCGAACGCGTCGAAGGCCATAGATGCGACGCAGAAGAGGTTCAAGAAGGTCGAGATACCCGCAGCCGTCAAGGCATTGACGCTGTACAGGCTGGACGGCGTCCTTGAGATATTGAGTTCCGTGAAGAGCGCGACCAAGGACAAGGGTCTCCAGAGGGACTGCGACAGGCTCGCTGAGAAGGTGAAGACGTTCGTTTCAACGTTCGAACTGGAGGGATTCGGGAGCGGGACCTTCGAAGAGGTCGAGAAGGTCTTCAAGAAGTACAAGTTCGACCTTGGAAGGAAGGACTTCTACAGGGCGGCACTCGAGGGAGGCCTGGACTACTCAGAGACACCCGACGAGCTAGAAGAGAAGGCTCTCGGGTGGATTGATGAGGAGCTTCCAAAGTACAGAGACATCGTAAAGAGACTGGCAAAGCACTACAGGTGCGACGCCACCCCCGATGCAGTCGAGCAGAAGGTAATCGAGAGGCAGGATCTAAGACCCAAGGACCTAATCCGGGTCACAAACTCCGTCAGGAAAGTGGTGCAGGCATTCGTCAACGAATCAGTCGTGAAGATCAACAAACACTACAAGACCAAGGTCATCGAGACGCCCCTATTCCTCAGCGGCACTCTTCCCACCGGCGCGGCCTCATTCTTCGACACCTACACCAAGAAGCCGTTTCAAATCTACTTCCTCACAACCGACCCCAGGAGGGACCCCGCAAAGTCTGTCTCCCAGCTCCTAGACCTGCTGGTCCATGAGGAGTACGGGCACTGCGTCCATCACTCCAACAGCGCGTTCCGATTCGGAGGAAAGGCGTCAGACCTCGAGCTGATGTACTCGCTCCTCGAGGCACCGATTACCGAAGGTCTCTCCTTCAACAGAGAGAGGGAGTTCCTTGAGGCCTCTCTCGCGCTCGAGGAAAAGAAGGAGAATCTCACCAAGGCCGAGAGGGACTATATAGCGGTCCTGGAAAAGCACGGTGGTATCAAGCTCGTCAACATGGAGACGGAGCTCGAGATACGCAAGTGGAGGTTGATACGGTTCCTACGCGTTATCGGAGACGTCCGTATCAACACGGGCAGGCAGGGTCTCTTCGAGTTCATCGACTGGGCGCACAAGCACACTGGGGTCCCTCGAAGCAACATGTACCATCAGCTCTTCCCCGCTCACGAGGGGATGTTCCCAGGATACGCGACCAGCTACGCCGTTGTCGGCGAGGAGATACGGTCCATAGAGAAGCGGCTCGAGGACCCGAAGAAGAGAATAAAGTTCTCGACGTACCTTACGGGAATCGGGTATCCGCCGAGAAGCGTCTACCGGAAGAGGCTGGAAGAGTTCGCTGCGGCTCTGCGTTAGGCTCCTATGGACTGCGGACCATGGGTCGCCGCCCTGATTCTGCTGCTCATCGGGTTGGGAATCTTCCCAGGGCTAGAGATGTCCGCTTCATGGAGCGGCGTCCCTCCCCCATCACGCGTCATTGGCGGGCGGCCGATTGCGCTAGAAATCTCTCTGGACGGAGAAGTCTGTAAGCTCGGACAGCAGCCTCCGCGCCTTGTTCTCGGGCAGAAGGCTGAGCTGGCTCTTGGCCTTCTTCACATACCCTTCCTTCAGCGAGTCGAGCTTGCTTAGGATGGAATTGTCCTCGTTGCTATGCTTCAGCGCTAGCGTCACCTTGTCCTTGGCGCCCCAGTCGAGAATGTCGTCGTGGATCTGGTAGGCCATCCCAAGGTTCTTCCCGTAGTTCGTAAGCGCTTCTATCTGCTCGTTACTTCCGCCGCCGATTGTCGCTCCCAGCTGAGTGGCTGTCTCAAAGAGTGCGGCAGTCTTGTTGTAGAGGATATCTATGTACTCATCCCACTCGAGCTTGTAGGTCATCGGGTCGACCGTCAGCTCCATGAACTCCCCTTCACACATCTTCAAAGCCGCCTTGCTAAGAGTAATTGCGACCCTCTTGTCGTGATACCGCGAGGCTATCCCCAGTATCATGGCGAAGACAAAATCTGCCGTGAGAAGCGAGGCGCTGTAGCCATACCTGACATGAAACGCAGCCTTCCCTCTCCTTGAGACTTCTTGATCAATTATATCATCGTGGATTATCGACTCGGCATGCAGGAGCTCGACGGCGACCGCTGCGTCGAGTACGCTATCATCCTCTGAGCCAACTACCTCCGCGGAGAGCATCGCCACGACAGGCCTTATCCTCTTTCCTCCCTCAAGCGCATACTTCAGCGGTCCGAAGAATCTGGAGTTCGCGTACCTCTCCAACTCTCGGTCGACGGCTATATTGGACCTATCGAAATAGTCCCGAGTCTTCAGGGTAATTTCCTCGAGGAATGTCAGGTCTTTATCCAAAAGAGATGCGTTCCTTTTCGTCACCATCCGCCTCTTATAATATATAAGACTTATCGACCACTTTTGTCTTCACCCGGTTAGCAGAACCAACCTTAATCTTGAACCCCCGCGCCGGTTCTCGTATTGCTCCGGTACGAGGTGCATCAGATTCATCTCGAAGGTCTGGGGCGGTACTACCTGCCGCTTCCCAAACTGAACGCGTCCCAGGCCCAGTTCCTCCTACGCCACCTCCAGGACCGCGGATTCTCTGTCCGTACCGGAAACCACCTGATGCATGCAACGGCCGGAAAGACCAGACTCACCGTTGATCCCGCCGGGCTGTCCTGGTCCTCGGGAGAACTACTAGACCCAATCGCTCCCGCCATCCCTACGTTGCTCGCGTTCTCCAAGGAGAGGGCTGTGAGCAACGATCTCGATCAACGGTATCTGTATTTCAGCGCCAAGAAGATCAAGGAAAGGAGGCTCGAGATTCAGCTCTTCACGAGAATGGAGAGTCTGCGCACATGGACCGCACTGAGAAATGTCGGTCTTTGCGGTCTGACGCCGGACGAGAAGGCGGTGATAGCGTCGCTGCTCGGCGGCGCCGAGGGAAACGTCGAGTGTGTGACAGACTACTTCTCGGAGATGTCTTCTTCCATGCCGCTGGGGAGAAAGCAGTACTATCGTTCAACCATCTCCATCGACGAGTTCGTCTCGACTCTGAGGACCCTCTCTCATTCGTCGCAAAAGAACAGTTACCTTCCTCGGGAGTCAATCTTGAGGGTCAGGGTGAATGAGCGCTTCGACAGCCACTCTGCCTTGGACGCGCTGGGCGAGTGGTGCTACCTGCAGTACTCCTCCAAAAACCTCTAATTCAGGAGGTTGAGGAGGCAGGCCCAGGCCCCGGTAGTACAGAGTAAGTACGTATAGCCCGGTCAAGCTTCCGAAGCACCGAGAGTATGTCGGCCTTTCGAGTCGATGAGCGCGGGTTCAAATCCCGCCCGGGGCATCTTACCATATCGCTAAGCAACCCCTCTCAACCACCCGGCAATTCACAGGGGCTTCGCGTTGGAGGCAGCAACCAGCCGCTCTTCGTGAAAGCGAAGCTCTCCTCTGAAGATATTTATTAAAAACTCCCCCGTCTGCCTATCCCTAACGCGCGCGATGGATTCCCGTATGGCACTCCCATAACGGTTTTAACTTGCGGCTCCGAGAAATCCAATAAGTTTGCTCTTCGATGTTGCAATTTTTCTAGCCGCCCTCGGGATAACTACCCTCGAGCTGGTGGAGGCTGCGGCTGTGGGGCTCGCGCTCTACGGCGACTCGCGGCGACCGTCGGTCTTCCTCTACGTGGCCTTGGGAGTCATAGCCGTATTTGTCCCAATGTTCGCGCTCGGGGCGCTGATCACCCTTCTCCCCGACGTCTATCTGAGGCTCGGTGGCGGTGTTCTGTTGCTATACTTCGGCCTCCGGCTCGTCAAGAGCGCCCGCAGGTCAGTCATCCGGAGCCGGAAAGGAGGAAGTCCCTCGCCCGAGCACCTCGAGAAGGGCATAATGACCACGGCCTTTTCGGTCGGCGCTGTCGAAGCCTTCGAGGCGGCCATCGTACTCGTGGCACTGCTCCCAGTTAACTTCCAGTCGACGGTCATCGGAATGGGCGCCGGAATCACAGTAGTCGTGGTAGCAACATTCATACTGAAGAAGCAAGTCAGGAAGGTGAAGCAGGCCAACATGAAGGTGGTCGTTTCTGCGCTGCTCCTTTCCTTCGCCATGTTCTGGTTCGGCGAGGCATTCGTGGAGCTCAACGACATCGTACTCGTCCCGCTCTTCATCGTCTTCGTCCTAGTCGTGCACTGGATTGCGAATCGACCGTCACCGGAAACGGAGGTCGGCGCTGGCGCGACCGCATAGGCAACCGTAAGGGAGATACAGGAGACCCGCGCCCCCAACATCGCGTACCGCCTGATTGCGGAGAGAGGAAGCAGTATCACCTCCAGCTTCCACCTCGCCCACCGCGTGTACGTCGTCTAGACGGCGCCCTGCTTCGGTCCTCCCAAGAGACCAAGCCGTAGAACTCGGAAGATCACGCCCGCAGCGAGGATCGAGAGGCCTACAGCGATTTCCTCTGGGGCGAGGGCGAACGCCAGACCCAGACACCCGATTAGCCCCGCTACAGCGAGTGCGCGAGGGAACATCCGCTGCTCCTTCTGGAGCGTTAGAGCAGAAAGATTCGTGACCGTGTAGTACAGGAGCGTCCCGAAGCTGGAGACTGCGACTGCGATCTCGAACGGAGCGAAGGCGGCGACCAACATGGCGATTACTCCAACGAAGATGACGCTCCGCCAGGGGTTCTGTGCCTTACCGAGGCGCGCGAGGCTCTGTGGAAGGTCCGCGCCTCGTCCCATCGCGAATGCAACGCGCGAGACGCCCAGCAGGTCTGAGAGGCCTTCGTTGAACGTAGTCAGGAGTGCGCCTGCGGAGATTATGGCGACGCCTACACCGCTGCCCATTACGACCATGGTCTCCTCCAGGGGGGATGACGACTGCGAGAGGCGACTCGCACCCAAGACTGAGATGGCCACGGCCGCGACAAGGAGATAGAGAACGGTAGCCGTCCCCAAAGCCAGGACCGTTGCCCTCGGGATAGTGTGCTTGGGATTGCGCACCTCCTCGACCAGGGTCGCTATGCGGCTGTATCCGGTGTATGCAAAAAATAGAAGGGCCGTGGCCTGCAGGATTCCTCCAACACCTCCCGGTGCAAACGGGATGAAATTCGACGCGTTTGCGCCCGGCAAGCCTATCACGACCACAGTCAGCAACGCGAATACCGAAATCACGACCACTACATCGGTCAAGCGGACGGAGCGCCTGATCCCTGCGGCATTGAGAGCAGTCATCGCGAGCACAGCCAGTACGGCCGCCGTGCGCGCAGGCACGACGGACAGCACCGCGTGCAGGTAGCCTCCAAAAGCCAGCGCGATGACGCCGGGGCCGACCGTATTGGCGGTCAGGAACATCCAGCCCGCCGAGAATCCCCACCACGGCCCCAGCATGCGGCGGCCGAACTCGTACGTCCCACCAGTCCTGGGGAGTACCGCGGCGAGTTGCGCGGAAGAGAGTGCGTTGCACAGGGCGACAAAAGCGGCGATTGCTAGAGAGATTATCAGGGCGGGCCCAGCGATTCCGGCTGCGGGCGCAATGACTGCGAATATTCCGGCACCAAGTATCGCGGCCAATCCCGTGGCCACGGCGTCGAACATGCCGAGCTGCGGGCGGAGTTTTGGCTCACTCGGCTCGGTGGGCATGCTCGCTACGAACGGACGCTCCGGGCGATAAATGCATTATGCAGAAGGTTGCCGGGCACGGTCTCCGAACGGCCTCGATGGGGTGGCTCCATTCAACGACGTCCGCCGAAGGATCTAGGGGTTTGGACTGTAAACACTGAATCTAACTACATTCTTCACCGGTTTTCTCTCTCAAGGCCCATGACGGTCGTTCGACTTGGTTCACCTATAGGAGAACCCGTCTGACGAGCGCCGGGTTGACGCGGCGATCGAGGAGCTGGTCCCGTGGTTATATGCCGCCTTCACGCGCACCCTAGCGGTGATTGCTTGAGCAAGATGGGGACCGCGAAGACCCTCGGCGGGGTCGGCTCGATACTCGAGCTGATACCCTTCGTCAGCATCGTCGGGTATATACTCACGCTGGTGGCGGTGAAGTACGTCTCGGACGAGCTTCAGGACAGCTCGATTTTCAACAACATGCTCTACGCCGTGATCACCGGCATAGTTGGCGCCGTGGTCGGCTTCTTAGTCCTCCTCGGCGGCTTCAGATCGCCCGCCTTTACGTCCGGGATGAGTGGAATCGCGGGTGCAATCGGCTTCCTAGCGGTGGCTTGGATTGCCCTCATAATCTCGGCCATCTTCATCCGCCGGGCGTTTGGCACGATGGCCGGTAGACTGGATATCCGCACCTTCCGCACGGCGGGGACACTCTACCTGGTCGGAGCCGCCCTGACCATAGTCCTGGTCGGGTTCATTATCCTCTTCGTCGCGTACATCTACCAGGTTATCTCCTTCTTCTCGATTCCGGAGACGGCGCAGGCCCCCACTCCTGCTACCCCCGCAGCCCCCGCCCAGCCGCTGCAGGGAATGAAGTACTGCCCGAGCTGCGGGGCGCAGATGCCTGCTGCGAGCACGTTCTGTCCCTCTTGCGGCGCGAAGCAGCCCTAAGCGGTCTTGAGCTCCCACTCACCTGATGATCGTGCGGCGCTAGGCCGGGAGTGAAAACCGGGGTTGAACACAACCCACAACTCAATTCTAAACCTGGGTCAGCTTCACGTCGAATACTCTTGGCGTGATCATGAGGATTGGTCAAAACTGGATTTGGCGTTCAAATCCAACCGATTTGGCAAGCCGTAGCCAGTTATGGTCATCCTTTTTCGTCGCCAAATCTCGCTTCTACTCGCTTGGGTTCGCCGGTCCCACCGAGCGTTGCCAACAGACCTAAACAAGGGTTTAAATAAAGGAGAAATCGGCAGCCGTCCTGTTAAGCTTAGTTCGGTTAACTAGCTGACACGAGAAGAACGCAATTTGCCAGATTCGGCTATAGTAAAGTACCTCGTTAAGTTGAGGTTCGAAGTAGATGGAGTGGTGGAAAAGGCCGACATGATCGGCGCCATCTTTGGTCAGACGGAGGGCTTGTTCGGTCCAGAAATGAACCTCAACGAGCTCCAGAAGAGTTGGAAGGTTGGGAGGATAGAGATCAACCTAGAGTCCAAGAACGACAGGACCTACGGTGAGATACTCATCCCGATGTCCACAGACGTCAGCACAGCCGCGCTCATCGCTGCGGCCGTGGAGAGCGTCGACAAGGTCGGCCCGTGCTCCGCCAGGGTCGAGTTGGTGACTATAGAGGATGTCCGCGCGTCCAGAAGGAAACAGATAGTGGACCGCGCCAAGGACATAATGAAGGAATGGGGCTCGCGCACGGCCAGCGAGGGTGAGAATCTCCTGAAGGACGTCCAAGATTCCACCAAGAGAGCCAGAGTGGTCAGCTACGGGGTAGAGAACCTTCCCGCAGGTCCCGGCGTGTACACGTCCGAGCTCGTGTATGTGGTCGAAGGTCGAGCTGACGTGATCCTCTTCCTGAGGGCGGGAATAGAGAACGTAGTCGCGGTAGAAGGAACTAGCGTCCCCCAATCCGTGATAGACCTTGGGAAGAAGAAGAGGCTGATCGCAATCCTCGATGGAGACAGGGGAGGAGACCTGATTGAAAAGGAGCTTGAGCAGGTCGTAAAGGTCGAACGCGTTCTTCGGGCACCGCACGGCAAGGAGGTCGAGGAGCTTACCCCGATGGAGGTCCTTCAACTTCTCAGGGGCGAACTTCCCCAGAGAGGCGGCCGTCCCGAGCGAGCCGAGAGGCCCGAGCGCGCCGCACGCATGGAGAGGATGGAACGGATGGAGAGGGCCGAACGTGTGGAGCGGGGAGACAGGATGGAGAGAGGAGAGGGCATGGAGAGGGAGTATCACGAACGCGAGCCGCGTCAGGCTGCCGTTGAGGCACCTCAGGCACTGGGGCCCGTGATAGAGAAGGTGAAGGAGGTCTTTCCCTCACTGAACGGCACGCTCGAAGCTCTGCTCCTCGACGAATCTCTGGCAGAGAAGGGCAGGTTCCCGATAAGTGAACTTGTCCAGAAAGTCGACGGAGACTCGAAGGTGAAGTTCATAGTCTTCGATGGGATTGTCACGCAGCGCCTGGTCGACGCTGCGGCCAAGGTCGGCGTAGCCGGAATAGTCGGGCACAGGGTCGGCGACATCCGGAACATGCCGCCTACGATGAGCATCGGGACATTCAGGGATCTAGGCCTAGAGTAGCCCTTGGTCCATTGATAGTTTCTCAGCTAATACCAAAGCAGGGCATCTGTTCGATAATCGTGGAGTCGCCGGACGACCTATGGACTCTGCGGAGGCTCGTAAGCCCCGGAGACACCGTAGTGACTAGGAGCTCGCGTGTTGTCAAGAGTGAGGGCGAGTATTCTAGACCGGACAGAGGGGAGCGGGTGAAGGTCACGATTGCCTTGGCGGTAGAGGAGGTGTCCCTCGACAGCAGCGTCGGCAGACTCAGGATACGCGGCAGGATCGTTGAGGCCAGCGATGACCTCGTGAGTACTGCGGGGACTCATTCCCTCTCAGTGACACCCGGGTATGGCCTCACGCTGAAGAAACAGGAGTGGACGCCTCTTCACACGAGGATCCTGAACTCGAGCAAGGACAACGGTGGAAGGTTTCTCATAGTTGCAATCGACAGGAGAGAAGCCGGGCTGGGTCTGCTCAGTGGGTCTCACCTTGGCATTCTGCTTACCGCAGACTCGGGGGCCGCTGGAAAGGGCGTCAAGGAATCCGATGCAGGGCCGTTCATGAAGAAGATAGTCGAGGCACTTCGCAATTCGTGGCGGGAAGGTGACAAAGTGGTCATTGCCGGTCCGGGAAATACCAAACTCGCTCTCGCGACCAAGGTTGCGGCAGAACCCGACCTGGGGAAGAACTACGTGGTGGTGGAGGGATTCGACCTCGCCGGCGGCGACGGTGTCCGCGGTCTGATCAAATTCGATGCGTTTCAAAAGGTGGCGCGTGACAGCGTCCTCGTAGAGGTTCAGGGCATCGTCAACGAGCTGATCAGGCGGATAGCACTCGGGGATACCAGGATCGCATACACACTTCCTCGCGTCAAAGAAGCCGCTGAAGCAGGCGCCGTGGAGTCATGCGTAGTGACCGACAACGTCTTCACACACAACGTTGACGAGGAGACCGTCGTGGACGTCCTGAACACCATCGAAGAGCGCGGCGGAAAGGTCTACCTCTGCGATTCTTCGCTAGAGGCTGGGAAGCAGGTGTCCTCCTTCGGCGGAATTATGGCAACGCTGCGCTATCCGCTCAAGTCTTGGCGATGAGGGGGAACACAAACTCCGAGAGTATCGCCAGCAGGACGCCGCCGACCATCAGGTCCTTCCCAAATCTCCTGGAGAGACGGGTGGAATAGAGAAAGACCCCGAGGAGAAGCACGGTGATGTATGCCAGCCTGCTTATGTCTATCACAGCGCCGTCTATGGCTAGCATAAGCTGCGACGCGTCAGAAGTGAATTCACTTGCTAGCTGTTGCAGCACGGTGCCGAAGTTGGGAGACTGCGTTGCTTGGAGTGGAATTGCACGCATTAACGACGCGAACAGTGGTGCTAGTTGAAGTGTCATCGCCTAAGTAGCTCGCCGGGATATTTAACCGGCAACGACTCCTCTTTAGAAGAGCCCAAGATATGGTCCAGCCAGTGTCACGAAGAGGACTGCTACGAGAGCAACCGTGACCACGATTGTAATCCTCGAGGCAAGCGAATCTGATATCCGACCTCTGCTCGCTCCAACGAGGAACCGCTCGAAGGCTTGTCCCCCGTCCATCGGATATATTGGCAGGTCGTTGAAGACAGCCAGATTGAAGTTCACGAAGAACAGCCAGAAGAGGAGGTTGTCGATGACGGAGGCAGCTCCACCCAACGGCGAGCTGTAGAATCCGATGAGCAGGTTGGAGAATGGGATGGACTCGGAAGGCGCGAAGTTCCCTATTATCGGGAACGACGGCGGCAAGATGTATAACGCCGGGTCCGTCTTGTAAGAGTTCACGTATCCGTTCACCTCGTCCTTGAGCGTATCGTAGGTTATCGAGGAGACTCCAAGGTACGGGTACGTGTACGTCTTGTTGCTGATGACAACGTTGCTGGAGTTGGTGACGATGACCGTCTCCGTGATCTTACCCAGCGTCACCGGGAGCACCGTCGATTGTCCGTCACTCCATAGCGTTACGTTGACCGCCTGACCCGGCTGGAAATCTCCGCTGCCCCTCAGCGTATAGTTCAAGTCTGTCACGGGAATGTTGTCGATGGCGGTGATGAACTCCCCCGGCTTTATCCCGTCTTGGTACGCCGGAGAGGGAAGCTGGGGAGTGCTCTGCGCGACCGAGATCACTGGAACGCCCCTTACGGCGGGGACCATGGCAGATACCGAAAGAATCAGCAGTGCCAGGCAAGCCAACCCGACTATGAAGTTGATTCCCGAGCCTGCTGCGAGGACCCTGAGCGAGTTCCGTGCCTTCGTCTCCCTGAGCTCCTTCT
>Ga0326728_10021975_pt1 | contig 11911 bp, 2 predicted proteins | sample MB3enrmetagenome_FD_207602 | JGI IMG/M metagenome (GOLD analysis project Ga0326728, IMG submission 207602) | Lab enriched peat soil microbial communities from McLean, Ithaca, NY, United States - MB31MN | ecosystem: Environmental > Terrestrial > Soil > Wetlands > Peat | place: USA: New York... | reverse complement strand
CCCCGCCGACTCCAACGTAACCGTGTACATGGGGTTCGCACCGAGAGGCACGAACCTGCTGAATAATCTGACCACCGGGGAGGCCCCCACTCTTAGCCCAGCGTATGGCCAGTACGACGACGGCGCCGTCGTATTCGCCTTCTATGACAACTTCGCAGGGAGGTCGTTGACTTCGGCTTGGACCAACTTCGGTGGGGTTACGGTGAACAACGGCATCTCGATTTCCTCGGGCCTGACGCCAGCTGGCGTAATATCGTCAAGTGCCACCTTTGGAGAAGGGAGTGCGGTCGACTTTCATGGAACACTCTGGGCAACCCAGGGAACCTGGTGGGCTGTGGGACTCTCCCCCAAGTGCCTGGGCACGCCTGAAGACGATTGCCCTGTCGGAGCCTTCGCTCCTGGGGTCTGGGTCAACTCAGGGGATTACGTAGTATTCGAGACACAGCAGATAGTCGTCGGCGGCTACGTGGGATACCACCAATGCAACAGCGGTATCATAGCGTCTTCTCAGACAGATGGCGTGTGGACTCTAAACATAATTAACTCAACCACGTCCTCTGGCCAGCTCAACTACGGGGCGCCTCAATCCTGCAACTCGTACTGGCCGTCTTATCCTCTGAACCTCGTATTGGGAACCACAGCTGGGAATGCACCAGACACCGCATTAACCGGATCTTGGATTCGGGTTAGGGCAGAGCCACCTAATGGCGTCATGCCGGTCGCCGCCCTCGGGCATCAGCTGCTCACAAGCGCCCCGACCATTCCTCGTGACTTGATGACATACGTCCCAATCACGATAACGAATTCACAACCTTCGCCGACCCCCGCCCCGTTCCAGCAGATGGTTGAAGTCAATAGCTCGGCCTATTCTGCTTCCGCAGCCTCTGACCTCCAGAACGTGGAGTTCTTCAACTTCACAGGTACGGTGATTCCAAGTTGGTTGGAAAGCGGCGCCTCCAACAGCTCCACGAACACAATCTACTGGCTGAAGTTGGCTGACGGAATCCCCGCCGACTCCAACGTAACCGTGTACATGGGGTTCGCACCGAGAGGCACGAACCTGCTGAATAATCTGACCACCGGGGAGGCCCCCACTCTTAGCCCAGCGTATGGCCAGTACGACGACGGCGCCCAAGTCTTCCCCTTTTACGATAACTTCGCTGGGACAACACTCAGCAGTCAGTGGTCTGCGGTCGAAAATGGTGGGACGATAAGTGTGGACAACGGACTCTCCATCAGTAACACTGCCAACACTCTCTGCGGCAAAAGCGCCGTGACAGAAATCGATTCTCAAGCTTCTTCAGCGCAGTTCACCGGCCCAACCGTCTTTGACATCAACTTCCATCCAGGCCAAGGGAATGGCCCCAACTTCAGGTTTGGGTTCAGGGATGCAGATTTGTGCGATGTTCAAGATGGCTTCAGTGGGCACGGAGTTGCGGTCGACTTCGGGGACAATGGGGGCTCCAACGACTACACAGGCGGGTCTTCCTACAGCGCGAACGTTCAGATAACCGCTGACAACGGAGGTAATGGGGGGACGTCAGGAATCGACCCCGGCTGCACAACGGCGTGCACTCTCTTCGCCACGTCTCTAGACGCCAGCACTGGCTACAACCTCTTCACCATCGCCGCAACCTCTGCCAGTGCCCAGTTCTATCTGAACTACGAGCCCACTTCTCCGGCTTCCATCAGCACAAGTCTCCCTTCATACAACTCTTCAATTGGGATTGGGATTGAGCAGAACTATGATACGACCCCCGTCAACGTCGGCTGGGTGAGAACACGCGCCTATCCTCCGAACGGAGTGATGCCTGGAGTGAGCTTCGGCGCCACGACAAGATCCCAGGCAACTTCCGTTTTCGTGCCTTCTGGAGTCTTGAGCTACGTGCCGGTGACGATCACAAATTCCCAGTCCTCGCCCACGCCTGCGCCCTTCCAGCAGATGGTCACCGTGGACAGCAGAAACTATTCGTCACTTGAGGCTTCCAACCTCCAGAACGTGGAGTTCTTCAACTTCACAGGTACGGTGATTCCAAGTTGGTTGGAGTCTGGGAACAGCGCTGGGGCAGACGACACTATCTACTGGTTGTCCCTTCCTGATGGCATTCCCGCAAACGTGAGCATCACAGTGTATATGGGATTCGCCTCTCAGTCCGATGACCTACTCAACAACGTGACGACAGGAGAAGCGCCACAGTTGAGCCCGACATACGGTCAGTACGACAACGGGCCTCACGTATTCATAGACTACTGGAACTTCGCAGGGACTTCAGCGCCGGCAGGCTGGGTTTCTACGACTGACGTTCAATCCGTCTCGTACGACAACGGCGTCACAATCCATCTCGGTGACAATGTTCAAGCAGGAGTCTATTACTCCATTCCTGGAAAAACTACAAATTTGGTCTATGACACGCTGCTTACGTCCTATGGCCAGTGTACTGGAGGAGGGTGTCGTGCGCGCGACGTCGGCATCGCGCTCACAACGACCAACGGTAGTAGCTTCTACCAGAGGCAATTCTCATTCGCCGACGCTTGGTATCCGAACTACCATCTCGTCAACGGCTTCTCCATATGGGCGAACTCATCTCTTGTCGCTGGGAATCCCAATTCCTTAGAGACTCCACTGGTGGTTTCGTTGTCCTGGTCCAACGGGGCTTCACACGCTGAATTCGGTTATTCAAACGGGATAACAAATGCGAAGTCTCTTCCGAACCTCTCAAACGCCGACATAGCCCTCTGGGACTCGAACTACTTCAGTCCGACTTATCAGTGGGTCAGGGTCAGGGCATCCCCTCCGAACGGCCTGATGCCGAGTGTGAGTTTCGGAGCCCTTGAGAAACTCATCTTCTCAGAAACGGTCATCTTCTCAGAGACGGGTCTCCCCGCTTACACGACATGGTGTGTCAGTCTAGCGACGAACTTGAAATGCGGTGGTCTCGAAGACATCTCATTCACGGAACCGTCAGGCCTCTACAGGTTCTCGGTCGCCCCCGTGACAGGATTCGAGTCGAACCCTCAAAATGGCTCCCTCAACATACAAGGCTCAACAGCGGACGTTTCGGTGGCTTTCTCATCCAGTCAACCTCCTCCCGGGATAACGATCACAGTGGGCGTGCATCCCGATGCCATACTCTACGACCCCTCGAACGGGTACTTCTATGTGGCCGACTTCGGGTCTGCCCAAGTCTCGGTCATAAACGGCACGGCGGTGATTATGACCATTCCCGTTGGGTCGGGACCTGACGCACTGGCATACGACCCCTCGAACGGGTATGTCTATGTGGCCGACTTCGGGTCTGCCCAAGTCTCGGTCATAAACGGCACATCCGTAGCCGCCACTGTTTCGGTCGGTTCTCAGCCGGACGCCCTCGTGTACGACCCCGCGTACAACGCAGTCGACGTCTCGAACTTCGGCTCCAACAGTATCAGCGTCGTAAAGGGGATTGTCGTAAACACTACAGTCGCCGTGGGGAGGGAACCTGACGCTCTGGTCTTCGACCCCGCCGACCAAGATGTGTATGCCGCCAATTACGGATCCAACAGCGTGTCAATAATCAATAGGTCGTCTCTTGTCGTAAATGTCTCCGTAGGACAGGGTCCCAACGCCGAAGTATACAATGGCGCCAACAAGTGTGTGTACGTCACCGATGGCGGTTCGCAGCAAGTCTCCGCCATCTGCGGGGTTCCGAACCCCGGCACGCCTCCCCCTGAGATTTCCACGTCGTCAGGTGGTTGGTCGATTCCAACAGGCCCTTCGGGTGGAGGGACAATTGGTTGGGGAGGCGGAGGAACAATCGGTTGTAGTGGGGATTGCGCCGTGATTCCAGTTCCACAGAATAACACTATCACTGTCATCTCCCCCTTATGGAACATCAGGGCAGAACTCGTGCCAATTCCCCCAGCTTGCGGAGGCGGCTACTCTCTCGCGCTGTTCCTAACTCCGACCACCCCATTCGTGGCCATGTTCAGTTCTCAGCAGGTAGGGAACATCGCAAACAGCATCCTCTCTCAGGTTATTGGGGGGTCTGACGGGTCGCTCACTTATGCGATTAACAGCTCACAGGTGGGAGCACTTGTCACGTTTCTCCCGACCAGCTACCTGGACTACACAGCGATAGGTAATCTGAGATACATCGACGATCTCATGGGTGCCTACAGCAGTGCGCAGGACAGCGTGGAAATCGGCGGTGCTTTGGGAACCATCATGGGGATCTCGGAGTTCACAATTCCTTCCCTGTGGAATGTCCCCAGTGATCCGTTTGAAGTGGCCTACGAACTCGCCAATGCGGAGATCAGTACCGCGTCCTATGCCCAAGAAGTGGCCATGGCTGCTGCATACGGGGCAGACCCAAGTGCTTTTGGCGCGTTCATTCCAAACTACATGGTCGGACCGGGCCAGGAGATGGTGATTACCATCCCAGGGATCCAAGGCTCAGCAGCAGATTTGCCTAATCTTCCGCTGGCAGTGAATAGTAGCTTCGGTTATGAGCCCTTCGCGTATGCGTACTTCATGAATCCACTCAACCCCCCGGAGCCGGGGTCGATAGACCAAGACACGACGGTCGCGGTGGAGGGCTCACCAACCCTGCCGTACCCTTCGACCGCCACAGTGACCTTCAACGAAGTGGGTCTTGCCCCGGGCACTTACTGGGGCGTCACGGCCGATGGGGCGAACCTGAATTCGACTTCGGACAACATAGTCGATGCTGGGGTAACTTGTGGACAATTCTCTTACAATGTCAGCGCGCCAGACGGTTATGAACTGTCTCCGAGCACTCCTGCCAATCTCTCAATGAGGGTCTGCATCGATAGATCGATCCAAATAATCTTCGCCCCCATCCTTCAACCAGTCGTCTTCACAGAAACGGGTCTGCCACAATCCAATTCATGGTCCGTGAGCATCGCGGGGCAATCGCAGACCGCTTCAACAGGTTCCATAAGCTTCGAACTCGCGAATGGCGGATACAATTGGGCAGTGGGCTCACCAGCAGGTTACGTTGCCACTCCTTCGTCTGGCCACTTCGTGGTTGATGGCGAGCCGGTTTCCGAACAAATTGTCTTCTCTCTTCTTCCGCCTCCGTCGCAACCACTCACGGTTCACACAATCAATGTCGGCATTCAGCCGGACGCCGTGACATACGACCCGTACAATTGTCTCGTATATGTCGCGAACTATGGCTCAGACACGGTCTCCGTCATCGACCAATTCTCCGTGGTAGCTACGGTACCAGTCGGGTCGGAACCAGACGCGCTTGTCTTCAACGGTTTCAACTCTTTTGTCTATACCGCGAACTACGGTTCCGACACTGTCTCGGTAATAAGTGGGACATCAATCGTTGCAACAGTGCCTGTAGGTATAGGGCCCAACTCCATGGCAGTCGACCCGACCACTGGGTATGTGTATGTCTCAAACTCTGGTTCGAACGATGTCACCATAATAGCGAACGATCAGGTCCTTGCTCAGGAGGCGGGTACTAGTTTGCAGCCTCTCACAGGAAGCTCAGGGACAGGCACTTGCGGTGGCGTTTCCTACGTGTTGGACGCCCTTTCGGGGGCAGTAAACGCGACTGCCGTCGGGACATACGTGTCGGTTTCAACGACGTCGGTAACATGCGGATCCTTAGCCCCAGAGGTGGGTGCCTCAACTCAATGCACAGCAATGGTATCGGGCTTTTATCCGACTGGCACCGTGGCCTGGTCTCTAAGCGGGTCAGGAAGCGTCGCCCTCAACCTCGCATCATGTACTCTCTCCTCCGGCGAGTGCGCAGTTGAGATTACGGGGATTAGTGTGGGTTCAGCGACACTGGGCGCGGCTTACGAAGGCAACACTGGCAACGCGGCGAGCAACGGCACCGCGAGTATTGGAGTGGTCCCCTCGCTGTCAGGGACCGTGGTCTCCTGCTCCAGTCCGGTCACTGTGGGAGAATCTTCGGCTTGTACGGCAACAGTCACTGGGTATCATCCTTCGGGGAACGTATCCTTCACGACTTCGGGAATTGGGACCTTCCTCCCCGATGGAACGTGTACACTGAACGGTGAAGGAGTGTGTTCGGTCAGCTACGTCTCCGGTACTTCAACAGAATCTCCCCAGGCCGTCATGGCGTCGTACAGCGGAGATGCTGACAACCTCGCAAGCAGCGGCACGACCAGCATCACGGTTAACCCCGCACCAACTGGCACTACGGTTGTGTGTAGTCCATCGACAGTCATCTTGGGCGCCCCTTCAGAGTGCGTCGCCACAGTTACCGACCAATCTCCAACGGGCACAGTAACGTGGTCCCAAGCTGGGGGGACGGGCTCTGTCACAATCTCCCCGATGTCATGCGGGCTCTCGTCCTCCTTGCAGTGTAATGTCACAGTCGTAGGCACGAGAGTAGGCTCTGTCGACATGCGGGCTAGCTACGAAGGCGACTCGGACGACTATCCGAGCAGCGGCACGTTCGACCTGACAGTGAGCTACGGCGAAACCGTCGCATGCACTCCCGCATCGGTGGTTGTGGGTAGGTCCACGACATGCACAGCCACAGTCACCGGCGCTACAAAACCAACGGGTAAAGTCACCTGGTCCACAAGCGGTTCCGGCAAGTTCTCTCCGTCGGTCTGCACGCTTAAGGATGGCTCCTGCTCTGTAAGCTACACCCCGACCTCGGCCAGCTCTTCAGTCATCCTGACGGCAAGTTACCAGGGGGGCAAGCAAAACCCATCTCATTCCGGGACCTTCGGCCTCGTAGTGAGTCAGACGACTTCCACACTGAAGCTCACCTGCTCGCCCTCCTCGGTTGTCGTCGGGACGTCCAAGACGATCACGTGCACCGCGAAGTTGTCTGGCTACTTGCCGACGGGTAGTGTGACGTGGTCCCCGTCAACGCCCGGCTTGGTCTCGCTTTCTCACTCGACTTGCTCTCTCGCGAAGGACACTCAAACTTCGAGCAGGTGCTCTGTGGTCCTAACAGTCAACGACGCGGGCACTTTCACAATGACGGCAGCGTATGGCGGTGACTCGAGCAACCTCGGCGCCTCCGGCGTTTCGAAGTCAATCACGATTAAGCAGGTTAAGACCTCGTTGTCCGTCTCTTGCGTTTCGTCAGGCACCAACACTTGGACCTGCACGTCGACCCTCTCACACTTCTACGGCTCGGTGGCTGGCGAGACCGTCACCTGGTCTCAGTTCTCAGGGAAGGGGACACTGTCCTTCTCCTCCACCACCTGCTACATGTTGTCCTCAGGTTCGTGTTCCGTCACAGTGACCGGGACCTCGAAGGGAACCACCGTGATTCAGGCCGTTTTCGCGGGCGACCAGAGCAATCACGGGAGCAAGGCGGGAAAGAGCCTCAAGGTCACGTCGGGTTGATTGGGGCGCCTACGTAAGCTGACAAGGCCCGGCCGGGGCGCCTCAAGAATCTCACGGCGGATAATTGACAGAACAGCCACATACCTAGCCTGGCTATTCCGAAGAACGATCATGCGTCGGACCGCACTGGACCCGGACCTACTCCGCTTCTCTAGGGTCCACATTATCCAAGCTTAAGACCGGCGCATTCGAATGTGAGTGGTTATGGCGGTCGACGAGATGAGCCGATGACCAAAACAAAGGTTCTCGCAATCTCCTGCATCTTGGCAGTCGCGCTGGTAGTTGTCCCAATTTCTGCAGTTATGTCGGTCCCGCTCCTAACTTCGTCTTACCTTCCGACTGAATCGGCGACCACTCCCGCCGGAACTCCCTCAGTCGCCAACTCGCAAGCGGTGATTCAGGATGCAGCACTCGGCGCAAGTTCAGGAACCGCAAGTCAATCTTTGAGGGACAACTTCACCATCGACTCGAATCTCAACTCGAGTCTGTGGATTGAAAACGGACCTCTGGTTGGCGTATTAGCGAACCGATTGTCAAATGTACATCTCTCGATGGTATCGACAGGGTTCGAATTCTCGAGCGAGGGGCTTCTTATCAGTGGAGTCAATACGAGTTACGAAATGAAGGCGATTCAAAGCATCCAGACTTTCACTCCACCCTTTACCGCCAAGGCATACGTCATGCCAGTCACGGCTTACGGGAACGCGTTTTCATTTCTTGTCACCTCCAGCGATGGGAATCACGGCGTTATGATAAGCGGTGATGTCAACGACTTGGAGTCCAACTACTACGGGGTGTGGCAGGGTTACGCGCCCGGCATGAATCAGTCTTGGAATCCGCTTGCAATCCGGTTGATTGCATCCCCCACCCCGGACACTTGGTATACACTGACGATCAAGGTGAACTCCACAGGGTATGCGCAAGTGAGTGCAGTTTCCTCAACCGGACAGGGCCTTCAAGGCTTGACCCAACTCGTGGGCACGGGCCCCTTCTACGTGGTGCTGGCCCAGACGGAGGGAGCGCCGTACGTGGTGGGGCCGAACTCTGCTTATTGGGGATGGGTAGGCGTCACCGGTTCAAGACTCTCTGTACCGGCTTTGTCGGCATTCCGTTACTCATTGGCACTTGAATTCGCGATTGCATGTGGTGTTGTCGCACTCGCGGTAGCCCTCGCCGCAATCCTGCTGAGAAGAAGGCGAAGAGGACCGCCTCAAGAGGTTCAGCTTCAGAAGCCTTCGCCTCGAGGGGTTCCCCCTCAACCGCCGAAAGTCGTCGGACACTCTGTCGGCCTTCCTGGCGATGCAAAGGTGTGGGTTCCATGGTTGACGTCACAGTTCAACAGACTCGACGACCAAAGCGAACCCTCCACGCACGTCAAGACCCTGCTTCTCATGCTAGCTGTCAACTGTTTGGAGTGGATGGCTTCTAACAGCGAGACTGATCCAAATACAGGTCACTACGTGTACAACGGGTCTCAGCTCTATCGGCAGAAGTTACCCCTACTAAGAGAGGCTCTGCCGGATGTTGGCGAGAAGAAGGTCAAAATCACCGAGAAGTCGATTAGGGCCCACCTCGAGGCCCTCGAAAGAGAAGGCGTGGTCAAAGGAATGGTTATTGTGAATTCAAGAGGTCAAACATCTATCAAGAAGGGGAACTCCAGGTACTATCGTCTCTTGGCTGAGAGTACCTCGAAGATAGAAGAATTGGTTTCAAGCTCACTTCCGTCTAACAGTACGGGATAGACCCTTAGTCCACGACGAGTTTAGGAGAATTCTCCTATCTCTCCCGAGGTTTTCCCCTTTCTTTTCAGGGCAGGTCTATAATCCGAGCCCGACAAAGAATCTGTCGGAAGAAGGACATGCACCTCAGACAGGAGACGTTTCAAAGGAAGACATGGGCTATCGTGGGCTTGGTAATCATCTCTGCCCTTCTTTCGTTGTCTTGGCTGGCCATGTCGGGCACCTCGCTCTCAATCACCCTCCCGACAATATCGCAGAAGTCCAGCACGGGCCTCCGGGATGACTTCATGACGGATTCAAGTCTCAACGCGACGGATTGGACAACGACAGGGAATCTCCCGAGCGTCGCGGGTCTGTTAGGGGAGACCTACGTCAGCCCCCGACTCTCATTCGGGAATGACAGCATGACGATGAGCGGCGCGAATGGCCCTTACGAGATGACTGGGATCGAGTCCATTGAAGAGTTCACTCCACCCTTCTCAGTCTCGGTCACCGTGGAAAGCACGGTGGCCCACGGCAACCCCTTTGCCATGTTCCTAGTGGGCCCTAACCTGGGGAATCAGGTCTATCTCTTCGGCAACACAAATGCTTCTAGCGGCTACTTCGGCATCTGGGTGGGTAGCTCGCAATGGTTTAGCCAGGACCAGCTACTCTACTCGGCACCCGAAAGTGGTATATGGTATACCGTGACTCTAACAGTCAACTCCAATGGCGCTACCGCAAACTTGAGCAGCGGTGGGGTCAGTCTTGGAACAGCCGAGGGAATCCGAACAGGAGCAGAGTCTTACGCACTGGTGCTGGGACAGTTTGAGGGATCACCTTATGCTGTAGGTGTCAATAGCGCGGAGTGGGGCCTTGTCTCCCTAGAACATGGGACCGCACCAGCAACCTACAGTCTCGGCCCGCGTGAGTCCCCCAGTCTTGCTCAAGTCTCTTGGAAGCACCAAACTGCCCAAGCAATGCCCGGCTGGCAGGGGAGTCATTTCTTAGGGAAAATGTGTATACCTATGTCCAAAGTCTCAAAACGGTTTGGCCAAGTTGAAGGAATGATACAATCATGAGTGCAATCAAGTCGAAGAAGTACCGAGCTGTACCTTCAGTTGACCCGTCGACGAAGGGGGTTGCATGGCTGATCAGTGCGATTATGATTGCGCTACTGACCCTGTCCAGTGCCAGTGCGGCGTTCGCATTCACGCCACCGCAGAGCTTGGCCAGCCAACCGCGAAGCTTACCCTATCCAGACCTGCACGGCATACTGTACAACACTGAAGCTGACAACATGCAAGGTCCCCTAGCTCAAGTTGCGCGTGCACTAGTCGAGATATGGAGTGGTCTAGTCTCGTTCATGACTGGACAGTCCAACCTCGTTCCACCCAACACAGAGAGCATCCCGCACATGGAACGCATGAGCGGTCCGAGTCCCTCGGCGGTCACTATTGCCACGACTAAGACCGAGACACTTGTTCCTTCTGCATCATTCTCTGTTCCCAAGGTGGGGTCCTCAGTCGTCCCGACTCCCGCGAGTCTGTCTGTAGGTACCGCTGCGGTTTGGGTCGGTGCGAAGAGCCAGACTATGCCTGCCGGGTATTCATACTACTACTGGGGGTACGCAACTGGTGGAGCGGTCAATTCAGGAGGCTTCTCTAACGGACAAGTCACAACCGTGGGCAACAACTATGGATTCACCGTAGGGGCTTTCGCATACACAAATGTGGACTACGACTCTTACACGACCTCGACTGCGACTTACGACCTGAGCGGCTTCGCCGTGAGCGGTTCCTACACATCAGTATTGATGCAATTCGGCTACAACCAGTCTATAGGGGCAAAAGGTGCATCGGCCCACTTTGCTGTCACTACACCCGGAACACTTGTTGTAGTTGAGGGAATCGCTGGTGGTGAGGAATGTCTAACACTTGGCGGTGTTCCAGGCTTGAGCACGCGAGCTTCCAGCACTCAGCAAGGCGCGGAAGCTATCGTGATTGCAAGCGCCTCCCCCTCTGCAGGTTCTTACACGGCGACTGAGAGTACTTCGGCTTGTGGAACCTCCGACCCTCGCACTGCCGGTGACATGATTGGTGTGTTTGTGTTCACCCCTTCACCTTACGTTTCGTCTATCTATCTCTCCCCCAACCCATGCTCCGTCACCCAGACCACGGGTACCACTGGGTGTCCTCTGACCATCGACGTGTACGACCAGAACGGGAACCCGATGCCTGGCGTCACCGTGACGATGGCTGCTTCAGGAGCTGACAACCCCTGGTTCTCAAGCCCGCCCCCTGCCACCGGCTCGAATGGGCAGACCTCCACGACCGTCTACCTGTCTGCATCCGTCTCGACGTGTGTGGCGATCACGGTCACCGCTTCGGCCAGCGGCGTGACCAGTCCTCAGGACCAGGTGACTTTCTGCCCGCCCTTTGTTTACCAGCCCATCTCCGCCTCCCTCACAGGCAGCGGCGCTTCGCAGACGATTCAGGTATCAGAATGCGGTGTCTCTTCTTCATTCACGGGGAATGGTGGCACGACGGACTTCACCATGACCCCCTCCTGCGTCTTCACGCTCACCCTCCCCTCTGGCTACATCTTCACAGGTGATTCATCATCGACAATCACGGGGACTTCATGTTCCGCGTTAGGGTCAACCTGCCCGGCCTTCTCGGCTCCTTACAAGCAGCAGTCCTACGTTTCGTCTATCTATCTCTCCCCCAACCCATGCACCGTCACCCAGACCACGGGTATGACCGGCTGCCCGCTGACGATCACCGTGGATGACCAGTACGGCAATCCCATGTCTGGAGTCACCCTGACGATGAGCGCTTCG
>Ga0326728_10021971_pt1 | contig 11913 bp, 6 predicted proteins | sample MB3enrmetagenome_FD_207602 | JGI IMG/M metagenome (GOLD analysis project Ga0326728, IMG submission 207602) | Lab enriched peat soil microbial communities from McLean, Ithaca, NY, United States - MB31MN | ecosystem: Environmental > Terrestrial > Soil > Wetlands > Peat | place: USA: New York... | reverse complement strand
ATCAACAGGGGGCGCATGCGGGTGCTGGCGGCGCGGTACATCGACTCCAGGGGCGCAAAGCCCTTCTCCCTTTCGTGTTCAAAAAAGGTAATCATCAGGATGCCATCCATTACCGAGACGCCAAAGAGGGAGACGAAGCCGATGGCGGCGGAGATGCTGAAATTGAGCCCGGAGACATAGAGCGCCAACACACCGCCCGCAACCGCGAAGGGAATTCCAGCCAGCGCCAGAAGGGAGTCGCGCAAGTTATTGAAAAAGCCATAGAGCATGCCGCCAATCAGCACGAAGACGATCGGGACAATGACGTACAAACGTTGCTTGGCTTCCTGAAGGTCTCCGAATTCACCGGCCCAGACCAACCGGTATCCCGGGGGAAGTTTCACGTTGTCGGCGATGCGCTTTTGGCACTCCTCCACCGTGCTGCCCAGGTCGCGCCCCCGAACGCTGAACTTGACCGGGATGAACCGCTGCGTGCCTTCGTGATAAATCCAGGCGGCTCCCGTATCCAGGGTGATGGTCGCCAGTTCGCTCAAGGGGATATAGGCATTGGCGCCGGTGGGGGTTTGATAGGCCACCTTGATGTTGCGGATTTTATCGATGCTGTCGCGGTATTCCGGCGTATAACGGACGACGAGATCGAATGCCCGGTCGCCCTCCAGCACCGAACTCGCTACGGCTCCACCCATGGCCGCCTGCACCACCAGGTTCACATCACCGGAATTCAGGCCATAGCGCGCCGCCTTGGCCCGGTCCACCTTGATGTTCAGGTTGGGCTGCCCCAGGACGGGGAAGATGCCGAGGTCCTCGACGCCCCGCACCTTGGTCATCTGGTCCCGAATCTGCTCGGCAATCTTGGTGATGGTCACCAGATTGGGGCCGACGATCTTGACCGAATTGACGCCTTTGACGCCCGAGATCCCTTCCTCGATGTTGTCCTCGATGTACTGGGAGAAATTGAAGACGACCCCGGGCAGCTCGTTGTTAAACTCCGCTTGAATCTGGTTGGTTAACTTATCCTTGGTCAAGCCTTTGGGCCATTCGTCAAAAGACTTGAGGGGTGCGAAGAGCTCGACGTTGGAGAAGGGCGATGCGTCACTGCCGTCGTCCGGCCGGCCATGCTGGGAAACCACCGTAAGGACTTCGGGGTGGCGCAGGAGAATTTCGCGCATTTTTTTCGTGGCCGTTTCGCCATCTTGCAGCGAGAGGGTGATGGGCATGGAAGCGCGGATCCAGAAATTACCTTCTTCCAGGTGGGGGAGAAATTCGCTGCCCAGCCTCATCGCCATGAATGCCGTCACCGCCAGGAAAACCATGCTGATCCCTACCATAATGGGACGGTGACTGAGCGCGAACCGCAGTGCAGGATTGTACATACGGTGCAACAGGCGGACGATGAAAGTTTCGGTTTCCTTCACCTTCTCGGGGAGCAGGAATGAAGAGGTTACGGGCGTGACGGTGAACGTGGCGATCAATGCCCCGATCAGGGCGTAGCCGTAAGTGCGCGCCATGGGGCCGAAGATTTGACCCTCGACTCCCTGCATGGTGAACAAGGGCAGGAAACCGGCGACGGTGATGAGGGCCGAGAACAGGACCGCTTTGTCCACCTGCATGGCGCTGATCAGAATCAGCCGCAACCGATCCGTCCATCCGTGAATGGGCGTGGGTTCTTCCGCGGATCGCGTCGGGTCCGGCCCCCAATATCCCTCCGCCAGACGCTGCAGCAGGCTGTGCCTTTCTTCCTCGTCGCGCTGAAAATTCTTGAAGATATTCTCCACCAGAATCACGGCGGAATCCACGATGATGCCAAAATCCACCGCGCCCACGGACAGCAGGTTGGCGCTCTCGCCCTGCATCACCAGGAGAATGGTGGCGAAAAACAATGCGAGCGGGATGTTCAATCCCACGATGGTGGCGCTGCGGAGATCACCGAGGAAAATCCATTGGATCAGGAACACCAGGATGCAACCGAAAATCAGGTTGTGCAGAACCGTGTGGGTGGTCATGGCGATCAAGGAGGAGCGGTCGTAATAAGGAACGACCTTGACTCCGGGCGGCAAGCTCCCGTCGTGATTCAGCTTGTCAATGGCTTCTTGGACCTTGGGAATCATGTCGGAGGTTTTTTCCGTCCGCCTCATCACCACGATCGATCCCACCACATCGTCCCGGTTGTCCTTGCCCAGAATTCCCAGCCGGGGCCGAAAGCCAACCGACACCTTGCCGACATCCTGGACCAGCACCGGGACGCCGTTCGACTGGGCGAGAACAATATTCTGAATGTCATCAACTTTGTAACCCTGGCGCAAATCATCATTGCCGCCGTCATCAATCAGGCCGACGCCGCGGATATTAATGGACTGCTGGCCAATCTGGATTTCGCGCCCACCGACGTTAACGTTGGCGTTGCCCAGCGCGGTGAGGATTTGGGGCACGGTGACGCTGTAAGCCTCGAGCTTGTGCGGATCGACTTCGACCTGGAATTCTTTCGTCGGGCCGCCCCAGCTATTGATGGCGGCGATGCCGGGAATGGTCAGGAGGCGGCGCGCCACGATCCAATCCTGGACCGTGCGCAAATTGGTGATGCCGAAATGCTTGGGACCGGTGACCTCATAGCGATAGATTTCCCCGGTCGAGCTGTTGGCCTGGATGGTGGGCACCAGGCCGCCGGGCAGGCTTACATTCTGTTGCATCGCCACCGAGGCCTGGGCGTAAGCGAAATGGTAGTCCACTCCATATTTGAAGTTGACCCGCACAAAGGACAATCCATAGAAAGAGGTCGAGCGGATGACATCGATGCCGGGCGTGGTGTAGAGCCCAATTTCCATGGGGATGGTGTAGTAGCGCTCCATCTCCTCGGCCGAGAGGCCCGGCGCCTGAGCGGTAATTTCCAGGATCACGGGCGTGGGGTTGGGATACGCCTCAATGTTGAGCATCTTGAAAGCAATAAACCCGGCGAGAGTAAACAACACCACCCCCAGCGCCACAATCGGGCGGCGGCTCAGGCAAAATGCGATGAGAGATTTGAACATAGGGGAATTCTCGCTTTTTTAAGTGCAGTGGTTAGTGGCTAGGAACCAGCTACTAATCACTCGCCACTCCGTGCCAGCTACTATCCACTAACCACTATCCACTGCCCTTCAGTCGCTGGGCGGCGCCTCCAGCATGTTGCTCAGAAACACGGCGCCATCCGTCACCGCCAGTTCGCCGCGCTGCAAACCGGCGAGAATCTGAACTTGGCCGTCCTTGCGCAGGCCGGTCGTAATAACTCGCTGCACAAAATGGTGGCGATCGGTGGTCACCCAGGCGGTCATCGTGCCGTCGGATTCGCGGACCACGCCGTTCGCCGGCAGGGCGATGGATTCCACCGGGTCGTGGACGCGAATAACAAAGTTTGCGAGCATGCCGGGATGCAGGTCATCGTGGGGGTCCGCGATCTCGGAACGGATGGTGACCCGGTGCGTATTCGCGTCCACCGTCTCATAGATCTTGGAAACCCTCCCCTTAAACACCCGGTTGGGATAAGACATCAGACCGACCTGCACCGGCTGGCCCAGATGAAAAAGCGGGATCTCACTTTCCACCACATCCGCCAACATCCATTTGATCGCCACGTCGGCAACCGAATAAGGCGCCGGCATGTTTCCCGGCTGCACCAACCATCCCGGTTGCGAGTTTTTGGAAGTGATTTTGCCGGCAATGGGACTGCGCACCACCAGGGCAGGATCGATCTTGCGCGAGGCGATCATTTGATCAATCTCCGCATCCGTCTTCCCGAAAACGCGTACGGCATCGCGCGCGGCTTTCAGGGCACCCTCGGCGGTCTGTTCATCGGAGACCGCCTGCTCCTTCTCGCGCTCGGCCACCCCGCCGAGACCCTGGACGCGCAACAGTTCCTTGCTGGTCAGAACATAAGTCGCCGCCGCGCCGATCAGCGTGGACTCCGCCTGGATGAGGTCAGGACTCTTGATCGTATAGAGGGGTTGGTCCTTCTGAACTTCGGCGCCCAGTTGGCCAAGGGTTTCAATGATGGTCCCCTGATAATCAGGAAAAACCTGCACGGACAGGTCTTCGTCATAATCAATGCTGCCCACCGCTTCTTCTTCAACGGGAAACAGGTAAGTTCCCACCGTTCCGGTCTGGATCGAGTTCAGTTGGCTAGGTGTCAGGTCGAGGGCGGCTTCGGATGGAGCCGGGCTGGGCTTGGCGCCTGCCTCCGGCGGCGTGTTGGTCCTGGTGGCCTGGCCATGACTGCGGCCGGATTCCAAAAGTCCCACAGCGACAACCAAAGCCGCTGCCGTCACCAACACTCCGGCAAATCGCTTGCTGATGTGATCCGGAAATTTCATCGTTTTCCTCCGACCGTCAGAGGTGTTCGAGCATCGCGGGCTGGACCCATGAGACGGCTTCGCTGTGGATCGGAACTATTAAAGTTAAGTCTCCGCCTCTTGCGTCTTCCAGTTATCTTCCCGGCACCCCGGCCTATCTTATGGACCCTATCGGCAGGGCGGTAGCGGCGGGTTTTCCTCACTGCGTACCGGCGTAAAGCCGCCACTTCCTCAATTCCTCTGCTTCCCGACGAGGTCAGGTTAGGCGTTCCCCCATGGGGAAGTCATAAGGAAGGTACAAGGAATCCGTGAATGTTTAGGATATAGAGCTTATGGTGGGAATAACTATATCGTCTGAAGCATTGCTGTAGTGAGCAAGGGCGATTCCAATCGCGCATATCTTCCGGGCAGCGCGCCATATCTTTCGGCCGGCTTGACCCTATCTTTTGGCCATAGGCGGCGCAGCAGCCCGGGGCTTTGGTAAAATGGCCGGCAGCGCTGATTGGGATTTACATAATAACCTCCGGGCAGCAAGCGGACGGTCTTGAAATGCTATCCTTCTTCCTACGCTTAAGCCGCACTAGACTTCTTCTCATTGCCGCCACGATGATCCTGACCGTGGCGCTGATTGACTGGCGCGTCGAGCTGAATGTCGCGTTTGGATTTCTGTATCTTTTCCCCATGCTGATTTTGGGAAGCTGCGTGCCGCGTTGGCAACTGGCCTTACTGGGAGGATTGTGCACGTTTCTCGCCGAACGCTTCGCCCCCTTTACATGGGATGCTGCCGCCGGAGTGCCGCGCGACCTCTTCATGTTCGCTTCCTACTTTGGCACGGGGCTCTTCGCCTACGAATCAGCCCGCAACCGCCGCCTCACGGAGCAGCACGTCCATGAGGTCGAGCAGGAGGCAGAGTTGCGGCGCGATGCCGAGCAGCAGTTGAAGATCCTCATCGAAAGCAGCCCCGCCGCGATCCTGACCGTCGATTCTGCGGGTAAGATCCTGATGGCCAATCAGGCCGCGCACCGCTTGCTGGGCTTCGAGCCGGAGACCTTGCCGGGAGAGTCCATCAAGGACTTCCTCCCGCCCCTGGCACGCGTCCCGCCCACTGACGAAACCACCCCCAGCTTCCGCGCCGCGATGCAGTGCAGCGGGCGGCGCCGGGACGGAGATGTATTTCTCGCCGACGTCTGGTTTTCCACCTACAAGACCAGCGCCGGGCCCCGGCTCGCAGCCATGCTCGTCGATAGCTCCGAGGAACTTCGCGACAAGGAGGAAGCCAGCCTCCACCACCTGCTGGTCACTTCGCGCCTGGCCGCGGCGGCCGTATCCCACGAAATCCGCAATCTGTGCGGCGCCATCTCCGTCGTCTATGAAAACCTCTCCCACCATCGCCCAATGGCCGAGAGCGAGGACTTCCACGCGCTAGGGAACCTCGTGGAGGGCCTGGGAAAAATTGCCACCTTTGAGCTTCGGCAAAGCGCGGGAAGTGACGAACTCGCGAGTGTGGATCTGGGCTCGGTACTGGAAGAATTACGCATTGTGACCGCCACCTCGTTGCGGGAGGCAGGCGTGCTTTTTCGCTGGCACGTGCCCAAAGACTTGCCCCGGGTGTGGGCGGAGCGGCATAATCTCTTGCAGGTGCTCCTCAACCTCACCAAGAACAGCCAGCGCGCCCTGCAGGACCTGGAGGTGAAAGAGTTCAGAATCAGTGCGTGCGTGGAAGGCGATCGGGTGGTGGTGCGCGTCCGCGATTCCGGTCACGGCATTACCAATCCGGAACGTCTTTTTAAACCTTTTCAGGAAGGGGCGGAGGTTACCGGCCTGGGGTTGTACCTGTCACGGGCCCTGGTGAGGACCTTTAACGGTGACCTGCGATACGAGCCCGGCCACGAAGGGTGCTGCTTCGCGGTAGACCTTATCATTTGCCCGGACCAGGGGACCGAGGCGGGAGAGCCAGAAACGAATGGATAAGATCAAGATCCTTTTGCTGGACGATCACTCACTGTTTCGCGAGGGCCTGAGCCGGCTGCTCGAGGGCGAGCCGGATTTGAAGATGGTGGCTTGCTGCGCGTCAGTGAGGGAAGCGATCGACGTTCTGCGCGAGAAACCCATTGACCTCGTTCTGCTCGATTATGACCTGGGGAAAGAGCGGGGCTTCGAGTTCATAACCCAGGCCCGGCAGGTGGGCTTTGCCGGACGATTCCTGATGGTCACGGCAGGAATGAGCGATGCGGAATCCGTGCAGGCGCTCGATCTGGGCGTCAGCGGCATCTTTCCCAAGCACAATTCACCCATGGTCCTTATCCAGGCCATCCGCAAGGTCATGGCGGGAGAAACCTGGCTGGATGAGAACACCATTCAGGCCCTGGTAAAGGCGTCCAAACACCCCGAACGCGCGGACCGGACTAAGCCCTTTACGGAACGGGAGAAACAGGTGTTGCACGGGGTACTGGAAGGGCTCAGCAATAAGGAAATAGGGGCGCGACTCAACATCTCGGAGAGCTCGGTAAAAGCCGCCCTTCAACAGCTTTTCCAAAAAACGGGCGTAAGGACCCGCAGCCAACTCGTCCGCATTGCGCTGGAGGAACGCGGCGCCCGCTGGACGTAAACTCCCCCAGTTAGGTTCCCACCGGGCAAAAAGTCCTTTGAATCCGGGGTGGGTTTGAAATAGACTGCAAACCATGGATCTGGGCACAGCGCTACGCCATTCCACCAAAAAACATCCCCAAAAACCCGCGGTCATCTGCGGCGACCAGGTCATTTCCTATGAAATGCTGGACCGTTCCACCGATGCTCTGGCGCGCTGGCTCCTGCGGCAGGGGGTCGAAAGCGGCGACCGCGTGGCCATTCACTGGGGAAATTCCCTGGAGGTGGTGTATCTCTACTATGCCTGTTTCAAGGCCGGGTTAATCGCGGTGCCGGTAAACAACCGGCTGAAGTCCCCCGAGATCGCGTACATCCTGGAACACTCCCAGGCCAAACTGTGCTTCAGCCAGCCGGATCTGGCGCCCCTCGCGGAGGCCGTGCGCGCGGAGTGCCCTGCCCTGCGGCACATCTACACCGCACTTCCACCCATTGATGCCACGGGATTGGAGGGCGTGGCCTTGCCCGAAGTATCTCCCGAGCGGGTGGCGGCGGTTTTGTACACCTCCGGAACCACGGCGCGGCCCAAAGGGGTGATGCACACCCACATTTCCCTTACCGGCTCCACCGAGCTGATGATCACGCTGGGCATGGACGAAACGCACACCGTGCTGGCCGTGACCCAGTTGGTGCACATTGCGGCGCTCGCTTGCGTGCTGCTGCCGGGAATAACCTGCGGCGGAACGGTGGTCCTGCTTCCCGTCTTTGACCCCGCCCAGACCCTCGACTTGATCGAGCGTTGGCGATGCACGTACACGCTGACCTTGCCGGCCATGCTGCGGTTTGTGGTGGAAGAACAGGGCCGCTCGCCGCGCGACGTCAGTTACATGCGCCTTTGCCTTGCCGGCGGCGATACCGTGCCCGTGACCCTTCAGGAACGCTTCCAGGCGCTCTTTGGAATACCCGTGCGGGAACTCTATGGAATGACCGAGACGGTGCCGGTCACCTGCATTCGCGAAGGCGCGCCGCGCGTCGGCTCCATGGGCCCGGCGATGGACCTGGTGGATGCGCGCGTGGCCGATCCGTTCGGCAACCTCGTGGCGGAGGGCAGCACGGGCGAACTTCAGGTGCAAAGCCCGGCCAATTGCGTCGGCTACTGGGGTGACCCGCGGGCCACCGCGTCCACCTTCCTGGACGGCTGGCTGCGCACCGGCGACCTGGTAAAACGCGACCCTGAGGGTTACTACTGGTTCGAAGGGCGCGCCAAGCAGATCATCGTGCGCGGCGGCTCCAACATCTCCCCGCAGGAAGTGGAAGAGGCGCTCTATCACCATCCCGCGGTGCTGGAGGCGGGCGTCATCGGCAAGCCCGACCCGGTGCACGGGGAAAAGGTCATCGCCTTTGTCGCCCTTCGCGAGGGATTCACGGCCAGCGAGCAGGAACTGCGCGAGCTGGTGCGCAACCGCATCGCCGATTACAAGACCCCGGAGCGCATTCTATTTCTGCCCGCCCTCCCCAAAGGACTCAGCGGCAAGGTGCAACGCCGCGAGCTGAAGGATCTGGTGGTGGATCCCCCCGAACAGGGAACGTCCGCCGGCAGTTAATGGGGTTCGCAGAATGCAACGACGGATGAACCCCCTCACCTCCGTAGGCGTTAAATTAAGCCGCTTTGGTATGGCCCCGGCAGGGGCCTTCGGTGAGTAGCCGCAAGCTTATGGTTTCTGTAATTGTGACTTGTAGGGAACAACTTCCCTTCCCTCTCCCTTGGGGAGAGGGTGCCCGAGGGACGAGGGCGGCTGAGGGGTTACTTGCGCTCATGAGGCGTCGGTAGCATGTACAACTTAATTGATCAAAAACCATTAACCTGCGGATAGTGGAGCCCTCGCAGCCTCCCAGTCCGTCAGCGGACGGATTGACTTTCAGGGGGGGCGGCCCCTTCAGGGCCGGGGGCATTCATGGCGTGGCGTATCCGTAGGTTAAAACCTAGTGTCATGAATCAGAAGTTCGCTTTCAAAGTCGAGCCATAATTTGGCGGGGGGTGACCCCCTCACCCCCACGACAAGCAGAACGTGGGGCCCCCTGCCCGCCCCGGCTGATGAAAGCGCCGGTTGCGGTCCACCCTCTCCCCCAAGGGGGCGAGGGTGGGAATTCAACTCTCCCCTCGCCCCCCTGGGGGAGAGGGGTAGGGGGCATAGGCGCTAGAATAAGCGGCAGAATCGGCCATGGCATGCCCGAAGGGCATGAATATCATTAGCCGTAGGTGAAACCTACGGATCCGAAGCGGACCTTGTCGGATATTGTCCAACCCCGCAGGGGTTGAATATTCGACCCCGCTGGGGTCGCAAACTGATTTTGCGTGGCATCTTTCCGTAGGTTTCACCTACGGCTAATGACCTTGGGTCCCTTCGGGACCCCGCCGTCCGCGCTTATTCTAGCGCCTATGCGGGTCGGGGGTGAGGGGGTTCTCCAATAATCAACGAACTTCTGACTCAGGACACTACGGCTACTCATGGTATCCCGCTTCGCGGGACGGGAATGCGCAAATGTTTCAATGGCTTAATTTAACGGCCATGCTCCCGCCCCCCGGTCCAACGGGCGAGAAGGGCGCGAACTTCCGCAGTTGAGCAGCAGTCCCCGCATCGAGTCCGCCATCGGCAATTCTTCAAAACGCACAAGCGTTTTATTTTCAGATATTTATTGGGGTCCAAGGAATGACGAGCTCTTTAACTTGCCTGTTTTCAATAATTTATTGGGGTTGTGGAAAACTTTGCGGGTTTTTTAGGACATTGAGGCCTTAAAATCGTCATATCTCATTTAGTTTCATGAATTAATAGCGAATCTAACTTAAGCTGCTTCCTTTCAATACATTATTGGGATAGTCGATTATGTCGCTTTTTTCGAGCTTTGTTTTCGATATTTTATTGGGAGCAACCTTCATTTTTAACATCTTTTTGGTTTTTTTGATATCCACTTGATTTACATCAAAAAAACCACCTTTTACGTCCCCGGTGGTGGATCGTCCGACCCCGTTTCCCAGGTCCGGAGCATTTCGCGCGCGCATATCCGCTGAGTAATTTCACGTAGGCCACGTCCCCAAACTATGAGGCTAGCATCTGGAGGGCCAATCCGCTTTGCCGGGGAGGCCGCAGAAGTCTGAGGGCGCCGGCAGTCGAGAGGAAGTAGCGCAGGGCCCGCTCTCCGGCCCTGCGGCCCTTCCGAGGGCGGAGCCGCAAGCGAGGCGTTTCGTAGGGGCTGGGCTTGCCCCGCCTTTGTCGCGTGTCCCTGATGGAGAATGGGCCAGCGGGCGCAGGGCGAGCCCAGCCCTGCGTCTTTGGGCCAATCATGCAGGCCGTAGGTTCCCCAATACGCAATTGGGTAGTACCAAAGTTCCTTGACTCATTCCACGCATTGGAGCTTACATAAGCATGGGATATAGACCAATGGCAGAGAAATTGGTCACATGAAGGGGGGAGCCGTCCCACCGATCAAACCTCGCAATTCTCCTGCCACATTTGACATATTTGCCCAAAAACCCTAACGGCTCTCCCTTCGCCTCACGCGCCAAAACACACTTAGGACACTACCCGCTTGCCGGCATAGATCCCGCTCTCACGGGTGGCGCATCCATTGCTGTTTATGTATGCGACCAGGAGCGCTTGGCTTGCCGCAATAATAAAAGCCTATGGATGCCATCAGGGGCCCTTGGCGTGCCGCATACATAAAAATCAATGTATGCGCCACCCGCGAATTGGAAATCATTGGCGGACTTCTCGACGCCTCATGGTCAGGGAAGTGGAGGGAAATGGCGAGATCCGTCGTGGGTGATGTGGAAGCGGTCCAGCATCCGCAGCGCGAAGGTATATTCCGGGGCATCGCGGTCTATCGGGGTCCTGATTTTCACCACGCCGTTGGAGAACCTCAGGCGCAGTTCGCGATTGAACGCCCCTCGAATGAGGATGCCGACCACCTCGATCCGCACCGCCTGGAAGCTTCGGCACTCGCTCCACAGATAGCGCTTGGCGCGGCGGAACGGTAAACTGCGCATCAACACGCCATCCGTATCCACGCGCCGCGGGAGCGGCAGGAGGGCGAAGTAGGCGATCACGTTCATCATGAATGGCGGGAACGGGAGCCAACCCAGCAGGGCCACGGACCACATCAGGCCCATGTTACCGAGGGCGCTGGCATCTACGCCTCTCGCTTCGAGGAGGTCCGGATCCTCCTGCGGCCTGGCGCGCCGCATCAATGTGTACAGCAGAAAAGGAATGATCGTGAGCGGCGTAAAGCCGAAGATCACCAGGTTCTCTGACAGTCCGCGGCGAATCACTTCGCGATACAGCAGCCAGTACAGCAGACCAAACGCACCGATGACCAGTATCGAAGTAAAAAAGATCTTGGGCCCGAGCGCGATTCCCAACGCGATGAGGCAGGCCGCCGCCAGCGCAGCAGCAAAAATGGTCAGGAATCTGGCTCGCTTCCGACCCGCCAAGGCCGCGGCGGGGGTGATCCGCAGGAACTCCAGGTCGGACCGCAAGGGCTGCCTGTCGGGTTCAGTCATGGGGGATTCGAATCCTCATTGTACTACACTTTAGGCCGGCGGGCGCAGGGCAAGCCCAGCCGATACTGCTCTAATTTTGTGTTGCTCCCCCTGCCCGGCTGAGGCAGGATGCTCATGTGGAAGTGTGTTTAACTGGGACAGCCGAAGACTCTGGGATATGGCCGAGATGATTAAGCACGTTTGCAGTTTACTCTGCGCTGTGATTCAAGAGGTGCTAAGTGCGTTGGTTATGGTTGGGACAAGCATAAGAAGCCGAGGAGAATCTTCGCCGATAGCAGAAAATGAAAAACAATTCATCTTTAAGACTCTCATTAACGCGCAGCTTGAATGTGATCGTCTGGACCTCAAGGAAGCAGCAAATCGTGTAGCAGTTCTGGAAATGAGACTCAAACAGGATTGCAGCCTGGGTGCCGCTCATATTGAACTGCAAAATCTCAACACAGCCATAAT
>Ga0326728_10021970_pt1 | contig 11914 bp, 10 predicted proteins | sample MB3enrmetagenome_FD_207602 | JGI IMG/M metagenome (GOLD analysis project Ga0326728, IMG submission 207602) | Lab enriched peat soil microbial communities from McLean, Ithaca, NY, United States - MB31MN | ecosystem: Environmental > Terrestrial > Soil > Wetlands > Peat | place: USA: New York... | reverse complement strand
TGTTGCAGCCTGAAACATTTCCCGAATACTGGAAAATGGTGCCCTGTCGGTCAGTCGTGCAAGGGCCTAATACCTGAAAATAACCCCGTCATTAGCGGAGAAGACGGGCTGGGAATTGGGGTATTAACTCTCTTCCTTTCAGGAGTTGGTCAATTGCGCCAAAGGTCGCAAGATCGGCAATCTCGTCAGTCGTTTTCTCGGCTTGCGGGTTCCGAGTTGGCCAAGGCGGTTCAATTTCCCACCGGATGCGGATATTGTGTGCCATAAATCCTTTTGCTGTTGGGTGCCTGGATTCGCGCGTTCTGTATCCCGGGAGCTGTGACCACGTACGGCTTTACGGCAAAGCCGAATCTGGTAGCGACTAGGGGAGGAGGAGCCTTCAAAGAGACAAGGGGCAGGAATAATTGAAGGGATTCCTACCCCTCTTGAACTATGCGCATGAAGAGAGTCACTAATCAAAAAGGATTATCAACCCCCCAATCAATATATACCACTGTGTGGTACCATATCCTCACCGCTAATAGGCGGTCATGTCAAGCGCATTTATTCTAATTACTATGTCATATAGGCTGACTAGGGTCGAACTTATGAAATCTCTTGAAATCTTTGCCTTTTCTTTATCAAACAATAACAACGGGAGTGTAATCTGACGCGTCCCCTCTCCAAAGATCTCTCAGAATCGGAGGAGTCAAAATGACCAAGGAAAACTGCGGGAGCGACGAACCACCTAAATGCTCGTCTTGCTTTAAGAGCGAAAGCGAGGTTAAGACACTCACAGCCGCACCGGGGTATTGTCTTTGCAACGAGTGTGTCGAGATCTGCGAACAAATTGTCGCGGAACTAGAAAAGAGTTTCGAGAGTCTTTCTTCGCCTTGCATTTCTGGGCAAAGATGAGGGCCTCAGTTCTGAAACTCAGTTCGGTTAAGCTTTGGGGCTGGAGTGGGCGCTTTCTCAGCTAAGGGATTGCGAGATCGCGTTTATATACCGACACGATCTGTCGACGTTCAGGATCATAGCCCTGCCATTTTTTTGCTGACACAGCTTCTGGCTCAACGCGTTGAAATCCATGCCGCATAAACAGACTTTGGGCGCCTTCCTGGGTTGTACAGCCAAAAACATACGCCAGTCCCAGACGTTCTCCCTCCTTGACCATGGCCTCAACTAATCGACTGCCAACGCCCTCTCCGTGATAGCGCGATATCGTGAACAGGCCAGCTATTTCTGCCGCATGATCCTCGGGATAGGGAAACAAGGCACAAAAGCCCGCTGGCTCCATATCAGCCGGGCCCAGGCGAGCCCCATAACCATGCAACAAAAGAAGAGCCGTTTCCTGCCTCGTCCGAGGTTTGAGGTATCCGGCTCCCTCTGCGCGATGCAGCAGCTTTTCCACCTCATGAAAATCATCGATACTTAACTTCTCCACCTGGCAGTAGTCACCACGGGTAAACATAGTGCCACACCCCTCGTAGGTGAACAATTCGCGTCCGATGCCTGCCAGGGGGCAGAGCGATACGGAGGTCACTCCGCCCTGCAGTGCTCCGTGAATAGCCTCAAGCACGGGGCGGCGATCCCCCAGTCCCTTTTCATCAGCTCTGCCGGGACATAACAGGTCTTGCAGGCCAGAGCCATTGAGAAAGGAGAGGCGTGTCCCGTCGCAAGTAAGGCCGCCAGGTGGATCGATATACACTAGCTTGTATATCCGCAATTGAATGGCAATCTGCTGCGCACAGCACATCAATGACATCGGTGCCCTATGAGGCCACAGACCTACGCATAGCCGAGTGTCTCGCAGCACCTCCCACATCCGAATGCAGCGTTGATTGAGGGTCTCGTCAGTGGAGAAGGCAAGCGGGGAAGCACGTGGCGCCTTGGCCGCCCGGGCAAGCTGTTTGTAGAGCTCCATGACACGTTGGCGAGGTTCCCCTCCGTTGACGGGTTCTATCAACAGTATGACTCGGGTTTCGTTGAGGAGGAGAATCTGAAAGACCTCCGATGCCTCATGCATGTCGGCCTCAGAAACCAAGTCATCTGCGCGAAGAGCAATGAGCAGGCTTTTTTCGTGAAACTCGTCAAGGTAAAATTCTCTTTCGTCAAAACTCTGAGATGGCAGATGTGGTCTCCGCATACGCTTCGCCTCACGGTACCTGCATTAACGATGATTATAACCGGCGATCGCCGATGGGGAAAGCCGAAGGTTCCTATTCGCGGACTGAGTATAATGGGTGCATACGTCGACGATGCTGCAGTTCCGTGAGGGGGCCGATCATCTGATACCCGGCGCCGGATACTGTCTTCCTGTGATTCCTAAGTGCTCGATGCCCCATTCTAGAGGCGCAATTCAGGCTCCACTTCGGTTAGCCATTGGCTACCCTGCGACTCCTGACGCCCAAAAAGGAAACATGAATGTCCAACCAAACAACGTTTTGATGAGCGGGCAAATCACGAGGCACAGGGCGAAGCCCGAGATCAAGCAGAAGAAGAGCCTCGGCACACTGGCGGCGGCCCAATGCCACACGAGGGGCATGAACCGGATACGGAGAAAGATCGAGGCTCACACACTCCGCCTGTCGAGGCACCCGTTCCATGCAAAGGTGCGGACCAAACGTCTCATCCCAGATAAGATCAATGGGGCCCGCTGGCATGATCCCGTCCGATGGTCTATGGCACCATCTCATCGGCAAGGTTGGCAGACGCTCTCCTGCTCGGCCGGCATCTGCTGCCGAGAGGCGCCTGGCTTCATCAGGAATTTAAAACCGTCTTCTCGGATGCAGAGGGAGACGGAAAGGGCGTCTAGCGATCCAATCCATAGTGGTCCTCATGATCCAGCCATTTCCCCGCTGAGAAAATTTGTTAAAAACCGCAACCAAAGATTTTACACAACCTTAATGCGATTCTAACAACCGTATGCCACCATCAAGAGCCTAATTCTTCAAGCCCCGCTCAATCGAGAGTTATGGGTTTGTCGAGATTATTGGGCGAGAGGAGACTCGGTATGAAGAGGACGAGATGTAGTTGGCTTGCTTTGCTGGCACTTATTGCGCTCCTTGACATCTCATGTGGCGGAAGCACAGAAAATGGAGCGACTAGTATAATAAAGTTGCAGGGGGCTGGGGCCAGCTTTCCGGCACCTCTGTATTCAAAATGGTTTAAATCCTATAGTGGCACCCACCAGAATGTGCAGATTGATTACCAGTCAGTCGGCAGTGGCAGCGGTGTTAAGAGCGTTATCGACAAAACTGTCGACTTCGGTGCCAGTGACGCGGCCATGACGCCCGAAGAAATCGCCAAAGTGGACGTAGGGGTGCAGTGCCTGCCGATGACCGCCGGCAGCATCGTGTTGACTTATAATGTCGCAGGGGTCACCGAGTTGAAGTTGTCGCGGCAGGCCTACGCGGGGATTTTTTTGGGGAAGGTCAAGAAGTGGGATGATCCTCTCATCGTTAAGGCGAATCCCGGAGTCAAACTTCCCGGCGAACTCATCAATGTAGTCGTGCGAGCCGATAGCAGCGGCACCACCTACGTCTTCAGCAAGCACCTCAGCACTATCAGCGCGGAATTTGCGAAAAGCCCCGGAACCAACAAAATGCCGAATTGGCCTGTGGGAACACGCTCCAAAGGAAATGAGGGGGTGACCGCAAGCATTAAAACAACTCCGAATTCTATCGGGTACATTGAATACGGATATGCCAAGACCCAGAATATGCCGATGGCGATTCTAGAGAACAAGTCGGGAAAATACGTCGCGGCGACTACAGAATCCGGACAGGCAGCCCTTGCCTCCGCGCAGCTGCCCGAAGATCTGGTTGTCTGGGCTTCTGATCCTGAGGCCAAAGAAGCATATCCTATCGTAACTTTCACTTGGCTGCTCTGCTACAAGCAGTACAAAGATAAAGACAAGCTGGCCGTTCTCCAAAATGTGCTGACCTACTGCCTAACGGAAGGTCAAAAGGAGTCAGAGTCTCTCGGGTATCTCCCTTTGCCATCGGCGGTGGTTGAGAAGGTCAGCGCCGCTTTGAAGATCATCCAGTTGGTGCCAAATGCTGGTTAGCCTGCAAAAATAAAACATCCCTAGAAGATGTATCGGACAACGGTGACAATTTCGCCTAAAAAGAATTGATAGAGGTTTAGCTTTGCCGGAGAACAAGCAAATTTCGCAACCCCCGACTCGCTTTCAGGGCATGTTGGACACTGCGTTCGGCCGACTGTGCCACGGAATTGCGTGGCTGTTCATTCTCTTGATTGTGTTCATCGTTTTGAGAATTGCCACAGCTGCCGTGCCAGCGTTGCGGCAGCAAGGGCTGGGCTTTCTTTCCGGAACCTCCTGGGATCCCAACCAAGGGGAGTATGGAATCCTGCCTGAAATCTGGGGGACACTCTATAGCTCACTGCTGGCCTTGGTCATCGGCACCGCGTTTGGGCTCTCGGTGGCGATATTCCTGAGCGAGGGCTACCTGGCAACTTTTGTTTTCGCGATTCTAAAGTTATTTGATGTCCATTCTCATCCGGCGTGGGGGAAACTGCCCGACCGTTTGGAGCAATTGCTGAAAAACCTGATCGAGTTGCTTGCTGCAATTCCGAGCGTCGTCTACGGCTTGTGGGGCTTGTTTGTGGTTATTCCCCTTGTCCGTCCAGCCTGCAACTGGCTTCATGTGAAACTGGGCTGGATTCCGCTGTTTGGGACGACCTTGAGCGGTCCGGGGATGCTTCCGGCGGCTATTGTTTTGTCCATCATGATTCTCCCCACCATCACGGCCATCAGCCGTGATGCCCTTGTGTCGGTGCCTTCAAAGCTTCGGATGGCTGCTTATGGCTTGGGCGCTACGCAATGGGAGACAATCCTGGCTGTGATCTTGCCTGCGGCAATGAGAGGCATTTTTGGAGCAGTCGTTTTGGCTTTCGGCCGGGCGCTGGGAGAGACCATGGCCCTTGCAATGCTGGTAGGAAATGCTAACAAAATCAGTATTTCGTTGTTCTCGCCCGCGAATACTCTTGCAGCCCTGTTGGCCAACAACTTCCCCGAAGCCGGCCCGAAGGAAGTCGGGGTGCTGATGTATGCCGCTTTGGTTCTCCTGGGGATTACGCTGCTGACCAACGTGTTTGGGGCGCTCATTCTTCAGCGAGCGACAGGGGACTTGGAGGGAAGCCGATAGTGATCCGGAAAGATGTCACCATAGAGCAGCCACTCACGCCGAAGTCAACCGAGCCTGATTATGGCCCGTTCACGGATGTGGACTTTCCGGAACTGGAGAGATCTTTGCGGCGCCCCCGAACGCTCTTGAGTCTCATCATGAGTTGGTTGGTGGCGGGAATGACGCTTCTCGCGCTGATCCCGCTGTTCTCGGTCATTGCGATGCTCTTGTGGCGAGGGGGCAGGAAGCTGAGCTTCTCGCTCTTTACACAGTTGCCGCCAGCGCCGCTGGAACTGGGCGGGGGGTTCGGAAATGCCATCGTCGGCACCCTACTCATGGTTGCCCTTGCGACAATGATCAGCGTGCCCATCGGCATTCTCTGCGCTATATTTCTGGCACAAGCCGAGAAAGGAAGCCATTTCGCCAACGCGGTCCGGTTCGCCGCCAAAGTGCTGACAGGTTTCCCGTCGATCCTGGCTGGGGTCTTTGCCTACGGCGCTTTGGTTCTCGTGACGGGTGGTTTCTCAGCATTTGCCGGAGGAGCTGCCCTGTCAATCCTAATGTTGCCGACAATCATCCTGACAGCCGAAGACACCATCCGCATGGTGCCCGCGAGGATGCGCGAGGCGGCGATCGGTATGGGAGCCACCAATACGCAGTTGGTTTGGATGGTATTGCTTCCTACGGCGCTTCCTGGGATTTTGACCGGCGTCATGCTGGCCGTGGCCCGCGCGGCAGGAGAGACGGCTCCGCTGCTCCTCACCGCCCTTTTTAGTAACTACTGGATTGCCTCGCATGGCCACATAGACCTGATGCAGCCTACGGCTTCGCTGGCAGTGCTTATCTACAACTTCGCTGGTATGCCCTTTGAGAACCAAGTAGAACTCGCCTGGGCAGCGGCGCTGGTTCTGGTGCTGCTGGTTTTGGTGGCCAATCTTGCCGGGCAGAGCTTGTCCCGCAAACAGATTCGTGAATAGGGGTGTATTGATATGATGACAAGTGCGACAGACATGGGCGATGATCCATCCAATACTAATGAGCATTCGCACCGCTCAGAACCTGGAGACGCCGTCATTGACTGCAACATCAAGGAGCTTTACTACGGGAATTTTAAAGCCGTCCGTGACACGAATATTCCCATTAAGAAAAATGCCATTACGGCTTTCATCGGACCGTCCGGGTGTGGCAAGAGCACGGTACTCCGTTGCCTGAACCGCATGAATGACCTCGTGCGCGGCTTTCGATTTAAGGGGCATGTCCGCTTCCGGGGTAAAGATATCTATCATTCGTCTGTGGACGCTGTTGCCGTTAGGCGGTTTATCGGCATGGTGTTCCAACAGCCCAACCCCTTTGCCACAAGTATCTACAATAATGTTGCTTTTGGCCTGCGTTTGAATCGTTACAAGGGCGACTTCACGCGGAAGGTTGAAGAGGCTTTGAAACGCGCTGTGCTCTGGGATGAAGTTAAAGACAAACTCCACAAGAGCGGCCTCTCGCTGTCCGGTGGGCAACAACAGCGACTATGCATCGCCCGGGCCATCGCCACGGACCCCGAGGTTTTGCTCATGGACGAACCATGTTCTGCGCTGGATCCCATTGCGACCCGCAAGATTGAAGAGCTTATGCTCGAACTGAAAACACGCTATACCATCGCGATCGTGACCCACAACCTTCAGCAGGCACAGCGCGTTGCCGATCAGACCGGATTCCTGTACATAGACACTACCGAGGGTGGGCGCACGGGGTATCTCGTGGAGTTCGGCGACTCCCAGGAACTCTTTCAAAACCCCAAGGAAAAGCACACTAGGGATTACATCAGCGGTGCGTTCAGCTAGAAACGATTTCTCCGCATCGAAGTTCACAACGACAAGGCGCCATCGCCCAGCATTGCGCCTTGGTGCAGCAAGCCGAAAGCCAATCCCACTGAATGTGAGCGTTGATTCGGGGGGCGCACCACCGGAGGGACAAGAAAAGATGCATTCATCGAGAGAGGCCCCCTTGGTTTTGAAACGTGCCCTGCCCTTTCTAGGGGCGGTTGCCCTTCTGTGGATGCTGGGGTCCTGCTCAAGGCCGGATCGTGAAAAGGCAGAAACGCCGGCGCCGCCGGGCAGCGTCCTTGTGAAGGGCGCTGGGGCGACATTTCCTTCTTTGCTCTACAAGCGCTGGTTTGCGACCTACCAGGCTGATCATCCTAAAACAGTCATCACCTACGATAGCGTCGGCAGCGGGGAAGGCATACGGCGGTTTATTGGCAAGAGCATCAAAGATGCGGACAAGATTGACTTCGGCGCAAGCGATGCAGCCATGAATGACCAGGAGGTTGCTCAGGTTCCAGGGGGCGTGGTCATGTTGCCTGTAACCGCCGGCAGCGTGGTGCTGGCTTACAACCTCCCCGATGTCGGGGGAGATCTGAAACTCTCGCGCAAGGCCTATGCCGGGATCTTTCTCGGGGAGGTTAAGAATTGGAACGATCCATTAATCGCTAAAACGAATCCAAACGCAAAACTCCCAAAACTCACCATTGCTGCCGTAGTGCGGCAGGACAAGAGCGGCACAACCTATGCGTTCACGAAGCATCTCGACGCGATCAGCGAAAAATGGCGCGGCCAGCATAGGCCCGCAACACTGATCGAGTGGCCCGGCCTTGTAATGCGAGCTCCGGGCAATGAGGGCGTTGCCGGCCTTATCCAGCACTCGGTTGGCTCAATCGGCTACGTTGGTTATGAGTTCGCTCGCAAGGTGGGGCTCCGGATGGCGCTTCTCGAGAATAGGCAGGGAAACTTCGTTAGGCCGACCGAACAGACCGGAAAAGCCGCCCTTGCGGAAGCGCAGTTGCCTGAAGATTTGCGCATCTCTATCCCGGATCCCTTGGGGCTGGATTCTTACCCGATTGTCACTTTGAGTTGGATCCTCCTTTATAAACGCTACGAAGCCCCAGAGAAGGCGGAAATGATCCGCGACCTGTTCGGGTGGTGCCTGCTGAACGGCCAGAACGAGGCTCCCAATCTCAATTACATCCCTTTGCCGCAAAATGTGGCTGTGAAAGCGTTATCGGCGCTCGGCTCCATCACTGTACTGGGCAATGAAAACTCGGCAAAGCGATAGGCATGCGGTGCCTTATCCGGCCCGGTAAAAGCAGTTAGACCGCCTTTTCTATCGCTGCTCTCTGGAGAAATTGATGGAAAGCCAAGGCGTTTCAAGCCTACGAACAACTGCCGCCATATTTGTCTCCCATTTTGGTGATCCTCAATTGATTGGAACTCTTTCCCGAATGCATCGCCCGGAAACCATGTCATCCGCAAAAATACCGCACGGTCGTTGTTGAGCTGGAGCCGCGCCTGAGCTTGCTTCCCGAAGGCTGCCGATTCCATCATCTTTCATATAGCGGTCTACCTTGGCAGGTGATCGATCTGATCTTGCCCTCCACCTTGCCGACTATTTCTTCCGGAAGAGGAGCGTACATCATTCTGCGGGCAGCCCCCTGGCCTTCGTGCGTTGCCCACCACAAGAAATCGACCAAGGCCCTTGCCTTGGTTTGATCCGTTTGATCCTGGTATGCCAATAAGTAAGTGAAGGAAGCAATCGGATATGCGTCCTTCCCGGGAGCATCCGTTATAGAGACCCGCAAGTCATCGTGCACCTGGGCAGTGCCGGCGGCCGCAGTGATGGATTCCAGAGTCGGTTTTATAAAGCAGCCAGCCGCGTTCATCATCAACGCATAACGCAAGTGGTTGTCCATGGCGTACTTCAGCTCGACATATGCTATGGAATAAACGGTTTGCGTGGCCAGCTGTGCCACGCCTTCATTGCCTTTGGCCCCAACCCCGACCGGCCAGTCGACCAGAGTGCCGGAACCGACCTTCCTTTGCCATTCCTGACTTACTTTGGATAGGTAATCGGTGAAGACAAATGTCGTGCCGCTGCCATCCGATCTATGAGTGACGCTTATTTCCACAGCAGGCAAAGCAATGCCTTGGTTCACTGCTTTGATGGCGGGGTCGTTCCACTTTTTAATTTTCCCGAGATAGATCTTCGCTAAAGTCTCCGGAGTAAGTTGGAGGTCTCGGGTCAAAGAAGGGAGGCTGTACGTTATGACAACCGCCCCGAGAACGCTTGGTATATGAATGATGGCTCCAGGCGCTGAGGCCAAGTCTTTGTCCTTCAATGGAGCATCGGATGCTGCAAAATCCACGGTTCGGGCCAATATCTGCTTCTGGCCACCCCCTGATCCGATCGCTTGGTAATCGAATTTGACATTGGGGTGATCTGCGACATAGATCGAAAACCACTGCTGGTAAATTGGATTCGGAAAGGTGGCGCCTGCGCCCTGCAGCGTGACTTCGCGTTCAGCGAAGCTGCATCCGGCCTGGAGCATGCCCGAAACGACGAGTATCAAAGGCAGAAACGAACTTGCAAACGCACCGGTTCCGTTTGCTCTCATCCTGTATTTTTGCATGTTTTCTTTCCCTTTATGGTTTCGCGCCTTGCCAGATTATGAAAGAGCTGGCGATGCAATCAGGAGCTAAGGGCACAATGAAGCTGTTTTCCCTCGACCTACTGGATACCCGATCAGAATCCGTTGACGCAGTGCACGAGAATCATGCCTCTTCCAAAACTTCCTGAACCTTCCGTATCAGGCCTTCAGGAGTGAAGGGCTTATTGAGGAATGCAATATCCGGATCGAGGACTCCATGCTGGACTATAGCTGCATCAGTATATCCGGACACGAAAAGGACCTTAACGCTGGGCCGGGCGGCCCGGAACCAGTCACTGACTTCCTTTCCGCTCATCCCGGGCATGATCACGTCGGTTAACAACAGGTGTATCTCATCGCTCTCATAGAGTTCTGCGATTTCCGAGGCCTCCTTGCCGTTCGAGGCTGCGATCACGCGATAGCCGTGACGCGTTAAGGCCCGGGCTGCCACCGACCGGACCGCTTCCTCGTCTTCGACCAGCAAAATTGTTTTGGTGCCCTGATGAAGAACGCTGGGTTTGACCGTCGCCGGTTTGGAATCGAGATCCGATGATGATGCGCGCGGCAGATAGACCTTGAAGGTCGTTCCCCTTCCGACCTCGCTGTAGACCCAAATGTAGCCCGAGCTCTGCTTCACGATCCCGTATACCGTTGCCAAACCCAGCCCCGTTCCTTTACCCAATTCTTTAGTTGTGAAAAAAGGCTCGAAAATGCGGTTTTGCGTCTCAGCGTCCATGCCAATGCCGGAATCGCTGACAGACAAGACCACATAGGGTCCCGGCGCGATTAAATCTCCTTTGGATTTAACGCTATCGTCAAGATTGACCGTCTGGACTTCGATCAGAAGCTTGCCTCCCCGGGGCATGGCATCCTTTGCGTTTATAGCCAGATTCATGATCACTTGCTCCAGCTGAACCTTGTCGGCCCGCACATGGCATGGTTGAGGACTGCCGGAGATCAAGAGTTCGACATCTTCGCCGATGATCCGCCGGAGCAGCTTTTCAAGGCCGTTCACAACCTCCACCATGTCTAGTGCCTGCGGATTCAGCATTTGCTTGCGCCCGAATGCCAATAACTGGCCGGTCAGGTCACCAGCTCGTTTTGCGCATTTTTCGATCTCCTCTATGTCCTTGCGGATCGGATTGCCTTCGTCCAGATCTTCCAGGGTTACCTGGCTAAAACCAATAATCACAGACAGCAAGTTGTTGAAATCGTGGGCGATCCCACCTGCCAGCCGTCCGATAGCTTCCATCTTTCCCGCCTGCATCAGCTGCTCCTCCAGCCGTTTGCGCGAAGTGACGTCCCGTATGACAGTCAACCCGGCTGGCGCTCCTTCATAGCTAAATGCCGTGCCGCTTGCTTCGGCGCTGAAGACGGTTCCGTCCAAACGGAGCAGCTTCAGTTCAATCAAGGAGGTTTGCCGGCCACTCATGACGTCATTGACTCGTTGTCTGACCGTCTCGTGAAATTCGCTATGAACGGTTGTCAGGATCGAACTCCCCACCAGCTCTTCTGGACTGCGCGCCGCAAAGAGCCGTGTGGCGGAAGAGTTGGCAAAGAGCCATGTCTCATCACGATGCACCAATATGGCGTCAGGGAGGAAATCCACCAGGGTTCGATAGCGCTGTTCACTTTCGCGGAAGGCATTTGTCTGGCGCTCGGCTTCGAGCAAAGCAGTTTCATAGGTTCGGGAGACAGCCAGGATTTGCCTCCGGAAGAAAAAGGCCAGCGAAGCCCCCAGCAAGATGGCGAGACCGAGCAGGACCGTAACTGTGTTGCGCGTGGCTGCCTCGATTTCCCGGCTTTGCACCTTGAGCAGGTCTTCCTCGGTTTTGCTGAAAAAACTCAGATGAAGGCGCATGGCATCCATCAGCTCTTCGCCTTGGGCAGTCACTGCATCTGTTTGATACGGCCCACCTTTGCTCTTCATTTCGATAGTTTTGCGACCATACTCGCCCCATTGCCGGTAAAGAGATGTGAACGCATCAAGTCTCCTGATCTGGATCGGATTGTCGCTCAAAAGGGCGGTCAGGTTACGTATCGCAGGCTCAACTTGCGGGCCGGAATGGCTGTACGGATCCAGATATCCGGGACTACCGCTGATGAGGTATCCGCGCAGGCCGGTCTGGGTGTCGAGGAGCAATTTCTCTGTTGTCTGGGCGAGGGAAATCACTTTGTTGGTCTGCTCGATCAGCCTCGCGATAGACATAAGGTGGGACATCTGCCAAAGCAAAATACATGCCAGCAGACCCATCAGAATGAGGGGGACCGCAATTACCTCAGTCAATAGGGATTTGAACTTCTTTGTATC
>Ga0326728_10021968_pt1 | contig 11914 bp, 7 predicted proteins | sample MB3enrmetagenome_FD_207602 | JGI IMG/M metagenome (GOLD analysis project Ga0326728, IMG submission 207602) | Lab enriched peat soil microbial communities from McLean, Ithaca, NY, United States - MB31MN | ecosystem: Environmental > Terrestrial > Soil > Wetlands > Peat | place: USA: New York... | reverse complement strand
AGGCCGCGCGCCAGGAGTCGCGGCTAGGTCCGTCGCCCTACGAGCGCGCCGCGGAAATCGCTCCCACCCACCCCAGCGCGCGGCTCATGCGCGGAATGCAGGAATCCCACTTCCGCGAGGTTCGGCGCGTCACCAACCTCCTGCTGAGAATTAAACTCTACGAACGGAAAATGGAAGCCTTGGAAAAGGATGATGAGAACGATCGTAGCGCCGACCTTTAGGTCGGCACCTGTCGTGTTTGGAAATTGAGATTGAGAAGATGTAGCGCCGACCGGAACCTGTCCCGGTCTGATCGGGAGGTCGGCACCTGTCGTGATCGGAAATCGAAATTGAGAAGGCGGCGGAGACGTGAACCACGAGGTGCCGGGCCAATCAGGGTGCGGAAGAACTCGTAGGCGCTGTCCGTTCCTGATCCCCGCAGGGGATCGACAGTAGCAACGAGTTCTTCTGCAACCTGTTAGAGGCCGACGCTACAAAAGGCCGCAGTTTGAGACGATGTGTCGGAAACAAAAGGAGTTAGCGATGAGCGGCGATAACCTTGCAAAAATCTATATCCTTGAAACAAAAAGGATTAGTCAATTCCGCCGCGGCTCGGGTCACCCAAAAAGGGGAAGCATTTCTTTACGAGCGAAGCCTGAATGTTGCTGAAAACAAACAGGGAAGGAAATGCCAGTTTTTGGGCTTGAAACGATGTTGTTGAAAAGAAAGTAATTAAAATCGCCTTGAAACGATGTTGATGAAAAGAAAGGTAATTATTTAAAATGAGGAGATGAGGAGAGTGATGGACATCGATCTGAGTAAGTGCTTGGAAAAGCGTGTTTCGCGATATTCCGAAGGAAGAATGAAGACTGACCGGATAAAGGAACTTTGCCTTTTTTAAGATAGCGACTCATTCTGCGTCCAGCAAGCCGCGCTTTTTCTTCTGCTGCCCAAATCGTTCCTGTATGAACCCTTTGCACAGACCACGATTTCGCCAGTCTCACTTACGACCCATGATGTTGGCCCCACTCCGAGAACATGGCGGGCGCGCAGGCGATCGAAGCTGAGACACTTGGGCTCGAAATCCTGTTCTTGCCGCGATTGACGCATCTCTTCTATAATACAAAGGTTTGGGCCAATTGCAGGAGCAATCATGTTTCTCTTCTCGCGGAAAAAGTCAGACGTATTAAAGAAATACCTGCTCGTCGCCTTTCTAGGCATCGTGTCCCTCGGTATGGTGATCACCCTGGCGCCCCTCCCCAGCGGTGACACATCTCGCCCCGAGGGCAATGTGCTGGCAAGGATCGGCGGCAACTCCATTACCAGTGCCGATTTGGATCAAATGATCCGCGACCGGTTCAGGAATTCACCCAGGGGCTTCGACCGGCGCATGGTGCCGCTGGTCGCGCCTTCGGTTCTTGACCAGATGGTGACCGAACAGATCCTGCTGGAGCAGGCTGGCAAGATGGGGGTGGAAGTCTCCGATCAGGAGTTGCTGAAGGAGTTTCAGAGCATCAGTTGGTTGTATCCGGAGGGAAATTTCGTGGGCACGGATCGCGCCGCGGACTTGGTGGCGCAAAACACCGGCAAGTCGCTCGCCCAGTTCGAAAGCATGTTGCGCGACAGCATGCTGGAGGAGAAAGTCCGCAACATCGTTACGGATGGAGTGCAGGTGACTCCCGCCGAGGTCCTGGCCGAGTTCCGCCATCGCAACTCCAAGGCCAAGATCGACTATGTGCTCTTTGATCCCAGCCAACTCCTCAAGGATGTCAAGGTGACGCCGGAAGGCTTGGACGCGTTTTTCAAGAAATCCCCCGGCAAGTACAAGCTTTCCGAGCAGCGCCAGGTGCGTTACGTGGTGATCGATCCCGACCAGGTGCGCGCGCAGGTCAAGGTGAATGAGGCGGAATTGCGCGAATACTATGCCCAGCACCTCTCCGATTACCGCGTGTCTGACCGCGTCAAGGTGGCCCACATCCTTTTTAAGACGACGGGCAAGACGCCGGCGGAAGTGATCACCATTGAGAAGACGGCCGCGGATGTGCTGAACCAGATCCGGGCGGGCGCCAACTTTGGTGAGCTCGCCAAGAAATACTCGGAAGACTCGACGGCGCAGGCGGGCGGCGAACTCGGCTGGCTGGTTCACGGCCAGACCGTGGCGAATTTCGACTCCACCGCTTTTTCTTTGAAGCCGGGTGAAGTGAGCGGATTGGTCAAGACCGAGTATGGCATCCATATCATCAAAGTCGAAGACAAGCAGCTTGCGCACTTGCAATCCTTTGAGGAAGTCAAAGATTCCATTCGCGATGAAATGGTGAAGCAGCGGGTTGCCGCCGCGCAGGAGAAACTGGCGGCCAATCTGGAATCACAGCTTAAAGCCAACCCCCAGCAGTTTGAGGATATTGTTCGTAAGGCGGGACTGGAGCCCAAGCTGTCGCCCCTGTTCAAATACAACCAGCCGGTTCCCGACCTGGGCAAGACCGACGCATTTGAGAACCTGGCCTTCCAGCTTCGCCTCAACGAAGTGGGTACGCCCATCTCCGTTCCCCGGGGAGAGGCGATTATCCAGGTGGCCCAAGTCGTTCCCGAGCACGTTCCCACGCTCGAGGAAGTGCGGGCGCAAGTGGAAGAGGATTATCGCCACGAGCAGTCTGTTACCCTGGCTCAGGATAAGGCCAGGAAACTGGCGGAGTTGGCGAAGACCGGGGACTTTGACAGGGCGGCTAAATCCCTGGGACTCACTTCCAAACAGAGTAATGACTTCAGTCAGAACGAGTACGTGGAAGGCGTGGGCAGCGGCGCCCAACTAAGCGATGCCTTCAAGCTGAACCCCGGGCAGGTGAGCGGCGTCATTGCCGTCGGCACCAACCAGGTGTTGTTCAAAGTGGTCTCGCACACGCCCGCCAATGAAGCGGATTTTGCCGCCCAGCGCGACCAAATTCGCGAGGAACTGCTGGACCAGAAGCGCGACTTGCAATTTGAGATCTATCGGGCGAACCTGAAAGAGCAGTACATCCGCACCGGCAAATTGAAGCTCAACGATGCCGGCATGAAGACGTTCCTGAATTCCTACCAGGGGACGTAGCTTCAGTGGGACAGGTTCACCGTCGAGGCGCAAAGAAGGTGTCAGGGGGCAAGTGTCATCGTGATTTAGCGATGGGTTATTTATGATTCTCAATCCTCACTTGCGCCTTCGCCAATTTTCCATCACTTGGCACATGGCTCCTGAGTACTTGTAATGCAATGATGGCCGCTGTGTGATTTTTCAATCACCCATCGCCCATCGCTCAATCACCAATTGTCTGACACCTGATACCTGACACCTCTTCCGCGGAGCCCGCCCCGTGGTTTCGTCGCCCAACGATCAGACTGCCGCCCCCCGCTATCAAGCATCGGAGAGAATCATCGAACCCGCCTGCGTGGTCGTTCCCGCCGGAGACTTCCTGATGGGTTGCGAGCAGGGCCGCGATGATGAGCGCCCCGCGCATCGCGTTAGCGTGGATGCCTTCGAGATGGCGATATACCAGGTCCGCAACGGGGATTTCGCCGCTTTCATGCAAGCCACCGGGCATCCGGCGCCGCCCAACTGGGCGCAGGCCGGCTTCGACAATCCCGACCATCCCGTGGTCTCCGTCAGTTGGTTCGAAGCGCAGAAATACTGCCAATGGCTGGAGAGTATGACCGGCCGCCCCTATCGCCTCCCTACCGAGGCGGAATGGGAACGCGCCGCGCGCGCGGGTGAGGAGGCCCGGCTTTATCCCTGGGGTGACGACCCGCCGCAAGCACGCGCCGATTACCAGCAGCGCTGGGGCGGAGAAGTGCAAGGACCCTTGCCCGTGGGGCGGGGCGCGCCCAATCCCTATGGCATTTACGACCTCTGCGAGAACGTGCATGAGTGGTGCGCGGATTGGTACCAGCGGGATTACTACGCGCAATCGCCGATGCACCATCCCTTGGGACCCGCGGCGGGTGAGCGCCGAGCCTCGCGCGGAGGCTCGTGGCGGCACCATGTCAAGGTGAGCCGCGTGGCCGCCCGCTCCAGCATCCCGCCGGCCTTTCAGTACGCCGATTATGGCTTCCGCGTGGTCCGAGGAAAGCAGGTGGCAGAGAGCAGTAGGCACCAGGCAGTAAGCAGTGGGCAGTAGGCAGTAGGCAGTAAGCAGTAGGCACCAAGCAGTAAGCAGTGGGCAGTGGGCAGTAGCTAGAAGGCGGAAAGCAACAGCCATTAGGTGGAAGATAGATGGCCGAAAATGCAAGGAAGAATGGCACAAGCTGAAAGGTAAGGGACGTAGACTCAAGTTACCTCTCCCCTCGGTCGCCGCGGCGACAGAGGGAAGGGGGTGAGGGGGTCTTGGTCACTCAACTTTGCAGCAATCAGTAGTGCCTACAGCTACTCCCAATCGCGCAAGCCAATTCTCGCAAAGGGCGCTCACTGCCTACCGCCTACTGCCCACTGCCTACTGCTTACTGCCTACTGCTCACTGACCCACAGGGAGGCTTGATGTTACGGCGTGATTTCCTGACGCAATTCGCTGCGAGTGCGGCGTCGTCCGGACTTGCTGGAGACGCGTTCGCCTCCACCAACAAGAAGCGCCCCGCCCCCAGGGTCCCTAACAAGCTGGATCGAATTGCCATTTCCACCTGGAGTCTTCGCGACTACTTCCGCGCGACTCGCCGCAGCGACTGCAATCTGCCCGGCCCGCTACTGGCGCTGCTCGATATCCCTGAAATGACCGCCGACCGGTACCACGTGCATCATTTGGAGTTTTGCGCCACGCACTTTGCCTCCACGGAGCCCGCCTATTTGCGGGAGATCAAGTACGCGCTGGTGCATACGAGTTCCACCATCGTGAACCTGCTGGTGGATATCCCGGAGTGTGGGCGCGAGGGAACGTTTTCCGACCCGAACCGGCAAGCGCGCCGGGCGGCCCTCGAAGCCGTCAAACCCTGGACGGACATTGCCCACACGCTGGGGGTGAAATCGGTGCGCGTCAGTCCCGGTCGAGTGGACCCGGAAAACCTGGCGCCCGCCGCCGAATCCTACCAGGCGCTTGCCGCCTACGCGCAAGCCAGGGGCGTCCGCGTGCTGGTGGAGAATTTGGGCGGATTCGGCGCCGAGCATCCGGAGGAATTGGTGAAGCTCATCAAGCGCCTGGGTCCCGCACGCCTCGGCGCGTTGCCGGACTTCGCCAACTTTCCTGATGAACCCACACGCCAGAAGGGATTGAAGCTGCTTTTCCCCTACGCGTCCACCGTGTGCCACGCCAAGGGCCTGGAATTTGACGCCAACGGGACAGAGACAGCCTACGACTTCCCTCGAGCCATGGAAATTGCCCGGAAGGCGGCCTATCGCGGAGTCTATTCGATTGAATTCGAGGGCCCCGGCGATCCCTATGCCGGCATTCAGAAGACTCTGGATGAATTGCTGAAGTATCTGTGAGAGCGCCCGCCGCATCATTTGTGATTTGCGATTTGTGATTGGCGATTGGAGCATTGGATCATCGGACCATCGGATCATTGGTTCATCGGATCATTGAGTGATTGCCGATTGACGATTGAAGCATCGGTTCATCGGATCATTGAGTGATTGCTGATTGACGATTTTCGAGTTTCGATTTTCGAATTTCCATTTTCGTTTTGCAACTCTCGAAGCCGGCAATTGGTTTCATCTTCTCGCCGAAAATCGCCGATAAGCGAAGCGGGGGAGTGTGTCACGGGGCTGGCTAGGCGGTAGGCACTGCCTGGTCCGCTGTTATCCGAAATGGGTAGCGAGGAGTTATCCGGCTGTGGGCCGGATAGCTCCTGCTACCCCCTGTCACCCTTTACCGCCCCCAAAAAAGGGGACCCGTCACCCTTTCACTGACCACCTGAGAGCCATTCCGCTCCCGCTTTAATTGGGGCGAGGATGGAGATCGGAGGTGGAATTACTCCTTCAGTCTTTCCCACCAGTTTAGCGGCCTCACGAAGATGATCACCTCTCCGGGCTTCGGCGAAGCTGTGGTTTTGCCGCAGGTATTCGCTGTGACAACCCCATGCCGGACCACTTCGTTCGTCGAGAACGGCATTATGGCCAACCAAGAATAGTACGACTTGCGCGCCTGGCACGATACGTAACTGACATTAATCCGGAGAGAGTCATTGTATTTCACCACAGGATCGGTCATCCCAAAGTCACCGCAACCTTTCCAGCCGTTATGAATGTCTATTTCACTATCATCGTCCGTGAGGCGTAGCCGAGCGACGCCGTTCTCATCGGTTGGAATCGCCATTGCGTCTTTCTGTTCGCTCCCCACCCACACGTTTACACACGTACCCGCGATAGGACTTCCGTTTCGTCCGTTCACAAGCTTGATCTCGACCGTTTGTGCGTAAAGAAGCGTGCCGGATGAACTAAGGACGAGAAGCACCAGAAACCGCAGCACGCATCTGACGAATGACTGAACGGGAAAGACTTTTGCGCGAATCCTGCTGCACTCTATTATGGGCATGGCTTATAGCCTCCGTTACCACCCATGTCTACTAACAAATGGAATACCAGACCAATTGAGCGGAACGGGCCGGCTTGCGCAGAGCGAGCCCAGATCTACTATTCAGATCATCAATCGCAGTAAAATCGCAGGGCTGCGCTCGCCCGGCGCCAACCCGCCGCTGCGTGTGGGTCAGGGTGATTCTTTGCATGAACTTTGGCAGCCCGCCCTCGGCGCGGAGATAAAGCCCCAGATGCCAGTGATTCGGCATTCCGACACCGTTTCTGCTCAGTAGGGTATTTCCACCGTAATGTTTGTTGTAGAAATTCGAGCGGATTCCGCATCCCTTACCACCACTCGCATCAGGTACGTGCCCACCTTCGCGTCCATGTCGGCTTTCAAGAAGATTCCGCCGTGCACCACCTGATTGAGAGTGGCGTCGCGCAGGTGCAATACGTATTTCGTCTGCGTGCCCGTGACGTAATTTCCGTTGCTGTCGAATAGCGCGGCCACCAGAATCATATCATCGCCGTGGCGGTCTAGTTCCTGGCGGAAGTGAATCGAGCTCGCATCGACATGCGCGGACACGGACAATTTCGCATTCACGCTGTCGGTCTTGTAGAAGCGCGTGTTGACTTTCATGGGCAGCTCGCGCACCTCGTCGCGGGAGAACACTTCTTCCCTGATCTCCTCGTCGGCTCGCACCGCCGGGTCTTCGGATTTCCTGGGCGCGTAGTATCCGCGGCGGGCTTGCACGGTGAGGTGGGATGCATTCGCCAGCGTCACTTTAAGATTGTGGAATGCCCCGTCAGCCTTGAGATTCTCCGGCGAGAAGGTAAGCACGTAACTCGCCTCGGGCAGGCCGCCGGTGCGGCGAAATCCGGCGTCGTAGTCATTGCTGTCGTGGAAGTAGACGCCCCCCGTCCCTGAGGCCAGCGCCGACAGCACGCCGGTCTGTGCCAACATGCTCTGCTGATGGATTTGGGTTCTGAGCCCAGCCACCTGGAGAGACCCAACCGTCTCCTGGCTGGCATCGCCGAGAGGAAGGTCGACGTAAAGTCCGCGGGCATCCAGCGTATTGATCACCACACCCGCGCGCAAGGCGCGATCAACTACTTCATTCAGGTCATAGGTCTGCATTTCGGAAAAAAATCCCGGCGAGAGAAAGACCACGCTGCGTTGGCCGGGCTGGGTTGCCATTTGTCGCGCCAGCGATTCCAATGACTGGAAAACATACCGCGAGGAGAATTCCACCTGGTCCAGGAGATTCCGTGATTCGGCCTTGAGGTAGTTGGGCTCCTGTTGGGGGCAATTCGTCTGGTGTGCGCAGCACTCCACAAGCGCGTCTGCCTGTGCGACCTGAAGTGCCGTGGGGTCCTCTTGCTCGACGATCTCATAGGCTTGGTACTCGTCGATCTTTGGGCACATACCGTTGGCCGTCGGCATGGGGTGCTGACGAATGCGGAGAAGCGCCGCGTGCAGTTGGTCGCGGTCGGCAGTGAAATCAAGATGCGTGTCGCCCGATGCCGTAAAAAGCGCCGCGCGGTCGGAGGGTTGCAGATTCGTCGCAATGTAGCGCCCGGCGGCGTCACGCGTACGAACCAGGTCCTCGAAAGAGATATGGACATCGTCGAAGAATAGCGCCACAAAGCGCTCGGGCATGATCACGGGATGCTCAGCTTCTGTCGGGGCCGCCGCGGACGGCGGCGCCGCGGTTCCGGGCGCCTCAGGACCAGGCTTGGTTTCAAGAGGTTCGATGCTAAACCCGACGATGGTCTGCGGTTTCCCGTTGTCGAACAGCCGGAAATCTTCCTTGTGAAGGCCGGTGACGGCCTTGCCGCTCGCGTCTCGCACCACGACGCGCACCACCACCACGTTACGTTCGGCGCGAAGTTTGAAGGTGGACTCGCTCGCGGCCATCTCGGTGGTTGGCGCCGGGGGCTTGGGCTCCTGCGCGGCGCCGGGAACGCTTACCGCCGCACCCGCGAAGAGAAGAGCAGCCAGCACCGATCTGGGCGGTATGACGTTCATGGGGTTTGCCTCCTAATCTTTTATATACCTAAGACGAGCGCGCGCCCTACAAGGTTGCGCAGGAATGGGCCGTCTTCACCATTGACTGCCTTGCCTGATCCCCACGAAATCGCCGGGCTGCTCGCCCTGCGCCAGCCCGCCAGCCGGCGTACAAGACAATTCGAATGGGAATAATATTCAGTTCTTACCCCCCGTTGACGCGCCCATTACCGGCTATCGGGGGTTCCGAGGGGCGGCAGGCGGCCGTTGAAAGACGATCCAGCCGGGTAGTTCAGGATCGTTTACCTGCTGCCATCCGGAAAGATAATCCTGCAGCGCACGAGAAATAGGCTCATCCCGCGGGAAAGCAACCAAAGCAAAATCACTGGGGATGCCAGAGGTGTATTGCGCCCGGCTTATTCCATATCCGGCGAACTCCCTGTCCTGGAGAGCGGAATCAAAGTGGTAAAACCGGTGTTGGGCGAAGAACTCCGCCAGTGGATTCCAAGGGAAGTAGGCTCTTCCTGGATACTTTAGCGCATAGGCATAAGCGAGAGAGACTGAGGATGTCCGCGCCCTTTGTATATGTATCGAATGCGAAATTACCGTGACAACCCCCGGCAAGCTGACCACGATTAAAGCCGTGGCGAACAGCTTGGAGGCGGCCGCTTTGGCGCCCGAGGAAGTCTCATCGTTCATGAATTGGCTTATTCCCAGGGTTACACCCAGCATCAGAAAAAAGCAGCAGGCGCCGACGTGGTTTGAATCTCCGCCTACCGTCAATCGAGCTTTGACGCACACGGGGAAGAGCAGAACCCCGATGAGAGGGAATACCAGCCACTGCTGAGTTGAGAAGAGTGTTCGCCACCCCTCACTCGGACCGTGGTCGTAAAAGTACCAGTAAAGAACATACAGTAAGAGAGAAAATGCGACAGGAAGAACTTCCTGGTTCAATTCCTGGCTCACCAAAGAAAGTTGGCCGGGCACCCAGGGGCGATGCGACGCCAGAGTAGCGATGTTGAAAAACACATCCTTGGGAGGCCAAAACAGAGCGGCAAGGACCGAGGAGACAACGACGCCGCTGGCGAGCAGGCAGGATAGATAGCGAAGGGCGGCACGCATCCCGTAGGCCAAGAGTAGGAAAGCACACAAGGCCAGCAGGAATGGCGCCATTGTCTGTTTACTGCATAATGATAATATCGCAAATAGGGAAGAGCTCCATAGACGCCCCCATCGAGGGCTCGACTTTGCCTGATAGATCAGCCCTGCGGCAATCGTGGCGAAGCAGATCGCGGCTGCATCCGTGTGAATATGGAAGGCACAATACCTCATTCCGCCCTCCGGACTACCTTGAAGAACCACATACCCGCAAGTTAGCAGGGCATAAGAGGAGAGAAGGACGCTGCGCGCGCCAGCGAGACAGGGTTGGAGATGCAGCCAGAGTATGGGCGCGAAGACAAGCACAAAGGCGGTTACCGAGCCGATGTAGATCGCGCAAACCGGGGCCTTGGCAAGGGTGGCAGGCCAGAAAAGGATATGACTCATAGGAGTATGAAGAGTACCAACAATAGGAGTATTCACGTTGGCGCCAGGGTAGAGCTTGGTCCCATTAAAGAGAGCGAAGGTGCGAGCCAGCCTAACATCATTCCAGGTCTCGAGAGGTTCGGTTAGGATCTTTACGAATACCTCAACGGCAAGCAGTGTCGCGAGTATGGGCATGAAGGACGCGACGAGCCGCTCAAAACGTTCAAGCTTGCGGGACCGCTGGTAAACCAACACTCCCGATAAGGCTGCCAATGAAAGAAGGCACGCCAATAGTAGGATCATGGGTGCGCCTTTCTTAATGCCTTTCGCAATCGGCCAAGCTGGACAATATAGTCAAGCAAGCGTGCGCCATTGGCCTTGCTGGAACCCCGCTTACGCTCCCGCATCCGGTATGGGCACTCTACTATGGTCGCCGCATTTCCCCGCGCCAGCACCTCAACCAGGCTTTTGAAGCCGATGGGGTTCAACTCCACTCCTGCCAGAGCACCGCGGCGAAACATAAAGCAACCACTCAATGGATCCGTAACTCTGCTAAAAACCTCGGGCAAGAGGATCCTCCCCAGCCATCGGGCGCCGCCACCGAGGGAGCGTCGCAGCATTGACCACTCTCCGCAGCTCCCACCATCGCAATATCGACTGGCAACCACCAAGTCTGCGGCCTGCACTCTTTTCCACATTTCGGCCATGAGCCCCGGTGGATGCTGAAAGTCCGCATTGATGGTCGCCAATATTTTTCCTCTCGCCACCTGCCATCCGCGAACCACCGCGGTCGCCAGTTCGCGTCTCCCCATGCGCCTTACCAGCCGTATCTGAGGGTAGCCGTTCGCCTTTTCGGCGGCGATTTCCAACGTGCCGTCGGGACTGTTGTCGTCGACGACTATGATTTCATAGCCACTCGAGAGAACGGGACCAAGAGCCTCACTTAAGGCCAGGAGAAACTGACCGATGTTTTCAGATTCCAGGAAAGTCGGAACAATGACGGACAGTGAAGTATCGCTGGTCAGCAGGGGCGGAATGATCAGCGGCCCGTCCGGCGCGACTAGGACAGGAGCCGCCATCAGAACGCAGCCTCATGCGGAACAGGCTTTGCCGTGGGCGGTTTACCCAGATCGATTAGGAAGGAGGTGCTGCGTTCCAGCCGATTCATCGTCCTTCCTTCGAGGCCTTGAGTCAGAACTACGCCGCGGATTCCCTGCGACCACGTATCGGCGTCTGGTGATATGAAGGCCTTAATGCCTTTCCCGATTGCTCGGGGTTGGAGGTTGGCTATCGATGCAGTCACTTCGGGATTATAGTCCAGCTTGCCTTTTCCACTCAAGACTCTCGGGCAAGCCCAGACTGGCGCTGTACTGCCGGAACTCGGTGTGGTAATCGCCGGTCTCCGGGTCCTGCTCCATGCCCGCGAATTTGTAATTCTGCGCGCAGTTCTTGGTGAAGTCCAACTCACCGCCGATGGGGTAAAAGTCCGCGTCGTAGCAGAGTGTGCCCGTGGCGTTGGTGATGGCCGCGCTCCCCAGGTGGTTGCCGAAGTAGTAGTAGATGTTCCCGCTCGAATCCCGCCGGGCGATCCGAGCCCCAAAGAAAATATACTCGTTCAGGGTGTTGCCGGAGGTGTCTGTCTCGGCCACCACCGAACCGCCGCCCCCGCGCCAGTAGAGCGTGCCGCTGGATTTCTGCACCCGCTGCCCGTCGCCGTCGTAAGTGTACGTCACCCCGGCCGCCAGGGCCAGGCGATTCTCGGCGTCCCAACTATAGTCGTAAATTCCGTCGTAGGTCACGTCGCCCGCGGCGTTTCGTCGTTTTGCCTTCATAAACCCGTGCACGCCGGGCGTGGCAAGAGTGGCGACAGGGGAGCGATTATAATCCCCGGCCCAGGGCTCGGCGAAGCGGAATTGGCGATCCGGCCCAGAGCC
>Ga0326728_10021967_pt1 | contig 11915 bp, 6 predicted proteins | sample MB3enrmetagenome_FD_207602 | JGI IMG/M metagenome (GOLD analysis project Ga0326728, IMG submission 207602) | Lab enriched peat soil microbial communities from McLean, Ithaca, NY, United States - MB31MN | ecosystem: Environmental > Terrestrial > Soil > Wetlands > Peat | place: USA: New York... | reverse complement strand
TGGAACTGGGAAGCTGCCGCCGAGACCTGTGACTGTGGCTGTGTCTTTAACTGCGGATCCGAGCGTTATTGGCCCTGTTACATTGAGTAGGGTTGAGACCGTTGGAATGGCTGGGTTGACTGTCAGTGGCTCTGAACCAGTGTTGACACTACTGGTGTAATTACCATCACCACTGTAGGTTGCGTTAAAGCTGTATGAACCTGCTACCAATGGAACGAAGGCGTTAGATGTCGCAGTTGCGCCGACCAGAGACTCGGTATCAAGCTTCTCCGTAGTGCCGTTGGGCAAGGTGACCCAGAAGGTCACTGTGCCTGTGGGCGTTGGGAAGCTGCCGCCGAGACCTGTGACTGTGGCTGTGTCTTTAACTGCAGCACCAAGCGTAATCGGCCCAGTTGTATTGAGCGCAGTAACTATGGTTGAAGGAGCTGGGTTGACTGTCAGTGGCTCTGAACCAGTGTTAACAGCACTGGTGTAGTTGCCGTCGCCACTGTAGGTGGCATTGAAGTGGAAGGATCCAGCTACCAATGGAACGAAGGCGTTGGATACCGCCACGCCACTACTCAGAGACTCGGTATCTAGCTGTTCCGTAGTGCCGTTGGGCAAGGTGACCCAGAAGGTCACTGTACCCGTTGGAACTGGGAAGCTGCCGCCGAGACCTGTGACTGTGGCTGTGTCTTTAACTGCGGATCCGAGCGTTATTGGCCCTGTTACATTGAGCAGCGTTGAGACTGTTGGAGTGGCCGGATTGACGACCACAGTCTCGAGCTCTGACAGAGTACTGCCCGAGTAGTTGCCGTCCCCACTGTAGGTGGCATTGAAGTACCACGTACCGGTGGAGGTTGGGGTAAAGGGCATATTTGGAGACGTGTAATTCAGAGTAAAAGAGCCCATGCCGCCTAGAACCGACACCTCACCAACCATGCCACTGTTGTCAGCGGCATAGATGTGCCAGGTGCCCGTAGCCATAGGCAGTGTTCCCGTGGCCGTAGTGCTGATTGTCATGTTATCAGTCACTGTCTGGCCCAAAGTTATCGATGAAGCGCTGAGATGAGTACTGACCTGTGTTGGAGCCGGAGTTACTGTCACAGTCTCGAGCTCCGACAGGCTACTGCCCGTGTAGTTGCCGTCCCCACTGTAGGTGGCATTGAAGTAGTACGTGCCCACGGAAGTTGGGGTAAAGGCTACATTTGGAGATGTGAAATTCAGACTCAAAGAGCCACCAGAACCAATCCCATAAATTTCCTGCTCGCCAACCATGCCACTATTGTTAGCGACATAGAGGTCCCAGGAGCCCGTAGCTTGGGGTAGTGTCCCAGTGGCCGTAGTGCTGATTGTCATGTTATCAGTCACTGTCTGGCCCACGGTTATCGAGGAAGCGTTGAGGTGAGTAGTGACCTGTGTTGGAGCCGGGGTGACTGTCAGAGTCTCGAGCTCCGACAGGGTACTGCCATTGTAGTTGGCGTCCCCGTTGTAGGTGGCATTGAAGTAGTACGTGCCCACGGAAGTTGGAGTAAAGTCAACCACCGCATAATACTGCTGGGTTGCGTTATCCCATTCCATGGTTGGAGAGATTACCTGCCAAGACCCACCATTCAGATTATACTCGAAGGTGACTGAACCTGTAGGTGCTGGCGGGAACGGGGGATTGATCACCCACGATGGGAAGGTGACGTTGATGGTATCCGTGACCGTCTGACCGATAGTTATGGATCCCGTGCTGAGGGTTGTCATGATTGAGGAAGGTGCTGGTCCGACCAATATGGGCGAACTGGCAGTGGCGGTTTGGTTAATCGCTTCACTATACTGATCATACACCAAAGCCGTCCAATTTGCCAGGTTCGTTATAATTCCATAGGGAATGGTGACTGTTGTGTTATAGGAAACCCAAGCCTGAGGCGTACTGTTAGTTGTGCCCAGTAAGACTGAACCAAAGTTCCATTCCAATACGTTGCCCATTTGGGTGAAGGTAGCCGGAGAACTGCTCCAATTGCTACCGACAACAAAAGTCAATCCTGATGGAAGGTTGTCATAAATTATTAAATCTTTCATAATGGAAGCATTGTTTGCTGGAACGGTCACATTGGTCGAGTCATTCCAAGATTCGGCAGCAACATTCCATGTAACCATTTCACCGTTAGTGTAATGTGTCCCGTTGGGTGCCGGCGTTATACATATCTTTACACAGGAATTGGTGTTTGCATAAGTGCCTTCTATTGTGAAGAAGATTGCAAAGCATAGAAAAATCGCTATAGCTAAATATAGATACTTATTTTTCTTCATAAGATATTTCCCTCTCTATTTTTTGCTAAGGTCATTTTTAGCGAAAAAAATATATAAACTTATAGACATTTGAACGTTTAAAAAAATGAATGTCATTTCGAATTACTGTTTAACAGTAGTTCACTTAGACAGTAATAAACCATATTTATAATTAATTAAAAAAGATATTAATAAGAGAAAATTAAGCAATGATTGATTTTTTGAATACCGAAACAGAAGTCTTAAAAACATATGACTTTTTGGAGAATAGCCACCATCGGTTGATATTTTCCTATGAGCTTTAGGCTAAAAATCAGATAGAGCTTACTTTCACGAAACCAAACAACCAGAAACGCGGTCTTCCGGAATAAAAGTTAAGGCGAGAAAATTCTGATTGTGATTGCCGCAGTTTTATTCAATTTCTTATCTTCTAGGCTTTATACCAATAAAGATACAATTTTTATAGCTAGAGGTTTCATGAATTTATTCTCTAGTTGAATTTGATTGCCCTAAAAAGAAATTTAAACGTTGTCAATTTACGTTCTACCAAGTCCAGAATAGAAATATCCCAACTTCTTCATTTTTTCAGAGCTTAGGGCACGTATCACATCAATTATTATGGGAGTCCTCAACTCTTGGCGAATCTTTTCGAAATCAAGAGCCTTGAAGTCCTTGTGGGCTGTCATTAGAATTATGGCATCTGCACCTTTCAATGCGACTTCTGATTTTCTATAATGTTCATCCACCGAAAAGATTTCCAAGGTGGTTTTTTCGTCAATATACGGGTCTATGGAAATGACCCTCCCACCCATTTTCTTTATCTCTTCAATGACAGCTAGCGAGGCGGAGTTTCTCGTATCTCCAATATTTTCCTTGTATGAAAGTCCTAGGATGGCAACTTTTAATCCATTGATGCCTAGCTTCGCCTTTTTCATTTGTAACTCCAATAGTTCCATTATGTGGAGGGGGATCTTCTCGTTGATGCGCCTCCCCATCACCACAACTTCGGGAAGGTAATCCTCCCTCTCAGCTGCTTTTGTCAGGTACCAGGAGTCCTTTGAAAGGCAGTGGCCTCCAACACCGCCGGGATGGTAACTATGGAAGTTCCACTTTGTAGAGGCGGCATTTAGCACGTCAATTACATCGAGGTTGAGCTTTTCGCACATCGTGGAGATCTCATTTATGAATGCTATATTTAGATCGCGTTGGGCGTTTTCCACCAGTTTCACCATCTCAGCCGTCCTTATGTCACCTACGAGGTAGGTTTTGCTGATCTGCCTGTAGAGTAACTCGGCAGCAGACGCCCATTCCTCATTGATCCCACTTATAATTCGTGTGACCTTGTCCACCGAATGCTTCCGATCGCCCGGATTATACCTCTCAGGGCAATAGGCCAACCCAAAGTCCCTTCCAGCCTTCAGGCCAGTCTGCTCCAGTATGGGTTCAAGGATCGCCTCGGTTGCGCCAAAGGGAACGGTCGAGACAAGGACGACTAGCTGATCTCGCTTTAGTGCCTTTGAGACCTCCTTGCCAGCGGAGATCAAAGATCTCAGGTCGGGGTTGTTATTATTGTCAATGGTGGTGTCGACCATTATTATGATGATATCTGCACCCTTCATGCCGTCACCTATGTCGGTTGTTGCCTGCAGTCTTCTCGTTTTTACAAGTTGAGCAACGCGCCTGCTAAATTGAAGGTCTATCCGTGGGCTCTTTCCGCCATTAACGCTTTTTACAAGATCCGCCTTTTTATCGCAACCAACAACTTGGAAACCCTTCTGGGCAAATAGAATGGAAGTTGGAAGACCAACGTATCCCAATCCTATGGCGCATATCTTGGCAGACTTGTCATTGATTTTATTTTTCAGTTGGTAGCTCAAACGAGATCACTTGTATTAGGATCATTATTTTTAGCATATGATTTGGCTTCGTTAATAAGCTAATTCGATTTTGCTGATTTATTATAGTGCAGACAGATAAATCGAGTTCAGCTTTGAAATGACGGAGTCCCAGGAACAGGAATTAACTACTGTTTTTTTACCAGCCTCCCCCATTTTATTCAAAGCTGATCGGTCACCGATTATTCCTGAAAGGATTTTTGCGCTTATTTTCGAATCGGTGGGTATCAGATAGCCATAGGCTTGCTTGCCCCCTTCAAGGGTTGAGACCTTGTCATTGAATGCCACCACGGGGGTACCACAGGCGAATGATTCTTTTTGCGCACCTCCCCAGAAAGGATCCACCACATCCATCTCTGTGGGAAAGAAAGTTAGCCAACTTTTTGAATAATGTTCTGGCAACAATTGGTGATCGACGTAACCTAAAAAAGTGACATTTCTGTCGAGCCCCTTTTTAGAAGCCAACTCTTTTAGATAGTTCAAGCCAGGACCGTCTCCTATCATATATAATTTTACATCTTTTCTTTCTCTAACAAGCTCAGACAAGATCATTAGCATTAACCAGGGCGATTGTTCCCTTAAATTGATGGAGGGGAGGGGCATTCTACCCACATAAAGAAGGGTTGGTGAAGTGGCTTTCTCGCTGGTTTGCCTGAACAGAGTCGTCTCCACACCTGCATTGGGGTACTTGATAATTTTATTGGGATCGATGCCCATTGTTTTTGTCAGATAAACAGATTCGTCATCAAGTGGCACGAGATATCTGTTTGCGGAACGATATATTCCAAAAAAGGAGCGCCTGAGAGGTCTCAGGAAATCACAGGCACCGTGGTACTGACATATCAGGGGAATACCCTTTTGCAAGGACCAGAGTGCAATGTAGGGAAACGACCAGAGATAATAACTGTTGAAATGGATCAAATCAGGACGGTCCTTTGATAGCTCTTTGATGACGTTCACATTGTGGGTATTCCCAAAGGGGAGAAAGGGGGGCATTTGAAACTGAACGGGAAAAATTTTTAAAGTGTAACCATCCATGCGAATTGTTCGCTGTGAAGACACATCTTGGTGGAGAATGTAGAGCGAAATTTCATGGTTTTTCGCCAATCTTTTCGAGAATTCTTTTGAGAAGTGGTATCTTGATAGGAAGTCCTGGGGGGACCATCCTGCAAATCTGAAGTCATGTAGGAGGAGGAAGGCAATTCGCAATCTCGGAACCCCTTACAGCAGGAATTTTCTGTTTTGTGGTAGATATGATATTCCATGTGGAATAATCCTTACCCTTTATTTTAGACGAGATTAAGGCAGTAAGCTCTAGGGACATTACGAAAGGCATCTTTAGGAGTTGTGCAGGGGAGAATTTGGAACAGACTTTCACAAAAATATGCGCTGCCATAATAGGTTTTCTTAGCATGAATTTTTCGAACGTGGAGGGAGCTTGACCAAAAGACCGTTCTATTTGTGAATGGCCGAAGAGAACCCTTTCGCGCTGTCTGATATAATCTGAAATGGTGGATGGGCCATAAATTTTGATTATTGATGAGGGAACGTTGATAATTTTATATCCATGGCGCTTTATTGCGACCCCGAGATATGCATCATCGTTGATTATGAACCCTGGTATGGCTTTAACAATGCCTGATTTGATGGCAATCATGTCTCCTCCCAGGAGGGATAATTCTCCCGAACCTGAAAGGTAGGAGTTGGTGGCATGCATCAATTCCCATATGAAGGTTGAAGCAAAATTCACAACCCCTTTAACGCCATTAACGGGAACGGCCCTAGCACTTACGCCTCCGACACCATCATGCAATGCGCTTACCAATTTGAGTAGTGCACCTGGCTCTGGAAGAGCGTCCGCAGACACTAAAACTAGCATTTCACCGTTGGAATGGCTTAAGATAACATTTTGGGCATTGGCTTTGCCATTTCTTGTTTCTTGGATAAATGTCGTTATCCTAGCATCTTTCTCCGCTTTTTCCGAGACAATTTGATTGGTTTTGTCTGTTGAGCCAGAGGAAACGACAAGTATATCCTTCAATAAGTAATTCTCTCCCAGCGGTTGATGGTAAAGTATGTTATCCAAAAGATGACCGATGTTAGCGCCTTCATTGTGCGCGCAGATGCCCACGGTAATAGTCGTTGCAGCCATTTTGTTCATGCATCCATTTTATTCATTGAGGTGGGAGTGGAGTCGGTTTCAACTGGTTTTTTCTTCCCATCACGGTAATAAAGGATGAGCATCTTTATTGCAGCGATGTAGAACAGGGTTGCGATGAGTGCCGTTACAACATACCTTATTTTGCCATAGAATGGGCTGTTGTTTATCGATAGATCAATATAAAATGCGTGTGTCCAGACAGGGGTCAGAAAGCGAATTAGCAGAGTGTTATTCGCTATAAGGAATAATAATGCCAAAACCCACATTATGGTGAATATTTTTTTCTTTTCAGGGCTGAACAGCGCGATATCAATTAGTGCTAAAGCAATGAAGTAGAGCACATACTGCTCACTGATCCACACTCGTGTGATCAGAAATATCAAGGCAGCAATTATTGAATAGCGCAGAACACTTTGCAATGACAGTGATCCTATTTGTTGCCTCGCAAGATCTTTAGATCTGTCAATGGATGAAGACATTTTTTTCCGGAAGAATGGCAGCAATAGCCAAATATAGAATATTACGAAGGCAGGTATCCAGATGTAGCTTAGTGCCACCAAGAATTGTGGACTAAAAGTATTTGGAAATTTCATATTAATTAGGTTAAAAATACTAAAAGCTGTAAGACCACCTACAGAAGGGGAAGTACGAGCATTTACGGCTTGGCTTGATATCGCAAAAAAGAAACTTGTCGGATTCCACCCAAAAAGTATGAATGGGAGTAAGGCAGCAGCCAACGTAACAACGATTGAAATGATAAAAAACCTTACTTTTTTCTCGGAGAATAGTGAAAATACTGGGATAAAAATGACGGGTATCATCTTCAGAGCTGCCGAGATACCTAGGGAGACTCCACTAAAAACCGCTTTCTTCCGTACTAGTAATAGCAAGGAAATCAGACATAGTAGCACAGCAAGGGAGTCGAACATGCCCCAAACGCTTGAAAAAATGATCGTCAATGGGTTAAAGAGCCAGAACAGGGCTGCCTTTTTGCCTAATTTTTGATCGGGTATTAGCCGGATAAATAAAAAGGCGCACAATAGGTCAGCGATTATTGCAGGTTGCTTGAGCAGAGAATAGTATAGAAAAGGCGAGCTGGTCAAAAACGATAGTGATCTAAATAGCAGGTACATCCCGCCACAGATCATTGGCCATAAAGGAGGATAGCCAACTGAATATAGGTTACCATAAGGGGAGAAGCTGATGCCTTTCACAGGCTTAAGAATTATGTATGGGTTGATTCCCTTCGACACATAGTAACCCACCCTTACAAAGACTTCAAAGTCATAGGGATGGCCAGTCCAAGGAGCTAATAATTCCCGTATAAGCAAGCCTGCGAGGAAAAAGAAAGCGATGTTTGATCTAGTAGTAAACAAGTCTCCATGGTATAGACGGGAAAGAGAATTCTGGACTTTTCCTGCCATCGGAATGGAGATTATGCCCATCTGCCCAAGACCTTAGTAGTTTGATTTCAGTATACCACGAGATTTTAGTTGATAAGATTATCTTAATAAAATGAAGCATGATCTAAGAGTACTAACTCCCTGCATTTTCAAGATAATCAAACTTTATCCAAAAACGTCAGCGAATACATTAAAAAACTTGCGTTTGATATTTAGTAATTATAATGGTAATATTTCCAGAAAATTCTAGAATACTTTTTAGAAAATACAGATTTGATGGTCAACATGTCAAAGGGGTATAAAAAAATATACGAGGAGAACTATCAAGCAGTAAGAGAATCTGAAAATTATACTGCCATAGACCGCCCTTATTATTATCCCCACGTTCGGCGTTTCAAATCCATATGCCAGCAAGTTCTAAGTTCCAGACCAAGATCCATACTTGATGTTGGATGTGGTGACGGCGCTTATGGCATTTTTTTTGGATCACGTTCTATTAGTTATGTGGGAGCCGACATAGCGCTCATTAACCTAAAGCGACTTAAGCAGTGGGCTACGGAAAGAAAATTAGACATACCAATGGTACTTTGCGACGCCCAGTACTTGCCATTCCAGAATGATACATTTGACGTAGTTCTCTGCAGTGAAGTGATTGAACATATGCTGGAGCTTGATTTGGCGCTGTCTGAACTCAATCGAGCCTCAAAGAAGACCATAATAATTAGTACTCCTTGCATGGGTTTCCCCCTGCTAAATGACTTGTTCACACACTTCGTAAAAAAAGAGAACGCCAGGGTCCGCTTTGAAATTGATTCTGCAGGAACCTACCAAGGTTTATCCAAGTTGTTGCGCGAGACAACCAGTCTCCACATTAGGATTTTCACACTTCCATTGCTCAGGGAAATATTCAAGGAAAACAATCTAAACATGGTAAAGGTTCAGGGGGCGGGGTTCAGCATCCCTTTTTTGCCCATCAGACAATCAACGCTAGAGCATTGGGAAGATGACTTCCTTAACAAAATACAACTCTTTTTAATGCCTAAGGTGCATATTGGGTACATTTTTGCTATATTCACCTTCAAAAAAACGATTAAATTTGCAGATACCTGATCTACTCACATGGTCGCTTTGCCAAATAAAAAAATAGAAATGGAGCAACATTTGAGGAACGAAGAGATGGTTCTGAAGTAAAAGACTTACTACAACATTATTGACGGTATTTCGATCGAAACTTATTTTTAGTGTTTAGCGCCTTCATTTATTGCGATTAGAATGAAATTTCTCATAACTGGCGGCGGAGGGTTCATCGGGCTCAATATAGCTGAAAGGTTAGTTAGAGAAGGCAATGATGTAATCTTGCTCGATGATATGAGCCTAGGGAAAAAGCCTGTTTTATCCAACATGGCATGGGTTAAGGGCGACGTAACGAAAAAGGAAGTGGTTGACAATATATGCAAAGGTTTGGATGGTGTTTTCCACGATGCGGCCCGCAGTTCTTCTCCGATGTTCTCCCCTGATCCCAGAGAGAGCATAGACATTAACCTGAAGGGGTTTTTGAACGTTGTTGAAGCAGCCCGCCGCTATGATTTCCCCGTGGTCTATGCCACCACAAGCAGCCTCTACAGCAGGTGCCCCCCGCCCCATAGGGAGAGCCTTCTCGTATCCCCCGGCAGCTTCTATGAGTTCTCATTCTATGCCAGAGAGTTGGCAGCCACGATTTATGCAGAGCTCTACGGCTTGAAGCTGGTCGGCCTGAGGTACTTCAGCGTCTACGGCCCCCACGAGGAGCATAAGGGCAAGTATGCGAACAACGTCACCCAGTTCCTCTGGGCAATGATGAAAGGGGTGCGCCCGCTAATATACGGCGATGGCACCCAGACCAGGGACCTTACCTACGTCGATGATGTCGTTGAGGCAAACATCCTAGCAATGGAGTCCAACCTCAAGGGAGAAGTTTTGAACGTAGGAACTGGCAAGGCCACATCATTCAATGAGATCGTGGCAATCTTGAACAGACGGTTGGGCCTGAAGATTGTACCAGCATACGCTCCCAATCCCATCAAGAACTATGTTATGCACACCCAGGCGGATACCACCAAGGCAGAAAAAGTTCTGGGCTTCAGGGCAAAGATCAAGCTTGAGGAAGGGATCGAGAAGACCGTAAATTATTACACCAGGAAAGATGTCCGAATTCCTGCCTAAAATAAGAAGGGTAAGAGCGAATACTTCAAAAATATTAAAACTAAGATAATATGGGCTAACTCGATGATTGTTTCGAATTAATGGCCGAATTATAACAAATGAGTTGCCTAATTAACGGTGAGAACTTCTACTACACTGCTGTTTACAGCATTGTAGTTGGAGTCACCCGAATAGACTGCCAGGAAGTAGTAGGTTCCTGTCTGGTTCGGCTGGAAGGTTGGAGATGTTGCAACGGGTGCAGCCACTGGACCACCCAATGCGGTCCAAGCTATACCATCCATTGACCAGTAGAACTGCACTGTGCCCGTTGGAACAGCGTATGGAGGAGCTGCTAGACCCCAGACAATTGCCTGATCGTAGGCTGTTTGGCCGAGTGCTATGGTCTGGTTTGCAGACAGACCATTGATCCAAGTTTGCACAACTGGAGTTGCTGGGCCAACGGTGAGAACTTCTACTACACTGCTGTTTACAGCATTGTAGTTGGAGTCACCCGAATAGACTGCCAGGAAGTAGTAGGTTCCTGTCTGGTTCGGCTGGAACGCTGGAGATGTTGCAACGGGTGCAGATACTGGACCACCCAATGCGGTCCAAGCTATACCATCCATTGACCAGTAGAACTGCACTGTGCCCGTTGGAACAGCGTATGGAGGAGCTGCTAGACCCCAGATAATTGCCTGATCGTAGGCTGTTTGGCCGAGTGCTATGGTCTGGTTTGCAGACAGACCATTGATCCAAGTTTGCACAGCTGGAGTTGCTGGGATGACGGTAAGGTTCTCGGACATTGTTGAAAAACTGCCTGCGTAGTTGCTGTCACCGCTGTAGGTGGCGTTGAAGGAGTAGTTGCCCACCTGGAGTGGCGTGAAAGCTGTGGATGTAGCCGTGCCCGCACCCAGAGTTTCTGTGTCAAAAGTCTGCACGGTCCCGTTGTGCCAGGTGACATAGAAGGTGACGGTGCCTGTGGGGGAAGACCCTGAGCCACTGACTATGGCTGTGTCGGTCACCGAATGACCAAGGGTGATGCTGCTGCTATTGAGCACTGTTACGATTGATGGAGTCGTTTGAGACGGAACATAGTAGGTCACGATCATCGAAACCATGTCAGCCATGTAAATATAGGGGGGCATTCCGAGAGTCAGACCATCACAGAAGACAAAGAATGAAGCTTGTCCATTCTGAACTATTTGGGAGATTCCACTGGCGTTAGTTATAGTCACAGAGTAGTAGTGTTCTGTGGAATTGCCATAATACGAAGCAGGATCATAGGCACTGATTATTGTCCCGTTAGGGGTGCAAACATAATGATACATTGCAACAGTACTAGTACTCGTTATGGAATCATATATGACAAAAGTGATGCTCTCAATCGGGTAAGTTTGGCTGACATTGGCGAAGTTGAAAGTTCCTGCGACGCTCATATAGGAACCAACCACTGATGTAACGTTGAAGGTTGCATTGTCGATATACATTACAGAAGATGGCAATTGCCCTGAATAGGTACTATTCATGTAACTCTCATCCACTGGATTGATCTGATCAGTCCAACCCGATGGGTAATAGGTAATTGTTTCAAACGAAGGCACCATAAGAGGTTCGCTTCCCGTATTCACCGAGGGGGCGTAGTTGCTGTCACCGCTGTAGGTGGCGTTGAAGGAGTAGTTGCCATTGACAGTTGGAGTAAAAACTTTAGATGTAGCCGTGCCCGCACCCAGAGTTTCTGTGTCAAAAGTCTGCACGGTCCCGTTGGGCCAGGTGACATAGAAGGTGACGGTGCCTGTGGGTACTGGGAAGGAGCCGCCGAGGCCGGTGGCCGTGGCCGTGTCGGTAACACTCTGGCCAAGGGTGATGGTCGAGGCGTTGAGCACTGTTGAGACCGATGAAGTTGCTTTAGTTACATTAAGAACGTCGCTCGTTGTTGAAGATGTGCTGCCTGTGTAGTTGCCGTCACCACTGTAGGTGGCGTTGAAATAGTAGGTTCCTGGCTGGGTCGGGGTAAAG
>Ga0326728_10021966_pt1 | contig 11915 bp, 5 predicted proteins | sample MB3enrmetagenome_FD_207602 | JGI IMG/M metagenome (GOLD analysis project Ga0326728, IMG submission 207602) | Lab enriched peat soil microbial communities from McLean, Ithaca, NY, United States - MB31MN | ecosystem: Environmental > Terrestrial > Soil > Wetlands > Peat | place: USA: New York... | reverse complement strand
AGTGGCTGATGACTTGGCGGTCCCGATCACCACCCCGTTGGTATAGAATGTCCAATCCGAACCATCGCGCGTCAGGACAATGTGATACCACTGCGTCGGGACCGGTGCAAACGGGATATTGCCGACGTTTCCGAGGACCGCCCCGCCCCCCTCTATGTGAAAAGTCAGCGCCTCGCCTTGGATCCCGTAATAAAAGCCCCATTTATTTTGCCCTACGCCGTAACTGTTATCATCGGCAATGAAAGCGGTTCGGCTTGGGTAGTTCTTGAAGTTGACCCAGAACGCAATCGTGAATGGATTGTTGCCAAAATCCCACAGCGAGCTATGTGGAACGGACACATATCCGGTGAGTCCGTCGAAATTGAACGCCTGTCCCGCTTCGTCTTTGGCGAATGTTACCCCGCCATGCAAAGTCCCGTTGTTTCCGCCGGCGCTGTCGTTGGCGTTGCCATCGCCCGCCCACAAAGCTACCAAACCCGGAGGCATCTGTCCGGACTGGCCGGCCATCGAGACTTTGACGCTGCGGATCAGTTGCACCGGCAACTCGGTCTTGCCAAAGCTGGTTTCCACCCGCACTGCCGGGGCTGCGAACTGGACTTCATACACATCGCCGTTGGTCGCTGTCAATCGAGCCTCGTCGGTGTTCCTGCCCGCATACTCAATCGAACGGATGCCCGCCCAGGTCAGCTTCAAGTCGCCCATCGCCGAGCTGTGGAAATTCAAGGCGTCATCCAGGCCTTTTCCAACGACGTGTGACCCGTCGCGCAGTTCAATCGTCAACTGCGCCGTGCCGGCCCCGGCAACGGCGTTGGGCTTGGCCGGCGGCGTGACTTTGACGCTCCGAATCAGTTTCACCGGCAGATCGGTCTGTCCAAACCCCGTTTCCACCCGCAAGGTCTCCGCAGCGAGCTGGACGGTGAACCCATCCCCGTTGGTCGCCGTCAATCGCGCCCCGACGGCATTGGCGCCCGCATACTCAATCGAGCGAATGCCGGCCCAGGGAAGTTTCATGTCGCCCAGCGCGGCGGAGTGGAAGCTCAAGGTGTCCTCCAGGCTTTTCCCGACCACCCGCGAACCGTCTCGCAGTTCAATGGTCAGTTGGAAACCCGATTGGCTTGTGGGGGCGGGCTGGGCTTGGGCGCAGTGCGCCATCAGGGCGAAAACAATGATAAAGCAGGCAAGTTTTTTCATGTGTAATACTGTTTGACGGACTATTGAATATTATCCCCTCCAATTCCAGCGATTTGTTGCAAAAAACGCACTAGGTTGGTCTTGGGTGCCAGGGCGCGCGCTGGGTGCGCGTCGTGGCGGCCATGCGCCGTCGCCAAGGCTATGGCGCACGAGGCGGAGCGCCCGCCCTGCCAAGACTGAGAAGCTGTGAAAAAATTGGCAGAAAGCCTCAAAACACAAAATGGTCCCGTTGATAATCAACGACTTACGCAAGTGGATTTTGGCCATTTTCAATTTTTTCACAGCTCCTGACCGGTTGCTAAAAACGCCAATACCACATTTCATTAGACGCAAGCCCCGCGAAATTCCTTTTGAAAAACACGAAGAACGCGCCCCCCCGCCGTGGCGCAGGCTTCCCAGCGCCCTGTTCACCCTATATGACACCGGCGGCGACACTTTGTTAGACGAAAAGAGGAGTTTTCCCAAACGGGTCCCGAATGACGCTCCATTTCTTCGGACCTGCGGATTGCATTCTGCACGGCAATGGCGCAGACTCTTTGATCATGAAAACACCAGCGGAATTATTTTCACTGCATGACAAGGTCGCCGTCGTCATCGGCGGCACCGGAGAATTGTGCAGCTCCATCGCCGGGACCTTCGCCAAAGCCGGCGCCGCTGTCGTCCTCGCCGGCCGCGACGCCCAAAAAGCCAGGGCGCGCCTGGACCAAATCGCCGGCGCAGGCGGCCCGATGGAATTTTTGGCGTGCGACACCACTTCCAAGCCCGCCCTGGAACAATTGCTCGCCGACACTTTGGCCAAATCGGGCCGCGTGGACATCCTGGTCAATGGCGCCGGCGTCAATTCCGCCACCCCTTTCCTGGACATTGCGGAGGCGGAGCTGGATCGCGTTCTCGCCGTCAACTTCAAGGGCCTCTTTCTCGCCTGCCAGGTCTTCGGCGGCTACATGGCGGGGCGCGGCTCGGGCAGCATTATCAACATCGGCTCGGCTTCGGGTCTCACACCCCTGTCGCGCGTCTTCACCTACTCGGCGGCCAAGGCGGCGGTGCATAATCTTTCCAAAAACCTGGCGCGCGAGTGGGCGGCCAAGGGGGTGCGCGTCAACATCCTGGTTCCGGGCTTTTTTCCCGCGGAGCAAAACCGCAAGGTGCTCAGCCCGGACCGAGTGGCCTCCATCCTGGCCAGGACGCCCATGGCGCGATTCGGCCAGCCCCACGAACTGGCGGGGGCGGCCTTGCTGCTGGCGGCGGACGCCGGCAGCTTTATCACCGGCGCCGAACTGGTGGTGGACGGCGGGTTTGATGCCATGGCCATTTGAACATTCCTCCATTGAACCATTTGAAAACATGAAATTTTGCGACAAGAATTTTTTGCTCTCCAATCCGGTGGCGCGCGCGCTCTACCACGGCACGGCGGCGGGACAGCCGATCATTGATTATCACTGCCATCTTTCGCCCCGCGACCTGGCGGAGGACCGCCGCTTCAAAAATCTTCACGAACCCTGGCTGGAGGGCGACCATTACAAATGGCGCGCCATGCGGGCCAACGGCGTGCCCGAACGGCTCATCACCGGCCAGGACTCCACGCCCCGCGAAAAATTCCAGGCCTGGGCCGCCACCGTGCCGCATACCTTGCGCAACCCGCTCTTTCAATGGACCCACCTGGAATTGCGGCGCTATTTCGGCATCCAAACCTTGCTGGACGAAACCACCGCCTCATCGGTGTGGGACCAGGCCAACCGCCTCCTGGAGCAGCCGGGCTGGTCCGCGCGCGGGCTGGTCGAGCGGATGAACGTTGAAATAATATGCACGACAGACGATCCCGCCGACTCCCTCGAATCCCACCAGGCCATCGCCAGGTCCCGCTGGCGGGTCAAGGTCCTTCCCGCCTTCCGGCCGGACAATGCGCTGCGCGTCGGCCAGCCGGAACGTTTCAAGGCCTGGACGCAACGCCTCAGCCAGGCCGCCGGCGCGGGCGCGGACACGTTCAGAGGTTTCCTCCAGGCGCTGGCCCGGCGGCACGCCTTCTTCCATGCCCAGGGCGGACGGCTCTCCGATCATGGCCTGAACCAGATGCCCGCGCTGGATTGCACGGAGAAGCAGGCCGCCGCCATTTTTTCAGCGGCCCTCCGGGGCAAGGCGGCCGGGGCCGGGGACGCGGAGCGGTTTGCCGCCTTCATGATGGAATTCTTTGGCGCGCTGGACGCGGAAAAGGGCTGGACCAAACAGCTTCACCTGGGCGCTTGCCGCGATCCGAACACCCGCATGGCCGCGCTTTTGGGCGCCGACACCGGCTGCGACGCCATCGGCGACTATCCGCAGGCCGCCGGGCTGGCCCGCTACCTGGACCGCTTGAACAGCCGCAACCAGCTCCCCAAAATGATTCTCTACAACGTCAACCCGGCGGACAACCATCTGTTCGCGGCCATGCCGGGCAGTTTTCAGGATGGGTCGGTCCCGGGCAAATTGCAGTACGGCTCTTCCTGGTGGTTTCTGGATCAAGAGGACGGCATCCGCGCGCAACTCAATGCGCTGTCCAACCTCGGATTGCTCAGCCGTTTTGTCGGGATGCTGACCGATTCGCGCTCCTTTCTGTCCTATCCGCGCCACGAGTATTTCCGCCGCATCCTCTGCGACATGCTGGGGGCCGATGTCGCCGGCGGCCGCCTGCCCGACCGCCGCGAATGGCTGGCGAACCTGGTGGCCGGCGTCTGCTATGGCAACGCCAAAAATTATTTCGGATTTCCCGCGTAATTCCAGCCGCTTCCAGCGGCGCTGGTTGCCAATGTGCCTGCCGGAATGTGCGCCGGTGTTTTTCCGGGTTTGTCCTTTTGGTCCCTTATGTCCCATAGGTCTTATACGTCCCATGCCGTCATTGATCGGCAAGCCGCGCTGGCGGCGCCTGCCCGTTGATCTTCTGTTCCATGTCCGCCGGCTCGAGCTTGGGAACCAGCAGGTGGACGATGGCCAGGGCGGAAACATAAGCCAGGCTGCCCATCAGGAAAACCGGGAAGTAGTTGCCGGTGTATTTCAACAATTTGCCTGTCACATAGAACAATATCAGCCCGCCGCCGGCGCCGAACATGCCGCCCAGCCCCGTCACCGAGCCGACGACTCGTTTGGGAAACATATCGCCCGCAAGGCTGAAGACGTTGGCCGACCACGCCTGATGCGCCGACGCGGCCAGCGTGATTAGAACCGCCGCGACCCACTTGTTGTCCGTGATGGCCGAGTAGAAGACCGGAACAACAAAGGCCGCGCAGATGAGCATGGTGATCTTGCGGGCCTTGTTGACGGTCCAGCCTTTTCTCATGAATCTCCCGGCGAGCCAGCCGCCTGCCACGCTGCCAACGGAAGCCACCACATAAATCATCATGATCATGTATTTGCGGCCTTCCGGGTCGAGGTTGAATTTCTTATTGAAGAAATCCGGCGAGCCGAAAAGATAAAACCACCAGAAGCAGTCGGTCATCAGCTTGGCCACGGCATAGGCCCACGTTTGCCTGTGGGGGAGAAGTTTTCCCCACGGAATCTTCACGGTCGCTTCCACCCCTTCGCCCTGGATGTGCGCCAGTTCCGCCGCGCTCACGCGCGGATGGTCTTCCGGCTTTTTGTAAATCGCCAGCCAGGCGAATATCCAGCACAAATCAACGACCGCGGTGATGACAAAAGCCCCGCGCCAGCCGACCGTCACGCCGCCGATGGCCATGGCGGAGAATTGGGCAACGACAAACGGGAGCGCCCAGGGCACCAAAATGCCCCCCACGTTGGAGCCGGAATTAAACAGGCCGGTCGCCAGCGCGCGCTCGCGTTTGGGGAACCACTCCGCGGTGGCTTTGATGGCGGCGGGAAAATTGCCGCCTTCGCCAAAACCGAGAAGAACCCGGCAAATGATAAAACCGGTGACCGCGCCGCCGAACAGGCCGCCGATTTCCGGCGCAAAAGCGTGCGCCATCGAGGCCGCTCCCCAGAAAGCGCAGGCGAACACAAATCCCCAGCGCAGGCCCAGCACGTCCATCAGCCTGCCCATGACCGGCAAACTGACCGCGTAAGCCGCGCTGAAGGCGACCTGCATGTTCCAGTAATCCTCATCGGTCCACCCGATGGTTTTTTTCAGCTCCGGCGCAAGATTTCCGAAAACTCCCCGGTCAATATAGTTCGCCGTCGTCACCCAAAACAGCAGAGCGCAAATCACCCAGCGGTAATGGCTGCTGGCGGGCCGGTTTGAAGTCGTGGAATTCACTTGATGGCAGAACTTAGCCAAAAGCCGCGCCGGCCTGCAAGGGAATTCCCGGCAGTTCCGCCGCCCCCGGCTCAAAACATATTTTGCAGGAAATGGATCAGGCCGCGGGACTGGTTGGGGCTGTTCGGGTTGGCGATGGGGTTGGCCCGCTCATGGGCCTGCAAATCGAATTGAAGGAGAATGCCGATGTTCTGCCCGCCGCGCCCGCCGTCCCGAATGGCTTCGAAGCCGTAGCCATAGCTGGTCTGAACCTGCCAGGAGCCGGCATGATAGGCCGCGCCTATTCCCACGCCGGAATTCATGTGGCCCGGCTGGGCAAGTCCGGGCAAATAATCCATCTCGGCGATAGCCCCGTAGGCGGTCAGGTTCCAGTGTTTGGCGGCATCCAGCGGCACGGAATACTCGCCGCTCAGGGTGACAAAGGTCGTGGCGCTCAACTCCTCGTAAAAGTACCCCGGAATCAGCAGCGGAAACTCCGCGCTTAACGGCAGATTCCCCCCCAGCCGGTAGGCGCTGAATCGGTCCGCGTGTCCGCTGCTGCCGCCGGTCAGGCTCAGGCTGAGGTTCTGTTTGGATTCCGGGAGCGTGTAAATCAGAAGCGCGCGCGCAAACCCCAATTGCGAGAACGGCTCCAGCATCCGGTCCCCGTCGTAACCGTAGCCGCCCGAGCCGGTGCGAAACTGGCCTTCGTACCAGGCGGACAATTCCATGGCCAGATCGGGATGGATGACCGGCTCCCTTCCTCCCCACCGCAGCCCCGTGCGCAAGGACACCGTGGAATGATCGTGCGGCAGGACAAACGATTGGCTGGTGTTGTCCTCGTCGTCATAAACGGAAAAATGTTCGCGCAGGCGCAGGACGCCATTGAGGGGGATCATCTGGCCGGGGTTGAACAGATGATAAATGGATCCCGACACTTCCGCGCTGTGGCCCGTGAACGAATTGGAGCGCAAAAATGTTCCGTCGTGATATTCAAAGTAACTGTCGGCGAATCCGCCCCCGGCCAGGCCCACGCCAAGATCGGTGTCCGGTCCGAGCGCGCCGCGGAAGCCCAATTCAGAATCCAAATACACCGGGGCGATGGCCAGGCGCAGCGTCAGGTTGGTGCGCAGAAAGTTGGGTTCATTGAGATAGTAGAACATATACCCGGCGATGGGCGCGGCGCCTTCCAGCGGCTGGTTGAAGCCGAATTGGAGCAGCTTGCGCGGCTCCGCGTCAATCTGCCCGAGGACAATCCGGCCCGGCCACAGAAGGCCCGGCAGCAGCAGCAGCCCCATCAAAACTCGTCGCATCCTCACTCGATATGTTAGCTCTTGATGCGCAGGCTGGTGGCGTAAACGCTGCGGCCGTCCGGGTGGATGAATTCCAGGCGCAGCGTGTCCATGCCCGCCGCGGCGGGGAACCAGGCGTCCACCGAGGAGCGGGGTTTGGCGGCAATGTGGCTCTCGCCGCCGGCCAGCACCTTCTCGCCCGCCAGCGCCTGCCAGCGGCAGGTCAGTTCCGAGAGGTCGGTGAACGAGTAGCGGTTCTGGAGCGGAACCACGCACCGGCCGGACGCCGGGTCAAACTCGCGGGCGGTGGTGTTGACCGGGCTATAGATCGCCTTGAGGGCCGCGAACATGGGCGTCAGATGGCGATCGGCGGTGACGGGGCCATTGGCGCCCGAACTGCGGTAGCCATTCAGGGGGTTGTTCTGCGCGCCGGGGCTGCGGATGGCCCAGCGCTCCGGGAACTTGTCATACATGCCCTGGGCCTGCCATTCCCAGAGGAAGGCGCCCACGATGCCGTCGGCGGGCCAGATGACATCCCAGTTGTCGGACAGTCCCGAGGCGCCGCGCGCGGAATACTCGGTGAGGATGACGGGGGCTTTGGCGCGGTTGGCGTTGGTGACCATGGCCCTGAGGTTGGCCAGGGAGGGATAATGGTAGTCCTCAAAGTCCACTCCGGGATTCTGGCGCAGGACCACCTGCGAGATCAAGGCCAGGCGCGTCGCGTCGTGGGCCTTCATATAATCGAACTCGGCCTGGTTATTGACACCGTAACTGCTTTCGTTGCCGCAACTCCAGGCGACAACGCAGGCGCGGTTCTTGTCGCGATTGAGGGTTTCCATGGAGCGAAACGTGTAGGCCCAGGTGCGGTTGGTATTGTGGATCTCGCCGGCCACCCAGCAGGAGGGAATCTCGTCCAGGACATAGAAGCCGGCTTCGTCGCAAAGCTCCAGGAACCGGGCCGAGTGGTTGTAGTGGCTGGTGCGAATGGCGTTGATGTTGTCCGCCTTCATCAGGTTGATGTCGGTTTTCCAGCATTCGTCGTTGAGAGCGTGGCCGTAGGGCGAAAATTCCTCGTGACGGCAGGTGCCGGTGAACTTGACCGGCACGCCGTTGATGTTCAGCACGCCGGTTTTCAACTCGATCTTGCGGAAACCAATGCGGTCCTGGACGCGCTCCACCGTCCGGTTGCCGTCCGACAGGCGGTAGAACACATAATACAGATTCGGCTTCTCCGCCGACCAGAGCCTGGGGGCGGCCACAGCGGCCGACAAGGCGACTGTGGCCGAGCCGTCGGCGCCGATGTCGCCGGCCTGGCTCATGGCGGGGGTCGCCACCTTCACGCCGTCCAATGAATAGAGTTCGCCCGTGAGCACGAAATGCGCGCCCGCTGTGCCGGCGACGCGGACAGTGGACTTGAGCGTGGCGTCCCTGTACTGGTCATCCAAATCGGTGACGACGGTGACATCATCCACATGCAGGGGCGGAAGGGCCGCCAGGTAGGTCTCGCGGTAGATGCCGCCCAGGCACCAGAAGTCGCCATGATCCAGAACGGCGGAGGAAGTGTCCTTGTAGAGCCGGACAGCCATGAGATTGCGCTGGCCGGCCTTGAGGGCTTTGGTGACGTCAATGTCAAAGGCGGTGAAGCCGCTCTCGTGATAGCCGCACCGCTGGCCGTTGACGAAGACCTCCGCGCCATCGTAAGCGCCGTCAAAATGCCAAAGAACAGTCTGGCCGGCGAAGTTGGCCGGGACATCCACCCAGCGGCGATAGAGGCCGATGTCATGGGAAGTGACGGGGCGTTCCTGGTAAGTAGGGATGGAGAAGCCTTCGATTTCCCAATTGGCGGGGACGAGGATGTTCGTCCAACTGGCATCGGAGGCATCGGGGGTGGCGAAGTCCGGCACCGCTGTGTCGGCGGCAAGCGCACCCCTGACAGCAGGGCTGACGCCGTGGTCCAGATTGAAGCGCCAGGTGCCGGTCATGGCGAGGACATTGGTATTGCCAAGACGGAGGCGATCCACCGGGACTGGCGCTTCGCCGGGGACGGGGACCGGCGCGGCGAAGACGGAGGCCGAGAGGCAGAGGCAGGCCAGTGGGATCAGGAGACGCTGCTTGCTGAATTCGAGGGACATAAAATTTCCTTTCTATAATTCGTTTAGAAATCCGGAAACCGGACTCTCTGGAACGCTGTGGACGATACGGAAAGATGGCGGCCCAATGCAAGAATAAAACAAACGAATCCACTGAGTTGCATGGCCAATACATGAAGGTCCCGGGAACCCGTATGTGCTCGAATTGGGGCTGGTTTTGCACCGCGAATTACCAAAACACGACTGGATTGGTGGAGTATTGCCCTGATGAATTGACGGGTATAGTGGTTCAAGAATAACTTGATTAGGGTTGATTCAGCTTGATTTGGAAAGGTCGGTTTTGCGCGTAAATAATTCATGGATAGTTACTTAGCTTCATTTTCCTGAAAAACGGCCAAACTGGAGGAATCAGGCATGCTTGCCGCGATGGAATCATAAAGCATACTAAGTGGATATAGTATCGAATGATTCGGGGCCGCCGGCGCGATTCCGCCGCCGTTGTAACCTCCACCGCCGCCTTCCGCCCAATCCGCGATCCGCATGAACAATCCAGCGCAAAGGCCCAGCGCGGCCACCCGCAACGAAAAATGGAGGTTTTGACAGGATGAACAGGATTTACAGGACTTTTCCATTCTCCATCCTCCATCCTCGCTTTCATTCCTGCTCCACCTCTTCCCGCCCTCCGCGCCCGCGCCGGCCTCCTCCTCCCGGATGCGACGCCGCAGTGTGCCTACGTGTCTCACGCTGACAATTCAACCATAGTTTCTAATTTTTGTCAAGCCCCTTTTGGAAAAAGTTGGAACGGGATGGCGCGGAAAGAACGGAGCACTCTTGCCCTCAAACCGGGCGTCCGCCCTGGAAAAAGCAGTTTGACCGCGGATGGCAGATGAACACGGATTGGGAACAACATGCGAAAAGGACAACAAAGATGTGAAGTTGACAATCTGTTGGGTGGCCTCTCGGCATTCGTGCTCCTCAAAGAGGAAATTACGCAATCCTCGTTCCGAATTCCGGGATTGATAACCTTCGCAGATTCCTGCTTTCAGCTTTTGCCTTGTCAATCCGGGAATGCGCTACGGCCTGTCGGACGTGATCGGACGCGCCACCAAACCCATCGCCCCCCGCCGCCGCTGTTTCGGCAGACCCTCAACTGGCGCGCGCCATGCTTTCGGTTGCCTGTTTGAAAGGTCATTTTTCCGCGACGGCCCCATCGGCCTTCAGGAAAAGTGTCCTGACTCGTTGGGCCGTACGCTGACCTCTCGACTCGAAGTTGGAGCCTTTGGCTCGTTCGAGGCTGCCGCGCGGGAAGGCTTTTTGCCGCGCTGCGCCAAATGCCGCCGCAAAAAAGGCTCGCAGGGCGGGGTTTCCACGGCTCGACGGAGTCTCGCCCTGCCGCTGGCAATTGCCGGCGCAAAAAAGGCTGGCGCGGCGGCGGGGAATGGCGGACATTGCCGCGCGTGAAAAAAAGCTCCGAAAACGGGTCCGATTCGGATTCCGAGTATGAACTGCCGCTGGCCGGCTTCACCGGCGCGCCGGAGGAAAAGGACCGGCAGTGGTTCGAGCAGTGTTATCGGGGCGATGCGCAGCGCCAGCTCACCCTGCGCGCGGTCCTCATGGGCGGCATCCTCGGCATGTTCATGGCGGTGTCGAACCTCTACACCACGCTGAAGATCGGCTGGAGTTTCGGCGTGTCCATCACCGCCTGCGTCATTTCGTTTGCGGTGTGGAATTGCGTCTGCAAGCTGTTCGGCGGCCGGGTTTCGCGCATGAGCGTGCTGGAAAACAACTGCATGCAATCCACCGCCACCGCCGCCGGGTCCTCGACCGGCGGGACGCTGGCCACCGCGCTGGGCGCCCTGCTGCTCATCACCGGCGTCCATCAGCCGTGGCCGGTGGCGGCGGCGTTTGTGGTTTTCACCGCCGCGCTGGGCGTGTTCCTGGCCATTCCGATGAAGCGCCAGATGATCAACCACGAGCAACTCCGTTTTCCCACCGGCATCGCCACGGCGGAAACGCTGCGCAGCCTTTATTCCAAAAGCGGGGAATCGTTGAAACAGGCTTACTCGCTGCTCCTCGCGCTGGGCGCCAGCGCGGTCATCGGCGCGCTCCACACTTATGCGGAACTGGTGGAGCAATTGAAATTGAAGAACCGCCTGCCGGAATGGCTGGAAAAATTATCCGGTTGGCTGTGTCTGCCGGACATTGTGCCCTTCACCGGCTGGCTCAATCCCCTGCCGCGCGGGCAAATGCAGGGACTGGCCTTTGAGCCGAGCGTCCTGCTGGTCGGCGCGGGGATGATCACCGGGTTGCGCGTTTCGCTTTCGATGTTCGCCGGTTCGGCGCTCCTTTACTACGTGGTCGCGCCGCTCCTGGTGGCGCACGACGCGGCAAACGCCGCCGCGGCCGGTTTCGTGCCGTCCTTCAAAATGAGTGACAACGGCGATTTCAATCCCGTCCGCTGGGCGTTGTGGGGCGGGACGGCGGTGATGGTTTTCTCCAGCCTCACCCAGGTGGCGTTGAACTGGCGGACGATCAGCCGCGCCTTCCTGGTTTTCAAGAAGGAGGAACGGGCCGCCATCCACGACGCGGTGGACGCCGTGGAGGTGCCGAACTCCTGGCTGGTCATCGGCCTGATCCCGATCACCATCGGCCTGGTCATCGTGCAGTACTTCGCCTTCCACATCGCGGTGTGGCTGGGGCTGGTTTCGGTGGCCTTTTCCTTCGTCGTGTCGCTGGTCTGCTGCCGCGCGACAGGCGAGACGGACACGACGCCGATTGGGGCGATGGGCAAGGTGACGCAACTGCTCTACGCCGTGCTGCCTGGCGCCAAGGGCATCGCCTCCATCAACCTGATGGCCGCCGGCACCACGGCGGCGGCGGCGGGCGCGGCGGCGGATTTGCTGACCGACCTGAAAAGCGGCTACCTTCTCGGGGCCAACCCGCGACGCCAGTTTCTGGCGCAGTTTTACGGCGTGTTCTTCGGCGTTATTGCCGTCGTGCCCGCCTGGTACTTGATGGTGCCGGACAAAAAGGCGCTCGAAGCCTTCAACCCGCCCGCGACCAATATGTGGCGGGCGGTGGCCGACCTGCTGACCCAGGGCGTCAACCACCTCCCGCGAACCG
>Ga0326728_10021965_pt1 | contig 11916 bp, 10 predicted proteins | sample MB3enrmetagenome_FD_207602 | JGI IMG/M metagenome (GOLD analysis project Ga0326728, IMG submission 207602) | Lab enriched peat soil microbial communities from McLean, Ithaca, NY, United States - MB31MN | ecosystem: Environmental > Terrestrial > Soil > Wetlands > Peat | place: USA: New York... | reverse complement strand
CCTATGTTTGAGAAACTCTTTTCTTCTCCAGCGGTTCTTCAGAGGCATCGTGCAGGTCCGCTCGCAGCCGAGTGTGAGGCCTTTATCGAGATGCTTGAGGCTAAAGGGATGGCACATGGAACGCTTTTACGCGTCGCAAGGTACTGCCGTTGTCTCAGTGGTGAAATTGATTCTTGGCCAGCAACACGATTCGTGCATGGTTGGGCCATGTATCGCTGGAGACAACCAACAGATACGCAGAAGTGGACCTGGAACTGAAGGCGAAGGCGTTAGAAACCTGCGCCGTCGAAGGGGCCAACCGTGATCCGCTGTGGCGCAAGGATCAGGACCTCATGGCCTTCCTGGCATCACTGTAGCTGATCAATCTGGCTGAAATTATGTGACGAGAACCCGAGGCTTTTTTCTGCCGAAGTAAGGACTTGCAAGATTCTCGTCACATATCTAACTTGGCCACATAACCAGTAAGGCTCCAAGACTGGCTTATCAGACGGCGCCTTCCCACTCAACGCTCCGCTTAAATCTGCTCCCGACATCCCCTTCGCGAAGCTTGGTTTGCCTCCATCCTTCGTGCGTCCCCTGCCGGCAGGATCCTGCGCTCTATGTCGCAGTCTTCCACTCGATCACGCACCGCCATTCGAGCGACCCATGTCGCTCTATCCCAGCGGCCCTCGCTACCGTTCGGGTTATAGTGTCCCGATCCATCTTCGCCTACCCTGCCCCATCCGCCCTGCTCGCGGGCACGCTGCGTTTTCTCGATCTAGTCGGTTATACACACTAGTCGGTAATACACAACGTCACAGCAGTGCGGGAGCGCCTAGGCAGCCTCCGAGTGGTTCCGAGCTTTCGCTGTCTGTTCCTTCCTGTCATGTCGCCCTCACAGACCCCGAGGACTCCACGTGCTCATTTCCAGGCAGTCCAGGGTTTGCACGCCGTGCGTTTCCTACGAGACCAGGTCTCAGCAATCGATCGACAGTTGGCAAACCTCCAGGAGCACACTGCTTAAAGGCAATTGTCTGCTTCTCCAGCCGGTTCTGCCCGTCGATACGGGCGGCTGGTCACTATGGGCGGTAAGCCGACTGTCTCGGAGCACGCATCCGTAGGCAAAGCGGCATTATTTCGGATATCAACACACCTGAGTTCACCTGGGTCGCCGGCGTTCAGGTGAACGTCCCAATCTTTGAGGGCCTTCTCATCTCCAAACAGGGGGAGGAGGGAAAGAGGAAGCTCCTTGCGGCCCGGGACAACACCTTGTCGGTGAAGCGCACCGTGACCACTCAAGTCTTCCAGGCCTTGCAGGACGTGGCAGCCGGACATGACCAGGTGCGAAGCGCCCCAGACGGAGCTCCAGCAGGCGAAAGATATGCTGGACGTGGTCAAGCTCCAGTACGACCTCGGGATGTTCACCAATCTTGAGTACCTCGACGCGCGGGCCGCCCTCGAGCGGGCGGAGCTCGGCAGCCTGCTCGCGCAGTACCGCGAGGTCCTGAACGTGCATGCCCTGAAGCAGGTTACCGCTACGCCGATCCTGCAGACAAGCCCGGCTGCAGGATCAGGAGCGCCGCAGGGATCCGGCGAAGCACCGGCGGCGTCCTCCTAACCGGGGGACGCGTTGCGCTGAAGACACGCGGCGCACAGGCATCCTCGGGGCTTAATGTAGGCATCAAAGTATTCCTTGCCGTAATCGTAGCACAGCTCTTCTCCGGCCACGATCTTTCTTAGGGAATAGATCTTGACCTTCCTGCCTCTGGTATACGCAACGCAATTGGGCTTGCACGAGTGGTTGATATAGCGGCTGAGGTTTTCCCGGCCGCAACCGTCGATGGTCCACCGTGAGTTCACGCTGAACAAGTACTTGCCGCCCCGACGATCAGCTTCGTCGTTGGGGAGGAGAACACCGGTATATTCAATGATGAAATCCCCCCGGATAAAGCATCGGGCCGCGAAGAGTCCGAGCCCGCAGCGGCTTCTCTTGACCACAAACCAGCTTGATGTATCTTCTCTCATCCGTGCGGATGAGACATTACCGACTCTCTCCCTAACGCGCAACATCATGAACTAGACTGACCACGTCTCCGTCATGGACATAACGGTTCAGCCCCAAATCAAAATCCTGCGGCATCCAGAAGCCGGCAAGCATCAAGGCGCGCCCGGTCGCGAAGTCGCGCGGCCGTCTCCGTATTCCCGAGTCGCCGTCGCACCGCCGAGGCGTACGCCGCGGTCCAACTTTCGGTACAAAGAGAGATCCCGGGCCCCAAAACAACACCGTACTGAACCCTGACCTCGTCGGTGGAGCGGAAACTTCTAGCGGCGGGATCCCGTCAATTTCCTCCCGCCTTCCGGAATAGAACTGAAGCGGGTTTGCGGTCTTCTGAGCCTCCAGATGACGGACGGGAGGCGCTTCGAAGCACGAAGAGAGATAAGAAGCGCCACAGAGAAGATCAGCGCCACGAACATTGCGGTCGCTTGATTGCGACGACACAATTACCTTTTGGAATTGCGGATTCATTTTGTCTGTGCTTTCAACGCCGGCAAGTTGGAAGCTCGTCCATAGAAACAGGTCGGGAAAAGTCCGGCCCGGTCAAGAAAAGGTCCGTCAGCGCACGCAAAGAACCAGGAGCAGGAACAGAAGAGGAAGGTAGGAAACCGATACCCGCAAAAGAAGCCGCCCGGAGCGCTTGTCCCTGCGAACCGCCGCGATTATCGGAAAGGCCAGGAAAGCGACCCCAAGCCCAGCGGCCCCCGCCAGGTAGGCGACGCTGGCCGCGCCTGTGAAGTACGGAAGGAGACTCACGGCCACAAGTAGCACGGAGGCAATAGTAATTTCCGCGACGACCCAGGGTCCCGATGCGCGGGTGGCCGTGACCACGCGGATCCCTCCCCGCTGGTAGTCCTCTCTGTACATGAGCTCCAAGGCGAGGAAATGGGGAAACTGCCAGAAAAACAGAATTGCGAAGAGGACCCAAGCCTCTATCGCCAGCGAACCGCGCGCTGATGCCCACCCCAGGAGCGGCGGCATGGCGCCGGAGATTGCCCCCGGAATCGTATGGTGCATTGTCCGTCGCTTCAGCGGCGTGTAGATGAATATGTAACTGACAAACGTAAACAAAGCCACTAGACCGGCAACCGGGCCGAATACTACGCTGAACCCAAATACCGATACGGCGGTCAGCACTAACCCGAACAAGAGTGCCTCTCTGGGTGCGATGCGGCCGCTGGGGAGCGGCCGTTGGGACGTTCGAAGCATCAGCGCGTCAGTGTCTCGTTCGACATAGTGGTTCAAGGCGAAGATGCCGAAGGCGAGCAGAATTACGCCGAGCCCCGCCTCTCCGAGGGTGCGCCATGGAACCGCCGGCGCGGAAGCAAGAGCGAAGGAGCCCGCGGCTACCGCCAAGACCAGGAGGGTGATGCGCGGCTTGGTCAGACCGAGGTAGGCCCTTGCCTTTCCGAGCGCGCGGCGCTGCAAGGAGACTGCGCGGGCTTGTTCGCTCATGCTGGCGCGTTCCTGTGCCACGTGTTCAGGCGCCGCCATGCATGAGGGCAGGCTCGCGAAAGCCGAACAGCCCGCCCTGCTTGATGACCCGAGCCACCTCCTGCGGCACCAGTTCCTCCCACGACGGGTCGCCGCCTTGCAGCCGGGCCAGCACATCTCGCGGAAGGATAGAAAGGTCTGCCGGCGTCGTATCTCGGATTGCCTCCACGCGGTGGTCTTCGAGCAGGTACGCATACAAGTGACTCAGGGCCCCAGGGGGTTTGAAGGTTTCCGCGGTCAGCACATCACCTGTCTCGTTGTTTTTCCACGGATACACGGAGAGCGTGACGGGACCCCGCATGAGACGCCCCATTGCCTCCAGGACTCCGCCGTCCATATCGCGATAGTGCTCTTCGTCAAAGAGTTGCTGGAGGGTCGGAATGCCAAGCACCATGACGATCCTTTCCTGGGTATAGCGGCGCAGGTAGGAAATCACGTTGTGAAAGCGCGAATAGTTGGACACCATCACCGTCTTGCCGAGGGCGCGAAGGGTATCCATGCGGGCAAGAAAATCCTCATGCTCGATCTTCTCACCGAGGGTCAGGAGGTTGCGCAGCGTCATCTCCATTAGGATGATGGGATCAGGGCCTTGCATTTCCGGCCTCGCACGAAGCTGGGCCAGGGACTTATCGAGCATGTCGAGGGTCACGCGGGTTATGGGACGAAAGCTTCCGCGCTCCATGAGGACGGGCTTGTGGTACAGAAGCTCGGCCGGCTCAACGACGTCTCCGTTCGGGGCAAAGACCGCCGCGTTTGTCAGCCTTTGCTCGACGAGTTGGAGGCTCATGAGGCGGTTGTCCGCGCCATGAAACGCCGGCCCGGAAAACTTCAACATGTCGACTTCCATTCGGTCGCGCGTCAGCTCGTCCATGAGGGATCCTATCAACGCCTCTGGCGAACCTGCGGAGTAGAAAGCCCCGTAGACGAGGTTTACGCCGAGAATACCAAGCGCTTCCTGCTGCCGCACGTTGTCAAGATCCCACATGCGCGCGTGGATGATGATCTCGGAGGCCGGTCCGCGCGGTTCGCTTTGGAACCGGATGCCCAGCCAGCCATGCCCGTCTTCCTGCCGCGTATGGCTTTTTGTCGCTACGGTGTCGGAGAAGACGAAGCACTTCGTCTTCTCCGCCCGCTTGGAATCCAGCCTTTCCAGCAGCAGCGCCCACTCGTGGTCCAGCATGGCGACGAGCCGCTGGCGGCTCACGTAGCGCTCTCCAGGGCCGTAAATAGCGTCAGAGACCGCCATGTCGTAGGCCGAAATGGTCTTCGCAACCGTTCCTGCCGCCCCTCCGACGTGGAAGAACCAGCGGGCAACCTCCTGCCCCGCGCCAATCTCCGCGAACGTTCCGTAGCGCGCAGCATCGATATTGATGCGCAGCGCTTTGTCATTTGCGCTCAACGTGTTCATGCCCATACAGAAACCCGCTTCTTCATAAGCCTTAGTTGGAACCCTTTCCCGGGTTTGCGCAACCTCTATCGGGATTAAAGGTAATGTCTTTCGCTTCAAACAGCGAGCCTCTGCAACGGACGCAACGACGCCCCTCGACCCTTTCAGTGCCGTTGATGTACAATGAGATCAACGCTATGAAGATACAGCGCGAGCACGAGTTCCCCATCGGCTACACAGAGATCGGCGCGGACCACCCGGAGACCCTTATGGATTTCGGCATCCTGCGGCTGAAAGCCGGGCAGTCTTACACATCAGAGCCAGGCAAGGAAAGAGCTTTCATCCTCTTGCGGGGCAAAGTGGAGCTTTCCTGGGATGGAAAAAAGCAGACTGTCTTCCGTGATTCGCTCTTCGACCAGCCGCCTTGGTGCTTGAGCCTACCGTCTGAAGTGGGGGCCAAAATCACTGCCCTGGGCGATGAGGCGGAAGTCTCGGTTCATGCGACACAAAACCCTCGTTCATTTTCCCCGTACTTGTACACGCCTGAGGAATGCCGCAGTGAAGAGCGCGGAAAAGGGACGATGAAAGAGACCTCGACCCGGATCGTCCGTACCATCATCGAAGATCCCAAAGGAGCGCACTCGAACCTGGTTCTCGGGGAGGTCATCACGTTCCCTGGCAAGTGGTCGAGCTACCCGCCTCATCACCATCCCCAGCCCGAGATCTACCATTACCGCTTTCAGAGGCCCGAGGGTTTCGGCCTGTGCCAGATCGGGGATGAGGCATACGTACTGCACAACAGGGACACCGTCATTATCACGCCGGGCGCGGTCCACCCCCACACTGCTGCGCCCGGATACGCAATGTTCTACATATGGGTGATCCGCCACCTCGAGGGCAATCGCTACGGGACACCAACCTTCGTGCCGGAGCATACCTGGGTAACGGAACCGAAAGCCAAGATATGGGGATAGAGCCCGAACTCGTATAAGGAAAAGGCGGCCCAGTTGGCCGCCTTTTCCTTCCTTTGATCGGTTCAACCAATAAAGGTGAAAGTTTGGCCGTTGATGGTGAAATTGCCGGAATAACTGGGGGTACCTGTAGGAAGAGGGTCATAAAAGGTGATATTCCAACCGAATGTGTACAAAGTGCCCTGATACGTAATATTGAAGGTGCCCGTATAGACGATCTGCATATAGGTAGAGCTGTCAGTAGTAAGTGCTAGAGTTGCTGTACCGGAATTGAACGTTACTCCATTGTAGGAGTACCCGCCTGTAAATGCATATGTAAAGCTCTCGCCATTTGGGATAGTGGCAGTAGTCGTCGTATAGCCAATCGCCTTTTGAGATACGATGGACTTAGGTGCGCCATCTGACCCAAACGCACTCATGACAGCCTGTGCAATGGCCTGTGCCTGGGTGTTTGACAGCGACCCGCCACCAGGCTGATTGCAGCCGAACAGCACCAGAAGCGAAGCCAGGGCCGCTAACAAGAAGACTCGTACACTTCTCATCTCTTTTCTCCTTTTTTGGTTGGATCTATTGGACTTTCTATACATTATAGTCCAACATCCGTCCTCCAACAAAAAGAAAAAACGAGTCAGGTACCCTGGGTGAGTCTTGCTGGTTCGGCCGGCCTTGAGGACTTCGACCTGCGCTTGACGGCTCCATCACTAGCAGGCATCATGTCATAGGGCGCATTCAAGATCGACTTGCTCGAGAGAACACATAGACCGAGCCCCGGAGGGGATGCTTTTCAGAGGTCTATTTGCAAAAGCATCCTGGTGACGCATCGAAAGGAGCGTGTTGGTGTCGAACCTTCCTGATCGTATCCAGCCGCTTCAGAAAAATAACTCCGTCCCTCTCGTGCGGCGTTTGTTGGCAAATCGTGAAGCGGGGGTTCTGCTGGCCCTGATTGTTCTCGTCGCTGTGATGAGCCTCGCCAGCCCCTACTTTCTGAAGCCGCTTAATCTTTTCAACGTCATGCGCGGCATGTCTACTATCGGGATCATGTGCATTGGGGTCGCAATGGTGATCATCACCGGGGGGATCGACCTCTCGGTTGGATCTCTTCTGGCTATCACAGGGATGTTCACCGCCCGCCTCATGTTCTCTGGAGTATACCCTTGGGTCTGTGTGGCTCTTGGCTTTGCTCTCGGTTTCCTCCTCGGTGCTCTCAACGGCTTCGTGATTACCAAAGTCAAAGTTACCGCCTTCATCACCACACTTGGGATGATGAGCATTGGACGGGGTCTCACCTACTTGCTTGCCACCGGTGTGCAGGGCACCGTGGCCTCCAACATCCCGATGAGGGACGCAGCCGTGAACTTTATCGGAGGGGGGTATCTGGGACCGGTCCCCTTCCCGGTTGTTGAAATGATCGTTCTTGTCGTGGTGTTTTCATGGTTCCTCGGAAACACAGTACTCGGGAGACAGATATATGCAGTAGGATCCAATGATGAAGCGGCCCGACTTTCAGGCGTCAATGTGGACAGGGTCAAGTTCTTCACTTATACCGCTACAGGCGTTTTGTGTGCCTTGGCGGGAATCATGAGTGGAGGGCTCCTCGCAACTGCAGCCACGAATGCTGGGACGGGCAACGAGTTGGATGTTATTGCGGCGGTCGTGATTGGAGGAGCTAGCCTTTCGGGTGGGGTTGGCACTATTATCGGTGCAATATTCGGGGCTGCGATCATGGCTGTCCTACGCAATGCCTTCGTGCTCCTGCATCTTCCGGCCTTTTTGCAGACGGTTTCCATCGGGGTTGTAATTATACTCGCGGTAGCCTCCGACAACTTGCGCAGGAAACCGGGTCAGGCATGAAAGCAGATCTTCCGGACGTCGTCCGGTGCGAGAGATTTCGAGTAAAAGAAGGAGTTTCCCTATGAGCACGAGATCGAAAATTATCGTCCTCCTGTGCGTTCTGGCCTTGGTCGGAATCGCGGGGAGCGTCACCGGGCAGGCTAAGGCGCTGCCCCCGGGACCCACTTTTGATAGCACGGCGATGCCAGCTGACGAGGGCACAGTGAAGCCTGTGGCAAAGAAAGCGCCCAAGCCCATAAAGATCGCAGTACTCGGGCTAGAGAACAATCCATTTTGGATCCCGGTGAAAGAGGGAACCATGAAGGCAGCTCAGGAGCTCGCGCCCTTAGGCTGCAAGGTGGACTGGATCAACGCAGGAGCTCAGCATACCACAGACGTCTTTGGTCCCGCGATTGAAGCTGCAATGGCTCAGGAATACGATGCTATCGCCACAATTGCCGGCGACTCTGGGATCGTTACCTACATAAACAAGGCTGTTGATGCAGGCATACCTGTTGCGACGTTCAACTCGGAGACCGCGACCCCAAACAAACGGCTGTTTTTCGTCGGAGCAGATTTGTACCAGCAAGGCCTCACTGCGGGCAAGCGGATGGCGGAGGTTCTGAACGGCAAGGGCAAAGTTGCCATCATTACTGGGTTCTTCTCAGTTGAGGCCCACGAGCTGCGCCGCAAGGGATTTGAGGATGAACTGGCCAAGGACGCGCCGGGCATCACCATTGTAGGCAGGGTGGAAAATAATGACAAAGCGGACACCGCGTACAGCCAGGCTCAGGATTTCATGACTGCCAATCCCGACCTCAGTGCCATCTACGTCACCGCGGGTGGACCCTTCGGTGCAGCCAAGGCGGTTCAGGATGCGGGCAAGGCGGGAAAGGTAAAGATCGTATCGTATGATTTCGTTGATGAAACGATGGCTTTCGTCAAGTCGGGTGTCATTACGGGAACCTTGGGGCAGGATCCTTTCGCACAAGGCCATGATCCTGCGATCCGGCTTTATAACTATCTCGTAGGTGGGGTAGTGCCGCCAGCGGGGAGACTTCTCACGAAGGCCGACTTCGTGACAAAGGCAAACATTTCCCAATTCTACAACAAATAACACAGGTAGCATTCGAAACTCGAGCGCGAAGGGCGGGATCCATCCCCCGCCCTATCGCGCCTGGGTTGGTTGAGAGGCAAATAAGAGTGAATGGCACGGAGGTCATCCTCCGAGTTCAAGGGCTATCTAAGACCTTCGGTGGGCTTAAGGCACTTGACGGAGTAAGTCTCGATGTTCGCAAAGGAGAAGTGCACGCCGTTGTGGGTGAGAATGGCGCTGGCAAATCTACTCTGATGAAGATTCTCGGCGGCATCACCCTGCGTGATGCTGGGCGCACTGAGTTCTACGGAAGCGAGGTTTCCTTCGCCTCCCCGCGGGAATCGATTTCTGCAGGAATCGCCGTCATTCATCAAGAACTGTCGGTCCTTCCCACTTTGAACGTCATGGAGAACCTCTATATGGGCCGTATGGCGGCTCGGAGGGGTAGGGTACCCTGGAAAGAGCTTGAGAAACAAAGCCGTGCTGCTTTGTCGGAAGTCGGACTGGAAATCGATCCGCATCTTCTCATGAGTGACCTGAGCATCTCTCAGCGTCAACTCGTTGAGATTGCAAAGGCGCTCTCTATTAACGCCCGTCTTATCATTATGGACGAGCCCAACTCCTCCCTGAGTGAAACTGAAACCGAACGGCTGTTCTCAGTCATCGCCTCTTTGAAGGACCATGGAGTTTCGGTCGTTTACGTGTCTCACAAGATTGACGAGGTTCTGAGAATAGCTGACCGGATTACTGTGCTCCGCGATGGTGCCCTCGTAGGAACCGTGGATCGCGTGGATGCCAACGCCACCATGATCATTCGCATGATGGTTGGACGGGACCTGGACCGCGCCTATGTCCCCCACGGAAAGATTGGGCCGGTTGTCTTGCGGGTGAAGGGGCTGACAGGAAGTGGATTTGCTGAGGTGTCCTTCGATCTGCGCGCGGGGGAGATTCTCTGTTTCGCCGGCCTAGTTGGATCGGGGCGTAGCGAAATGTGGCGGACGATTTTCGGCGCACAGCGGCGCCGGGCCGGAGAAGTGATGCTTGAGCAACGCCCTGTGTCATTCACCGCACCCTACCAGGCGATCGCGGCCGGTCTGGCCATGGTTCCCGAGGACAGGAAAAAGCTTTCCCTCTTCATGGACATGCCGATCTGGTTCAACGTTGCCTTGGCGGGACTGCCTAATATGAGGAAAGGCCTTGCGATCGACCGCAAGCGCATTAGCGACACCGTGCAATCTTTTATAGGAAGCATGGCCATAAAACTGAGGTCTCCAGAGGAGCCGGTCCGAAATCTTTCCGGTGGAAATCAGCAGAAGACTGTGCTGGCTAGGTGGCTGGCCTTGGAGCCGAAAATACTTATTCTGGATGAGCCCACGCACGGCATCGACATCGGCGCAAAATCCGACGTCTACGAGCTGATTCGGCGCATGGCGAGGTCGGGAATTGCGATCGCTCTGATTTCTTCTGAGCTTCCCGAGGTGATTGCGATGGCCGACAAGGCCGTCGTCATGCATGAGGGCAGAGTCACAGCCATTCTCGAGCGCCGGGAGATAGACGAATCCACGATAATGGCGTATGCCACAGGTACTGCCGAGAGCGGACAGCCAAGCTGAAGCTGGGACGCTTTTGGTGCAGTCAATCGGATTGGAGAACAGCATGACATCGCGGGAACGCGTGCGGAAAGCAATCAATCACGAGCAGCCGGACCGGGTGCCACTGGACCTTGGAAGCACTTTAGTCACAGGTATCCAAGCGAGTGCATACGCCAAGCTCAAAAGAGCTCTCGGCGTCCCGGATGGTGTCACGCGAGTCTACGACCCGTTTCAGATGCTTGCGGAAGTGGAAGAGCCTGTGAAGCAGGCTCTTGGCGTGGACACGTTTGGAATCCAGTTGCCCACCAATATGTTTGGCTACCGCAATGAGAATTGGAAAAAGTTCACGATGTTCGATGGAACCCCCGTGGAGATGCCTGGACGCTTCGAGTATGACGTACTGCCAAATGGGGATATCGTGCAGTATCCAAAAGGCGACCGCACAGCACCTCCTTCCGGAAGGATGCCGAAGGATGGATTTTACTTTGACTCTATCGTACGACAGGAGCCCATAGATGAGGCAAAGTTAGACCCAAAAGAGTGGGCCGAGCAGAACTCCGCCCCGTATACCGAAGAGGAGCTACGCTTCATCCAGGAGACCTCTCGGCATATGTATGAGAACTCCGAATACTCACTGTTGGGAAACTTTTGGGGCGCAGGTTTCGGAGACATCGCCCTGGTGCCCGGGCCAGCCATTGCCCACCCCAAGGGCATCAGGGACCCGGAGGAATGGTACGTTTCCACGGTGACCCGCAAGCAGTATGTGATGGACATTTTCGGCTACCAGCTAGACATTCAGATGAAGAACTTGCTCTCCTACCATCAGGCGGCTGGGGACCGAATCGATGTGATCGTAATGAGCGGAACCGATTTTGGATCGCAGAACGGACCGTTTATCTCGCCCCAGGCGTACCGCGAGATCTTCAAGCCGTTGCACAAACAAATGAATGATTGGGTGCATAAGAACACGAAGTGGAAGACATTCTACCACACGTGTGGATCGATCATCGCCTTTTTGCAGGACTTCAAAGAGGCGGGGTTGGACATCCTCAATCCCGTTCAGATTTCCGCCTCAGGCATGGAGCCCGAGGGGCTGAAGGCGAAGTGGGGTAGGGACTTCGTGTTCTGGGGCGGCGGCATCGACAGTCAACACACCCTCCCATTCGGCACGCCAGATGATGTGAGGATAGAGGCTGAGCGCAACATGCGTGCATTGGGCAAAGGGGGCGGGATGGTGTTTACAAACGTGCACAACATCCAAGCCACGGTACCAACGGAGAACGTTCTTGCCTTTTTCGATACGTTGAAGACAAAGGGCTCGTTGAAATAGGAGAAACGAAGGGAAGACGATAATGCTCTGGTCACGTTGCGCCGATGTCTATCGGAGACCGAGCTTCAAGAATCTCTCTTTTCTCTAGTGTCTGAGAGGGTACCCCTCAAGATCAAACGGCGCAGAATCTGTTAGTGCAGGGATGCGGTCTTTGCACAGGGCGAGCTCTTTTTTCAGCACG
>Ga0326728_10021964_pt1 | contig 11916 bp, 11 predicted proteins | sample MB3enrmetagenome_FD_207602 | JGI IMG/M metagenome (GOLD analysis project Ga0326728, IMG submission 207602) | Lab enriched peat soil microbial communities from McLean, Ithaca, NY, United States - MB31MN | ecosystem: Environmental > Terrestrial > Soil > Wetlands > Peat | place: USA: New York... | reverse complement strand
GGGAACTCCAAGAAGGATACCTCTGGGCACAGAAATATATCTGTGCCCCTCGATCCATATTGAAGCGCCTGCTCTGGGGCCCCAAGCATCACTTCTTTTACTTCTTGATGTCAAACTTTGTCTTACGGGGTGCCCAGATGGAGGTGATTCGAAGGATCAAAGATAAAGAACTTCCTTATGAAAATTCTCCTCATCTCCGTCAATCGTGAGAGGATGCCTTTTCCTGTCTTTCCTCTGGGATTGGCTTACATCGCCAAGGTATTAAGAGAAGAGGGTCATCCAATTGAAGTCATCGACCTCTGCTTCTCTCAAGAGGTGCCGGTTGATCTAAAGAACACCCTTCAGCGCCTTCAGCCCAACCTGATCGGCATCTCCCTTAGAAATCTCGATAATCTCACTTACCCAACCTCCATCTCTTATCTCAAAGAGGTAGAGGAGGTCATCGGAATATGTCGTCAATTCACCTCCTCACGTTTGGTCATCGGAGGTTCAGGATATTCTTTGGCCCCCAAAGAGCTTTTTCAGCATTTCGACGTCGATGTTGGGGTTGTAGGAGAGGGGGAAAAAGTGTTCGTGCAGTTAGTGAAGCACCTCGAGAAGGGTGCCCCCATTTCTCCATCTCCTCATCTTCTTATTAAAGAGAAGCCTTTCCCTCCTTTGACAGAAGGAGCTCGAGTCTCTCCCATCCAAAGCCCTGATCGGAGTCTTTTCGAAACGCATCGTTATTTGGAAGAGGGAGGGATGGGAAATATTCAGACGAAGCGAGGCTGTCCTTTCTCCTGTATCTACTGCACTTACCCCTTGTTAGAAGGAAAAAAGGTCAGGCTGAGAAAGACGGAGGATGTGGTAGAGGAAATTGAACACCTCGTGGAAGACGGAGTGGACTATCTCTATTTTGTTGACGATATCTTTAACTATCCACCCTCCTATGCCGAAGCTCTATGCCGAGAAATGGCTCGAAAAAAGGTCGATGTCAAATGGAGTGCTTTTATCAACCCGAGCTTTCTGAATGAAACGCTACTAAAATGGATGAAAGAGGCCGGGTGCGACGGGATTGAATTTGGGACGGATTCAGGATCTCCGCGAATGCTTGAGAGTTACAGAAAGTCTTTCACTCGAGAGGACATCATCCAGGCCTCAAAGATCTGTTCCAAATTGAAGGTGAATCAGTGCCACTATCTCCTGTTCGGAGGGCCCGGCGAGGACGAAGAGACGATTGAGGAGTCTTTCCATTTGATGGATCAGGTCGATCCCACTGCGGTCATTGCGATGTTGGGCATCCGAATCTATCCGGGAACCGAAATGGAGCGGATTTCCCGTTCTCAGGGAATGATCTCTCAGGACGCTAACCTCATCTACCCTCATTTCTACATTTCGCCAAAATTGGGAGGGAGGCTGAGTGACATCGTTCAGGAGAAAGCCCTTGCGAGGCAACGGTGGATCGTCCCCGGACTGGAGATTAACATCACGAAAAATCTGATGGAGCAAATAAGGAAATTTCGAATTCGAGGACCCCTGTGGGAACTGGTGGGAAGAATGAAAAAAGCAAGAGTTAGCCCCTTGGGAAATTCCAAATCCCAAGCACCAAATCCCAAATAAATTCCAATGACCAAAATTCAAAACAAAATAGTTTCAGTCATTTGGAATTGGAGCTTGGAACTTATTTGGGATTTGTAATTTGGAAATTGGGATTTAAAATGACGACCTGATTAATTCTTTCTCGGCTTAATGGGGATGAGGAGGATTGGTTATGCTATTGAAAGATCAAGTAGCCATCGTCACCGGGGGAACGAAGGGAATCGGAAAGGCGGTCTGCCTCATCTTTGCCGAAGAGGGTGCGAAGGTGGTTGGCAATTTCTCAAAGGATGTGGAGGCCGCTGAGCATTTGAAGGAGGAAGCCAAATCCAGAGGGCTCAGCCTCGGCCTGTTTAAAGCGGATGTCACGCAGCCCGATCAGGTAAAAGAAATGGTGGAAGAGACCTTCGCCCAATACGGGAAGATCGATATTTTGGTAAACAATGTGGGCCTCGTCAGGGATAACTTCCTTATGTTAATGAGCGATGAGGATTGGGACTCCCTCCTCAGAGCGAATCTGACGAGCCTTTTTTATTGTTGCAGGATTGTGATTCGAAAGATGATTCCTCAGAAGAAGGGAAAAATCATCAATATCTCTTCCATCAGCGGAATCATGGGCACTCCGGGCCAGGTCAATTATGCGGCAACCAAGGGAGGGATGATCAGCTTCACAAAATCCCTGGCCCGAGAGTTAGGGTCTTTCAACATCCATGTGAATGCCGTGGCTCCGGGCCTGATCGAATCGGAAGTGGTGTCCAAGATGCCCAAAGAGAAGGTCGGAGCCATCATCAAGTCCTCCAGCCTGGGAAGGATCGGGAAGCCGGAAGAAGTCGCCCGGGCTGTCCTCTTTCTTGCCTCAGACCAATCGGACTACATCACCGGTCAAACGATTGTCGTCGATGGGGGAATTGTTTAAACACCCACTCTTTTCCCTCCCCCTCGATGGGGGAGGGTGTGGGTGGGGGTGAAGAGAATAAAGAAAACGGAGTAGCGTCGGCATTCATTGCCGACGAACAACTGTCTTCTACGGCCCCGGCGCGCTATTCTGCCAAACTGCCCACAACGCATGTGCTCCAAGCGGATATTCGGTGTTACGAAGCAAACCCGGTCGCTCACTCAGGCGAGTGAAGCACCACGCTCAGCGAGGAGTTGACGAAGCACTGAGCGATGGCAGTGCTGCTCATCATTGCAATAACATCCGACCGAAAAATTCGCCTGGTGCGATAACGCAGCGAGCAGATCAAGAACCCGGCTGTTCTCCGCTCGGCTCATTTCTGAGCGGTAGCGTTTGATGAAAGAACGCCAATCGGTTTCATTTTTGGCCGATCGTCCGACCTTGAGAAGCTGGTCGCTGGGCGCGAGGTTAGGCAGCCACACATCATAGTAATTGCGTGAAGCAAACTCGCTTTTAGGCACGCCTCTTGGTGGACGCCGAACAGTGCCAATGCGCAGCCCTTCGCCGCCTTTGCGGGGACTTCCGAGTTGCACGATACGAACTGTCATAGATTCACCTCCACTTGGAGACAGGTGACCCCATCCAGCATTCCTCGATCCGGAGATGGATCTTGGTCTACCATGCTCCTGGCCGGACCAATCGTCCTTTGGAGCGAGGCCAACGCGCTCTGATCTGTTTTGTCCTGCCGAAATACATCGAGAAATTGAGTCCTAGAGCTATAAGCCAATGAGCCCGCGGCGCTCGGAACATCCTTCTGAAAACCGAGCGCGGTGCCGAACAATATTTCTTGGCCCAGAGGAATCCCTCCTCCAGTTCTTCAGGCGACATATGGGCCGGCCTGAAGAGGACATGGGAACCATCGTAGAGCCGCCAGTTGGAGGATTCGGGTAAAAGCCTCTCTTCATTGCTCAGTTTAGCTCTCAGGCGGGTAGCCGGGTAGGGAGTGAGGATACCGAATATAGGAACCTGGATGCCGGCCGTTTGGACAAAATCCGCTGTCTTCCGGAAGATATCTTTTTGATCGTTTTCATGGCCAAAGATAAATGCGCCCTCAACAATGATGCCGTGGTCGTGGAAGATCTTGGTATACTCCGTCATCCGATCCGCTCGGGCCCACGATTTGCGGGAGGTGTCCAGATTTTCCTGGAAGATAGATTCGAAGCCGATGAAGAGCTCGATACAGCCAGATTTTACGGCCAGGTCGACCAACTGACGATCCCTTGTGAACGCAACAGAAGCAAAACTTCCCCACTTTATCTTGAGAGGAATGAGGGCTCGAAAGAGTTCCTTCGCATAATGCGGATTGCCGCCGATATCGTCATCAACGAAGAAGACCATTCTGGATGAGGCCTGTTCGAGGGAAGTCCGGAGGTCACGGACGACATCCTCCACGGGTCTCAGACGGTATTTGTGTCCAAAGAAGGGAGTGACGGAACAGAAATCACAGTCATGAGGACAACCACGCGTGGCCTGGATGGAGTGGATGAAGCGGCGGTGTTTGGGTTGAAGGAGGTCAAATCGCGGGTGCGGCACTTTCGTAATATCCGGAAGCTCCTCACTCTTATAGATTCCCTTCATCCTGCCATTTCCCAAATCCAAAAGAACGCGATGGAACACCCCTTCTGCTTCACCCACAACAACAGCCTCAGCGTGCTGGAGAGATTCCTCCGGCAGGGCCGAAGGATGCATGCCCCCCATCAAGACAGGTATGCCTTTATTGCGAAAATGATCTGCCAGGTCATAAGCATGAGAGGCATTGAGCGTGAGCGTCGAGATCCCTACAAGATCGACGTTGCGGTCGAGATCGATCTCCTCGATGGTTTCGTCGGCAACTTTTACTTCCCAACTCTCGGGAAAGAGGGCTGCCACCGTAATCACGCCCAAGACCGGAAAGACCGAGACAGGCTGCTCGGAAACCACTAACGATTTTTCAGTTGAATGGATCAGGAGGGCTTTCGGCACGAAAAAATTATACGGCAGTTGGACCCGAAAAACCAGTTGTGTACTAAGCTAGGTGTGCGCACCCTCTGTTCCTCTAAGAGATAAAAAACGCAGAGCCATTTCGGGCAGGGGAAGGAGCATCCATCAGGAGTACCCTAAGAGGTCTAATTCCCTTCCAACCTTATCGATTTCGAGTGAGATTGGCTTTTTTCTAGAGTCTCAACGTGTTAGCTCAGGGGTGTGCCGCTTGCTGGGGCGTCCCTCTGGAGCCATAGGACGCGCAATTCGATGACTCACGAGTTCGAATAGATTTCGTATCACTTCAATTCGCTTTCCGGCTGATATGGACTCCTATTTTCTCAGAGGGGGATAGCACACCTCGAAAATATTTCCTGACGGGTCGCGAAACAGGATAGTCTCACCATCCCTCTGGGCTCTCGGTCCAGAGACAATAGGAGCCTTCAGTCGCTTCACCCGCTCGAGAACGGAACCGAAGTCTTCCTTCCTGCATGGAAAGGCAATATGCGCCATCGTTTGCTTTGCGAAATCGTAGTCCTTGACTTCCATCACGCCAAGAACCACATCATTTTTTCCGACGAAGGCCTGCCTCGGCGAATCCCACCTCTGGATGACCTCGAATCCGAACATATCTTTGAGAAAGGTAATGCTCTCCTCAAGATCAATGACGTTAAGTCCAACATGGTCAAACCGATTCTCAATCATCCTCTCTCCCTTGTCCGAACAGATAAAGTTAAGGGTCGCCGGGACCCTTTGCCGCATCCTTCATGGATGATCTGTTAACTAGCCAATCGTTTTACCATGAAAGCAGAACTTGATGGGCATAAGAAGGAACTTGTCGGCAGCGGTTCTAAGCAGATAGACTACCCATACACCTTTTACCCAGGAATCTGCTTAGCAACCTTTTCTACAGCCTCAATTCCGGTACCCAGGGTCATGTGTACGGCGGTTCGGCAGGGTGAGTCAACATAGCAAACGCTTAGAGACCCGCCGACCCAAAGGATTTAGGCAAAATGGGGTATCTTAGATTGCTACCCTCAGTGCTTCTTGCGCTTCGCGGGGTAACTGTACAAGAACGAAATAGGACTGGGGATAAAGATAATCTTCGCCTGATTCATCGATTATTCTGAAGTATCCCTCTTTTTCTGCCCTCTCGTCTGGCAGAACCCTGTAGATCTTACGCTTTTCTAAATCCTCACAGTCCTTGTTCTCAACGCAAAGCGCAAATACCTGTTCCTTTTTTTCTCTTCCCATGGCTTTATTCCAGTATCCTTTTGATTTTCATCTTCTTCCTACCGATGCCGTGGGCTTCGTACCAGTGGACCTTTGCTTTACATATCCTTCCACTCTGAAGGCGAACATCCGCCACGCCTTTAAGCTCACTCTTTTATCGTCTATAGAATTCTTGATTCTATTTCGTATTTTCCATTACAATAACAGAAAATTTTCCCCCTCACCCCCGCCCTCTCCCACCAGGGGAGAGAGGAAACGATGGAGAGGAAGGGTGAGGGATTGGAGGATGAGATTGCTTCGCTTTCGGCTCGCAATGACCACCTGCTCTGTAATTTTAATGAGCCTTACCTTATTAACTTCCACACTTCTGAGCCAAGACTTCAAACGGGCGCTTCCGGGGAGAGTCTTTTCTTTTCCCGAGGATCATTTTTCTCATCCTGAATTTAGGACTGAGTGGTGGTATTATTCCGGCCATCTTTACAGCCAAGAGAAGAAATCATATGGATACCAGCTCACTTTTTTCAGAACGGGTTTTAACAGGGAAACAAAACATCAAAAATCGAAATGGTCCATTCAAGACCTCTATTTTGCCCATCTTGCCATCACGGATGAATCGAGAGAGAAGTTTGAATATCTTGAAAAGATCAGCCGCGGAAGCTTGGGAGAGGCCGGAGCTTATCCTTACAAAAAAGGGGAAGAGACCTTCCGGATCTGGATCGAGGACTGGTCGATTGAAGGTAAAGGTCCCAGGATGCAAAATCACATCCTCAAAGCCGGAGACAAGACTTTTGGGATTGAGCTGATGCTTATCCCTGAAATAAACCCGGTGATCCATGGGCAAAATGGGATCAGTCAGAAAGCTGAAGGAGAGGGATATGCCTCGCATTATTACTCCATCCCTCGTCTAAAAACGAAAGGGGAAATCTTTCTGCAAAACAAAGAGATCCCTGTCCAAGGAATCAGCTGGATGGACCATGAGTTTGGCTCCTCTCAACTCCGGGAATACCAGGTTGGATGGGATTGGTTCAGCATTCAATTGGACAAGGGAATGGAGCTGATGTTTTATCAGATTCGACACAAAGATGGGAAAATAGACCCTTATTCAAGTGGAACCATCATCTTTCCTGATGGAACATACCAGCACTTACTTAGAAACGAATTTCAGATTGAAGTCCTGGATCACTGGAAAAGCCCAAAGAGCGGAGCCGTCTATCCTTCCAGATGGAGAGTAAAAGTCCCCGGTCATCGGATTGATTTGGCCATTTCTCCGACCGTTAAAGATCAAGAATTGATTACCAAGGAATCCACCCGGGTGATCTATTGGGAGGGAAGCGTCAAGGTGGACGGGAAATACCGGGACGAGCCCATCAAGGGCGTTGGTTACGTCGAATTAACCGGATACGCCGAATCCCTTTCCGGGAAAATCTGATCCGCTGGCAAGTCATTTGTCTTGATATTTGAAATAATTTAGAATGGTACTGGTTCCGCCTATCCTGCTTGGCGGGAGGGGGTACGTTCGGGTCAAAAGATTGTAAAGTTGACGGAGGTTATTTGCATTGAGGCTCGGGACGAAGCTGACTCTATATCTCTCCCTGATCATTATCGTTGTGCTTTCAGGGTATGGCTATCTTAATACGTTATCCCGTCGGGAGATCCTCCTGACAAGGATGAAGACCGAGGTGAGAAGTACCACTCAAGCCCTAAAGGTGTCGCTCGAGGCGATTCAGCTACCGGAGGAGATGAAATATATCCAGAGGCTGATCGATGCCGTGAGCGAAAATGGGAAGACTCTGGATGTCGTAGTTTACTACCCGGAGGAAAACCTCATCTTTCATAGTCATTCCTTAGAGAGATCCATTGAACCTTATTTGGGTTTGATTAAAAGATCGGTTCGAGAAGACCGTCCCCAAGAGGAATTTGACACCCATCAAAAAGTCCCCATGTTTTCATACACTCTCCCTTTCAAAGAGAGAACCGGGCACATCGGAGGTGTTTCCACCCTTCGACACACCTCCTTGATGGAGAAGGAAATCGAGAAATCGCAATGGTCTATTTTCGTTACGATCTTTGTGCTCATTTGCGGGACGTTGGTGTTGATCCTTTTAGGCACGAGGAAATGGGTGACACACCCCATTTCCAAACTCATGGACGGAATCAACCATTTGTCAAAAGGGGATCTCGATCACCAGATCGATTTGGGAAGAAGAGATGAACTCTCCCAATTGGCTCAAGCTTTTAATCAAATGGCGGTGGACTTAAGAATAGCCCGGGAACGGATCTTGCGGGAAGCTGAAACCAAATTAGAATTGGAAAGGAGTCTTCGGCAATCGGAGAAGCTCGCGACCATTGGTCAATTAGCTTCGGAGCTGGCTCACGAGATCGGAACGCCTCTCAGTATTATCCATGGAAGAGCGGAGTTGATGCAAAAAAGACTGGGAGAAAATGAGGAGACACATAACTATTTGAATATTATCCTTCACCAAACCGAGCGCATTACAAAGATCATCCAAGAACTCCTCGGGTTTGTGAGGAGAAAGAAATCGGAATGGAGGGATTTAAATCTCAGGACCATTTTAGAGAACACCCTCGATCTTCTCGACCAACAGATTCAGAGACAGAGTGTGAGCGTGGTCAAGGATATGAAGGATAATCTTCCACCCGTGATCGGAAATCCGGATCAACTCCAACAGGTTTTTTTAAACCTCATCCTTAACGCGATACAATCGATGCCCGAAGGGGGAAAGCTTTCTCTATCCGCTTCGATGAAGGAGATTTCAAGGGAGGGGCTGGAGGAGGACCGGAGGCCATATGTGGAGGTATGCGTGGAGGATACGGGAGTTGGAATAAAGAGAGAAATCATCCAACAGATTTTCGATCCCTTTTTTACGACGAAAGATACAGGAACAGGATTGGGTTTGATGGTGACACAGGGCATCGTGCAGGATCACGAAGGATGGATCGAGGTGAAGAGTGAGGTTGGGAAGGGGTCGGTCTTCAAGGTCTATCTTCCCTCTGTCCAAGGGCAGATGAAAGATGACGAATAAAAAGTACAGAATTTTAGTCATTGATGATGACCTGGAGATGTGTGGATTGCTCTCCGATGTCCTCAGTCAAGAGGGATTCTCGGCCCTGACGATCAGTCAAAGTTTGGAGGCCTCCAAGACGATCAAGAAAGAAGAGTTCGATGTCATCGTCACCGATTTAAGGATGAAAGGCTTGAAAGGTCTGGATCTCCTTGAGGAGGCGAAGCGGGTGGCGCCCCTCACGCCGGTGATCATCATCACTGCCTTTGGAACGATTGAATCCGCCATCCAGGCGATGAAGATAGGCGCCTACGACTATATCACCAAGCCGTTTCAAATCGACGAGTTCGTCCTGACGGTTAAAAAGGCGCTGGAAAATCGTTTGTTAAAAAAAGAAGTGGTCCGGTTAAGAAAGGAGGTGGAATCAAGGTATCACTTCCACCACCTCATTGGAAAAAGCCCTTCCATGCAAAGTATTTACGACCTCATTGAACGAATTGGTGATAGCGCCAATAATGTTCTGATCACCGGAGAGAGCGGAACGGGCAAGGAGTTGGTGGCAAGGGCAATCCATTATAATGGGATCAGAAAGGAAGGTCCTTTCATCCCGATCAATTGTGCCGCCATCCCGGAAACACTTCTTGAGAGCGAGTTGTTCGGTTATAAACGGGGGGCCTTCACCGATGCGAAGACCGATAAGAAGGGATTAATGGTTGAAGCCGTTGAAGGAACCATTTTTTTGGATGAGGTCACAGAGATGTCCCCATTGTTCCAGGCGAAATTGCTCCGGGTGATTGAGGAGAGAGAAGTTCGGCCGCTCGGGGATACGAACTCTTACCCCGTCGATGTGAGGATCATCTCTGCATCGAACCGAGATATAGAGAACCTCATCCACCAAGGTCGCTTTCGTGAAGACTTATACTTCCGGATGAAGGTCATTGATATCGAATTGCCACCTCTTCGAGAGCGGAGGGAAGATATCCCTCTTCTCGTTGACCATTTTATCAACCAATTTGGGAACAAACCGAATCGGAAAATCTCGGGGGTTTCGGAAGAAGCTTTAAGAATACTCATAAATTATTCATGGCCTGGAAACGTGAGAGAGTTGGAAAATATCATTCAGAGGGCGATAGCCCTTTGTCGGCATGAAGTGATCCTGCCGGAGGATTTACCTTCTTCGATGCTCCGTGAGCCGAACGAGGAGAGCCTTCTGGAGAAAGGCCTCCATAAGAAATATACGCTGGATCAATTAGAGAAGGAATATATCAAGAAGGTGCTAATCGACGCCGGGGGAAACAAATCGAAGGCGGCTGAAATACTGGGCCTTGATCGAAAAACGCTTTACCGCAAGATCGAAGAAATATAGGACCATTCTTAAGTCCTTTTGTCCCTTTTTGCCACGGGCTGTCGCATTATTCCCCATCTCTTTATTGCTTCGATTCCCCATCTATTTTCAAAACCCACTGAAATGAAAAGGTTTCTGCTTTTCTTCAAATTGGCAACCCTATTGCATAAACACGTCACAGGAGAAGGAAATCCTCAAAATGGTTCGAATACTGATCATTGAAGACGATGAAGAGATGAGGGCCTTGTTGAAAGACGCCCTGCTCGAAGAAGGAATTGAGTTCGATTCAGCGGAGAACGGTTCTGAGGCAATTCGAAAACTTGTGGAGGAGCCATTTGATCTTGTCATCACCGATATTCGGATGCCCGGGTTGACGGGATTAGATATTCTCCCGGGGATCAAGAAGCTTCAACCCGAGACTTGTGTCATCGTTATTACAGCATTCGGAAGTGAGGAAGTTCGTCGTAAATCCTTTGATCGAGGTGCCACGGCCTATTTAGAAAAACCCATCAATATGAATAGATTAAAAACACTCATCCAGGAATTGGTCTCAACAAAAGAAAAAGAGGGAAGGGCGTAAATCAGGATGGCACATGATGTTCGTCGGTTCTGATGGCCTTGGGAGCTCCGGTGAGAAGAGAGGAACAACATCCTCAGGGAGGTAGTATGAAGCGCCTGATGTGGCTTCTATTCATCCTGTTTGTGCTTGTGGGTTGCTTTACAAAAGGGTCTTTTGCGCAGGCTTTAACATGGCAGCAGGTTCGGACGAGATTTTTGGCGGACAATCCAACGTTGCAGGCAGGACGAATCGGCATCGAGGAGTCCCGGGCACAGGAAATCACCGCTCATCTGCGTCCGAACCCGAACTTCACGGCGTCGGTAGATCAATTGCAACCATGGAAGTCGTATGGCGCCTTGGCGGATACGTTTCCGTTGGCCTCTGTAACCTATTTGATCGAGCGGATGAACAAGAGGGGATTGCGGCTGGAGAGCGCGAAGAAGGGAACAGACGTCGCAATCTCGCAACTGGCGGATCAGGAACGAACCCTCCTCTTCACCTTGCGGAGCGCATTTGTACAAGTCCTACAGCAAAAGGCAGTTTTGGATGTGGCGAAGGAAAATCTTTCTTATTACGATCACGTGCTTCAGGTGAGTAGCGAACGATTCAAGGCAGGGGATATCGCGCAAATCGACCTGGACCGCCTGCAACTGCAGCGCGTTACATTTGAATCGGATGTGGAAACTGCTGAGGTAAATCTGCGAACGGCGAAGATCCAACTTCTGATGCTGCTGAACGACCGGACGCCTGTCGAACAGTTTGACGTGGTAGGGCCATTTGATTTCTCCGAGCAAATTTCGCCACTTGGGGAGTTTCGTAAGATCGCGCTCGAGGCAAGGCCGGACCTGAAGGCTGCAGTGCAGTCCATCGATCAGGCTAAGACCAACCACCGGCTTGCCGAAGCAAATGCCTCGACCGATCCGACCATCGGCATAGATTTCGGGCGAAATCCTCCGATCGCGAGTTACATAGGCTTTAGCGTCAGCATTCCATTGCGTATCTTCGATAGGAACCAGGGGGAGAGGCTGCGCACCCAACTGGACATCACGCGCAACGAAAGGGAACGGGATGCCGCTGAAGTGCTGATTTACAGCGATGTCGATTCCGCTTATGCAATGCTGCTCAGCAATGTGATCTTGCTGCAGCCGTACAAAGCGAAATACCTGCAACAAGCTGTGAGGGTTCGCGAGATAGTAACCTTTTCCTATGAGCGCGGCGGGGCATCTTTGCTTGATTTTCTGCAAGCCCAGAACGACTACCGCGCCGT
>Ga0326728_10021963_pt1 | contig 11917 bp, 8 predicted proteins | sample MB3enrmetagenome_FD_207602 | JGI IMG/M metagenome (GOLD analysis project Ga0326728, IMG submission 207602) | Lab enriched peat soil microbial communities from McLean, Ithaca, NY, United States - MB31MN | ecosystem: Environmental > Terrestrial > Soil > Wetlands > Peat | place: USA: New York... | reverse complement strand
CCTCGTTAAGTTTTGCGGCACCGGCTTGCTGGTGAGCCAGCTGAAGTTATCGCGTCCATCACCGAATACTATGTCAATTGACGGGTCGGGTTTCGATTCTGAAAAGATTAGTCCTGCGTAGATACCGTCGATTAATGAGGAATTTCCGAACGGTTGAATGGGATCGAGGGCTCGCCGAATACTCAAATGATCGCGAGTGGCAGCGGAACCGAGAGCGCCCGCGTTGCTGAAGGTAACGAGCGCGGCGTAGTCGTCCTTTTTCAGATCGGAAAGAAATCCGCGAGTTGCATACTTCAAACGATCGAGCAGTTCGCCGGCAACGCTCCGGCACATGACAAACACAAGGGTCGCTCTGATGGGCATTTCCTTTTGAAGCACCAACAATGGACCTCCTGCGGGACGCCGTTATCCAGGATCTCAAAATCCGATTTCTTCAGGCCGGACATGGGTTTGCCCTTGTCGGTTACCAGGACATCCAATCAAACTTCTTCGGCTGCGATGGTGAACATGGGCTTTGGGGCGGCGGCCATGAGCAAGGATGCAAAGGATTCCTCCAGGCAACGCTGAGTCATTTTGGAAGCTCTCTGAAAGCTTTAGGCATTTCTTCCATCCGACCGGTTGCCTCGCGGACGTGCGCCACATCATAGTTTCACCACGGATCATCGCTCCATCGGTCGGGGTGCGAGAGTGCAGAAACGCGCTACACGGAAAGCAATGCGCTGTTATCACCATTGTTGCCGTGAGCCAGCTGGCTTAGAGAGAGCAAAGGGGGACTGGGCTGTTGCATAGAGCGCGGCAGCGTGCTCATACTGTTCACGAGCCTCACTGTAGTAGGAAACCTGCGGATCTTTGATCGAAGCGGCCGCTTTTTGCAGTTCAGCGAGCGCCTCCTGGTGATGGTCAAGGAGCCCCGGCGCCCTCCCAAGTCGCAGGTACGCCTCAGGGGATGGCGGATTCACTGAAATGGCCTTCTGAAATAACTGCCGCGCCAGCTTGATTCCCGATTTTGTCGAGCCATAGGAAGTTTTGGCTCCGATGGGCATCGTGGCGTTCTGCATCTAAGGCAACGCCCAAGTCTCATGCAGTACGCCGGCATAGAAAAGAACCCGATCGTCAGACGGGAATTTCTCCAGGCCATGCTTCAGACTGTCTTTCGCATACCCGAGAAGTCAGCGGATTCGCAAATGCGCAATGGTCGCGACATACCCCGTTTTACCATTGGAGCTGGCACCGGGAGGAACGAGACCGAGTCGACTAACTGGCGTGCACCCCCCAGTGCAGCGTCGCAAAAATTTCTGCCTTCGACGAAATTTCGCAGATAAAGTCGGTCGAAGTGCGCCAGCCTATCCATGAAAAAATGGGAATAAGCAGTTTATTGTTCCACAACCGGCTTGAGATAAAGCCTACCACAGTGGAAAGCATTGACGTGGGCGAACTCGGGGCATTCGGCTTTATAGGCGCGGCGACATCTACGATTTTTTCCTGTGTGAAGGGCGGTGGCAAAAGTTTGGCCGACTCCGATCTGGTCTGGATGAAGGAATTGTTTCAGGATGGCAAACCTGTCAAGCACCAGCGGCCAATGACGGAAAAAGAGAAAAATCATACGGACAAAAAAAGGCTGGTTTGAAGTTGAAGACGGAATGGATTTCAGCGGATTCGATCCCGGGATCTATGACTCGCGAGTGAGCGTCAAGGACACGCACTCGCTCAGGACGTTGCAGTGAACTGCGGTTTTAAGATCGGGTAAAAACACAATCCACTTTGCACGTCGGCGTTAATCTGCGTCAGCCGTCAATGTCAGAGAGATTGGATTCAGCTAAATTGATCTGAACCGATTTAATCATATCTGTCCCCCCGCAAAAAAGAGTGCCAGGATTTTCAGTTGTCGACGACCTCACGAACGGTTTTGAGGAGAACTTCCGCTTTGACGGGTTTGTCAAGCCACCGGTCGTGATCTTAGAACGTCGCTTCTAACTGTGAGCGGTAGTCATACACGTCGTTAACGTCCGTCATCATAATCACGGGGATGTGCTTTGTCCCGGGCTGTTCCTTGAGTTTTCGAAGACAATCAAGCCCATCGGAGAGGTGGGTCATGATTACATCGAGAAGGATGACATCCGGTGAAACAGATCCGGCGAGGGCGAGGCACTCGGTACTGGAGAATCCAGTTTTCACATCATAATAGGGTGAAAGAACTGAAGTCACAAACTCCAGAATATCCGGATCGTCATCAATTGCCAGTACGACTTTCTTCTCAGCCATCACCACCTCCTGTCTGATTCTTATAGGACATTTTCGAAAGACCCGACAAGAAAAATAAGCAATCCACGAATTTTGTAGAGCGGTATTCGAGCAAAGCCGTGAAAAGGTGTCGCTCTTTTTAGTGTTCGTCCTTCTGGCTCAGAACCGATTCAATTTGTGTCCTGAGCCGCTCGATTTGCTGCCGCTGAGGCGGGACTGGATTTGCCTCGAGATAGATCGAAATCTGCTCAAGAGCGGCGTCATACCGCCTTTGCCGGATGTATAAATTGAGAAGCGACAGGCGAGCGTCCTGCATTCCATTGTTGAGGCTCAGGGCATTGCGGAGAAGAGATTCCGATCTCTCATAATCGCCGATTCTGTATAGGGCCGTGCCCAGGTAGAAGTTGCTGCGGGGGGACTGCGGATCGAGCTGCAAGGCACTCTCGAGTACCTCCACGGCTTTGCGAAAGGATTCTTCCCCCGGCTTTAAGTTGCCATCGGCAGCGGCGGCTGCGGCAGATGACAGTCGTTCGCCTTCCTGGAAGTAGAGAGTGCCCAGGTTGGTCAGAGGAATCGGATCCTTTGGATTAAGCGCACGGGCCCGGTTGAGCATGGCTTCTGCTTTTTCATAGCGCCCGGCCTTCAGATACTCTGCGCCAAGCTCGTTGACCGCATCATAGTATTCCGGCGCCAGTTCGACAGCTTTCTCAAGGTGATGGATTGCAGTCTCAGCGTCCCCGCGTGCCAGACCTTCTGCGGCCAGATCACACTCCCGCTGGGCCTTGTCGGGAATCGGATTCAAAAGCTGCCGGATATCGACCACCTTGGAACCTGCGGAGGGACCCAAGCCGGTTTTTTCTTGTGGCAAGCTCTTGAGATCGAGTTCAAACATGCCGCTATTGATGTAAAGCTTCGCAAGAGGGTCGAAGCGGAAGCCATTAAGCTCAAATGCGTAGCGCAATTCTTTATAACCCGGTTCGTTGATCACTAGATAACTTTTTTCATTGGCCCGCAGGGACACATTGCGGAATTCGAAGTCCTGGGATCCCAGGGTGTAGGCATACCCAATAAGCGACGAATCCTGCCTTTCGAGCCGGATCTGTACGGTCTTGCTGACAGGGCGACCATCGGCGAACACTCTGCCGGAAACCGTTGCTACGACGACATCCTTTTGCGCCACGGCGGCTGCCGCGGCAAGAGCGCAAAGAAAAATGACCGTCAATATCCGAGGGATCATTGGATCTCCTCCAGCAATGAGAAAGATTATACCAGTCGGGCACAAGTAAGTAGTAAATCCGTTCATCTGCAAGCTATTGTGTCGTTTTGCAGTTGAAGATCATCATGGTCGATCAAATATCCTTAAATCGAGTCGATTTTGTATAGCGCCTCTTCAGCAGGAAACGGCCTGTAAATGTCGACCAAGCTCACACGGTCCGGCAGGTATTTAGCGCGCTGCCTGACGCCGAATCCGAGACGGAGACCGCTTATATGAAGAATTTGTTCCCGATCAGTGAGCAGTCGGTATCAAAACGCGGTTTCCGTTTTTCACAGGAAGACCTTGCGGATGAGGGATCTCTGTATCGCAAATTTTATTTTGGGGGGCCTGGCAGTACTTATGCATCGACCCAGCCCGGTGGTCCGCACGGGAACCCTTCCCATGAAAGCCTCGTGACGGACGGAGAGGGGGGCTCGAAAACATGACCTATCTCTCAACCGAGCAAAATTGCGCGACTGTAGAGAGACTTGACGGGAGTAACCTGATCATACCGGCTATGGGCGACTTTTGCTCGGCATGCATGGACTTGGGCTCGGCTGCAATCCCAGGAAGGCAAAGGCAAGGCCTTCAAATACTTTTTTCGATTATCGCGCGCCGACTTTGCCCAATGGGGCCGGCCATGGCTGCAATGTCTCATGCGCATTCCCGACCCTTGGCGGGCGGCAGGGAACTCCCAAAGCTGAGGATCTGGAGCTTTCCGATATGATGAGCTCCTACTGGGTCAATTTCGCCAAATCGGGCGATCCGAACGGACCCGGGTTGCCCAAATGGCCCGCTTTCACTGAGAACGACCAGACAGCCATGGTCTTCGATACGGCTTCCAGCGCCAGACCTGTGCCTAATCTGGAAAAGCTGAAGGTATTTAACGCCTATTACGCCGGGCGTAGGGAAGAGGCAAAGAAAACAGTAAGTAGCAAACGCTTCGGGTCTTTCCTCAAACCACGGGTCCAGGCGAGTTGCTGGATCCGGGGTTAAGTGTTTTGGGGAATGCAGGTTCATTCATAAGACGTATGGATTCTGGGAGAGTGGGTTTTTCCCAATACTTCTAATTTTTTTTGCGACCGCCCTAGCGCAAGCCAAGGGCTGGGAGGACAAGCCGCATTCGGAGTGGACGCCGTCAGACGTGATGAGATTCTCCTGAATTCAGCTTGGGTTTATCGATCATCCACCGTATTTTCCGTCGCTGATTCCAGGAAGATTTATACCCCCATCTATCCCATCATTCCCAGGTGAGAGGGGCATAGATCCAGTGGCCGGTACCCTATCGTTCGGATCCTTGCAGCGAAGTCGATCCGAGATGCACTGCTTTTGGCCATCGACACTGCCCACGAACCGGTTGTCAGCGTCGACAGCCTCGGAAAGGAAACACCTATGGACGGCGCGCTGACGCGTCAGCCACGCCTTCAGCAGTTGGCAGAAAACAATTCCTGAGGATATTCGAATCGCTGGAAATTCAGATTGCATTGTCTTTGCCATAACGATGAGGGATGTCAAACAAACCGATTCAGGGATTACCTCAGGGGAGGTTTGCCTATCCAATTGCCAAACTGCGGTCCTGCATTAAGGCAGTACAGGACATGCCGGGAAGAAAATCAATGCAACGTAACGGACAGACCCAGATTTTCAAGCAGTTCCTTCAATGAGCGGATCTTTTCATCGGATGGAGGTGCGGCTTCCAGCACGATTGCGTCGCTGATCCTCTGGTACTTCATGACTCCCAGATTGTGATACGGCAGCAGCTGAATGACTGTCACCGCATTACCCAAAGTTTTGCAAAACATACCCGTTTCCCGGATGTTTTCTTCAGAATCACTAAAGTCGGGAATCACCGGTATCCGGATCTGAAATTTGCCGCCTGTATTCGCTATCTTTTCGGCGTTTTCGAGGATCAACTCATTTCCTACACCAGTTACGATCCGATGCTGCTCGTTGTCCATGTGCTTTAGGTCGTACAGGAACAAATCCGTATACGGCAAAAGCGGTTCTATAACTTCGAATTGTGCATATCCGGTTGTGTCGAGAGCCGTATGGATTCCGATCTCCTTTAGGCCTCGCAAAAACTCCAGAGTGAACTCCGGATGGCATAGCGGTTCGCCGCCTGAGATGGTTACCCCACCGCCGGACTGTTTGTAAAAAGGAATGTCCTTGACCACGCGCCTTATTAGCTCTTCCGTCGTGTAATTTGTGCCGCAGAGGTAGAGTGCTTTGTGGACGCAGGCTGTCGCACAATCACCGCAGTTATCGCAGAGGGAGCGGTCGACCTGAATGAGCTGGATATCTTCCTGAGTTGCCGCATCCTTCATCCACTTACCGGGAGAGATCGCGCCCTTGGAGCAAGCGGGCCGGCACTTCCCGCATTTCGCCACGCCAATGCATCTCATAGAAATCCAGCTTAACTGCGTACAAAACTGCTGGGACTCCGGACTGTGGCACCAGGGGCAGCGCAGAGGGCATCCCTTTAAGAAAACGGTCGTCCGGATGCCAGGGCCATCCTGCAGCGAAAATCCCTGAACGTCGTAGACTTTTCCGGTGAGTTGTTTTTGCAAAACCCCAAAACCTCTAAGGCGCAGAGACTCGAAGTCTCAAGGCCTTGTTCATTGCAGACTCAGTTCGGTTCGACGGATGATGTCTTCCTGGCTGGCCTTGTACAATTCCACGAAGTAGGCGCTGAAACCGGCGATCCTGACCACCAAGTCTCTGTACTCTTCCGGATGCTCTTGCGCCTTCCGCAACACCTTCCCGCTGACCACGTTGAACTGCATCTCCATGCCGCCCAAGGCAAAATAGGTCCGGATAAGGGCGATAAGTTTTTCTCTTCCTGTTTCATTGCTCAATGCGGAGGGATGGAACTTCATGTTCAACAGGGTGCCGTTTGAGAACTTCTTCTGGTCAATGGCTGCCACCGACTTGAGCGTGGCCGTGGGGCCGTTCGTGTCCATCTGTTGAACAGGGGAGATGCCGTCGGCCAACGGTTCTCCGGACTTTCTCCCGTCAGGTGAAGCGGCAGTTAGCCTGCCGAATGTAACGTGCGTAGTGACCGGATACAAGCCGGCCGCATATCGGCCACGCGGCCCAGTGGCGGAATTTATGGCATTCCCGTATACGTCGGACGCCCATCGGGCGAACTCGTCGGTGTATCCGTTGTCATTACCGTAATGGGGAGCTTCATTAAGAATGAGTTGCCGCAGGTCTTCTCTTCCTTCCCAGTTTGTCATCAGAGCGTCATACAGTTCCCGGGCTGTGACGAGCTTCTTGTCATAAACCATGTACTTCACAACTGCCAGGCTATCCGTAACATTACCGATCGCGATGCCAGCGTTGCCGGTTGAGTTGTATTTTGCGCCTCCCTTCATGACATCCTTGCCGGATTTCATGCAGCCTTCGATGGTCGTGGAAAGAAGAGGCAGCTGCATGTGTTCGGAGGCGACATATTCCCACATGTTGACGAGACTTACGTGCCAATTTACAAAGTATTCCATTTGCTTTTTTACGGCATCCAGGACCTCGTCGAACGTCTCCATTTCATAGAGGTAACCTGTCGGCAAACCGACTTGGCCTCCACATTTCCCATCGGGTCCGGGCATAGGATTGTAACCGTTGTTGATCGCAAGAAGAAAAGCGTTAAGCATATTGAAAAAGGATTGGGTGCCGTTGCCGCCAGGGCACGCCCATTCATCCCCGCAACCCTGCGGCTCCACACAGCCGATCAGGCAGTAATTTCTGGCACTTTCGACCGGGAGTCCTCTAGCCATCAGCGCTGGAATAATGACGTCGTCGTTCTCAAACGTGGGAACGCCGCCCGCGATCTGGGTTGTTTCTATGGCCGCCTCCCAAAGATCGGGCGGAGTGCCTTTGTGGATGCGCAGGGATTGTGGGGGATCGTGCAGAACAAGCCTCCCCGCAGACTGCAGCATCATGAACGACACCGCATTGGTCGCATCTTTTCCCTCTCTGGTCACTCCCCCGATAGTCATCAGCTGCCCGCTCGTATAGCCGGGGCCGTTGAGGGTCGCGATATAGGGCCAGATTTTGTTCATTTCGGCGACTTTCAGATAAAACAGGTCGAGGAGTTCCTGCGCGCCCTCGTGCGTTATTCTGCCCGCGGCGATATCGGCTTCATAGTAACTGCCCAGGTACTGATCGACGCGCCCGAAACTGATGCCGTGCTGCTGGGCGTCCAGACACAAGCCGATCTGGTAGAGGAACATGCACTGGATCGCGTCATGGAATGTGCGGCATGGATTGACCATGATCCAGTCCAGAGAATCGGCCATCTCCTGAAGCTCTTTTTTGCGCGCGGGATTGCTCTCCTGCAACGCATGCTTCTTGCATTCCCTTGCGTATCTCTTTGTCAGGGTGATCATGCCGTCGCACACAAGAGTGACTGCACGATAAAAATTGTATTTTGAGACGCTCTCCCCGAACATGACCCCTTCAAGCTCGTCCATTTTTGTTTGAGCTTCCGCCCGGATGGCATTAAAGCCTTTATGCATTGCTTTTTCAAAATTGGCGACGAAATGGCCGACTGGAGCTGTGCAGGTGTCCTTGGTGGGGAAGTAAGTGACTCCGCTCCCGGCCGCATTGAAATAGCCGAGCGGGATATATTCGTCCACCTTTGCGCTCAGGCACTCCTTGCGCCAGAATTCGCCGGTGCTCAGGACATACGCGGCATCGTTTTCATCAATATCATAGGGATCGGTGTCTCTCAGCGGAATCGAGCCCGCCTCGAGCTCGTCCATGAACCAGCCGAAAGAGGTTTCCGGGTAGAGTGCGCAAGCCCTGTATTTTGAGGCCTGCCAGCCGACAATGACCTCATCCTCGTTGATAAGAACAGGAATTCTCTCACAAATATTCTTAAAATTTTTTGCTCTTTTCAGGATGCCCTGCAACTGAGGATTTTCTTTATAGAATTCGGTCACGATTTTATATCGAGCGATACAGATGCTGGGTCTTGTTGTACGGTATTTTTCGCGCAATTTCGCGACGCGGTCAGTAACAGGGCTCAATTTGTACATTTGCCTCCTCCTGAATCCTTAAAACCGGCAGGAATATTATAGATCCATCGGTATGAATTCGTCGTGAGATTCTTTTTATTCATGGGGCAAAAACAAGCCACGGATTTCCCGGAGTACACGGATGAGGCATTAGTATTATAATCGGCGGATAACACAAGCACGCGGGTTCGGTGAGCTTTTCTCTGGAGGAATTCCAGGATCAGACGAGCACTTCAGTCGGCAGCATTTTTCATTTCAATTTGGATGATCGTGTGAGGCAGCAATACTTTGGCGAACGCTCAAACGAGCGCAACTCCGTGCAAATGCGAGGACCTCAAGGGGCTGGTGGATCAATATTTTCAAGCGCTCGAAATGCATAACGCTTCGAGCCTGTTTTTGGCTTCGAACGTAAAGTCCACGGAAAACGGCGTCGAACTGGCCGTGGGGGCAGGATTCTGGCAGGCGCGGGAAAGCCTCTGCTCCGACGCGGTTTGGTCGATACCCTGAAACGCGGGACGCACACGCAGGCGGTCATGCAGGAAAACGGCAGGCCGATCCTTTAAGGATTCCGGCTTGAAGTCGACAATGCGAAGATCAGCGGGATCGAAAGCATTATCGCTCGCGAAAAAGAGTTTGCTTTCAAAGTGGACGGTGTTCTGACAACGAAGGATCAAGACTGGGAAACCATCCTTCCTCCTGAACAACGCAGCTCGCGCCTGTCCATGATTGCTGCCGCTGATGACTATTTTGACATGTTCACTAAGGAACCATACGTCCGGACTCCTTTCGCAAGCCGTTGCGACCGCGGGAGGACCGTTTGCAGGAAAAGATTATATCCCGCACGATTGTTCACCCAAGGGGCTCGTCATAACCACTCATGGGAAGAGGCGGTTCCTGGTCGATACGGAGACTGGGATCGTCGTAGCCTACGGACGGATGGCCACTGATCATAACCATGCCTGAGTTTGGCGAACGTTTATCGATCTCCTCGGCCAAGTTCGTTACGTCGAGCCCCAGCAACATCCAGTCTACGATGATCACAGCGAAGGATTTTTCGGAAGCGAGTTTGATGCCCTCCCGAGGGTTTGGCATGGACGTGACTTCGAAGCCCTGGGTCTTGAATGTTTTGCTGCAGACTTCAGAGCAATTTCATCATCATCAATAAACAAATTTTTTCAGACATACCGCGACCCTTTAGCCATCCGAATTCGGAATGGGGCAGGCGGTTCTTGTCGTGCTTTTGCCTTTATTGGGGCTTTCTCCAAAATCTTTCTGACCGGCGAAAGGGGATAGAAATCAGAATCCATCTTAATCGACTGCGGTTCCGATTTCCGATCGCGAGCCCTGACTTCGCTTCTTTCAAGCCGATTTGCAAGAGCTTAGTTCTTCCGGTTCCTGGACAGCTTTCCTCTTAGCTTCGATATGCTGCTTGAGCCTGCCCCAGGTTGGAAGAAAAATCTCCTCCGGCATGAGCTGCAGATCAGGTGAAATCTGAGGCTTGAAATCCATGTTTGCCAGAATGTCTTTCTCCAGATCGATGCCCGGAGCTATTTCGATCAGGGTGAGCTTTCCGTCAATGAGCTTGAAGACCCCGCGTTCGGTGACATAGAGGATAGGCTTGTTTGCCTTGGCTGCATACTTCCCGCTGAATGTGATCTGTTCCACCTGGTCGATGAATTTCCTTTGCTTGCCTTCCTTGAGGATCTGTACCTTCCCGTCGATGGCAGTGACTTTGAGATCGCCGGTCGTGAATGTGCCGCAGTAGACGACCTTTTTTGAAGCGGTCGTAATGTTGATAAATCCGCCGCACCCGATCGGCCTTCCCTTAAATTTGCTCACATTCACGTTGCCGTACTTGTCGATTTCCCCCATTCCGAGGAAGGCCTGATCGATCCCGCCGCCATCATACCAGTCGAACATGTTCGGATGACAGACGAATGCTTCGGCGTTATAGCTCATCCCGAAATTGGGCCAACCCGCAGGGACGCCGCCGACACCGCCAACCTCTGTTGTAAGCGTCAGCATGTCCGTCACCCCTTCGTGGGCTGCCACAGTCGCGAGCCTGTCGGGGATCCCGATGCCCAGATTGACCACGGAGTTTTCAGTGAGTTCCATGGAAGCGCGGCGCAGGATGAACAACCGTTCGTCGAATGGTAGTTTCGGCAGCGCTCCCAGGGGCATCACAACATCGCCGCTGAATGCGGGTTGATAGTAGATGCCTTCGCTCTGCATATGCCATTCCTGAGGATTCTTCGATACGACGATGTAATCGACGAGAACGCCCGGTACCTGGATTGATTTGGCATGGAGCGTGCCAGCTTTCGCCAGATACTCGACCTGTGCGATGACAATCCCTCCGCAGTTTTTAGCAGCCTGGGCTACCTGGAGGGCTTCAAGATTAGCGCCCTCTCTGTCCATGGATATGTTCCCCCGTTCGTCTGCTCTTGTTCCGCGGATCAGGCCGACGTTGATCGGAAAGGGCTTGTACCAGATGTATTCCTCGCCGTTGAAAGTCACGACTTCATTGAGGTTGGGTTCCTTGCGGGTTAGCTCATTCAGCTTGCCCCCTTCGATGCGCGGGTCGACGAATGTCCCCAGCCCCACTTTGGTGAGGATGCCAGGGCGCTTCGCAGCAATTTCCCTGAGAAGCTGTACGACGACTCCCTGAGGAAAACAGTAAATAAGCATCTTGTTTTCCTGAATCAGCTTTCCGATATTCGGTGATCCGTGCATGTGAGCGCCGATGTAGCGCGTAACCAAGCCTTCGATCCCGAGCGTGTGAGGTCCCTTGTCTTTATGGTTGCCCCCTGCCGATCCCAAGACGAGAGTGAGTCCCTTCGGGTGTCCCGTTTCCTCGTATCTCTTGGCGATTGCCCGAGCAACCTCTTCAGACCAGCCGGCTAAACCTATGATGGGGGCAGCGAGGTTAACGTTGTCCGGAATCAAGGCCGCAGCCTCTTCAACGCTGATTACCTTGGACCCGCCAGCTTTTGAAGCGTCAGCCATTTCTGTTTCAATCATCGAACTTCTCCCGTACGCAATGGGTAATATGATGTTGGGCTTATCCTGTGATGCCACCCAAGAAGCGCCTTATCCGATCTATTGCACACCCTCAAATCCACCTCAGAGGCATGCCCTGCAGCGTAACTGGACGTTATTCCATCTCAAAAGAACTCACTGCTCCCGTAAGGGACTGCGGCTGGGTGTGCGAGAACACCTGCCGCATCATTCATTTGCACGAACCAGGACAATGGGTTTCTCAGCCTTTTCCCATTTGCCCATCTCTTTGTACCACGTACTCCACTTTGTTCGCAATCTCTATCATTAGCATGCCTACTTGGCTTCCGATAACCCATGAGATGGGGATGGCGGACCGACCGCTCCAAGGATGGGAATCGGCCTCGAA
>Ga0326728_10021962_pt1 | contig 11917 bp, 11 predicted proteins | sample MB3enrmetagenome_FD_207602 | JGI IMG/M metagenome (GOLD analysis project Ga0326728, IMG submission 207602) | Lab enriched peat soil microbial communities from McLean, Ithaca, NY, United States - MB31MN | ecosystem: Environmental > Terrestrial > Soil > Wetlands > Peat | place: USA: New York... | reverse complement strand
CTCGTCACGAGGCGGAGCAGTCGGTGGAACGAATGGGGACGACGCAGCTTTACCGGATGCGTGAAGGCTTGCTGCCGCTGGTGTGGCTGGACCAACTACTCGGACTGGAACCAAGCGCTGGCGCCGAGGGAGCTGATTTCTATATTGCCGTAGTGGAATCGGACGGTCGCCGGTACGGACTGGTTGCGAACGATCTGAAGGCGCCGGAAGAGATTGTGGTGAAGCCGCTATCGGCGGAGCTGCGCGAGATTGGCGTCTTCTCCGGAGCCACAGTACTGGGCAACGGCACGTTGGCGCTGATTCTGGACGTAGCGGCAACGGGAGCGCGAGCCGGTGTGCGCCAGGTGGCGGAAGTGCTGAACCTGGTGAGCGCCGGCCAGACAAGGGCCGAGACGGCGCAGATCGAGATGGAGAGCTCGATGGTGATCTACGAAACAGGTAAGCGCGGTCCGACGGATGGTGGAGGCGTGGAGCAGATGGCGATGCCTTTGAGCGCGGTGGAACGAATTGAAAGTGTGCCTCTGAGCGAGATCGAGTATGCCGGTGGGAGAGCTGTGCTGCAATACCGCGGCGAGCTGATTCCGCTGGAGGACGAAGACGAACTATTGCGCGAAAGGAGCGCGCAGGACGGCAGCGCGACTGTGACTGTGCTGATGTGTCTGCGTCCCGAGGCACAAGGAGCGAGGCGCGTAGGGATGGTTGTGCGGCGGGTTCTGGATGTATCTCCAAGTACGTTGCTGGCCGCGGATGCAGCTACATGCAAGCAACAGTTGGCCATGGTGAAGAACCGAGTGACCACAGTACACCACGAGTTTGCGCTACGGCTTGACGGTACGCCTGCGGCGGTCCTGAGAGAGGTTGCATGACCCGTGCAACGGAGATGAGGGCGGATGCGGGCGACACAGTGTCTATCTGCTCGCTGCGCGTAGGGGCCGGGTTGTTCGGCATCGACACGCGGCAGATTCTGGAGGTTCTGAGAACGACGACGCCTCAGCGTGTGCCGCTTGCCCCGGAGTACATCGCCGGTGTGGTGCCGTATCGCGGGGAAGTGCTGACTGCGGTGAGCTTACGGGCGCTGCTCGGATTGGAGCAGTGGACCGGGGCGAACTGCATTCTGGTCTTCGATGGGGAGCAGAACGAGGAACGCTTTGGGCTGATCGCGGATGGCATCAGCGGTATGATCGCGCTGCCGCGGGACGCGCTGGAGGCAAATCCCAGCGGGCTCGACGCTGGCAGCATGGAGCTGTTTGACGGAGCATACAAATTGCCGTCCGGCTTGTTGGTGCATCTGGATCCGCGCAAGCTGCGGCCATCGCGGCTGGCCGAGAGTGGATTGTTTGGGAGATTGAATCGGGAAAGGCAAGGGGAACAGAGATGAGGGCATTGATCGTGGACGATTCGAGATTCATCCGCCAGTACATGCGTCAACTGCTGGAGGGAATGGGCCTGAGCTGCGAGCAGGCAGTAGATGGGGACGAAGCGCTGGAGAAGCTTCGCGGCGCGTTACCGTTCGATTTCATGCTGCTGGATGTGAATATGCCGGGGATGAGTGGTCTGGAGTGTGTGAAGACTGTGCGCAAGGCAGGCCTACAGCCTGCGATGAAGGTGATGATGGTGACAACCGAGGCAGACCACTCGTACATCCGCCAGGCGCTGGAGTATGGCGCGGACGAGTTCCTGATGAAGCCGTTCACGCCGGAGAGCCTGCGCGAGAAGCTGGCCATGATTGGGCTAGCGACGTAATCGATGGGTTGATTGCTGCACTGTGAAAGGGCTGTTGCAATGCAAATGGAAACCAAGAGGCCGATTCGTGTCCTGGCGGTGGACGACTCCGCGGTGATGCGCAGCGTTCTGCGGAACCTGTTTCAAACGCGGGGGAAGAAGCACTCCAGCGACCTGCCGGAGATGGATTTGTGCGGCGTAGTGGAGAACGGTGTGGAGTGTTTGGCGGCGGTGCTTCGCCTGCGCCCCGATGTGGTGGTGCTGGACCTGGAGATGCCGCGGATGCATGGGCTGGATGTGCTGGAACGGCTGCGCCTGGAAGAGCCGGGGCTTCCGGTAATCATGTGCAGCTCCTATACGGAGCGCGGGGCGCGCTCGACGCTGGATGCGCTTGCCATGGGCGCGGCGGATTATGTGATGAAGCCCAACGAACAGAGCGACGCTGCAACAGCGATGGAGACGCTGGCCAGCCAGTTGCTGCCCAAGATCGCAGTGCTTGGAGGCGCGGGGTTCACGATGCTGTCGGATGTGCGGGCCAAGACGACGCAGCAGGTGATCGCAGAGTCGAAGCTCAATCCGAGTCGAGCGGCTGCGGGAACTTCGACGGCTGGAGGAAGCATCGGCGCACGGGTAGAGATTGTAGTGATCGGAGTGTCTACCGGCGGCCCGTCGGCGCTGGAGGCAGTGCTGCCCAGGCTGGCAGAGGACTTCGCCGTACCGGTGATGATTGTGCAGCACATGCCGAAACTTTTTACCGGCGAGCTGGCGGAGCGGCTAGACCGTCACTGCGCTCTGCGTGTGCGCGAGGCACACGATGGAGCGGAGGTGAGGCCGGGCACCATCTGGCTGGCGCCGGGCGATGCGCACATGGAGGTCGCGCACGCAGCAGAAGGAAGGGCGATCGGCGGCGCCAGAGTTTCCAGAACCGTGGTGCAGCTTCATCAGCAGCGAACGCTGAACCATTGCAAGCCTTCTGTGGATTATCTTTTCTGCTCGGCGGCGAAACTCTATGGCGCGGGAACGCTGGCACTGGTGATGACCGGAATGGGTTCGGACGGGTTGACCGGAGCGCGACGCGTGCATGAGGCGGGCGGCGTGGTGCTGACGCAGGATGCAACTACCTCCGCAGTCTGGGGAATGCCGGGCCGGGTCTTTCAGGCTGGATTGTCGCGCGAACCGCTGCCGCTGGCGTCGCTGGCCGGCGAATTAACCCGGAGAGTGAACGCCGGTCGCAGCGTGCGCACCGTCCGCGAGCCATCTGCTAAGTCAACCATAACGCCATCCGGGAACGAAACCGCCGTCTCCGCGCCTTATCCTGAGGTGACCCATGGGTTGCTCTGATTCCGATTACGCGTACCTACGTCAACTGGTGCTCTCTGAGTCGGCGAACCTGATCGACCCATCGCGTAATGCCCTGTTCGAGACGCGTCTTACACCGATTGCACGTATGGCCGGGGCGTCAACCCTGGAGGACTTCGTGAACCTTCTGCGCCTCGACAGGATGCCGCAGTTGCACCGCGCCGTGGCCGAGGCGATGACCATCAACGAAACCAGCTTCTTCCGCGATGGCAAACCCTTCGACGTGTTGCGGGAGACCATTCTGCCGCACCTGGTGGAAAAGAACTCCACGCAACGAAAATTGCGGATATGGAGCGCAGCCAGCTCGACCGGGCAGGAGGCGTACAGCATCGCAATGCTGATCCGCGAACACTTTGCGGAGTTGGCGAGTTGGGACGTGAAGATCGTTGGCACCGACATCTCGAGTCAGGTGATCGAGTACGCCCAGCGGGGCCGTTATCGCCGGATGGAGGTCAATCGCGGCCTGCCTGCGCGAATGCTGCTGCAGTACCTGGTGCGCGACGGCGACGAATGGGAGGTGGCGCCGGAGCTGCGCCCCATGTGCGAATTCCAGTATGCCAACCTGTGCGCTCCACTGCCCAAGCTTCCCGTCTTCGACTTGGTACTGTTGCGTAATGTGCTGCTGTACTTTCCCCAGCAGGACCGCAGTTGCGTCTTCAGCGACGTGTATCGCCAGATGACGCCGGGAGGCTATCTGATGCTGGGCGCGGCGGAGCAGGCGGAGGACTCGACCAACCTGTTTCAAGCGGAGTTTGCCAGGGACTGTTACTTCTACCGGCCCGTGCCGGGGTCGTAGGAGCGGGCTCCTGTTCCTGTGGACAGGACGATTTTGCGAAGTTCTGAATGACTTGAGATGAACTGTGCCGAGTCAATTTGCTTCTGTCGTGCAGCCCGCTCGAAGTGGACACCGGGTTAAGATATAGCGTTGCGTCGACGCTAGACTGCAATGCCGTGCCAAGCGGCAGTCCGCCGGATCGCTTCCTCCAGACTCACCGTCTCGCGCAATCCAAGCAATCTCTCCGCACGCTCCACTGAAGGCACATACCGCGCAGGCAGCACATCGGGTACAGTCTGCTGCGCGACATGAATCTCAGTAGAGGGCGCCAGCGTCGCCGCCACAATCTCTGCCAGTTGCAGAATGCTGACGTCCCGGCCCGAACCCACGTTGATCGCCAGCAGTGCCGGCGCGCGAAACAAAATCGTCCAAAGCCACACCGCCAGGTCTGCCGCATACAGGTACGACCGCCGCGGCGTGCCATCGCCCGCAATCGAGATGGGCCGCCCCGCCAGGACGTCTCCGATAAAATTGCCAATCGCAAAGTGTTTGTCCAGTGGAAGATGCGGCCCGCAGAAGGCCCAGCAACGCGCAATCTTCGCCTCGAACCCGATCCCTTGGGCCGCGGCGGTCTTTTGATGCAGGACGCACATTAGCTCCGCCGCGCGCTTTCCCTCCGCATACACACTGGCCGCAACCAGCGGGTCAGGCGCGCCGTTGAAGCTCTCAGGAACATGGGTCAACTCCGGCGGTTGCCGCCCATACACCGCGCCGGAGCTGGTCAGCAGGAACTTCCGCGCCCCGCATTGGGCCGCAAACCGCAGTATTCGCTCGGTCCCCGCCAGGATCGTCGACAGCATCTCAAACGGCTCTTCTGCAGACTGTTTCGCGCTGGCCTCGGTCGCCGCGTGAATCACAAAGCGAAACTCGCCCGCGGGGAATGCAAAGCTGCGCACATCGCCCGCGTGCAGCGTTATCGCCGGATCGCCTGCCAGATGCGGGCAATTCATCGCGAATTTAGCCGGGTCGCGCGAGAGCACCGTCGCCCGCGCCCCCAGCCCCAGCGCACGGTTCACATGGCAGAAGCTCTCCACCAGCCAGCACCCGAAGAAGCCCGTCCCGCCGGTGATAAAGACGCGCCGGCCTCGCACCTCCTGCCACAGGTCCCGTGTCTGAGAGAGAACCAGATCGAGATCGACCGACGAAAGCGGCTTAAAAGAATTCATTCCGCCGAACCCTGGTTCGTGGCGCCAAACTCCCGGCCAAAGGTGTATCGCTCGACGACCATGCATAGGATGTGCTCCAGGGCAAGGTGCGACTCCTGGATATTCATCGTGGTGTTGGATGGGACGATGACGTTGATGTCGCAGAGGGCCTTCATCGCTCCTCCGCCATTGCCCGTGTAGCCGACGGTGTGGATGCCCATGCTGCGTGCCAGTTTCAGTGCGGCAACGCAGTTCTTCGAGTTGCCGCTGGTGGAGATGGCCAGCAGCACGTCGCCTTCCAGACCAAGCGCCTCCACCTGCCGCTCGAAGATTTTGTCGTAGCTGCAGTCGTTCCCAATAGCGGTCAGGATGCTTGTGTCGGTGGTCAACGCAATGGCGCGCAGCGCAGGGCGGTCGACCGTCAGGCGCGTGACAAACTCCGCGGCCAAATGCTGCGAGTCGGCGGCCGAACCTCCATTGCCACAGACCATCAGCTTGCGGCCTGCCTTCATGGCTTCGGCGATGAGCTTGCCCGCTTGAACCACAGCCGCGTGGATCGTCTCGTCGTTCAGGACCGCAGTGAGGACCGCGATGGACTGGGTGAGTTGCTTCTTCACAATATCTTGGATGATGACCTCCGCTGGCAGTACCCGGCTAATTGGAAGATTTCGCCGGAAGGCCGTCCGGCGCATTCATTTTGGGGAGGGAGGGAGGAACTTCAAAGTTGATGCGGTCCAGTTCCACGACGTAGGGGCGATTCTGCACCTGCGTATAGATGGCCCCGATGTACTCCCCCAACACGCCCAGGAAGACCAGTTGCAGCGACGAGATAAAGAACACTCCAATCAGCATCGGCGCGAGGCCAAAACTGAAGGTCGACCAAAAAATCAGCTTGAGAACCAGGTAGATCATGGCAATCAGAAAGGAAGCACTGGCCCCGAGGAAGCCTGCGAAGGTCGCCAGGCGAAGCGGAATCTTCGAGTTGTTGATGATGCCCAGCATGCCCATGTCGTAGAGGCTGTACCAGTTGTTATGGGTGACCCCAAACTTGCGGGTAGGCTGGTCGTACAGCAGCTTAACGGTGGGAAGGCCGATCTCGGCGATCATGCCGCGAAAGTATGGGTAGGGGTCATCAAAGGAACGCACTAAATCAATGACCTTGCGATCATATAGCCCGAAGCCCGTGAAGTTCTGGATGGTCTCGATCGAAGAGATGCGCTCCACCAGCTTGTAGTACTGCTTGCGCAGCCAGAACATCAGCGAATTCTCCTCGCTGGTGCGTTTGATCCCCAACACACAGTAGGCCCCCTTCTCCCACTCGCGAACCATCTCGGCAATCATCCGCGGTGGGTCCTGCAGGTCAGCGACAAGGCTGAGGACAGCGTCACCGCGTGCCTGTAAGAGCGCATGAAACGGCGAGCGGATGTGGCCGAAGTTGCGCGCGTTCACGATGATCTTGACGTTCTTGTCCTGGGCTGCGATCGACTTGAGAATGGCGACCGTGTTGTCTCGCGAGGAGTTGTCGATGAAGATGTGCTCGTACTCATACTTGCCAATCTCAACCATTACCTGGCGGACCTGGTTGTAGAGGTTGAGGACGTTCTCTTCCTCGTTGTAGCAACCCGTCACTATGGAGATGGTCTTCTGGCTCATGGCGACAGCACTCCTGAATGGCTGGCACAAGTCTAGCTTAACCAAGCTTCGAATCCATCAGGGGATTACTTGGCCCCATAACGGCGCGGCTTGCAGCAGTCGCAACACTCCTCCGAACCGAGGTTGCAAGATATCTTCACTGCGGATCGATCACGCGCATGATAGGGCCACCGCGCCGGCTCATGCGCGGTCCCCTAGCTCACGTCCAGCCCGCGGTTGCTAATCGTCTTGCGCAGCGAAGGAATCTGCGCGTAGGGGCTATCGATGTCGTCGATGCGGATCGGTTGGTCCTTCTTCACCGCCCTCAGCAGCATCTCACCGCTCATCAACTCGCGGCAGGAGAGCTGCCCCTTCTGCAACGGGATGGCAAGATACACGTCTTCATCGGTCAGGGAGTGTCCTTCTTGAAGGTCCTCCTTCGCGTAAACGCCGCGCACCAGCGCGTCTAGATACTCGATCTCTTTTTTGGGAGGCATCCGCTTCTGCGTCCCCGGCGCGCCGCACATCTCCTTGGCCTTATGGTAGGCCTTGAACCACTCATCGATCTGGTGCGGCAGGCTACAGTAAGGCGACACCGTGACTCCATCAGAGTTGATGTCGATGTGCCGCTCAAACGTCCGCGCCCCCTTGGCATACGCAATCATTATCGAGTTGGTCCAATCCGTGCACTCATGGGTCGAGTAGCCGATCGTATTGTTTGGGTAGCGGTTGCGCAAGAAGTCGATCTGGTTGATCTCCAGCTCCGAGTCCTCTGCCGGATAGATCGACACGCAATGGTTGATCGCCAGCGGGATGTTTCGGTTGGCGAAGAAAGTGACAATGTCGTCCATGTCCTTCAACGACGATCCGCCGGTGGATACAATCACCGGCTTCTTTGTCTTGGCGATCTTCTCCAGCAGCAACCAGTCGTTCAGGTCGGAGCTGGCAACCTTCAAAATGGGCAGCCCCAGCTCGACACACAGGTCCACCGATCGCTCATCGAAGGGCGTAGCCGAAGCGATGCACCCGCCCTGCCGGATGGCCTTGACCAGGGTTGCGTACTGTTCGTCGGTCAACCGTGTGTCCAGTGTCTTCTTCACATAGCGCAGGTCCGCGCGGTCCCGGAAGTCCTTGTGAATAAAGCGCTCGACGTCGCGAAACTGCAGCTTGATCGACGCCCGCACGTTATTAAACCGCACTACCTGCGAGAACTCCTGGATGATCTTCAGCCCGCGTTCCACGCTCCCCAGATGGTTGTTCGCCAACTCGAGCACGAAGAGATCTTCGAAAATATCCTTGTCAATCAATGCCCTGCTCCTGTCTCCGTGCCGGCATGAGATCACAAAAATGATCGAATCGATATGCCACAGGAACTGCCGGACTAAGCGGCACGTCTCCGTACCCGTGGGTCATCAGGCAAAACGGCACTCCTGTCTGCAAGGCCGCCTCAGCGTCCTCTATTGTATCTCCCACCATAAGACAGTCCTGCTGTTGCAGTCCATGCCGTTCCATCAGACTGCGCATCATCTCCTGCTTGTCTTCATAGGCCGGCTCCCGCGAGTCCCGCGTCACGACCTCTTCAAATAGCTCAAGCGTCCCTCCGGCCTGCAGAATTCTCAGCGAGACGTGACGCGGTTTGTTGGTCACCACAAACAGCCGCTTGCCCCTGGCGTGCAGCTCGCGCAGCAACTGCGCCGCCCCCGCATAGTGCGGCGTCCTCTTCCATCCCTCGCTGTCGTAGATGCTGCGGAACGCCTGCACCAGCCGGTCGAGCTGCTCCTCGCTCAACCCCCCTGTGGTATCGGCCAGGGCCATCTTCGCCAGGATCGTTCGGATCGGCGGCCCGATCAGCGTGCGCAGCTCGACCTCACCGATCGCCAGCCCACACGCCGCAAAGGCTGCGCGCGCAGAGTATTCAATCCCCGGCAGCGAGTCCAGCAGAGTCCCATCCAGATCGAAGAGCCACGCCCGCGCCTGCCGCAATGGCCCCGTGTCCCCCATCACTTAGGCTCCGAGACAAGCATGTTCTCCGCCAGTTCCTCCGGTGAGAGGAATGGATACATATCTTCGAGGTTCGGCGTCTGGATGGTTCCGTCGGGAAGGATTCGCGAGCGCAGCCTCGGCTCAAACTCCTGCGCCACATCCAACTGCACATCGAAGAGGCCAGGACCCGGCCTGGCCAATTCCGTGCTCACCCACTCCAGATCGCTCATTCTCTCCACCGAAAACGATGGGATGCCGTATGCCGCACCCACCTTCACCATATTGGGAAACGTCACGCCGCTGGTGGCGCCCGTGCCGATCAGCCGACCCTGAAAGAAGCCCGTCTGCGTCTGCCTGATGGAAAGATATCCGCCGTTGCGCAGCACAAAGATCTTCACCGGAAGATGGTGCGTCACCACCGTCTGCAGCTCCTGCACGTTCATCTGCAGGCTGCCATCGCCCGCCAGGCAGATCACCCGTCCACCCTTGGCGACGGCCACGCCGATCGATGCTGGCAGATCGTAGCCCATGGACGCCGATCCCGAGTTCGAGATCAGCCGCATCCCCTTCTTCAACTTACCCGCCTGGTAGGGCACAATGCAGGCGGTCGCATTGCCGCAGACCACGGCGTCGTCCTCCTGCAGCAACGCAAACAGCCGGTCGACGAAGTAGTAGGGATTCAGCGGCGGTCCATCCGTCTTCTGCCGCTCCTGCACCACCGGGTACTTCGTCTTCCACCGCCGCGCACACGCCAACCACGCGGCATGGGCCTCATTCGCAATCGTCTCTTCGCCCAACTGGCGCAGCATCTCCGCCAAAAAATCCTTCACATCGCAATGGATTGCCACATCCGGCTGCTGCGTCGGCTTGGTGAACTCCGCCGCATCCACGTCCACCTGAATTTTAGTGGCAAACCGCGCAAACGAGGCCCAATTGTAACTGGTCTGGCGGATGTTCAGCCGTGACCCCAGCACCAGCAGCACGTCCGAGTTCTGCACCGTAAAGTTTCCGGCGCGCTCGCCAATCGTTCCCGGCCGCCCGCAGAAGAGCTCGTCGTCCGATGCGATTAGATCGTGCGTCCACGCCGTTACCACGGGAATCCGCAGCAGCCGGATCACCGCCTCGAACTCGTCCAGCGCGCCGGCCAGTCGCACCCCCGAGCCGGCAAAGATCACCGGGCGCTTCGCCGCGCGAATACGCTCCAGAACGTCCCCCGCCTGCGCGGCAATCTTTGCCCGGTCCCACACCAGCGCATCTTCCTTCGGGTCATAGTGCTTCAGCTTTGTCTCATCGATCGGCACTGCCTGCACATCCACGGGAATATCCAGCCAGCAGGGGCCAGGTCGCCCGTTCCGCGCCAGGTACCATGCCCGCTCCAGGTGGTAAGCAATCGACTCCGGCTCATTCACCCACACCGCATATTTGGTAATCCCTTTTACCATGCGGATGATATCGACCTCCTGGTCGCCCAGTTGCCGCAAATTCGTAATGCCGTATGTCCTCATGCACGTCTCGCGCTTCACCTGGCCGGAGAGAATCAGCATGGGAATCGAGTCCGTCCACGCGCCGAAGACGCCGTTCAGCGCATTGATGCTGCCCGGCCCCGAGGTCACATTCAGCAGCCCCGGCGTGTTGGCGATGCGCGCGTAGCCCTCGGCCGCCATGGCCGCGGCCTGCTCGTGGTGGGTGCAGATGTACTTAAGCCCCGAGGTCCCGATCGAGTCGTTCATGTGCATCGCGCCGCCGCCCGTAACCAGGAAGATGTGCTTCGCTCCCCACTGCCGCAGTTGCCCGAAGACGTAGTCCGAAAGCTTCATCATGATCGTATGTTACCCGCACAACATGGAACTCGCTCTCAAGCGCTTGTCTATACGCTGGCGATTGCATCCGGCGGCTCAGCCCAGGTGAAAAGTTGTCCGAATTTGTCCGAAGACCACGCGCGATAGCCCGCATCGCCAAGCAGCGTCTCCAACGGCCCTGCAGTAAACTTCCCGCCCACCAGATGGTTGCTCTCGATCGAGAGATGGATCGGATGTTCTATCAGGAAATCCACCGAGCTACGGACCACGCCCAGCTCCGCGCCTTCAATATCCATCTTGATGTATTTGGGAACGCCCCCAAACTGCTCGCAGGCGTCCCTCAAACTCAGTGTCTCGACCATCCTGGCGTTCCCGGCCGCGCAGTAGGACAGCGAGTCGCTAAGGCCAGCGCTCATGGTTCCATCCATGCAGAACATTGCCGTTCCCGTCTTGTCCGACAAGGCCGCCTTCACCGGTGTCACATTCGCAAGCCGGTGCATCTCGATATTGCGCAGCAGAAACTGGTAGTTCGTCTCATCGGGCTCGAAGGCGTACACCCTGCCCGCAGGCCCAACCATCTGTGCCAGAAAATAAGCCGTCATCCCAGCGTGCGCACCAACATCCCACACCACATGCCCGGCTGCGGAGAGTAGCCCGCAGTATATGCCTCCATGCTGTCGTCCTCCGCCAGCGAAGGAGCGTAAAAGGAGAGGCCGTGCTTGCGATATCGATGCAGCCCCGGCTCGGAAAAATCCAGCACTGTCCTTCCGTCGCGCACAGTGCCTTCAATCGTCTCGAAAAACTGGTTCCATTCGTGGACCACGAAAGGGACGCTGATGACATCTCTGGCGCCGAGAATGATCCTGCTCGGCCCGCGCACCAACCAGATCCGTCCATCCGATATATGCATCGACACGCCGTGGACCGCGGCCTGCAGGCGAAACGCCAGAAGGAGAACGAAGCTGTCGGGTCCCGCCTGCATTATGCGGTTCTTCAGAGATGTCAGAATGGCCACAAATCCCCCAACTGCGATGTTCTAACTATAACGTCACGATTCAACGGACCGTGAGCGCAATGCTCCATTCTGGATGCATTCAGGCGGCTATCGGCCAAGGACCGGGCTGCATGTCATACTGGTATACGCAGATGGCTGGGCAAAGCTCCTCCGCTGGAGCGGGGTCGAATTCATCTGCTCAACCACGAAGGGAAGCGCCATGAAAGCGGTCATTCTCGCCGGCGGTATCGGCACGCGTCTCAGCGAAGAAACCACGGTCCGCCCCAAGCCCATGGTGGAGATCGGCGGCCAGCCCATCCTGTGGCACATCATGAAGCTCTACTCCCAGCAGGGCATCCACGACTTCGTCATCTGCCTGGGATACAAGGGCTACATCATCAAGGAGTACTTCGCCAACTACTTCCTGCACACCTCCGACGTCACCTTC